>Ga0256839_1004060_pt1 | contig 14562 bp, 12 predicted proteins | sample 354166metaG_FD_185968 | JGI IMG/M metagenome (GOLD analysis project Ga0256839, IMG submission 185968) | Hydrothermal vent microbial communities from Mid Atlantic Ridge, Atlantic Ocean - 354-166 | ecosystem: Environmental > Aquatic > Marine > Hydrothermal vents | place: Atlantic Ocean: Mid... | reverse complement strand
AAACAAAAAAAGACAACACACAAAGACTAAAAATGTCAAACTTTGCATTCAAATACCGCCCCAAAACACTTGATGAAATCATTGGACAAGATCATTTATTGGGTAAAGAAGGTATATTACGTAAACTTATTGAAGCTGATGCCCTACCCCACATTTTTTTTACAGGACCTCCAGGTTCAGGAAAAACAAGCTTAGCAAGAGTCATATCCACTCTACTTGAGCGACCTTTTTATGAAATGAACGCAACTACATTAAAAATAGAAGATTTACGTAAAATCTTTAAAGAATACGCTAATGCCTTACAGAAACCTCTTATATTCATAGATGAAGTACACAGACTTAGTAAAAATCAACAAGAAGTACTTTTACCTTTTATGGAGACTAATGCAGCTCTTATCATAGGAGCTTCCACAGAAAACCCTTATTATTCCTTGACTGCTGCCATGCGTTCCCGTTCACATATATTAGCATTAAATAGCATAAGTAATATTAATATTAATAAATACTTAGTTAGCATTATTAAACTTGAAAAAATAACTCTTACTGATGAAGCATTAGAGTATCTAGTCTTTTCTAGTGGAGGGGATGTAAGAGCCATGCTTAACCTTTTAGAATCTGCAGCTGCTATAGCTTCACCCATTACAGTAAAAATATTAAAACAGATACGCCCTCACGCCATGCAAGCTGGAAGTTCAGAGAGCGAAAGCCACTATGAGCTCACTTCTGCGATGATAAAAAGTATACGTGGTTCAGACATCGATGCGAGCATATACTATCTAGCAAGACTAATAGATGGTGGCGAACCAGCAGAATTTATAGCAAGACGTTTGGCTATTTTAGCCTCAGAGGATATAGGAAATGCAAATCCACCAGCCTTAAATCTAGCTTCTTCTACACTAAATATTGTCAAACATATAGGATACCCTGAAGCGCGTATATCACTTTCTCAACTTGTAATCTATCTAGCATCTTCACCTAAATCTAATGCTGCCTATATAGCAATAAACGCCGCTTTGAAAGCCATAAAAGCAGGGGAGATATACCCCATTCCTTCAAACCTAAAATCTTATGCAAAAACCTACAAGTCTCCTCATAATTTTGGAGGATGGGTCCCACAAAAATACCTTACCAATCCACTTTCTTTTTACCATACACAACAAATAGGTTTTGAGAAAACCCTTTGGCAATGGCATGAAAAAATCTTACATTCATAAAAGTACAACTCACACTTTTCACACGATTCTATGCTATACTTTAGAAATAGACTCAAATAATTAATCTACCAATAAAGGAAAATTATGAAACGAATAAAACCAATACTTGCTTCTACTATAGCTGTATTTATGCTCGTAGGGTGTTATAATCAACCAGGGCTTGTACAAAATGGAAGTTATGACCGAACAAAGACAGGGGCAGCAAGTGGTGCCTTAGCAGGTGCACTCATAGGGTACAATACAAAAGGGCACAACAAAGGGAAGAGGGCACTTATAGGTGGTCTTTTAGGTGCTGCCGTAGGTACCGCAGTCGGATATAGCTTAGACCAGCAAGCCAATGAAGTTGCCAATGTATTAGGAACGGGTGTAGATAATGATCCTCTAGCTGTACTAGATCCAAACAGAAGCATTATAGTCTCAAAGCATCCAAATTTTGTAAAAATAATGTTTAGGGACCGTATGATGTTTGCCACTGCATCATCAAAGCTACAAAGACATGCAAGAGCTAAAGTAAACAAAGTAGCAAGACTTCTAGAAAATTATCCACAAACTGTGGTAGGTGTTGCAGGGTTTACAGATAACCAAGGTGGATTCGAATACAATAAAAGGCTTTCTCAAAAAAGAGCTCACACTGTTGCAAATATACTCTCTATAAATGGAAAACCTTACACAAAAGGATGTGCTTATGCTAAAGCCATAGCTCCTAACACATCAAAAGCGAGTAGGGCACTTAACAGACGTGTTGAAGTGTATCTTTATGCCAATAAAAATGTTATGGCTGACCCTTGTAGATAAACTACTTTAAAGAATCAAGCATTCGCTTGGCTTCTTCAGTATTGAGTGTACCTGAAAAAAATTTACCTTCAACCTCATCTATTGTACTCAAGAGTTTCTTTTGTAAGAATTTCCCTCTGGTTCTACTTTTTACGAATTTTTTCATATCTCCATAGTCAGGAAAAATCTCAAAAAACTCTTGCTTAAGAACACTTTCTTGCCATGCTGCAATTTGTGTACTTTTATCTTCACCTGTAACAACTAATATTTTTTGCCCTATAGCATCAACACTCATATATTTATCATATTTATGTTTTGTATTGTATTCATAGTTACTATATCTATCATCTTCTTCTTGAATATCCCCAATGAAATTGGTAATAAAATAAAGAAATCCAACACCAATAGCAACAAAAATAAGTAAACTCTTATCCATATACAATCCTAAAACAATTAAATTAGAGAGTATTATACTATATAAACTAAAAAAATAAGATGTTGTCAAAAAGAAGGATTAAGGTGAGCATGTAGTAGGGTTTAAGAATGGTGCGGATGAGAGGACTCGAACCTCCACGCCGTAAAGCACCAGATCCTAAGTCTGGCGTGTATACCAATTTCACCACATCCGCATGTGCTTGTTTGAACTCAACAATGTTAAAGTGGTACACCCATTAGGATTCGAACCTAAGACCCTCGCCTTAGAAGGGCGATGCTCTATCCAGCTGAGCTATGGGTGCACAGTAAAAATATAATAATAAATAACAAAACTGATATATTAATGGTACGCCTGAGAGGACTCGAACCTCTAACCCTCAGATCCGAAGTCTGATGCTCTATCCAATTGAGCCACAAGCGCTTCAACCTATAGAGTGGTTACTCGATTAATTACTAAATTATGGGGTAGGCGACGGGACTCGAACCCGCGACAACCAGTACCACAAACTGGCGCTCTACCAACTGAACTACGCCTACCATAATTAGAACGCTTTTTGAGCAAAGCTCTAAAAACTACGTTGTCACTGTGACTACTTCAGCAGTAGGCTCATGCAACTTGTTGCATTGTGTAACGCTCTTTTTATTTAGTTTACTTATTATTACAATGTTAAATATCTAAATGGTCGGAGTGAAAGGACTCGAACCTTCGACCCCCTGGTCCCAAACCAGGTGCGCTACCAGACTGCGCTACACTCCGTTACTTAATAACCAATGTTAAAAAGGAACGCAATTATAGTTAAAAGGTTTCTATTTGTCAATAGTAAATATGGAAATAGCGTGTAAAAGATAGAAATTTTCTAAAATCATAGAGCCTAACTGCTTTCAAATGTTAATAATGTATAATAAAAGCAACAAAATAAGGGATGATTGTGGATGGAATATTTGAAAGTATAAATGGTTTTTTGGGAAGTATTTTCTTCTTTGACGTATTGTTTGGTTCTATAGAAGGTACCGCGTTACCGTTTATAGTTGCATGGCTTATTGTGGCTGGTGTTTGGCTTACAGTGCGGTTTGGGTTTATCAACCTTCGTATGTTTAGACACTCGTATAGAATTATTACAGGTAAATACAAAACAGCTGAAGACAAAGGGGAGATAACACCTTTTCAATCACTCACTACAGCACTTTCTGCTACCGTGGGTCTAGGAAATATCGCTGGAGTTGCTATAGCCATCTCCATAGGTGGGGCAGGGGCTACCTTTTGGATGATACTTGCAGGGTTTTTAGGCATGACCTTAAAGTTCACAGAAGTCACACTTTCTCAAATCTACCGTGAAGTACGTCCAGATGGTCGTATTATGGGAGGAGGGATGCAGTATCTCTCTAAAGGCTTTGAAAAAAAAGGCATGAAAACACTTGGTAAAGTGCTCGCTATTTTCTTTGCTATCTTTACTATAGGAGGGTCTTTAGGTGCAGGGAATGCCTTTCAAACCTCGCAAGCTGTAGGCATAGTCACTGAGCACATACCTTTCTTTGAACAAAACCCTATAGTTTTTGGACTTATCTTGGCTTCTATTGTTGGACTTGTAATCATAGGTGGCATTAAACGTATCGCCACAACGGCAGAGAAGATAGTTCCTACCATGGTCATCATCTACCTTTCTGCTTCACTTTGGATATTGCTTGTTAATGCTGCTGAAGTACCACAAGCAATTGCACTTATCTTTACTGAAGCCTTTGCCCCTACTGCGGTAGCTGGTGGTATCATCGGTGTCATCGTACAAGGGTTTAAACGTGCTTCTTTCTCTTCTGAAGCAGGTATGGGGTCTGCAGCCATTGTCCACTCTACTGCTTCGGTTAAGTATCCTGTCAGACAAGGTTTAGTGGCATTGTATGAGCCTTTTATAGATACTATTATCATCTGTACTATTACTGCACTAGTCATCATTACAACAGGGGTCTATGAGCCTAATGGAGAATTTGCCCATCTTATAGAAGCCAGAGAGGGTGCGGCACTTACAGCTGCTGCCTTTGGTTCAGTTATATCTTGGTTTCCACTTGTTTTATCTGTTTGTATTATACTCTTTGCATTTTCAACCATGATAGCTTGGTCTTACTATGGAGAAAGGGCATGGACATATCTATTTGGTGAAAAGTATACACTAGTGTATAAACTCATCTTTGTTTCATTCATTGTCATCGCTTCTGTAACATCTGCGAAGGTGCTATTAGACTTTTCAGACATGCTATTCTTTGCGATGGCATTACCAAACTTGATAGCCCTCTACTTACTCCAAGGTGAAGTCAAAGAACATTTAAAAAGTTACTTAGAAAAGTTGAAATCTGGAGAGCTAGATAGAGAGAGTATTCGATAGTTTATTTTGTTTTTGTTGAAATGGCTTAAACCATTTCAACACCTTTTTCACCTTTAGTTAAAGCACCTATAACATAGCCATCTGTATTTGCAAGTACTGCATCTACATCTTCAGGCTCCACTACCCATACCATACCTACACCCATGTTAAAGGCTCTAAACATCTCATCTTCTGCGACATACTCCGCCATAAATTCAAAAATAGGAAGTATGCGAATACTGTCTTTATTTACCACAGCCCTCATACCTTCAGGTAATACACGTGGAAGATTTTCTACTATACCTCCACCTGTAATGTGTGCTAAAGCTTTAACGTATTGCTTGTTAGCTTTATAGTCTTTTACATAGATGCGTGTAGGCTCAAGTAATGTTTCCAATAAAGACTTACCTTCAAACTCAGTTTCCAAGTCCATACCTAGTTTCTCAAAAAATATTTTTCTCACAAGAGAATAGCCATTTGAGTGTATACCTGAACTTGGCATAGCGATGAGTATCTGTCCTTCTCTTACATTTGCCATGGTATCCATTTCAGAACGTTCTGCGATACCTACTGCAAAGCCTGCAAGGTCAAAGTCATCATCAGAGTACATACCTGGCATCTCTGCAGTCTCTCCACCTATAAGTGCACATTCACTTCGTCTACAGCCTTCTGCAATGCCTGCTACCACATCTTTAGCATTTTTGGGAAGTAGTTTCCCTGTTGCATAGTAGTCCAGGAAAAACATCGGTGTTCCGTTGTTACAAATGAGGTCATTGACACACATGGCAACGAGGTCGATGCCGACTGTGTCAAGCTTACCACTATCTATGGCAATACGCAGTTTTGTACCAACACCATCTGTTGCAGACAAAATTACTGGCTCTTTGTACCCTGAAGGTAAAGCATATGCTCCTGCAAAAGAACCGATGCCCCCTATGACATTACTGTCAAATGTTGATTTGACATCTGACTTTATCGCCTCTACAAATGCATTTCCTGCATCTATGTCTACCCCTGCATCTTTGTATGAAATATCTGACATTAATGATTACCTTTAGTATTTGTTTCTTCACATGAAGGGAATATTTTTTTAAGCACAATAATCCCTGGACACCATCCTGTAAGCCCTGCAATGACAAGCATTACCATCATACCAAACTGCAAAAGAAATGCCATTTGGAGCATAAGCTGATCACCACCCATACCCATACCTGCTAGTCCTAGCACAAAACCAAGTATACTTGCCTGTATAAGACGTTGTATCTTTTCAGCACACATTCAAAATCCTTCGTAAAAAATTACGCGTATTATAGCTAAAATTAACTGTTAAGTTTTCTTCCCAATTTTTATTGAACGGGCGTATCTCGGTAAAGCCAAACTACTACTACGATTCAGCATTTAGTGCTTCACGTGCACTACATTTTAATGCTTGTCTTCAGCAGAGGGCTCACATGGCTAGCCATGTTAAGAATTTAATTTACGCCCCAGTTTTTCTTCAACAGCAGCAACTTTGTTGTTTAGTCTTCCTACTGGACCTTCTCTCCAGTCTATCTTTATAGAGCTGTAGACGCGTCCACAGTCCTTTTGTAGTTCTTTATAAGCATTATTAATTACTCTTAATACTTCTTCGACACTCTCTCCTTCTATGATAGTACCCATAGGTGTAAGTTGATATGCTAAACCACTTTTATCTACGATGTCCAATACTCTTGCTACGAAAGCACTCTTGCTTTGTGTTGCCTCTGTGGGGAACATTGAAAATTCTACTAATGCTGACATGATAATTCCTTTGATAATTTTAAAGTATAATACCCTATGAATAATGAAAAGATGATAATTATTGGGGCGGGTGCAGCTGGACTTTGTGCTGCTATAGTCTCTGCAAGGGTAGGGCAGAGTGTTATTTTACTTGAACAAAACAACAAAATAGGCAAAAAAATCCTCGTTTCGGGTAACGGGAAATGTAACATAGACAACAAATACATAAGCCCTCATAGGTTTCATGGACAAAACCCTACTTTTATAGAAGAGGTGCTAAAAGGCTACAACTTTACGGTGATAGAAAAGTTTTTCACTTCCATAGGGTTAGAACTCATAGAGGGTAAAGAAGGGAAGATGTTTCCGATGTCACTTCAGGCATCTTCAGTCGTAGAACTTTTGGAGTATGAAGCCCAAAGGGTAGGGGTGCAGATACTCTGTGATTGTGGCGTGACAAACATTGTCAAAGCTGACAACATATTTACACTTGAGACAACACAAGGTGACAAAAAATGCCAACAGCTTGTCATAGCCACTGGTTCCCCTGCTGCTCCACATTTGGGTGGCTCTAATGCTGGCTATGCCTTTGCCACCAAGATGGGTCACTCACTCATACCAAGACACCCAAGCCTAGTACAACTTTGCTCAGATGAAACATGGGTCAGAGGCTGTGCAGGTGTGAAAGTGGCAGGACTTGCCAAACTTTATGCCAACGGTGAGTACATCACAGAAAAAAAGGGTGACTTGCTCTTTACCAACTACGGCATAAGCGGACTCGCCATACTAGACCTAAGCCGTGAAGTAAGTACTAGACTAGCAGGCTTTGACTACTGCGAACTTAGCCTAGACCTTATGCCTGAACTTAGTAAAGAAAAGCTCACGAACTTACTACTAAACAGAGTGAAAGAGGGGAGTGAAAAGCCTCTAGCCCTTTGGCTTCAAGGCGTCATAAATAAAAAGCTCATAGCCATCATAGTAGAGCAATCAAAGTCTAAAGTAAAAATAGAAGACCAACTAAACAGAAAAGAGATAAACAAACTCGTACACACCATCAAAAACTTAAAACTTTCTATCAACGATACCAAAGGCTTCGCAGGAGCAGAAGTAGCTACAGGAGGCATAGACACCATAGAGGTCAATGCTCAGACGATGGAGTCTAAACTTGTACCTAAACTCTTCTTTGTCGGGGAGATACTTGATGTGGATGGAGATAGGGGAGGGTTTAATTTTCATTTTGCTTGGGTGACTGGGTTGAGGGTAAGTAAAAATATTGGAGAAACTAATGCATGAAACTGAATTTTTAAACAAATATATATTTGAAGGGCTGAAAAATATCAATACAGGATTTGATTCTGAAAATATAAAGTATTTCTCATCTGATGATTTCAAAATAGTTCTACAAAGAGCCGAACAATATGGTTTGGGTATTTCTGGTATTGAACCGTGGAAAGATGGTGATTATTACGATTGTGAGGTATATGAAAGTCACTCTACATTACCTTCCGATTCAGAATGGTATTATTCAGTTTTTGATAACTTCTTAAAAAGGAATGAAGAATTACAGTATGCCGCCTCTTACTCTTTTTCAGAAAAAATACGGAAAGAATTTTCAATTATTGAATTTAAATAGTCTTTTAGTTTGCTGTAGATTTGGTTAAGGATTGTAGTTCGGGGTGTCTCACCCCGACAAATAATCAACAACCCCGACCCAAGGGTGCGGGGTATGAATCAGATTTAAATTTATTGGTGAGACGTGACTCACGATAAATTATCGCCTTAGGGCGATTTGAATCGACCCAAGGGTCGGGGAATTATTCCCGACTAGATTCAAACAATGGTGAATATTATTTTATGCAGATTCATATCGGGGTGAGGATACCCCGACCTACAAATTATTTCGAATTTTTCTTATCACGAGCCATACGTTTACGTTCATTCGCATCCAAAGATTTCTTACGAATACGAACAGACTGAGGTGTAATCTCTATAAGCTCATCTTCTTCTATCCACTCCATCGCTGACTCTAGTGTGATTTTTCTTGGCGTTACAAGTTTTACAGCATCATCTGTACCAGATGTTCTCATATTTGTTAACGCTTTTCCTTTAAGTGGGTTCACGTCAAGGTCACCTGGACGTGCAGACTCACCTATGACCATACCTGAGTAGACTTTTTCTTGTGGGCTGATAAACATGATACCACGTGCTTGAAGGTTGAAGATAGAAAAGGCTACGGCTTCACCATTATCCATAGATACCAATGCTCCTGGTGTTCTAGATACAACTGTACCTGTGTAGGCTCTGTACTCTAAGTACGAGTGGTTCATGATACCTTCACCTTTAGTGTCTGTTAAAAATTCATTTCTAAACCCTATGAGTCCACGTGCAGGGATTTCAAACTCAAGTCTGATGGTCCCATCAGGCATAGGTGTAAGTAAAGTCATGTTTGCTTTTCTTTTTCCTAGTTTTTCTATGGCAACACCTTGGAACTCTTCTGGAACATCAACTACTAGGTGCTCAAATGGCTCCATCTTTACACCATTTTCTTCTTTTGTTACAACTTCTGGACGTGCGAGCATAAACTCGAAACCTTCACGTCTCATATTCTCTGCCAAAATACCTATCTGAAGCTCACCCCTACCAGAAACTTTGAAAGATGCATCTCCCATAGGCTCCATACGCATAGCGATGTTTGTCTCCATCTCTTTTTCAAGACGTTCTTGTATTTTGTTTGAAGTAACGTGTTTACCTTCTTGTCCTGCTAGAGGACCGTTGTTTACAGACATGATGACTGAAAGCGTTGGCTCTTCAACGTGCATAGGGTCAAGTGCTACTGGGTTTGTTTTGTCACACACAGAGTCGCCTACATCGATGTCTGCAAAACCTGCTATGGCTACGATGTCACCCGCTTCTGCTTCTGCTATCTCAAATCTCTCAAGACCTTTAAATCCGATGAGCTTAGAGATACGTGATTTTGTCTTAGAACCGTCTGCTTTTACGAGTAAATACTCCTCACCTTTTTTTACTTTACCATTAAAGATACGTGTAATCCCTATGCGTCCTACAAAGTTGTCAGAGTCAAGTGTAAACACCTGTGCTTGCGTGTCAGCATCTGGAGAACCTACTGGGTAAGGTACTTTTTCGATGATGGCATCAAAAAGTGGTGTCATGTCTTTGTTTTCATCTTCCATTTCCCATTTTGCATAGCCATCACGAGCTGCTGCATAAAGTACTGGGAATTCAAGTTGATCTTCGTTTGCATCAAGTGCTACAAGAAGATCAAATACTTCGTCCATTACTCTATCTGGGTCTGAACCGTCTTTGTCTATCTTGTTAATAACCACTACAGGGATAAGCCCAAAAGCGATTGCTTTTTTAAGAACGAATTTAGTTTGAGGCATCACACCTTCTTGTGCATCGACTAGAAGAAGTACACCATCTACCATTTTAAGTACACGTTCGACTTCACCACCAAAGTCGGCGTGACCTGGAGTATCGATGATATTAATCTTGTGATCACCATAAGTAATGGCAGTATTTTTAGAAAGAATGGTAATCCCTCTTTCTTGTTCTATAGCATTAGAGTCCATTGCTCTCTCTTGAGCTTCTTGGTGGTCTTCGTACGTTCCAGACTGCTGAAGGAGTTGGTCTACTAGTGTTGTTTTACCGTGGTCAACGTGAGCGATGACGGCGATGTTTTTAATTTTTTGCATGATAATGTCCTAGTGTTATGAGGATTTTTCCTCATTTGATGTAAGAAAGAGATAGTTACTTAAGTAACAAATACCTTTTAATTTCGCGAATTATATCTAAATTTATTTATAAGTTTGTTTTCTCTTAGTTATTCTCTGCCGTTTGATTCTGTTCGTTTGTAGTATTTGTGTCTACCTCTGTAGTTGGTGTTAGCTCTTGAGTAGTATTAGTATCTTCTTCTGTATTATCACTTTCATCATCTGTAATGTTAATGGTAATATCATCTTGAGTAGTAGCATTACCATCACTTACTGTAGCTGTAAACGTATACTCTGTTTTTTCCTCGTAGTCTGGTGCTTCTTTAAAGGTCACTACACCTGAAGTACTGTTTATATCGAAACTAGCTGCATCATCTCCAGAGATAGAATAGACAAGCGTATCTCCATCTTCATCTGTTGCAGTTACCGTAATAGCTGATGTTTGGTTTTCTACTACTGTAGCTGTAGCATTCGAAGTTATTTCAGGGGGTCTATTATCATCACTCTCATCATTTATGATAGTGATATTTATAGTCTGTGTTACATTATTTTCACCATCGCTTACTGTCACAGCAGGATTATAGTTTATGTTTCCAGACTCAAAGTCTGGTGCTGTATCGAAGGTCACTACACCTGTAGTTTTATTTATATTAAAAGTATTTGTATTACTAATAGCATAAGTAAGAGTATCTCCATCAGGGTCTGTAGCATTTACATCTATAACAAATAATTGCTTTTCTATTACATCTACTGCATTTGGAGTATGAATGATAGGTGTTCCATCATTCACATTGGTAATCCTAATCGTAATATTTTGTGTTGCATTGTCTGTAACATCATTTCCATCACTTACTGTTACTATAAATTTATACTCTTTTTTTGTCTCATAGTCAGGTGCTGTTTTGAAGGTAACTAGACCTGTATTAAAGTCTATATTAAAATAATCTGCATCTTTGCCACTTATCGAGTATGTAAGCGTGTCTCCTTCGTCATCATCAGTTGCAGTTATCTTAATAGCTGATGTTTGGTTTTCTGCTACTGTAGCTGTTGCACTTGAGGTTATTATGGGTGAAGCATCACTAATGTTTATGATTTTAATCATAACATCTTGTGTAAATTCTTCTATGCCATCACTTACTTTGGCTGTAAACGTATACTCAGTTTTTCCCTCATAGTCTGGTGCTTCTTTAAAGCTCACAACACCCGTACTACTATCTATATCAAAACTATCTACATCTGTACCAGAGATAGAGTATGTCAATGTATGTCCATCTGCATCTGTAGCTTTTAGTGTTATGGCAGACTTTTGATTTTCTTCTACCTTTGCAGTAGCTGGTGAAGTAAATACTGGTGCGTTGTTATTTACCTTAGGGTCTCTTATGGTAATAGTTATATCTTGGCTAGTCTCGTTTGTGCCATCACTCACTAAAGCAGTAAAGGTGTACAGATATTTCGTCTCATTGTAATCAGGAGCTTTAACAAAGCTTACAATACCTGTCATACCATCTATATTAAAACTCTTTGCATCTCTACCGCTAATAGTATATGTGAGAACATCCCCTTCATCTGCATCTGTGGCATCTACATCAATTGCTAATTTCTGTTTTTCTTTTATAATATTCGTAGCACTGGAGATAATAGTTGGTGCAGTATCGTTGATATTTTTAATAACCACAGTAACATCTTGACTTAATTCAGCATTTTCATCAGTCACTTTGACCGTAAAATAATAGATTTTTTTGATTTCATAATCTGGTATCTCTTTAAAAGTTACCAAACCCGTATCTTTTTCTATATTAAATTTATCAGCATCTGTACCATATATAGCATATGTAAGTGTTTTCCCTTTTATAGTTTTTGCATCTATATTTATGGCATTTTTTTGATTTTCTTTTACTTCTATTAGCGTACCTGTAGTAAACTCAAGACCATTTGATGCAATAGAAAATTCACTAGGTATAAGTGACTGAGTTGAGGAAGTAGATGTGCTTCCATTTCCCCCGCAACCTAACAAAAATAGCGATGCTGACATATATACAATTCGTTGAATTTGGTTTATTTTCATTTCATCTCTTTCAATACAAATTTATATGCGATACCTATGTTAAAGGAGTTAGCACTATAATCTACTTGTGTTCCTGCACTATCAAAACCTTTTCCTCCATAGATGTTTTCAAAGTCTACATAAAATTCTACATGAGGCAAATAGCTGTACGAAATCCCTAGTCCAAACTGAAGACCTGTTTCTGCTCTATCAATGCCATCGTTTAAGAGATTGATTAATCTCACTTCCCCATAACCCAGCATACCATAAATACCTAATTTGTTAATTCTGTATTGGGGTTTTATATAGATTGCCTTGGTTGTAAAGTCTGCATGGCTAATATCATCTATATTTGCACCACCATTTGTACCGTGTTTGTATTCTAAGTCACCCAAGTGTTTTGTATATCTTCCCTCTATGGAAAGGTAGTCATTATACCGATATCCTAACTGTAGAGTAATTCCTTTTGCTTGAAAACTTTCATCGTTACTCCCCTCTAATGACAAAGCAGAAAGTGCTGCACCCAAATAAAAATGCACATTCAAATCTTTTAAAAATGGATGTACTGTTGTAGTATCTTCGCTCTCTTCTATATAGTTAAAATCGTTCTCTGCATAAGTAAGTGTGCTCAATATAAGCATAAAGCTAATAAATATTTTATTCAATTGTAATCCTTTTGTAATCATTGTATCTTCAACATTATACACAAAAATTAATCTAAAATAAAACAAATTAAAATTAAAGCGATAATCCATAAACTTCATGATACGTTTTCATCGCATAGCGGTCTGTCATCGCAGCAATATAGTCAGCTATGACTCTTTCCTTTTTACGTACCTCAAAAAGCTCTTTTTGATGGGGAGGTAGTAGGTTGTCATCTTCTCTGAAAGCTTTATAAAGTCCCTTAATACATTGTTTACCTGCATGCATTTTTCTTACTATCTTTTCATGGGTATAAAGTTTATCGAAAAGAAGTTTCTTAAGTCTTTTTAGCTGCGTTGCTGTCTCCTTAGAAAAACCTACAGGAAGCTCATCTTTTGCCTCTAATGTAGCAACAATAGGTGTATCTTTACGGTGTTTTTTCGCTCCATTTTTAGAATTATCAATAAAGTCTTCCACCAATAACTTGATAAGTCCTGCTACAAAACGATGACGATACAGTTTCTCAGATCTTTTTATGCCTTCTTTTTGTACCATATCATCTACACGTAAACAAAGTGGGTCTTGAAGCAAGTCGTTAAACGTGATAAGCCCATACTTAATACCATCATCTATGTCATGTGATGTATAGGCTATCTCATCTGCGTGGTCTACTACCATAGCTTCTAGGCTAGGATGTTTACCTAAATCAAAGCGTGTATCTAAGCCGTCTAAAAAAGGTTTTTTGTAAGGGTATGAATGCTTAAGTACGCCTTCTAATGTTGCGAAGGTAAGATTAAGTCCTTCGAATTCTTTATAGCGTTTTTCTAGTCTTGTTAAAACGCGAAAAGACTGAAAGTTATGCTCGAACCCCAGAGGTCTGCCATCTGCTTTTAGAAGTTTGTCGAGTTCATCTCCTCCAACATGTCCAAAAGGAGTATGTCCTAAATCATGTGAAAGAGCTATGACCTCGGCTAGTGTCTCATCAAGTTCTAACATACGAGAAAGTGTACGTGCTATTTGTGAAACTTCTAATGAATGCGTAAGACGCGTACGAAAATAGTCTCCCTCATGATTTAAAAATACCTGTGTTTTATACTCTAACCGCCTAAAAGAAGAACAGTGAATCACCCTGTCCCGGTCTCTAGCATAAGGGTCTCTAAAATCTTCTTCAAAACTGTGAAATCTCTCATTCGCTTGCATTCTGTGCCTTTAGTATATGTTGCTATAATTGTATCAAATTATCCCGAATTATGTAATAGAATTGCCAAAATTAGCAATAGTGCTTGTGCTATGGGTGTTTGCAAAGCATTTGAGGTTAACCCAAAGGTTAATCGATGATTATTTGTAAATGCCCATGGTGCAATGACTTTTACTAGTTTGGTGATTTTTATTGCATATTTTGGGATTACAAGAGGTTTATAGCATGGAAAAAATAGAAAAATATCACATCGAGTATGTAAAACCAAAAGTAACCCTTTTACAACAGTCTGGTCTAGGTGTTGCAGAGATAGCTGCACGTACTTGTTATGACTCTTTTGAAAACTCTGAAAATACATGTGTTAAAAATGCTATGGACAGCATGGACACAGATGCCATCAATAACATAGAAGACT
>Ga0256839_1004059_pt1 | contig 14564 bp, 15 predicted proteins | sample 354166metaG_FD_185968 | JGI IMG/M metagenome (GOLD analysis project Ga0256839, IMG submission 185968) | Hydrothermal vent microbial communities from Mid Atlantic Ridge, Atlantic Ocean - 354-166 | ecosystem: Environmental > Aquatic > Marine > Hydrothermal vents | place: Atlantic Ocean: Mid... | reverse complement strand
CAATGGCGCCCTGATGAAGGTTTGCTTTTCCATCAGATTCCAACGTGGGGATACGTGCCATAGAGAGCACCGGGCGGTGTTGAAAAAGGATCAGGCGAATATCCGCCAAGCCATGAGGGCTTAAACGGGTGACATCATCGTGCTGGACAATCCGCTCTTCGATGATCGCAACATCGCTGAGGCCAAAGGAGTAGACACCAAAGATAATGTCGGTGATCTGTTTTTTGATATCGGCGAGTGTATGGCGCTTTCCACCGGGCGTGATCCAGTATTCTTCCTCTTTGCCAACAAAAACCATAATGCCACCGCCACCACTCCCTTTCGCGGGTTTAATCACAAAGCTTTTGTGCTGGGCAAGCTCGCTGGCTAAATCTTTTAATTCATAGAAAGTGCCAAAGGTTGCCAATGTTGTGGGCATCACCACATCACTGTCGGCCAGCACCTGCTTGGTCAGCAGTTTGTTATCGGCAAAGGGGAAGTCACATCGATGGTTGTGCGGGTAGATGTAATTCAAGTTGCGCTTGTTCATGTTGAGCACCTGCCGAGTGCTATTACGTACTGTATTGAGACGCTCTATGAGTCGTTTCAGCATCACTTCGCCTCCTGTGAGAAGATGATTTTTCGAAAGCGGATGAACTCTGTGACCCGCATCCCCACCCACTTGCCCAGCCATAAATTGAGTGCGATCACAACGAGTAGCAGCTCAGGAAAAGCGAGGATCATGCTCTGCAAAAAGAGTGAGTCCATTACCACGTAGCAGGCGCTGATCACCAGTAGTGTCCACGCGGTGATGCGGAATGCTTCTAATGAACCCTGTTCTGATTCGATGATGGCAAAGCGCTCTGCTGTAATCGCAAGGATGGCGATGGGGAAGAGGGAGACATGCGCCAGCGCAAACATGCCAAAATGAACACTGATGACGGTCATCGCCATCATGACGATCACGACGGTGCTGAGCATGATGGCCATTTTGGGGGAGTGCAGCAGCTGCAACCAGTCGAGCAGTTTGCGCACGGCTGATGAGATCAGAATAATTAATACAAAACCGATAGCCCCCCATAGTAGGCCGGTCTCGCGCGCTGCAGCTGCAATCAGTGCAGGAAGAAATGTGCCGAAGGTTTGAATGCCAATAACATTGCGGAAGATCACCACCACCAATGCGCCGAGTGGGATCATCAAAATAATTTTTAACAGCTCTTGTGGAATCCCCACCTGTTCAAAGATGGTGTAGAGGTTGAAGATGTTAAAGCCAGACTGATCAAGCGATTCGAGTGCTTCACGCTTTGGCACCAGCCGTTTGATCATGTTGAATGAGTAGTTAAAATTAATGTTGGAGGTGTGTTTAAACAGCACCAGATCCCCATAGTAGAGGGTGAGGTAGTTGGCTGGAATGTCGGCAAAATGGTCATTGATGGTGTCGAAAGGCACCCAGTGGCCTGCGATATAGAGCTCTACCCACTGGTGAGAGGTGCGTTTACTACCAGACTGCATGATTAAACCACCGACCAGCCGTGCGGGGATATTGAGCTTACGGGCGAGTGCAAGGAACAGGCGGCTCTTGCCGTTACAGCTTGCCTCACCCAGCTTTAGTGCCGTGATCGCATCGGTAAAGCCAGAAAAATTCTTATTTTCGAAGTTGTCTTGCAGGTGGCGGTGGATCGTCGTCACCGCATTGAGCAGGGTGCCCGAGCCGTTGGGGAAGAGCTGCTGTAGCGTCTCTTCAATCAGCGGATCATTGACCTGAATGCCGGGTTCTTCCTGTAGATAGTGCTGGAGATCTTCTGGGTAACTGGGTGGGATCGCCATCTCCGAAGGAATGGCGTAGCGGAAGTGTTTGGCTTCCACTGAGTAGGAGTAGCGAAGGCTTTGTCTCCCCTGAACACTTTCAGCCTTCCAGCGTGCAATTCGGTTGAGTGGGTTATTTTCAATGCTGAGGTTAAACAGCCCCGAGGCATTCTCTTCTTCAGAAATATGCTGACGGCTATCGCTGCGAGGGAGGAAGGTACTCACAGAAATATCATCGCCATGACCGGTCGTGTCAATATTGACATCCACCTTGTAACTGATCGTGGGGATAAGCCCCGCCAATGGATAGTCAAGCACATAGAGCTTGTAGGCCATGATGCTCCATGCACTTAGCAGTAACGAAATGACGAGCAACACAAAGGTGTAGTCTCTTAAATCTCGTGCTGGTGGGCTAATTTTTTTGCTCATCTGCTGGCCATTAATTGTTTTATTGAGTGGACAGTGAAAAGTCTATCCCCCAAAACTGAATTAAAACTTAAAATAATTCGGCTGATAAGATGCTTTTTTAATGCGGGATTTTTACAGAAGAACGATGGAATCTAAGGGTTGATGTGGCCCATGCCGGTAAATAATTAGGGACCTCTGATTTATAGCTTGTCGAAGTGTTATTTTGTGCGGCACAAATCTGCTAAGTGATTGTTTTAAATTGGGGTGTTTGCGGCGACTGCTGTTGCTATTTTTCCGCTCGATACCAAGCCATGATGTTGGCACAAGTGAATTAGCATGCCGCTGCATTTAAGGCTTGAGGTTCAGTGTGCTGCTAGGCAACTCAGGGGCGTTACTGTGTTAAATTTTACAGGCAATAACCTGAAATTATTATGCATAAAGACTGTACTGTTTTAGCCAATATTAGGTAGAATAGCCTCACTTGGTCGGGCATGGCTTGGGAATTGGTTGAGGGGGAGCGATTTTCAAGCTGTGTTTGACTTAGTTCTAAACTGGGTCGAGTGCATTTCAATCAGCACCATCATGCGATCTTATCAATAAAATCTATTTTGATTTCATCAAGCCTTAATCCCGTTATTGCCATGCGAGTGATCTAGCGTGAAAATTTACTGTTTTTTGAGCTACTGACATCATGCTGTCAGTAGTGCTCTGCTACATTGTCATCTCTTGAGGTTTTTAATTTATCAGATGGAGATGCACAATGAGCGAAATAACAAAAAAGCTGGGCTATTTTAGCTGGAACGAGCTGCTGACCAATGATGTCACCGCAGCCAAACAGTTTTACAGCGAACTGTTTGGCTGGCAGATGGACGATATCACCTGTGGCGGCATGGACTACACCACCTTAAAAGCGAATGGTGATGAGATTGGTGGCATCATGAAGACCCCGGCCGAAGCGGGCGAGATGCCGCCGATGTGGGGTGGTTATGTCACCGTTGAAGATGCCGATGCCAGCGCGGCAAAAGCGGAAGCGCTGGGTGGCAAGGTCTGTGTGCCGCTACAGGATATCCCTGATGTGGGTCGGTTTTGTGTGATAAAAGATCCTCAGGGCGCTATGCTCTCTCTGATCTCATATGAAAAATAAAGGCTGAGGCATGGCAGGCGGATACTTCAACGAAGGCACTTTTGATTTTCTTGATCGACTTGCGGATAACAACCAGCGCGAGTGGTTTCATGAGCATAAGGCGTTTTATGAAGGATGTGTGCGTGAGCCTGCGCTGCGCTTGATTACAGATGTGGCAGCGGAACTGCCACATCTATCCCCCCATTTTGCCGCGCTCCCCAAAAAGGTTGGTGGATCGCTGATGCGCATACACCGCGATGTTCGCTTTGGCAAAGATAAAACCCCATACAAAACTAATATTGGCATTCAATTTCGCCACGCTCAGGGTAAAGATGTGCATGCGCCCGGCTATTATCTGCATCTCTCATCACGTGAGTGCTTTTTGGGTGCTGGCATCTGGCGGCCAGATGCACCATCGCTTGCCAAAATTCGTGCGCGGATTATTGAAAGGGAGAGTGAATGGATTCAAGTGCGAGATCATATGCCGTTTAAAAAACAGTATCGCATCAGTGGCGCATCATTAAAGACCTCGCCGCGAGGGGTTAGCAAAGATCACCCGATGATCGAAGATCTGCGGCGCAAAGACTTTATTGCGATTCATGATTTTGACATGGCGCTCGCTTGCTCAAAAAAATTGAAACCGGCAATGATGAAATGCTTTGCCGATGCCACGCCTTACATGCGCTTTCTATGCAATGCACTGGAGTTGCCGTTTGATTGACGGGCTATCATTTATAGTCTCATCCCGGCGCAGGCCGGAATGGTGGGCGGGTTTAATGAGGCGTCATTAAACAGTGCGCCGCGCCGACCGACTCTTTCAAATTATTCAGCTCCTGCGGCGCGATCGTGTCGTCACCGCACATGAAATAGCAACCGCACTTGAGGTCTCAGTGCGTACCATCTACCGCGACATGCAAGACCTGTCGCTCTCTGGGGTGCCGATTTCAAGTGAAGCTGGCAGTGGCTATCGTCTATTGCCTGGTTTTCACCTGCCGCCATTGATGTTTACTGAAGAGGAGCTATCTGCACTGCTGATCGGCGCACGCATGGTACAGGCGTGGACAGATCAGGGGTTGGCAAGTGCCGCGACTCAGGCGATGATCAAAATCGAATCTGCGGTGCCGGAGCACCTGCGTGGTGAACTGCTGCGTGATGACGTATTGGTGCCGGATTTCGGGATTGATCCGCGTGTCTCGAAACGGTTGCAACTGTTACGTACAGGCATTAAATCATTACAGAAGGTCGAGTTCAATTACAAACGGGAAGATAGTCAGTCATCAAGCCGTAAAGTGCACCCGCTGGGGCTGTTCTATTGGGGTAAAGTGTGGACGTTGACGGCGTGGTGTGAACTGCGCGGTGAATTTCGGAATTTCAGGCTGGACAGGATGACGCATGTGACGCTACTCGAAGTAATCTATGAGTTACAACCGGGGCAGACATTGCAGGACTATTTACGCACGGTTTGTGATACATAGGAGCCGTATATAGTGGAGAAAAATAGAAAAGTGATAGAGCTCAGCGCCCATACCAGTCGTTCAACTAGCCATATATTCAATGCGGATGAGGGCAATGCTCGGCCTGACCTGTCATAAGTGACAGCTTTTGTGACACTTTGAAAGATGTTCATATTAGGGGTGGGCTAGGTTAACGCAGTCGGTGATTAACTTGGCAGATTTGAACGTTAACATAGTGATATCTTGGGAGTCATTATTGATGATTTTTTTAGTTTTACTGTCCCAAAGCAGAGGAACAGTGACCCGACCTGTAAATAATGGGTCAGTTGAAGTATAGCGCTCGTGAAGCGGCTTCCAAGGGTTATCAGCACCGGGGGTAAGTTCATTAAATACGCGGTACTGCCATCCTTCATCAGCTAATACTGGGTCAATAATGATCAGTGGAACAACATGCTGCAAACCCTTAAGTGCATGTACCATCAACACACGTGGCTCCAAGGGTCTCCGTACCCGGCATAGAGATGGTAGCGGTTAGCTTCAAAGCCAAGTTCAAGTGTGTTATCCACACCAGTCAATTGCTGAAAGGTACGGGATTCTTGACGATATATCGCAGCCTGCGAGCGGACGGCTTGCCAATGGGTTTTCAATTCCCCTCGAATTAAAACCGCCATGCTGTGCGCCTCCAGTGAATCAATGAACCCTAGTCTGATACTACTTTCTTTAATGTTAGGATGAATATCGGCGAATAAAACATGGTAGCATTTTGGGCAATCAGATGGCTATTGCGTCGGCAGTCTATATTTAGGGTTGTAGGCCAGAATGGCTAACAGACTAATAAGGATGGTAACTAATGAAACGATGTGACTGGGCAAATTCAAACCCGTTAGAAACGATATACCACGATGAAGAGTGGGGTGTGCCGGTGCATGATGACCGCCTTCTGTTTGAAATGTTGATTCTCGAAGGGGCGCAGACAGGGTTAAGCTGGGTGACCATTCTTCAAAAACGGGCGGGCTACCTTAAGGCGTTTGATCACTTTGATGCGCGAAAAATAGCGCGCTATTCCGAAGCAAAAAAAGAAAAGCTGCTACAAAACCCCGCCATTGTGAGAAATAGGCTAAAAGTGAATGCCGCGGTAGAGAATGCAAAATGTTTTCTGGCGGTGCAAAAAGAGCATGGCAGTTTTGATGCTTATATTTGGTCTTTTGTGGATGGCAAGCCGATCGAAAACCGCTGGAAGAAGATGTCGAATGTTCCGGCGATCACGCCAGTGGCAGAGGCGATGAGCAAGGCGCTGAAGAAAAAAGGGTTCAAGTTTGTCGGGCCGACCACCTGTTATGCTTATATGCAAGCGGTGGGCATGGTGAATGACCACCTCGTTTCATGCTTCCGATATGACGAGGTGAAGCGTTGATAGCGCAGGTTTTAGTCACGAGGTTGAATGAACGGCAGGAGTGCTTAGGGGGTTTAAGTCATGAAGCGATACCTCACGTCGTCTAAATATATCAACTGGGAACACCCAGATATTATGGCGCTGGCGGAGTCGCTTTCATTAAATACGATGGTTGATGAAATAATCGCCCAAAATTGTTTTGAATGGGTGCGAGACAAGATTAAGCACAGTGTTGATTACCATATGAATCCTGTGACATGCAAAGCCTCTGATGTATTGCAACATAGCACAGGCTATTGTTACGCCAAGAGTCACCTGCTGGCAGCGCTACTTCGTGCGAATGGTATACCCGCGGGGTTGTGTTATCAGCGGCTGAGTGTGGAGGGTGATGGGGCTCCCTATTGCCTGCATGGTCTCAATGCAGTTCACCTCAAAAGCCATGGCTGGTACCGCATCGATGCCCGTGGCAATAAAAGGGCTGTTGATGCGCAGTTCTCTCCACCGCGTGAGCAGCTAGCATTCGCACTAAACTCAACCTTTGAAGCCGACTTGCCCGAAGTCTGGGCGGAGCCGTTGCCCGTGGTAGTTGAAGTGCTGGAGAGATATGAAACGTATGATGAGGTTTACCGTAACCTGCCGGACATTAACCCACTTGCGCATCAAGCCTCTGATTAGGCTGGGTGCTATAATATAAGAAATGAATAACGACAATGAAACCACAAAAGGAGGGCTCACCTGCTGATGAGCGAACAACAGGCTAATAATCCACTGCACGGCGTAACGCTGGAAAAAATCATGACCTGGCTGGTGGAGTATTACGGCTGGGATGAGTTGGGAAAGCGTATCGATATCCGCTGTTTTACTAGTGATCCTTCGGTAAAGTCTAGCCTTAAGTTTTTGCGTAAAACACCTTGGGCAAGGGCGAAGGTGGAGGCGTTATATATCACTGCGCAGAAGAGCGTATGGCGCAAAAAACAGTCATTACGAACAGAAAAATGAGGTAAAGAACCGCTGATTTATTCTGAACGCACTGTAGCCGGCTATTGCGCCCTGAAGGAATGCGGTAGCATTGCTGAAGAAGTACTCCTAGGGTGCGAAGATTAGCAACACAGAAGCTGAATGTTTTAGGCGCAAGGTAGGCGTTCATGAATAAATCGAAGGTTCCCCGGTTTGGGGCAGTGTCTAACGTGCTTCGGTGGCGATCGATAGCCGTTTGATGCCCGCCTGTTTGGCAATCGCTAGCAGTTGTGCCACCTGCTCAAAGGGGACGGTGGCATCAGATTCGACTCGCAACACCAACTCCGGTTCGTTGACTAATCTTTCACTGAGCGCAGCTTTGAGTTTGGCAGCTGCAATGTTGCTCTGGTCAAGCTTGAAATGGCCATCGGCAAAGAGTGTTAGATAGGCGGTCGCCGGTTCAGCGGTCGACGCCCTAGCGGTCTGCGGCAGGTTGACCTTGATCACCTGCGCCAGCAGCGGTGCAGTGAGGATGAAGATCACCAGCAGTACCAGCATCACATCTACCAGCGGGGTGATGTTGATCTCTGACACCGGCTCGTTGTGGCTTCTCTTTGAAAGGTTGGAGAGATCGCCCAGCACTGTTATTGACTCTTTGCGCAGCGATGGTTGAGGATGCGGATCGCATTGCCTTCCATCACGCCACCAAGGAAGCGCAGGCGACGCACTAATAGGTTGTAAGCCACCACCGCAGGCACGGCAGTAAAGATGCCTGCGGCGGTAGCGACCAGCGCCTCTGAGACCGGCCCGGCAATAGTATCGAGTGCCAGTACCGTATCACCGCCGCCCAATGTATGCAGCGCATGCATAATGCCCCACACGGTGCCAAACAGGCCAATGAACGGCGCGGCATTGCCGATGGTGGCGAGTAGCGTCAGCCCACCTTCGAGGCGCAACTGTTCCTGACTCAACTGCTGGCTGAGTTGGCTGGAGATCTCATCACGCCCATAATCATCGGGCTGATTCAGCGCTTCATTTAATAGTACGAAGCTGGGTTGTGTTCCGGCGAGTTTGCTTTGTAGCTCATCCAGTGGCACTGTTTTTATTAGCAGAATTGATGCTTGTTCCTCTTCTTTCAGAATACGGCGCAGCTGCTGTGCTTTGTAGCTCATCAGGCTCCAGCTCAGTAGCGACATGCTAATCAGCACGATAAAGACGGCACGAATGACGATGTCGGCCTCATGCCACCAGGTAAACCACAGAGTGTTTTCTATTGCCATTGATAGTCTCTAGCTATTTGTAAGTTTGAAATGGATCGGAACGAGGACTTCGCCTTCGATCCGTACATTGCCACGGCGTGCCGCCTCAAAGCGCCAGCTGCGTACCGTTTTCAGTGCTGCACGGTCGAGCACACCATATCCTGACGAGGTGTGGAGGAGCGTTTCGACAGGGCGACCATCACGGCTGACACGCACGTTGATTATCACGACCCCCTCCATGCCACGCTTGCGTGCAGCACGTGGGTAGCGTGGTTTTGGGTTGTGTAGATAGCGGCTACTGCTGAGTGGCGGAATGTAATCTTCATCGATAGCGCCCAATAACAGAGGCAGTTTTTTTGCCTGCTCTGCTGTCAGTATCGATGGTTCTATAGCGCTGCTCTCAGCAGGTGCAGGTACCGGCATTATGGCCATTTCATGAGTGAGCGGTTCTGGAATAGACTCAGGCGGCAGTGCCACAATTTTCTTAACGAGTGGCACTGGTGGCTTAGCCGGTGTAATATTTTCTGCCTCAGGGGAAAGTGCTTCTGCTGGCATCATCTCTTTTAATAGCGGAATTGAGGGTGTCTCGGCGGTTTCAGCCGGGGCTAGGTCGACCATCTCAAAACCGAGGTCTAGTTTGATTTCGAGCGGTTCAGATGGGGGCGCTAGCGTTAGGGCAGTTGCAAGTCCAGCGTGCAGCGAAACAGCGACGGCAATCGCAACGAGATGTTCTCGTTTCACCGTGCAAGGGCTGTCCCTCTCAATGTTGCCGCTGATTGTCATCGTAAACTACGTGCTTCAGTCGTCCTTTTGTGGTGGCAAGTTCTGCTTGATCCACTGTTCTACTACGTCGGGACTGAGCAGCCCACTGATCGCCTCGGTGTTACCAGAGTGGCCGTAGAAATAGGTGCGAGGTAGCTCCCCAAACCAGCGTCTGTCGATCTCAAAACGCAGCCGTTCCGCACTGTCGGCAAACTGCCAGGACTCCAGGTGTGAGACGCCAAGCTCAGCGGTAACCTGCGTCACCTCATCCTTGAACTCAACCGCGTCGGTTGAGATCAGCACGACTTTTAGCTCAGGGTAGCGCCTGCCCAGTTCGCGCCACATTTTTAGCTCTTTGTAACAAGGGGGGCAGTCGATTGACCAGAAATTGACGATGTAAGGCCGCTTCTGGGCTGACGTGATCTGAGCCATTGAGCCGCTGATAAACGCCTGTGGTACGGAGGTAAAGCGCTCAGGCGTTGTTAGCGGGATCAGACGGTATCCCTCCGCTTTAGTGTGCCACGACAGATAAGGGGTCTCGCCGTGAGTGATGAGTAGTGGGTGGTCTGATTCATCAGTGGTTGATGCGATGGTCTGCACCGCTTGCCACTGTGTGCCGCGATCATCAGCCTGCATCAGGCGGATATGGCTCTGTTGGCCGTCGAATTCTTTCCACGCGAGATAGAGCTTTCCTCCCGCGGTGGCGAGCGACGGGTGTTTGGGCTGTGCATCGAGGTCACCAAACGGCAGCGGCGTGGTGAACTGCTGACCCTGATTATCGGAGTTGGCATAAAAGAGTCCCTGACGTGCTGCTCCGTTGGTGAACCATGCGGTGTGATAGCTGCCGTTGTCATCAATCACCAGCGTTGAACCATGATGGGGGCAGGCCTCTATCTTCCACTGATCTTCGCTGATGCGGTATGGTGCGGTGAAAGTATCATTGTCGGTAAAATGCACGATCGCCTGATCGCGGATGTTATCGCCGTAGATGTGACGCCAGGTGACAACCGGCAGATCGTTGTTATCGATTGCCACACCGAGGCGGCAGCATTGGCAGGTGGTGTCGGCGATCTTTTTGTTGGATTCAAAGCTGACGCCGTCATTATTTGAAATGGCGTAATAGAGTGCTGAGCCGTTGTACGCTTTATCTATTTTTTTTGCGGCGACACGGTCACGTGAATCGAGCCAGGCGATGAAGAGCTGATCTTTTGAATTGATGCTCAACGTTGGGAAGCTGTGGCCGATCATCTCCCGATTGTCATTAACGATGATGGGAGTGGAGAAGTTTTTTCCGCCATCGGTGGAGCGGCTGAACTTCACATGGCCACTAAAGCGTTTTTTCAGCTTGATCGCGTAACTAACATAAATATTGCCGTTATTGGCCACGACAATATGTGGGCGTGCCTCGGGATTGGTCGATAGTTTTTCGGGTTTGGTATTGACCTTTACAGGCTTGGAAAAATTTTCACCCAGATCATCGGAGTGGTTAACATAGAGATGTTTTCCAAAAACCCATACCGCCCACAGCCTGCCGTTGGCATCGAAGGTGGTGGTAGGGACTGAAGCGCTCTCCAGCGAGGGTGACCCTTCCGGAGCGGCATGCCCCTTGTGTTGTTTGAGCGTATCACCGGCGACAGCCGAAAATGAAGCGAGCCCGAGGATGAAAATCCCTAGGGCTGTACCACCGCGTTTCCAGTATCGGGCGCACCTTATTGCCATTTATATGAAACCCCTGCATAGAGGGTACGTGGCAGGCCGGGGGCGAACTCTTCACCATTAAACTGGCTAAACGAGGCGCCGGTGGCGTAACGCTTATCACTGAGGTTATGGATGCGCCCGAAAACTTCTAACTGTTTGTTGAGGTAGTAGTTGGCGCGTAGGTGAATGAGGTCATGGCCTTCGTATTGATGGCTGTTTTCATCGTCGAGCCAGTAACGGCCGAGGTGTTCCCAGTTGAGTTCTATACGACCGCCATTGAGTGCTTTGGCATGCCAGTTGAGGCGTACATCACTGATGTTACGTGGTGCCGATTTGATCTCATTACCGCTGTAATTGACGCCGGTCTTAGGGCTCCACTGTTCGTAGGTGTGTTCGGCATAGCTGTGGCTGATGTCGAGCTGCAGTGTGTCGGTGATTTTGCTGCCAAAGCCAACCTCGATACCACGATGCTGTGTTTCACCGGCATTTTGTGTCTCTCGATCACCGGTGACGGTGTTACGGAATGAGAGAATATCATTCTCTTTTTTCAGATGATAGAGTGAGGCTTCGTAGCGGTATCTACCAAAATCACCACGCAGGCCGACTTCGAAATTATCAGCTTCGATCGGTTTTAGATCGACGGTGTTAACGGCCTGACCCTGGCGAAAAAGCTGGCTCTGACCCGGTGCACGGAAGGTGTTGCGGTAGCTGGCATAACCGTTGAGATTGTTACTGAAAGCGTATGACGCACCCAGTTTGGGGCTCACATGGTGAAACTCGACCGTGGTGCTTTCTGGGCGGCGATGTTTACCAGTGGTCAGCGTGGTTAACTGGTTGTTGTAGTCATAGGCGATGTAATCGAAACGCAGGCCGGCATCGATGCGCAGCTTGTCACTGGGGGAAAACTCAACATGGGTGTACGGTGCGATGCCGGTGAAGTCGACATCATAGAGATAGGTTTTGTCTCCTTCGCTGTAGCCGGTAAAGATGTCGCCGGTTTTAGTTGTGGTCAGCTTATTCTCATCACGGCTACCGGGGCTGTGATCAAGATCGATACCGATAATCACACGAGTACGCATCGGGGCAAAGTCCATGCGGTATCTGGTCATCAACCCAAGGGAGTGGTTCTCAGTGGTGTAGTGCTGTTTGTCATATGTCAGTGACCAGTTAGGCAGCAGTTCGGTGCTGTTGTATCGCGCGTAGGGCGTGATACTCAACAGCGTGTTGTCATCTTCTTTTTCGTAGGCGCTGGAGAGACGCACTGCCTTGATCTTGCGGAACGAAATCGGTGTCTTATTCTTAGTCGGGTTGTTGAAGTAATCATCCCTAGATAGACGCGATGTGCCGGCGGTCTGTTGATCGATATTTGATGTCGTAAGGACGGTCTTCACGATCGCATCATTTTCAAGGAAGCGATCCCAACGCAAAGTCGCCGTCTGACGGTCATACTCGGTCGCATCACGCCAGCCGTCAGAGTGAGTGATGTTGAGATCGGCGCGGATGCCATCATTACCTTTAGTCGTACCACCAGTGAGCAGCACCCGGTTCCAGCCGTGATCTCCGACTTCAACCGTCGCCTCCGCTTCAGGCCTTAGTGGCGCTGGGCGGGTCGTTACATTGATCACACCACCTATTGCATCACTGCCATAGAGCGCAGTCCCTGGTCCTTTGGTTACTTCGATGCCGCCTGATTGCGGCAGGTTGACCTCGTAGAGCGCATTGTGGTTGAAAAATCCGGTTGAGCGGGTCGGAATGCCATCTTCCAGATAGAGATAGACCGCACTGGTGGTGATCGGCTGGCGAATCGCTGCCATATGGCCTTCACCGCCAGTGACATTGATATGAACACCGGGCACCTTGCCCATGATCTCGCTGGGGTGGCCGGGTTTCAGATCATCAATTTTATCGCTCTCGATGACGCCAACAGAGGCGGTGGTTTCGGCGACTGGACGCGGCTCTTTAGTGCCAGTGACCGTGATGGTTTCGAGTGTGATGGGGGTGCTGGCAAAGGCCGCCGCAGGAGAGAGAGCGAGCAGCAGGGCAATTCTGAGTGGATTGCGATGGTTTTTTTTTGCGTCCAAGGTGTGGCTTCCTGTTTTGTTGTGTAGGTATTGATGGGTGGAAGTCGCAATGGTAGTGATCAACGCAGCATCTGAGAATGTGACATAGTGTCGCGCGACAATTTGCCGCGGGGGTATTTCTTGGAGGTGCTTTTTATTATGACCGTTGGTCATTAAGGCATTGCTCGACAACGAGGCAAGGAGGTGCTGATTTTTTGTTATAGCGATGCGTGGCTGCTCACTTGGCGAGGCGCATCATCCGCAATATAAATTTGAAGATGATGTGCCGGTATGCAAGAGAATGATGAATGAAGTCGTCGGTGTTGACCGCCGACTCTGAGGCCTGAGAGCGTTATATTGCGCCTCTTTGTTAAGCGCTACATTGAAGCTGTGCCGATCGATGAGTGTGGGCAACTGGCCGGAAATTACATGCACTCACCTACTGGCTTCGGTGAAGCACCACTTTGTATTGGAGTTGTGGGCTTAATGTGTAAAGGTGCTAAACGACTGACTCGAAACCTTCAAACTGCGGCGGGCCGAGGTAGATGTTCTTTTTCGAGCCGCCTGCATTGGCGTGCGCTTTTCTGAAGGCTTCTGATTTCGTCCAATTTTCGAAATCACTTTTCGATTCCCAGATTGAATGTGATGCAAACAGAGTGTAGTCATCACACGTCGCGCCTTGCAGGAGGTTAAAACTCTTGAAGCCGGGCACGGTATCAAGAAAGGTATCCCGGTTTTTCCAGATCTGTGTGAAATCTTCTTCACTGCCGGGCGCGATTTTGAAACGATTCATTGCGATGTACATGGTGTGTATTAATCCTCTAAATCTCAGGTTTCTTAATCGATTAAAACAGCATTTATTCTTTAACGAACTTCAATAACATGCGGTCACTCTCTCCAATAGCAAGGTATTTATGGCGATCTTTATTGCCGAGACGTAGTGTCGGAGGCAAAGTCCAGACCCCCTTGGGGTGGTCTGCGTTGTCTTTAGGATTGGCCAGTAGCTCTGATTTTTCCACCAGTTTAAACCCCGCTTTTTCTACCATAGCGATGGTGTAGGCCTCAGTGACATAGCCCGATTTTGCTTTGGGGTCTTGTTCTGCATCAGGATTCCCACGGTGTTCGACCAGTCCCAAGATGCCGCCGGGTTTAAGTGCGGTATACATTGCGCCAAGCACAGCATCGCTGTTGCCAGCCCCCATCCAGCTATGGACGTTGCGGAAGGTGAGCACCATATCGGCTGAGCCGGGTGGAGCGATTTCGATTTTAGCGGGTGGCGCGATGGTGGTAACAGTCACCTTGCCGTAGACGGCCGGGTTTGCAGCGAGTTTTTCATTGAACGCCTTGGCGCTGCGGCGAAAATATCGTTTCTTTGAATCGACATCAAAACCGGCGGCGTAGAAAGTGCCATTCTCTTTCAGGTATGGTGCGAGAATTTCTGTGTACCAACCGCTGCCGGGGGTGATCTCCACGACCGTCATGTTGTTTTTTATGCCGAGCCACTGAAGCGTTTCTTGCGGCTTTCGGTATTGATCACGGGCACTGTTCTTTTGACTGCGATGGTCGCCACTGATTGCCTGTTGCAGCTTGGCGTCTATTGCATTAGCGCTCTCATCTGCAATGGTGGGCATCGAAAGCGAAGCGAGCAGCAGGCACCCTGACGCA
>Ga0256839_1004058_pt1 | contig 14568 bp, 23 predicted proteins | sample 354166metaG_FD_185968 | JGI IMG/M metagenome (GOLD analysis project Ga0256839, IMG submission 185968) | Hydrothermal vent microbial communities from Mid Atlantic Ridge, Atlantic Ocean - 354-166 | ecosystem: Environmental > Aquatic > Marine > Hydrothermal vents | place: Atlantic Ocean: Mid... | reverse complement strand
TGTCACGATCATCAAGATCGACACCCACACCGTCACGCAGGTGCGTACCCAAGAGACCGATGGCTACAGTGCGATCCAACTCGGCACCGGGGACATCAAGCCCCGCAACTCGACCATGCCTTTGATTGGTCACGATGCCAAAGCCGGCGTGGCTCCTCGACGGATCCACAACGAAACCCGTCTCGAAGATGGTAAAGAAAGTGGCTACGAGCTCGGTCAGCAGATCGACATTTCCGTTTTTGACGACATCAAATATGTCGATGTCACCGGGATCTCCAAGGGTAAGGGTTTTCAGGGCGGCATGAAGAGGTGGGGCTTCAAAGGCCAACTCGCTTCCCACGGCGTTGAACGCAAGCACCGTTCCCCAGGTTCGATCGGTGGTCACGCAAATAACGCTGGTAAAGCCGGTCGGATCAAAAAAGGCAAGAAAATGTCAGGCCAGCACGGCAACAAGCAAATCACCGTCCGTTCGCTCGATGTGATCCGCATCGACGCCGAAAACGGGCTCATCATGGTCAAGGGCCCGGTCCCAGGTGCCAACAAAGGTTGGGTCGAAGTGCGCCCAGCGACAAGATTGTACAAATCAAAGGCCGCCAAGGCTTGATATTGGTATTGAGGGGGTCAATGATCCCCTCCCCATCGAGAATCTGATAATTCTCGGTGTTGGTTCGGTAAGTCGTCCGTTTGGCGAAACTGCCGAGGAAAAATGAGTCATTGAACCCCAGCAACCAACGCTGGGATGCAATGCCGAGTCGAATCAGTGGCAATGGACATCTGGCTTTGGTCTGTTTCAGATTGAAGATGATAGATGGCGAAAGCAATATCCAGCGTCCTGGTGAGGCATGTGGGCCTTCCGATCGGAATCGGAGAGCCAAACAAAGGCGTTCGGCGAGGTAAAGACCGATGGATGTCCCCGTCTACACAATGAGTGGTGAGTCAGCTGGCAAGATGTCAATTGACGAAATCGCACTCGGTGAAACAATTAATGTTGATCTGATCAAACAAGCGTTTGTGATGTACCACGCCAACAGGCGTCAAGGTTCCGCACGCTCCAAGACCCGCGCAATGGGTGCTTTGACAGGCAAGAAACTGTATAAGCAAAAAGGTACGGGCAACGCTCGCCATGGCGACAAGAAAGCCCCGATCTTCCGCGGCGGCGGCCACGCCAAGGCCAAACGCCGGACGCGTGAGGACTTTCACAAGTCCATGCCGATCAAGATGCGTCGCAAAGCCAACCGCAACACACTGCTTGCCAAGTTGCTCGACAACGAAGTCAAGGTGATTGACGGGTTGCAGTTTGATGCTCCTCGTACCAAAGATTTCACCGCGTTCCTCGAAGCCATTGGCATCGACAAGTCGGCGTTGCTCGCGCTCTCGGCAGATGCTGAGAAAAGCAAGAATGCTCGCTTGAGTGCTCGCAATATCGAAGGCGTCACGATGTGCAAGGCCGACCAGCTCAACACATACGAGATGCTCAACAACCGCTATCTGGTGATCGACAAGGCGGATCTTGAAGCGTGGCTCGCAGGGCCAAGCTCCCAGACCGGCAAGATCGTCAAGAGTGAAGGAGGGGCAGCGTAATGCTCGAACCACACTACATTCTTCGTAAACCATTGTTGACCGAAAAAACCACCAAGAGCATGGAAGACACCAATGTCTACTGCTTTGAGGTTGATCGTCGGGCAACCAAGGATGACATCAAGGCCGCTGTAGAGCAGGCCTATGGCGTGAAGGTCGTCAAGATCAATACCCAAGTCCGCAAGGGCGGGGCTCGTCGCTTCAAGTATGGCAGCGTTGCTGATTCATCTTGGAAGCGTGCTATGGTCCGGATCGCTGAAGGAGACGCCATCGAACTCTTCTGAGTTTGAAGCGTGAAAGGAACCCTGCATTATGGCTATTCGAATCTATAAACCAACCAGTGCTGGCCGGCGGAACGCTTCGGTCAATATGAACGAAGCGTTGACCAAGAAGAGACCAGAGAAGTCGCTTCTTAAGCCGTTGAACAAAAAGGGCGGTCGGAACCACCACGGTAAGATCACCGTTCGCGGTCGTGGCGGAGGTGCCAAGCGCATGTACCGCCAGATCGACTTCGCTCGCCGTGACCGCGATGGAATCGTCGGCACCGTAGTTGGGATCGAATACGATCCAAACCGCAGTTGCCACATTGCACTCGTCGAATACACCGATGGTGTCAAACGCTACATTTTGGCACCAAACGGACTCACCGATGGCAACACCGTCGAGAGTGCGACAGGTGAGGCCATCGAGCCAACCGTCGGTGCGTGCATGCAGCTCAAGCACATCCCTTCGGGCATGAATGTGCATTGTATCGAGCTTCGTCCCAATGGTGGTGGCAAACTCTGCCGCAGTGCCGGGATGTACGCTCGTTTGACCAATAAAGATGACAAGTACGCGACGCTGGTGATGCCTTCGGGCGAAACCCGTCGCGTTCCTGTTGAATGCCGAGCAACTGTTGGAAATGTCGGGAACTCTGATCACCAGCAGCGTCGGTTGGGCAAGGCCGGTATTTCCCGTCACCTGGGTCGTCGTCCCAAGACCCGTGGTGTGGCGATGAGTCACCATGCCCACCCCCTTGGTGGTGGTGATGGTCGCAGTAAGGGTGGCCGCGCTCCAGTGAGTAAGTCGGGCACTCTCTCAAAGGGTGGTGGTACTCGGAACCGGAAGAAATCGTCACAGGATCTCATCATCCGTCGTCGCAAGAGCAAACGCTACGGGCAGCTTAAGTAAGCCCGAGAGGATCTGATCAATGTCTAGAAGTCTGAAAAAAGGCCCATATGTCGATGAGAAACTCTTCCTCAAGGTAGAGAAGATGACGGCATCGGGTGTCAAGAAACCAATCAAGACCTGGGCCCGTGCATGCACGGTGGTCCCCGAGTTCATCGGGCACACTTTCCAGATTCATAATGGGCGTTCATTCCCCGAAGTCTTCATCACCGAAGACATGGTCGGACACAAGCTCGGCGAGTTTGCAAACACGCGTACCTTCCGTGGTCACACCAATAAAAAGGAAGGGCTCAAGGCACGCTAATGCGTGACTGTTGAGAACAAGGGATCAACCCATGAAACTCAGATCAAACGAACTAACCAAACGAGCAAACCAAGTTGGCGTGAGTCTAGAACAACTCGCCGCTGCGGTGACTCGTGATGATCGTGACGAAAAAGCCGCCACTTCAGCCGTCAAAAATTGGATGGCAGGTCGGGATCACCCGCGTTGTCGTCGCACGGACATCGAAGCAATGGCAACGGCTCTTGGGTGCTTGCCCAAAGACATTTCCAAGTTTACTTCGCAGGTCCGCAATCATCGAGGCAGCCAGAAGAAAGCCAAGCTCGTCGTCGACATGATCCGAGGCAAGAACCTCGAAGAAGCGACCCAAATGCTTGCCTTTTCGACCAAGCGTGCTTCGGTCAACATCGGTAAAGCACTGATGGCGGCGTCTTCGGATGCAGAGCAACTTGGTGCTGATATGAGCGAACTCTTTGTGAGCGAAGCAACCGTCGATCGCTCAACCCACATCAAACGATTCCGTCCAAAGGATCGTGGCCGAGCACATCCGATTCTCAAACGCACAAGCCACATCACCGTTTCAGTTCAGGAGCGCAACTAATGGGTCAAAAAAGCCATCCATTCGGATTTAGACTCGGCATCACCGAAGCACACCGCTCACGCTGGTACGCTCCCAAAGCCCTCTATGGCGAGTTGCTTGTTGAAGACGAAAAAATTCGTCAATACCTCGACAAACGCCTCAACAAAACCCCGCCAAGTGCGTCGGTTTCCGATGTCCACATCGAACGCACCCGCGAAGAACTCAAGATCATCGTCAGGACCGCGCGTCCCGGCATCGTCATCGGGCCAAAGGGTTCGGAGATCGACCGGATGACCGAGGAACTCCGCTACATGACCGGCCGCAAGGTTGCGATCACTGTAGTGGAAATCCGCGAGCCAGACCTCGATGCCCAACTTGTCGGTGATGGCATCGCCGAGCAACTCAAGAAACGAATGGGTTTCCGCCGCGTCCTCAAGATGCGTGCTGAAGCCGTCATGAATGCTGGTGCCCAAGGCGTCAAGATTCAGGTTTCTGGTCGTCTCGGTGGTGCAGAAATGAGCCGTCGTTTGGATGTTCGTTTGGGATCGTTGCCACTGTCAACACTCCAGGCCAACATCAACTATGGCTTCTCTGAAAGCCACACAACCTACGGCGTTCTTGGTGTCAAAGTCTGGATCTACAAAGGTCTGTACTCGACGGCCGAAGAAGAAAATCAATCAAATGCAGCTGGTGCACGGGCTCGTGCACGAGGTCGCAAGTAAGTCATCAATAGTTGCTGTTCGTTGCCTTTGGGCATCGACAGTTGAATGGAAAGAAGAAGGATACAACCATGCCTCCTTATAAAATACCCAAGCGAGTCAAGCACCGCAAAGAGTTCCGTAGAGGCCGAGATCGCAAAGCGACCAAGGGCAACTATGTGGCATTCGGCGAGTTCGGTCTCCAGGCACTCGAGGGCTGCTGGCTCAAGAGCAACTGTATCGAAGCGGGCCGCGTGACATGTCAGCACTTCCTCAAGCGTGAGGGCAAGTTGTTCATCCGTGTGTTCCCAGATAAGCCGATTTCCAAGAAGCCACTTGAAACCCGCATGGGTAAGGGCAAGGCGGAAGTGGATTACTGGGCCGCACGGGTCAAGCCGGGCACAATTCTTTACGAGTTGGCCGGTGTGAGCGAAGTTCGTGCAAAGGGCGCGTTCTTTCGGGTCGCAATGAAAATGCCGGTTAAGTGCCGGATGGTCCATCGCCGGATCGAGGCATAAGGGGCATTATGATGATTGGTGCAGAAGTACGAGCGTTGAAAGATGAAGAGATCACAGTCGAGCTCGCTCGCCTCCGCAGTTCGCTGCTGGCAATGAAGAGCAAGGCCGTGACCGAAAAGATTGAAGACACCACGCAGTTTGGTAAAACCCGTCGGGACATCGCCCGACTCTTGACCGAGCAGACAGCGCGGAACAACACAGATTCCTGAGGATGACCATGAGCGATACCCAAGTCAAAGGTGCAAAAATCGGTGTAGTGGAAACAGATGCTCGGGATAAAACCCGTAAGGTCGTGATCCACTACAAAGTTCCGCACCCAAAATATGGCAAGTTTGTGAGCAAGCGCACCGTGATGCATGTTCATGATGAAAACAATGAATCGCATACAGGCGATGTGGTCGAAATCGTGCAATGTAGCCCGGTCTCGAAGACGAAAAGCTGGAAACTCTCGAAGATCATCGAGAAACGCAGCATTTGATAGCAACACCCCGATGGCACTGTGCCACGGTAAGGTATGAAGGCAGGGCGACATGCTCCAGCAAGAATCCAGATGTGTAGTCGCGGATAACTCCGGCGCGAAGATCGCGTATGTTATTCGTGTGTACGGCGGATCGACTCGCCGCGACGGGCAAACCCGTAAGCAAGCGTATGTCGGTGACAAGGTTCTGATTAGTGTCAAAAAAGCACTCCCAGGATCGGAAGTCAAGACAGGCGAAAAATACAAGGCCGTCCTTGTACGCACCGCCAAGTCCACCCGCAGAAAAGATGGCTCGTATGTGAAGTTTGACTCGACTGCGGTCGTGCTCATCAACGACGATGGCAATCCAAAGGGCACACGCATCTTTGGTCCAGTCGCTCGTGAACTCCGCGAGCGAAACTATATGAAGATTGTCTCTCTTGCCCCGGAGGTGGTGTGATGCCAAAGCATGTACGAAAAGGCGATCAAGTAATTGTCACCTCAGGTGACCATAAAGGTCAGACCGGCGAAATCCTCGAGATCCTCGTTAAGTCCGACAAGGTCCTCGTCAAAGGTGTCAATGTCAAGTCCAGGCATGTCCGTCCGACACAGATCAACCCAAAGGGCGGGGTCGTGGAAAAAGAGATGCCGATGCATATTTCCAATGTCAGTCCAGTCGTCGATGGCAAAGCCACCCGCGTCCGGTTTGAAACCCAAAAAGACGGCTCAAAAAACCGCGTCGCCGTCCGAGGCGGCAAGTCACTCGGACAGGTCAGCGGACCAAAGTCGTAATCAACACACACAGCTTCTCTGGATTGTCCAGAGAACCATATGGCGGGTAAGTCATGGCGAAGAAAAAATTTGACAAAGAGACACTCGAAGCAGCGGCACAGCCCAACGCGCCTCGGCTCCAGTCGCAGTTTATGGATGTTGTGCGTCCAAGGATTACCGAAGAGTTCGGAATCAAGAACAACATGGCGATGCCGAAACTCGAGAAGATCACTCTCAATGTGAACATCGGTCGGCATCTCGACGGCACCAAGGTGCCCAACAATGTCCGCGAATCCGTGCTTCACACACTCACGACCATCACAGGTCAAAAACCTGTGAAGATTGCAGCAAAAAAATCAGTGTCCAACTTCAAAGTCCGCGAGGGCTACGAAACTGCATTCAAGGTCACGCTCCGCCGCGACCATATGTGGCACTTCATGGATCGTCTGATCAACATCGCAACACCTCGTGTGAAGGATTTTAGAGGGTTGAACGATAAATCGTTTGATCGTCAAGGAAGCTACTCGATGGGACTCACCGAGCAGGGTGTATTCCCAGAGATCAATATGGCTGAGCAAAACTTCACCCATGGCATGAACATCAACTTCTCCTTCAGCAACTCCGATCCCAAACTCAGCCGCTTTGTGCTCGCCGAGCTTGGTATGCCGTTCAAGAAGCCAGAAGAAAAGAAGAAGTAAAAGAGGAATCAACACATGGCTCGTAAATGTCAAATCGCCAAAAGCAAGAGAACCCCGAAGTACCCAACCCGGCATGTACGCCGATGCGAACTCACCGGGCGTGCACGAGGCGTCTATCGCAAGTTCCGCATCTCACGCATCATGCTCCGGAAACTTGCCCTCGAAGGCAAAATTCCGGGAATGCGTAAAGCCAGTTGGTAAGAAGCACGCCTCATATGACACATGAAAGAACTATGCAATCAATGCCTCGGCAACGATCGCAATGGAAATAAAGGTAGAAAACGATGACGATCAGTGATCCAGTCGCAGACATGTTGACCCGAATCCGCAACGCGACACGCAACCGTGCCAAAAGTGTGGTTTGCCTGAACAACAAAGTGTGTCAGGGTGTGGCCGGGGTTTTGAAATCCGAGGGCTACATCAATGACTTTGAAGTTGTCTCAGATAACAAGCAGGGCACCATCCACATCGACCTCAAGTATGGCCCTCGTGGCGAGCAACTGATCCACGAGATCAAACGCATGAGCAAGCCAGGGTGTCGAATTTATCGTGGATCAGATAAAATCCCCGCACCAATGCAAGGTCTCGGGATAGCGATTGTCTCAACGAGCAGCGGCGTGCTCTCTGATCGCCTCTGCCGAGAGAAAAAAGTTGGTGGAGAGCTTCTCTGCTTGGTGAGCTGACTTAAACGGTGAGTTGATTAAACATACATCGCCGAATAATCGGCATAACACGACAGACGACGGCTGGAATCCCCGGTCTACAACACGACCGGATGACGACGACAGCACGAAAGGAAGAACAATGTCTCGACTTGGTAAAAAACCAGTACAAGTTCCCGCCGGGGCCAAAGTGAGCATCGCTGGACGCACAATCTCAGTTGAAGGCCCAAAGGGGTCACTGAACTTTGAGTTCCGTCCAGAGGTTCAAGTCGCCTACGACGAAGGTGGTAAAGTGGTCACTGTCACGGTTGATGAGACACTCCTTGCCCAGAGTCGTGCAAACCGTGCATATTGGGGCACCACCCGCTCAATCATCGACAACATGATGATCGGTGTCACCAAGGGCTATGAAAAGAAACTCAACATCGTCGGCGTCGGTTGGACTGGCAATGTCAATGGCAACAAGCTCGCTCTTAAGATTGGCTTTGCCAATTTGATCGAAATGCCAATCCCAGAAGGCGTCACCGTCACCGCCGAAAAGCAACTCGTCACCATCACCGGTGCTGACAAGCAAGCAGTTGGGCACTTTGCCGCTTCGGTCCGTGCCAAACGCAAGCCAGAACCATACAACGGCAAGGGCATCAAGTACCTCGACGAGGTCATCGCACGCAAGCAAGGTAAGGCATTCGGCAACTAATACGATCGCAACAGATCGCACAACGCGATCGTGAGGTTTGAATATGAACAAGAATAAAGCAAAAACAGTTCGGCATAAACGACGCAGAATCGGGATCCGCAAACGGGTCATCGGTACTCCTGAGCGTCCCCGTCTGGCAATCTATCGCTCGCTCAATCACATCTATGCACAAGTCATCGACGACATGGCAGGCGTGACGCTTGCCAGTGCATCGTCTCGTGACAAGGGTGTGAAAATCGAGGGCTCAGGCGGCAATGTTGCCACCGCCAAAGCAGTCGGTTCGGCACTTGCCGAGCGGGCACAAAAAGTAGGCGTTGAGGCCGTGGTCTTTGACCGTGGCGGATTCAAGTTTCATGGCCGGGTCAAGGCCTTCGCAGATGCTGCTCGTGAGAGTGGCCTGAAGTTCTGAACGGAAAAGAGATACCACAATGGCAGAAATGCTTGACGAATCAAAATCAATCGAGTCGCATACCGTCGGAATCTTCCGCACAGCCGCGACAGTCAAGGGTGGACGACGCTTCAGCTTCGGCGCACTCGTTGTCTGTGGTGACCGCAAAGGCAAGATCGGCTATGGCTACGCCAAAAGCCCTGAAGTGCCCACCGCGATCGAGAAAGCTGAAAAGCACGCTCGGCTCAACATGGTCCAGTTCCCAATGACCGGCAGCACCCTCCCCCACGAAACCGTGGGCAAGGCGTGTGCAAGCCGTGTCATCTTGGTTCCTGCATCACCCGGTACCGGTGTCGTTGCAGGCGGTACCGTTCGGGCGGTATTGGAAATGGCAGGCATCACCGATTGCCTGACCAAATCCACCGGATCAAACTCCAAGATCAACATGGTCCGCGCCGTATTCGATGGTCTGAGCCAACTCCGCACCCGCGAAGAAATCGCTGAGTTGCGTGGTGTTGAGATTGAAACATCCGACATCGAAGAACGCGTCAAGCGAGGTCAACGCTTCATGCCCGTTCAGTCCGAAGGCGAAAAAATGGCCGCTCCGGTCAACACCATCGGGCAAGATCGTGGTCGAGGTGGACGCGGCGGTGGTCGTGGCGGACGCGGCGGTGGACGCGGCGGCGACCGTGGTGGCGACCGTGGTGCACCTCAAGGAACCCCAGAATCAGCACCGGCAGCACCCGCTTCCGATGCACCAAGTAGTCCAAGTTCAGAAAATGCAAGCTAACAAGATGTGCATAAGCACTTCTTCCGGGAGTAACCGGTCATGATGATTCACGAAGTCACCGCATTGGCGGGCAAGTACAAACAACGCAAGCGTATCGGCCGAGGCGTCGGTTCGGGCAATGGCAAAACCTCAGGCCGCGGGCACAAGGGGGCTGGCTCACGCCGGGGCAACTCACGCATGGCCCAGTTTGAGGGTGGCCAGATGCCATTCTTCCGCCGCATGCCAAAGTTCGGCTTTACCAACGCCAATTTCAAGATCAACTTCTGGATCGTCAACCTCGCTGCGATCCTCGAGCACGAAGACTTCAAGTCTGGTGGCGTCGTTGATCAAAAGGCACTCATCAAAGCCGGTTTGGTCCGCGATGAGTCCCGCGTCCTCAAAATCCTCGGCGATCTTCCAGATGGTGTTGATTCGCTCAAGGTCAAACTCGATGTCACCGCAAACCGCGTCACAGGCCCGGCTCGCAAACTCATCGAAGACGCTGGCGGCAAAGTCAACGAACTCGGTACACGACGCGACCGTGTCCGTGGCATCGACCGAAACTCGGACGACCAAACACCCAAGAATCTCACCAAGAAGCTCAAGAAACAAGAATGGCACCGCAAACGCGACGAAGCGTTCGCTCGTGGCGAGGTTCTCAAACCAAAGAAGTAATCTTGGGTCATATCCATGGGCTGATTTACACGCCGGGGTCGATCAACCGCTGAACGATGGGAATACCATCCCCGGTCACGGATGATTGGCCCCGTCTTTGATTGTCTGATTTCCAAGAACGATATTTGCCGGTTGATCTGAGACACACGGAGTTCACGATACATGCTCATCAAGACCATCATCAATGTCTTTCGGATTACCGAGTTGCGGAACAAAATCTTGTTTACCCTCGGGATGCTTGCGGTGTATCGCATCGGATTCTGGATTCCGGTTCCTGGCGTTGACCAGGGTGCACTGACTTCATTCTTTGAACAACAAGCCGCATCGGGCTCGGCTGCTGGTCGCCTCTCCCAATATGTCGCCATCTTCTCAGGCGGCTCCTTCGGGCAATCGACCATCTTCGGCCTGGGTATCATGCCCTACATCACCGCTTCGATCATCTTCCAACTCTTCCAATCCGTCTCCCCGAAACTCAAAAAACTCAAAGAAGAAGGCCCCACCGGCTACGCCAAAATCCAAGAATGGACTCGCTATGCAACAGTGGGGCTCTGTCTTGTCCAGGCCGTCGGTTGGTTGACCTACATCACCCGATCAGGATTGGTGTATCCCCAGTGGGCCAACAATCCACTCTGGTGGGTGATGGGAATCGCAGCCCTCACCGCAGGCACCATCTTCCTCATGTGGCTCGGCGAACAGATCGACCGCTTCGGTATCGGCAATGGCGTCTCACTCATCATCATGGCGGGTATCCTGACCGGGATGCCCGGAGCGGTGATGAGCGTTATTGGAAACTTCGATGCCGCCGATCCAAACAAAATGGGTTGGATGGCACTGATTCTTCTGCTCTTTGGCTTCGTTCTGGTTGTCGCAGGATCGGTCTTGTTGACCGTTGCCCAACGACGAATACCCGTTCAGCAGGCCAAGCACACCCGAGGCAAACGAACCTTTGGCGGTCAAAAAAGCTATCTCCCGCTCAAAGTTAACCACGGCGGCGTGATGCCCATCATCTTCGCATCCTCCCTGATGATCTTTCCATCGGTGGTCTTCAGTGCCTTGACCGATCAAGCCCAGAACGCAGGATCCACCGGTTGGTATCCAACCGTGATCCAGTGGCTCAGCACCAGCTTCCAAATGGGTGCCTATCCCTATGTATTCCTGTACATCCTGATGGTCTACTTCTTCAGCTACTTCTGGATTACCGTTCAGTTCAATCCTGAAGAAATGTCCAAACAACTCCGCGATCATGGCTCATTCATTCCCGGGCTCCGACCAGGGCCTCGGACCGCTGAATACCTCGAAGCGGTGATGGAACGAATCACCTTCGTCGGCGCGGCCTGCCTTGCAATCATCGCTGTCCTTCCAATGGTCGTCAATACCCAGCTCAAAGTTGATTTCATCGTTTCTCAGTTCTTGGGAGGCACCGGATTGCTTATTGTCGTCTCCGTTGCGCTGGATTTCCTCCAACGCGTCGAAGCCAACCTGCTCATGAGAAACTACGATGGCTTCCTCGGCGATACAGATGCTGGTGAAGGTCGATCAAGATCGTAATGGTCTTCTGGAGCGATCCAGCGAGATTCATAAAGCCCAGTTCGGAATCGGTTTGGGCTCAAAAAATGGAACAAACTCGGTCAATCCTACGATTGAGGGCGTTTTTTGAAGGGCTTGGCGGATTCGGTGGACGACACACCGGGTTGGCAGGCCTACCATCGTGACCCGTGATTTTATCTCAGGATACAGTCACGGCTGGATAGAAAGTACAATCAACCGGGTTTCCGGTTTCAACCATCGCCATGCAAGTGGCGTCGGAGACAGAAGATGAAAGTTCAATCAAGCGTCAAGCGTCGCTCAAAAGATTGCCAAATTGTCCGTCGTAAGGGCAAAGTCTTTGTAATCAACAAAAAGAACCCCCGTTTCAAGCAGCGTCAGGGCTGAAACAGATCAGAATTAAAACTCTGAAATAGGGATTGACAAAATTCACGACCGGCTGCATCGAGGAGAACTCGTCTGCAGCGCACTGCCCGGAACAACCCGGGATGACAGGAGAAGCCAGTGCCCCGTATCGCAGGTGTAGACATTCCAGATCGCAAAAAGATCTATTATTCGTTGCAGTACATCCATGGCATCGGCAACAAGTTTGCCGGTGACATTCTCGCCGAAGCCGGGATCAACCCGGACACCCGTGCAAGCGAGTTGTCCGAGACCGAGGTTTCAACACTCAACACGATCGTCGATGGCAGCTACCTCGTCGAAGGTGCCCTCCGTCGTCAGGTTCACCAGAACATCTCCCGCCTCCGCGAGATCCGTTCATACCGAGGGGACCGTCACCGCGCCGGCCTTCCAACCCGTGGCCAACGCACCCGCTGCAACGCTCGCACCCGCAAGGGCAAGAAGCGCACCGTCGCAGGCAAGAAGGGCGTCAAGGGCTAAATAGTATTTGTAAGTTTCAGGTTGCATCCACGCGGATGCAACCTGTTTCATGTTCAGTTCAAACATTCGCAAGGTTCCAGCCCTCATCGAGGGAACCGCAAGTGGAACCGTCAGGAGCGATCGATCAATGGCAAAATCAGTCAAAAAAGCAAAGAAAGTCCGCAAAGGTGTCACCCGAGGCATCGCCCACATCAAAGCGACCCACAACAACACCCTCATCACCATCACCGACACCAATGGCGAAGCACTCGCCTGGGACTCGGCTGGAACCATCGGCTTCAAAGGTGCTCGCAAGGCAACCCCCTTTGCTGCGACCCGTGCTGGTGAACAGCTGGGCCAAAAGGTTCGCAAAATGGGCATGAGTGAAATCGAGGTCAAGATTACTGGTGCCGGTGCCGGGCGTGAGAACGCGGTTTCGGGGCTCGCCTCGACCGGGCTTCGTGTCACGGCGATTGAAGACCATACTCCGGTGCCTCACAATGGCTGCCGTCCAAAGAAGAAACGCCGCGTCTAGTACAGACCGGCTCAGAACCCCGGAGTCCGCTCTCGGGTTTTCATGTATCAGTCTTTTGTGGTAAGAAAGAACGGCACCGACAGCAGCAGGGTGCCCAACTGTGAACCACCAAAGAACCAAGGAACGAGTGGTCAGCCCGCTCAATGTCCCTGCTGCGGAGAAATGAATCATGCGTGTACGCTGGCGCGGGCTTGAACTGCCCTCACGAGTCACTTCAGACAGTAAGTTTACAGCCGATACCTTCGGCCGCTTTACCGTCGAACCATTTGAACGCGGCATGGGCACAACGATCGGCAACTCGCTGCGTCGTATCCTGCTCTCATCGCTCGAAGGTGCTTCGGTGACCGCTGTCAAAATCAAGGGTGCCGAGCACGAGTTTACCTCGGTGCCTGGCGTCCTCGAAGACACCACCGACATCATTCTGAACATCAAGAATCTCATTGTCAAGTCCGACGGCGAAGGCCCACGGGTCATGAAACTCGCCGCCCAAGGCCCAGGCGAAGTCACCGCCGACCTCATCGAAGCCGACAGCAATGTCACCATCGTGAACAAAGACCTGGTCATCGCAACGCTCACCGAAGCGGCTCCATTTGAAATGGAAATCCACATCGACAAAGGCCGGGGCTATATCCCAGTCTCCGAACAAGAGCTTCGCAATGATGAACAAGAAATCGGGCTGATCCCGGTCGATGCGATCTACTCCCCTGTTCAGCGTGTTCGCTACCATGTCGAAAACACCCGCGTTGGTCAGAAGACCAACTACGACAAACTCACCATGGAAATCTGGACCGACGGCACCGTCACCCCAGAAATGGCACTCGTCGAATCTGGAAAGATTCTTCGCAAGCACCTCAACCCATTCGTTCAATACTTTGAACTCGGCGACGAACGAGTTTCTGAGAACGCCGCCGCTGCTGCAGGCGTGGACGAAGAGTTGATCCGCAAGCTCAACATGCCATCAGAGCAACTCGATCTTTCGGTCCGTGCAAGCAACTGCTTGGAGTCGGCCCGTTTGGATACCGTTGCTCAGTTGGTCGTCATGACCGAGCCAGAGCTGCTCAAACTCCGCTCATTTGGACGCACATCGTTGCGTGAAGTCAAGCGTAAGCTCCTGGAGATCGACCTCGATCTCGGTATGGAACTTCCTGAAGGATACACCATCAACCAGTGAGTCCGTCTGGATCATGGGTTGATATAACAAACGACGCGGTGATCGCGTTGTAGAGAAAAGAAGGAACCGAGTCATGCGTCATCGCAAAGCCGGATTCAAATTGGGCCGCACCACTGCACATCGTCAAGCGATGTTGCGCAATATGGCGGCAAGTCTCTTTGAGCATGGTCAAATCACCACGACCATCCCCAAAGCCAAAGCACTCAAACCGTTCGTTGAAAAAATCATCACAAAGGCAAAGCGTGGAGACCTCCACTCTCGCCGTTTGGTGATCTCAATGCTCGGCCAAGATCGTCGTGCATTCGCATGGGCACACATCCCCAAGGGTGCCACCGAAGAACAACGCGAGTCGATCGAAGAGCAACGCGAGTTCGTCGAAGGTTTCTTCGACATCCCGGATTCTGACGAACTCGAACGCAACCGCTACGGCGAACTCCGCAAAGCACCACGCATCGTCAAACACATCTTTGACAATGTCGCTCCCCGCTTTGAAGACCGCGCCGGTGGATACACCCGCA
>Ga0256839_1004056_pt1 | contig 14571 bp, 13 predicted proteins | sample 354166metaG_FD_185968 | JGI IMG/M metagenome (GOLD analysis project Ga0256839, IMG submission 185968) | Hydrothermal vent microbial communities from Mid Atlantic Ridge, Atlantic Ocean - 354-166 | ecosystem: Environmental > Aquatic > Marine > Hydrothermal vents | place: Atlantic Ocean: Mid... | reverse complement strand
AGATGTTTCCCTATCCGTCCGGCCGCATCCACATGGGCCATGTGCGCAACTACACCATGGGCGACGTGATTGCGCGTTACAAACTGGCCACCGGCCACAACGTGCTGCACCCGATGGGGTGGGATGCGTTCGGTCTGCCTGCAGAAAACGCGGCGATGGCCATTGGCGGGCACCCCAGGGCGTGGACCTACCAGAACATCGACGACATGAAATCGCAGATGAAGCCGCTTGGCTGGTCGCTGGACTGGAGCCGGGAGTTTGCGACATGCGACCCGGAATACTACGGCCAGCAGCAGGCGCTGTTCATCGACTTCCTGGAAAAGGGGTTGGCTTACCGCAAGAAATCCGTCGTGAACTGGGATCCCGTGGACCATACGGTGCTGGCCAACGAACAGGTGATCGACGGCAAGGGCTGGCGCTCGGGCGCCGACGTGGAACGGCGCGAGTTGACGCAGTGGTTTTTCAGGATTTCCGACTTCTCCGAGGAACTGCTGGCCGCGATCGACGATCTCGACAATTGGCCTGCCAAGGTCAAGCTGATGCAGAGAAACTGGATCGGCAAGTCACGCGGGCTGCAGTTTTCGTTCGACCTGGTCGATGCGCCGCAGGGGGCTGATGCGGTCGAGGTCTACACGACCCGGCCCGACACCCTGATGGGGGCCTCGTTCATCGCGATTTCGCCCGATCATCCGCTGGCCCGGACGCTGGAGCAGGACCGCGACGACATCGCCGCCTTCAACACCGATTGCCGGCGCATGGCAGCCACCGAAGAAGCGGTGGAAAAGGCCGAAAAGAGGGGGTTTGATACCGGGCTGAAGGCGCGCCACCCGCTTGATCCGGCGTGGGAACTGCCGGTGTATATCGCCAACTTCGTGCTGATGGACTATGGCACGGGCGCGATCTTCGGATCACCCGCGCACGACCAGCGAGACCTGGATTTTGCCCGCAAATACGGCTTGCCGGTGATTGACACCTTCGTGGCACTCGACGGCGGCAAGCCGGTCGAAAACGAAGCCTTCGTGCCGCCAAAGAGCGAAAAGGTGAAATATGTCGCCCGCATTGCCGGTGATGAAGTGATGACCGGCGAGCAGGCGGTGGATGCGGCCATTGCGTATTGCGAATCGATTGGCGTCGGCACCGGCGTCACGAAATACCGCCTGCGCGACTGGGGCATTTCACGCCAGCGGTTCTGGGGCTGCCCGATCCCGGTTGTGCATTGTGAAAGCTGCGGTGTGGTGCCCGAGAAAAAGGAAAACCTGCCGATCGAGCTGCCCGATGACGTGAGCTTTGACAAACCCGGCAATCCGCTTGAACGTCACCCGACATGGCGGGACTGCGACTGCCCGGCCTGTGGCAAACCCGCCAGGCGTGAAACCGACACCATGGATACGTTCGTCGATTCGTCCTGGTATTACGCGCGCTTCACCTCTCCGCATGCCAAAACGCCGACCGACCCGGTCGAGGTCGATTACTGGATGAACGTCGACCAGTATATCGGCGGCATCGAACACGCGATCCTGCATCTGCTGTATTCGCGCTTCTTTGCCCGGGCGATGCATATTTGCGGCCACTTGCCCGCCAAGTCGGTCGAACCGTTCGAAGCATTGTTCACCCAGGGGATGGTCACGCATGAAATCTATCAGACCCGCGATGAAAAGGGCCGCGCGGTCTATCATCTGCCGGAAGACGTCGAAGACGGCAAGCTGATCAAGACCGGCGAGCCGGTAGAGGTCATCCCCTCGGCCAAGATGTCGAAATCGAAAAAGAACGTGGTCGATCCGATCAACATCGTGCGCGATTACGGCGCGGACGCGGCGCGCTGGTTCGTGCTGTCCGACAGCCCGCCCGAACGCGACGTCGAATGGACGGCTTCGGGCGCCGATGCAACTTTCAGGCATCTTGGGCGGGTCTGGGCGCTTGGCGAACGCGTGGCCGGACTGTCCGAGGGCAAGGGGGCAGGTGACGACGACCTGAATCGCGCGATGCACAAGGCAACCTTTGCAGTCACACAGAGCATCGAGACCTTCGCCTTCAACAAGGCCATCGCCGCGCTTTATGAATTCATCAATGTCCTGTCCAGATCGAATGCCGGCGGAACGATGCAGAAACAGGCGATGCGCACGCTGGCCCAGTTGATGTCGCCCTTTGTGCCCCACCTGTCAGAAGAAATCTGGGAAACGCTTGGCGGCGAGGGGCTTGTCGCAGAGGCGGCCTGGCCGGCGGCTGACGAGTCGCTTCTGGTCGAAGACATGGTGACCTTGCCAATCCAGGTGAACGGCAAGCGGCGGTCCGAGATCACCGTTCCCCGCGACCTGGGCCGGGAGGAGGTTGAAAAACGCGCTCTTGAGGACAATGCTGTGCAAAAGGCGCTCGCGGGTGGAACACCCAAGAAAATCATTGTTGTCCCGGGCCGGATCGTGAATGTGGTTGTCTGATATTTTCAAACTGGTTCTTCTGGCCGCTTTCGTGGCCTTGTCGGGCTGCGGATATACGCCCGCCTATGCCCCCGGCGGACCCGTTGCCAAGCTGCGCGGGCAGGTTCAGGTCGACGCGCCGGCAAGCCGGAATGAATTTGACCTGGTGAAACAGCTTGAATTGCGCCTTGGTCGGGCAGACCAGCCCAGGTATCGCCTTGCCGTGGACATGACGACACGTCGCGAAGGGGTGGGCGTGACCCCGGCGCAAGAGATCGTTCGCTTCAATGTCTACGGGGTCGCCCGGTATGCGCTGCATGACCTGGAGTCGGGCGAAATCCTGACCTCTGGCAGCACCGACACATTCACCAGCTATTCCGTGGGTTCGGTCGACACCGCCGCAACCCCGCCAAGCACCAATGCAACCATTGCGACACTGGCCGCCGAAGCCGACGCCAACGCCCGGCTGATGACCGTGCTGGCCGATCAGATCGTGACGCGCCTGATGGCAACCTCGGGCGACTGGGAAAAATGAAACTGTCGGCACGCGACGCAGGCGCATATTTTGCCAAACCCGACCCGAACAAGGCCGGGATCCTGATCTTTGGCGGCGATGCAATGCGCGTGGCGCTGAAACGCCAACAGCTGATTGCGGCGCTGATCGGTGAAAAAGGCGACGAAGAAATGCGCCTGACACGGATCGCCGGTGCCGACTTGCGCAAGGATCCGGCGCTGATTCTGGATGCCGTGAAAGCGCAGGGCTTTTTCCCCGGCCCGCGGGTTGCCTTTGTCGAGGACGCCACGAACCTTCAGGCCAAGGCCATCGGTCAGGCCCTGACCGCGTGGCAGACGGGTGATGCGCAGATCGTCGTGACTGCCGGCGCGCTGAATGCGTCGTCGGCCCTGCGCAAGGCCTTCGAACAGCACCCGAACGCCTTTTGCGTGGGAATTTACGATGACCCGCCAAGCCGGTCAGAGATCGAGGCCGAACTGAAACGAGCCGGGTTGAACAAGATCGACCCACCGGCCCTGCAGGATATCGCCGCACTGGCGCAGACGCTTGATCCGGGGGATTTTCGCCAGACCATTGAAAAGCTGGCGCTGTTCAAGCTCGGCGATCCGGCGCCGGTCACCGGCGAAGACGTTGCCACTTGCGCGCCGCTCAGTTCGGAAGCCGCAATTGACGATGTGTTGCATCGCGTCGCCGAAAGCCAAGATGGCAAGATCGGCCCGATCGTGCGAAGGCTTCAGGCGCAGGGGGTGCAGCCGGTCGGGCTGTGCATCGGGGCCACCCGACATTTTCGAACCCTGCATGCGGCCGCGTCCGACCCCGGTGGCCCGGCTTCGGGCATCGCGCGGGTCCGCCCGCCGGTTTTCGGGCCACGGCGCGACAGAATGGTCCGTCAGGCCCAGGCCTGGGGTTTGCCACGGCTCGAAAAAGCGCTTCAGATGCTGACCGATACCGACCTGCAACTGCGCTCCAGCGCGCGCGCCCCGCAAATGGCAACGGTCGAGCGATGCCTGATACGGCTGGCCATCATGGGAAAGCGATAGGCGATGTACACCGTCATGGGCTCATCCAGAACAAGAACCTTTCGCGTCCTCTGGCTGCTCGAGGAACTGGGGCTGGACTACGAACATGTCCCCGCCGGGCCGCGTTCGCCGGACGTGATCGAACACTACCCGGCCGGAAAGGTTCCGGTCTTGCTGGCCGAGGGCGCCGCCCTGACCGATTCGACCGCCATCATGACCTTTCTGGCCGACCGGCACGACGGGCTGACCTTTCCGGCCGGCACGATCAAACGCGCCCTTCAGGACGGCCACACGAATTTTCTGCTCGATGAATTCGATGCCTGCCTCTGGACCGGGGCCAGGCACAGTTTCGTGCTGCCCGAAAACGAACGGGTGCCGGATGTGAAAGACAGCCTGCGGAAAGAATTTTCCCGCAGCCAGAAACGGTTTGTCGATCGGCTGGGCGCGGGGCCGTTCCTGATGGACGACGCCATGACCATTGCCGACATCGTTGCCGTCCACTGCGGCGATTGGGCGGCCGTTGCGAAGTTTCCGGTCACCGAACCCGCTTTCAGGGACTACCTTCGCCGCATGCGTGAACGACCGGCCTACCAAAGGGCCCGCGACAGCGCCGGCTGAGTTCAGGCCAGAAAGTCTGCGGCCCGTTCCCCGGCCCATTTGCCGGTGGCAAGACTGGCCGTGATCAGGTAGCCGCCTGTCGGCGCTTCCCAGTCCAGCATTTCCCCGGCGGCAAACACGCCGGGCAGTTGCCGGATCATCAGCCCCTCGTCCAGCCCGTCCCAGGCAAGCCCTCCGGCTGTTGAAATCGCCTCGTCCAGGGGGCGCAGGCCCGTGTAGGTGATCGGCAGTTCCTTGATCAGACTCGCAAGCGCGGCGGCTTCGGGCAGGGGGCGGCCAAACTCCTGCAGCAGCGCAATCGCGGCCGGCGACAGTTTCAGCGATTTGCGCAGATGGTTTGCCAGCGTTGTCTTGCCGCGCCGGTGGCCCAGCCGCCTGGCCACCTTTTCAAGCGGCCAGTCCGGCAACAGATCAAGGCTCAGTTCTGCGCCCGAACGCAGCGGGACGGTCAGCGCGTAGATACCGCCGCCTTCCAGCCCGGCGCGCGATATCACGAACTCACCGCGGCTGCGCTGACCACCGGCCGACAGCGCGACACCCTTGACGGGCGCCCCGAACTGGCCCGCCATGTGGTCGGACCAGTCGATGGACAGGCCGGCATTGGCAGGCGCAAACGGCGAAATCCCGACACCTCTTGACCGCAACCAGTCGGCCCAAGCCCCGTCGGACCCCAGACGGGACCAGCTGGCGCCGCCGAGGGCAAGAACCGTGGCGTCGGGCCGCATCGAAACCGGCCCTCCCGGCGTATCGAACAACAGATCGTCCGCCTGCCAGCCACGCCAGCGCCATCGTGTGCGGATCACGACACCCTGCCCTTCCAGACGGCGCAACCATGCCCGCAGAAGCGGCGATGCCTTCATTGCCGTCGGAAAGACGCGCCCCGTGGATCCGGTAAACAGCGGTTGCCCCAACCCCTCTGCCCAGGCGCGGACATGATCAGAGGAAAACTGCCTGAGGATCGGCTCCAGGCGCGCGGCTCCGGGTCCGAAATTTGCAAGGAAATCATCGAACGGCTCGTCCCTGGTCAGGTTCAACCCGGACTTTCCCGCCATCAGGAATTTGCGCCCGACAGTGGGCTTGGCCTCTGCAAGCGCAACCTTGTGGCCGGCTGCCGATAGTGTCTCGGCCGCCATCAGACCTGCCGGCCCTGCACCGATGACAAGCACGTCGCTCATGTTGTTCGCGGCCCGACCAATGCCTTGATCCGGGCCGCAAGTTCGGGTCCTGCCGACAGCACATCCTGCGCAAGCTCGGCCGCTCTGCGGGCAAGCTGTTGCGCTGGCGTGACCTCATCGATCAGGCCCCAGGCATGGGCGGTGGCGGCGTCGATCTTCTGGCCGGCCATCAGGATCATCTTGGTGCGCGCCGGCCCGATCAGGGCCGACATGCGCCCCGGATCGGACGGCTGCGGCAGGTATCCCAGCTTCATCACCGGATAGAAAAACCGGGCCTCCGGCACCGCAATTCTCAGGTCGCAGGCCAGAACCATCCCGAAAGCGCCGCCCGCCAGCGTTCCGTTCAAGGCCGCGATGGTCAGGCAGGGCAAGGCCGCGATCCGGCCCGAGAGTTGCTCCCACAGGGGGCTGGTGGCCAGCCCGGCACGGGCCGCGTCCAGGTCGGCACCGGCGCTGAACACCTTGTTGCCTTCGCCGGTCAGCACCATCGCCTCCGCGCCGTCCCGCGCATCCTCGGCAATCGCAATCAACCTTGCCAGCATGTCCGGCGTCAGCGAATTTGCCTTCTCGGGCCGGTTGATCCTGACCAGCCACAGTCCGCCGGACTTTTCCAGGTCGATCATTGGATCAGACCGACACGGCGACGGATGGCATCTTCGCGCAAACTGATTTCAGCGCCCAGGAACTCGTCTGCGTCATTGCTGCACATCCAGACCAGTGCCCGCGCGACCCAATCGGGCGGAATGTGGTCGCTCCACTCCAGTTTGGAAACCGGATTGATGCCCGACGCCTTGATGTCGCGCTGCATCTGCGTGGCCACGGTGCCCGGCGAAAGCCCGATCGCGCGGATGCCGTTTTCGCGCTCTTCCAGGTCGAGACAGCGCATCAGCATCGCCGCACCCGCCTTGGAGGCGCAGTAATGGCTCCAGGCTTCAATCGGGTGATGCGCCGCGCCCGAAGACACCGTCAGCACCGTCCCTGCACCGGCCTTGCGCATCACCGGCAAAACCGCGTGAATGGCATTGTAGACACCGGTCAGGTTGATGTTGATTGCGCTTGCCCACAGGCCCGGGTCAGAGTCGGCAAGCCGTGCGATCGGCTGGATCACGCCGGCGTTGTTGATCAGGATATCAAGCCGGCCGAAAGCCGCAATGGCGCGGTCGACCGCGCCCAGAACCTGATCGTGACGGCTGACGTCGCAGCCAACGGCAATGGCTGATGGCCCCAACTCCTTCGCCAGTTGTTCGATTTCCCGGGTGCTGCGGGCGCAGAGCACGACTTTCGCACCTGCTTTCACGAATTCGCGCGCGGCTTGCGCACCGATCCCGCGGCTCGCGCCGGTGATCAGGGCAACGTCGTTTTCAAACATCATGTTTTCCCTTGATGACCACAGTTTTTCCTTAATTCCGAACCAGTCTGGCACCCGAAGATCATGTCACGCAACGGCGTGGCACTTGACCACGGGCAAACAGACACGTTAGCTGAGTAGAGCATTCAGACCAGGACCGAAAATGAAAAATCGTATTATCAAGTACTCCGCATCCAGCGCAGCCATAGCGTTGGCCTTTTCATCCGCAGCGATCGCCGAAGTCTCGGCAGAGGACGTCTGGAACAGCTGGAAGTCCTACGTTGAAAGCACCGGCTCCAGTGTCACGGTCGGATCGCAGAACGACTCGGGCGGCGCCCTTGTTCTGCGCGCGGTGAGAACGCGCTTCGAGATGCCCGACGGCACCGTATCCAGCACCATCGAACTGCTTGAATTCCGCGAACGCGGCGACGGAACCGTGGCCATCACCATGTCGCCGGACCTTCCGGTTTCGATGTCGATGAAACCGGAAGACGGTGATGCGGTCGATGTCGCCATCATCTTTCGCCAGTCCGGGCTCAGCATCATTGCATCGGGCGAACCCGACGACATCAAATTCGACTATCTCGCCTCACGGGTCGAGATGGATATCGACAAGCTCATCGTTGACGGAGAAGCCGTCGACGCCACCATCGGCGGAAGCCTGAGCGACATTGACGGATCATATGCGCTGCGCAAGGGCGACATTCTCGAATACGACAGTGAGATGGCCGCAAAGGAACTGGCCTACGCCGTCTTGTTCACCGACCCGGAAACCAACGGCAAGTTTGACTTGTCGGGGTCCATGACCGATCTGAAAACCAACTCGACCTTGCGCATGCCCGACGCGCTGGACATGTCCGACCCGACGGCCATGTTCCGCCCCGAAGTATCCCTCGAAGGCCGTTTTTCGACCGGGCCTTCCAGTTCCAACGCCGAACTTGTCGACGGAAACGACGGTTTCAGCGTTGCGACATCGGCCCAGAGCAACCAGCTTGACGTGGCCATCTCGGACGGGACGATTTCTTATGGCGGCGGGTCAACAGACGTCGCCTACAAGGTTTCCTCACCGCAGATCCCGTTTCCCGAGGTCAACATCAACATCGCCGAGGTTGCAGCAAGGCTTGCGATGCCGATCATCAAGACGGATGATGTGAAAGACTTCGGGTTCCTTCTCAAACTGCGCGATCTCAAGGTTGATGACGCGATCTGGCAGGTTTTCGATCCGGGCGCCGTGATGCCGCGTGATCCGCTCACATTTGTAGTGGATGTGGCCGGAAAAATGAAATGGCTGGTCGACATATCCGACCCGGACGCCGTTGAAGCGTTTGGCGGCGCCAACCCCGCCTACATGGAAGCCCTGGCCATCAATGACCTTGAGTTGGCGGCGGTCGGTGCAAGGATCAGCGGAACCGGAGATTTCACCTTTGACAACTCGGACCTGACCACATTCGACGGCATGCCTGCGCCCGACGGGTCCATCAACCTCACGCTGGTCGGACTCAACGGGCTGATCGACCGGCTGATCCAGATGGGCATCATGCCCGACGATCAGGCCATGGGCATGCGCATGATGCTTGGCTTGTTTGCGCGTCCCGCTGGCGGTGAGGACACGCTGGTGTCGGACATCGAGGTCAAACCTGACGGGTCGGTCTTTGCCAATGGCCAACAGCTGAAATAACTGCCCGATCATGTGAACGTCAGGCCGCGCATGGATTTTGCGCGGCCTTTTCATGCCTGCGCCTTGCACCTCTGCCCGGTGCCGATTACCTGTCGGGCTGGAACCAATCAAAGGTCGGGCATGTCACAGCCACTTTCGCAACTGACGCAATCGCTTCTTGACGCCGCCAAGGCTGCGGGGGCCGCATCGGCCGACGCCATCGCAGTTGACGCAACATCGCTTTCAATCGACGTGCGCGGCGGTGTACTCGAACACGCCGAGCGCTCGGAGGGGGTCGAGATCGGGCTGCGGGTGCTGCTTGGAAAGCGGCAGGCCTGTGTCTCTGCGTCCGATGTCCGGCCCGACACCATGACCGCCATGGCCGAACGCGCCGTCGCCATGGCCCGCGAGGCCCCGGAAGATCCGGCAATCGGGCTGGCCGCGCCGGAAGAACTGGCCAGCAGCTGGGATATCGAGCCGTTGGAAATCGCCGATCCGGCGCCCGAACCAACGCCCGAGCAATTGCTGGAAGACGGACGTCGCGCAGAGGCGGCCGCACTGCGTGTTGACGGCATTTCACAGGTCGAAGTCGCCTCGGCCGGACATTCCCGGCAGGCGATTCACATCGCGGCAACCAACGGGTTCTCGGGGGGATACCAGCGCACAAGCAACGGGCTTTATTGTGTTGCGATCACCGGCAGCGACACGAATATGGAGCGCGACCATTTTGGCGAAACTCTGACCTTTCGCTCGGATCTGCCCAGCCCGGAAGAAGTGGGCCGGATTGCCGCCGAACGCACGGTCGCGCGGGCCGGTGCGCGCAAACCGCCGACCGGCGCCTTTCCGGTGCTTTACGACGAACGGGTTTCGGCAAGCCTGATCGGCCATCTGCTTTCGGCGATCAATGGTGCTTCGATCGTTCGGGGCTCATCCTGGGCGCGTGACCTGCTGGAAACCCGGGTGCTGCCCGACGGCCTGACCCTGACCGAAGATCCGCACCGCCCGCGGGCGGCACTTTCCAGGCCGTTCGATGCAGAGGGGCTGGCCACAAGGCGGCGCGCCATCGTCGATGCCGGGACACTGACCGGCTGGACGCTGGACCTGGCAACGGCCCGAAAGCTGGACATGAAATCCACCGCCAACGCCGCGCGCGGCCTGTCGAGCCCGCCGTCACCGGCTGCGGGCAACGTCGAACTGACCCAGGGCCCGAAAACCCCCGCCGACCTGATGCAGGACATGGGCACGGGGTTGCTGGTCACCTCGATGATCGGCTCGTCGATCAACCCGACGACCGGTGATTATTCGCGTGGCGCTTCAGGGTTCTGGATCGAGAACGGCCAGATTGCCTACCCGGTGAACGAATGCACCATTGCCGGAAATCTGCGCGAGATGTTGCTGTCCATCGTCCCCGCAAACGACGCGCGCGCCTACCGTTCGCGTGTCGTGCCGTCACTTCTGGTGGAAGGTCTGACGCTTGCCGGAGAATGATCTGGACCTGCTGGTTGATGCGGCCAGGGCCGCGGGTGAAATTGCCCTGCCGTATTGGCGAAATGCCCCGAAAGAATGGGACAAGGGCGACGGGGCCGGGCCTGTGACAGAAGCCGATATCGCCGTGAACGACGCACTGATGAACCAGCTGCGCGCCGCGCGCCCGGACTATGGCTGGCTGTCCGAAGAAAGCGAAGACAGCGCCGGCCGGCTTGACCATGACCGGGTGTTCATCGTCGATCCGATCGACGGAACGCGGGCGTTCATCGCCGGCGATCGCAGCTGGTCGCACTCGCTGGCCGTCGCGGAAAAGGGCAAGATCATCGCTGGTGTCGTGTTTCTTCCGGTCGCCGGAAAAATGTATTCGGCGCGGGCGTCCGAAGGCGCCTGGCTTGATGGCATGCCGATCACCGCGTCCCGGCGCGATGATCTTTCGGATGCGGGCGTGCTTTGCGCCAGGAACATGCTCGCGCCGGCGCTGTGGCCGCGCGGTGTCCCGCCGGTGAAACGCCATTTCAGGCCGTCGCTTGCCTACCGGCTTGCGCTTGTGGCCGAAGGCCGCTTCGACGCCATGCTGACGTTGCGCGATACCTGGGAATGGGATGTCGCCGCCGGCAGCCTGATTGCCCGCGAAGCCGGCGCGGCGGTGACCGACCGGCTTGGAAACCCGCTTGAATTCAACCGTCCACTGCCTAAACTTCCCGGCATCCTTGCAGCACCCGACCCGATCCATGCGGCGCTGCGCTGCCAATTGGACTGAACCTGGTTCGGGCCAACGGCTTGACGCATCGCGCCACATCCCTAGGGTGCGCCCAACCCAGACCCCACGGAGGATTTATGACGCAACGCCTGCATCTTGTCTTTGGCGGCGAGCTTGTCGACCCGACCAAGACGGTTTTCCGGGATGTCGATGATATCCATATCGTCGGAATATTTCCGGACTACGAAACAGCCTACAATGCCTGGAAGTCCGAGGCCCAGCGCACCGTCGACAACGCGCACATGCGCTACTTCATCGCGCATCTGCACCGGCTGCGCGACGAGTCGACCGAAGCGTCCTCGACCGAAGAACTGGAAGGCTGAACGAGCACATTTCATGGGATTTTCCCCTTCCCTTCTGCTTTACGAATGGCGCGAGGGCCTGCGCGCAGGCAGGCGACAAAAAGCCGTGGCCGCCCGACGTCCGGCCAAACGTCCGTCGGCGCAGCTTGCCTGGTTTCATGTCGACCGGGATGAGGACTGGAACGTCGTGCAGGATCTGATGGCCAGCCTGGCGGATGACTTGCCCGATCTGTCATTTCTGCTGACGACTGCGGGGGAAAAACCCCGTAACCTGCCGGACTGGTGCGCCCACGAGACATTGCCCAATGACGACCGCGGATCGGTGGTTGAATTCCTGGATTTCTGGCAGCCCGACATATCTGTCTGGATTCCCGGAAGAATCAGGCCGGTGGCGGTCCAGATTTGCGCAGACCGGAATATTCCCACCATCATGATTGACACCGGCGGCGCCTTCGGAATTTCGCAGGCATGCCGATGGTTCCCGTTTCTCAAGCGCCGAACCCTGCGGAGTTTTCATGCGATCCTGTCGGGCGACGAGGCGACCACGGTCGCCCTGGTGTCCGCCGGCGCCCGGCGCGACCGTGTGGATACCACCGGAATCCTGCAAAGCGAAACCAGCGCTCTGCCCTGCAACCAGGCTGAATGGGACGCCATGATCGACCTTCTTGGCGGCCGGCCCGTCTGGCTTGCCGCCTCGGTCGATTTGTCCGAGCTCGACTCGGTCATCGCGGCCCACAAGCAGGCGTTGCGCAAGTCGCACCGGCTTTTGCTGGTGATCGTGCCGGGCGATGTCGACGAGGGCGATGAATTTGCCGCAGCCCTGCGCAAGGCCGGAATGGTCATGGCGCAACGCAGTCTTGGCAATGAGCCGGGCAAGGATGTTCAGGTCTACCTTGCAGATACTGCCGACGAAATGGGCCTCTGGTTCCGGCTGGCGCCAGTGACCTTCATGGGCCGCACGCAAGACGGCACGTCGGGAAAGTCGCCCAACCCGTTTGACGCCGCGGCGCTGGGGTCGGTCGTGGCACATGGCCCGAACATCGGCGCGCATGAAGTCGAATACCAGCGCCTCGCGCGCGCCGGGGCATCGCGCGAAATCAGTCACATGGGCGAGCTTGGCCATGCCCTGGACGACTTGCTGGCGCCCGACCGGGCCGCCATCATGGCGCATGCGGCCTGGCAGATCAGTTCGGCCGGGGCCGATGTCATGAAACAGGCCAGAACCGTGTTGCGCGACGTCCTTGCAAAACACAAGGCACCGGCCAGATGAAGCCGCCGGATTTCTGGTTGCGCGGGCCCCGAGCCCCCGGCTGGCAGGCGCGGCTCTTGCAACCGCTTGCCCTTCTTTACGGCCGGGCAACCGCACGCAGGGTCGCGCGGGCGCCCGTCATTCGGCCCGGGGTTCCGGTTTTGTGTATCGGCAACCTGAACATCGGCGGCACCGGCAAGACGCCAACGGTGATTGCGCTTGCCGGCCTTCTGCAATCGGCGGGCCACAAGGTCGGGGTCGTATCGCGCGGCTATGGCGGGCGTCTGGACGGCCCGGTCAGGGTGGACCCGGCCTTGCACAGCGCGCGCGATGTCGGGGATGAGCCCTTGTTGCTTGCCGCCTTTGCCGACACCTGGATTGCGCGAAAACGTGCCGGTGGCGTCGCCGCGGCGCAGGATGCAGGTGTCGACGTCATCCTGCTGGATGACGGGTTTCAGAACCCCGACGTCGCCAAGGATCTGTCGATCATCGTCGTCGACGCCGCGACGGGTTTCGGAAACGGCCGGGTGATCCCCGCAGGGCCGCTGCGTGAACCCGTGCCGGCCGGGATGGATCGTGCCGACCTGCTGATCTCCATCGGCAGCGAAGCGGACCAGAAAGCGTTTTCGCGTGAGTGGGGCGACCTGATCGGCTGCCCGCGCATCCGGGCAAGGCTTGAACCTCTCAAGACCGGTATCGACTGGGAAGGCATGCGCGTTCTTGCTTTCGCCGGAATTGGCAACCCTGCCAAGTTTTTTGCAACGCTGCGCCGGCTCGGCGCCCGGATCATCCGGTCGGAAGCCCTTGATGACCACCAACCCTTGTCCGGCCCCTTGCTGAAACGTCTGGAGCAGGAGGCGCTGGCGCAGGATGCACAGTTGGTGACCACCGAAAAGGATGCGGTCCGCCTGCCCGGCGCCTTTCAGCAAAAGGTCCTGACCCTGCCGGTGCGGCTGGAACTGCAAGACCGGGCCGCCCTTGAGCAGGCGCTCGACCTGGCCGGGATCAAGCTGTCGCCGGCTAAGCCAGGCTCATAGCCGCGCCAATCACTCGGCCAGTTTTTCCTCGATAATGGCCCGAAAATCGTCGTAGCTCATGTTCGAATACTTCTCGCCGTTGATCACGAAACTTGGCGTGGCGTTGATGTCATCGGCCTCGGCATTTTTCTGGTAGACCGCAACCATCGCCTGGGCCATTTCCCCGTCGGCCATGCACTTGTCAAGCTCTTCATCGCTCAGGCCGGCGGTCTTGCCGATTCTGCGAAGGCTCGCGGCAATCGCCGCCGGTTCGCCGCCCTTGGTCCAGTCCTGCTGCTGCTCGTAGATCAGATCGGCGATGCCGAAATAACGCATCGGACCCCCGCAGCGCGCGACCATTCCGGCCCACAACCCATACCGGTCGAAGTAGACTTCGCGGTAGATGAAGTTGATCTTGCCGGTGTCGATGTAGTCGCGCTTCAGGTCCTTCAGGACAGAGGCATGAAAATTGCGACAATGCGGGCATGTGAATGACGCATACTCGATCACCGTCACCTTGGCGTCAGGGTTGCCCATCGACATTTCCTCGATCATCGAGGTGTCGATTTCACTGTCTTGGGCAACAGCCGCACCGATCGGTGCCAGGGTTTGGGTCGCGCGGTTCGTCGACAGGAATGCGACAGCGCCGACAAGCGCAATCACGGCAGCAAAAAGTGCCAGGGGGCGGTTCATTGGGTCACCTCTTCAGAGTTTGGAACGGGACAAGACGTTTCTGCCCAGCTTTTCCAGGGCTGTGCGCAACGCATCGTCAGCAATGTCGCGGACCGCTTCTCTGGCGGCTCGGGCAATCTTTGGGTCGGGCTTGGCGGGCTCTTTTTCCGGCGCCGGCGAAAAGGCGACCTGACCTTCGGAAAACCCGGTCGGCGCGGTCTGGGTAATCCGGATGCGCGAGATCGCGTTGTAGCCGTAGCAGGCATTCACACGCTCGATCAGGCGCGGCAGATCGGCCTGAAGCATCGGGGCATGGGCGCCGGTGGTCAAAAGCGTCAG
>Ga0256839_1004055_pt1 | contig 14573 bp, 14 predicted proteins | sample 354166metaG_FD_185968 | JGI IMG/M metagenome (GOLD analysis project Ga0256839, IMG submission 185968) | Hydrothermal vent microbial communities from Mid Atlantic Ridge, Atlantic Ocean - 354-166 | ecosystem: Environmental > Aquatic > Marine > Hydrothermal vents | place: Atlantic Ocean: Mid... | reverse complement strand
GCGTCCCTGTTCCCGTCCCCGTAAGCATCCACGCTGGATGCATCGAGCCGCCGCGTTTTCGATGGCGGTTCCGGTGCCGGTACGCGTCTCTGTCCCCGTCCCCGTACACCGGAGCGCCGGAGGCACCGCCGAACGGGGTCGGGTACGGGAACGCGTACGGGTTCGGCCACGGTCACCGGCACGGCCACGGGTGCCCGTCCCCGTCCCGGCGCCGGTGCCGTTGCCGGTGCGCGTCCCTGTCCCCGTCCGCGTAACCCCCGTTGCTGGATGCACCGAACCGTCCCGGTGTCCGTGCCGTTGCCGGTGCGCGTCCCTGTCCCCGTCCCCGTAAGCACCCACGCTGGATGCATCGAGCGGCCGCGGTGCCGGTGGGTGTGCCGGTCCCCGTCGCTGTCTCGGTCCCCGTAACCCCCATCGCTGGAGGCGCCGCCAAGCATCGGCCGTCGGGTAGGCCGAGTCGTGGCGGTGGTCCCGGGGGCCGGTCCGCGGGTCCTGTCGCGCGGCACCTCGGGGGCCGGTCCTCGGGCGGCCCTCCATCGTTTCGGTGCTCCACGACGGCGTGGTGGCCGGCGGGCCGCCCTCTAAGGCCTCCGCCGGGCGCCACCCACGGGCCTTGGAGGTTTGCCGGGCAGGGGGGCGCGGCCTGGGGCGACCGCCCGGTCAAGCGGGGGCCGGAACCCGCCGAGGTCGCAGAATCCGTGCCGGTGGCGGTGCCCGTGCGCATCGTTGTCGCCGGCCCCAAACGCTCGAAGTTGGAACGTATTCGTCTCGTTCCGACCGCGACGCCGCCGCGGCCGGGCCTGGAGGGTCCGGCGCAGGTCGCCCAACATGTTGGGGGATCAGGGGCCCTCGACGTTTCCCGGCCGGTTCGAAGGGGGCGCGGCTTGGAGTGGGATCCCCAGGTTTTCTTCCAGGGCGCCTTGGCGGGCGAGCCCCACGGGCAGACCCCCTTCGATCCAGATGGGGCGCCACCGGATCGCGTGTACGTCTACCCAGCGGATCGCGTCTTCGCGCAGCCAGCGGCAGGAAAGGCCCTCGGGAAGAACGCGGTGCAGGCCGCCCGAAAGCCGGTCGAGACCGCACGGTGGCGTCGCGCGGTCCAGATGAACAACGGGGATGTCCGGACGAAACCGCGCAAGGTGGGCGGCCACGGCGCGGGCATGGGGACAGTCGTCGGTCACGAGGACCGCGAGGTCCGCGGCCAGCAGCGCCTGGAACGGGGATGTGAAGACGCGGAAGGCTGCGGCTACCGCAAGACCGACCACGACGCCGAGGACAACGGGACGAACTCTACCCACAATCCCGTAGACGAAGGCGAAGGTACTCCACGATCCGCTCCTGGAAAAGGTGGTGAAAGGCAGGATCCGACGCGTCGTCCGGCACGAAGTCTTCGGCGGCTTCGAGGTCCGCCTCGAGCACCTCAATCTGAGATCTCAACGCCTCCGGATCACAGGTTTCGTCCAGGTTCGAGGGTAGGGACAACTCGAGGCTGACCGCGGTCGCGCGTCCCGGCGCGGGTGTCGAAAGCCCGAGTTTGGTTGCTGCAATGCAGCGCATCAAGTCCTCGCAGCCGGGCGGGGGGGCTGGACGGTCTTCCAGGAGCTCGCCGCGGGTGTACGTGACGATGCCTTCGGCTTGCCCCTTCGGACCCGGATCCGTGTCTTCCACAACGAGGCGGATCCGAAAGAAGCAGCGCTGGCCGGAGGACCACTTCGCAAAGCGGTCGCGACAGGACCGTTCGGCCGCATAGTTTCGTACGGGGTCGAGCAGTGCCAGACGCATGGGAATCGAGTCCAGCGCGTGCACGTCCGTGATGTCCGGTGCGCTTGCCAGGGAACGCAGCGCTCCAAGGCGCGTTTCGTCCCGCGCGTTCTCATCGGCGAGCGCGTTGGCAGCAACCACCGGGCGCCCTGGGATCCCCAGACCCCGTGCCGTGGGCGACTCGTGACGCACGGTCGTCTGCACGTCCTCGCTGGTCGAGACCGGGTTCGCAGGTGGAGATCGATCCTCGAAGATCCCGCCGTCCCGGTACCACGAAAGGAAACCGGCCATGAGGACGGTTGCCAAGGCGACGGCGGCCAGCGTTCGAGCTCTCATGGCGGCGGAGCACAGGCCTCGCGAAAGTACGTCTACTTGCTGATCACGACGCAGTTGCAGCTACCGAAGTCGCAGGGAACGCATCCTCGGCGGCTGAGGAGCTTCCAGCGGGTTGCGAAGGTAGCCGAGGGCGTCTGGACGGAAAACGACGCGCGCGCAAGTGGCGACGCCACCACGATTCCGGCAGCATAGGCTCCAACGACCAGCACAATCGTCACGAGGGCGGAGCCGGTCGCAACGAGGACATCATGGGACTTTTTCATGCGCCCAGGGTCGCAGAACGAAACATACGGTGCAAGACAAGAAACAGAACAGATACGCACAAAAATATCGTCAATTTGGCGAGAGTGCAATGTAAATTGCGTCTCGTAGGTAACGGCGCTTTCGCGAGGAAGAGAACGATGTTTCGTATTCCGTCCACGAGCACGGCCGACCGATCCGCGTTTGGTCGGAGCGTGCGCTCGACTGAACAAGATTGACGATTCGACGACGTCTGGCTACCGTGGGACCGTGCCGAAGCCCTGTGCGTCGAACCGTCGGTACGGACGGAAGGGACGGCCACCCGGCGTCCGCCTCCGGTCGGATCTCATCGTGGCATGGCGGGTGGGTGCTGGATGGTCGCAGCAGGAGGCTGCAAGCAGGTTGCGCCTGGCAGTCGGTACGTTCGGCCGGGCTGAACGAGGACTTCCGGTGAGTCTGGCAACGGCTCGAATCCTGGCGGAAGCGATTGGAACGTCCGTAGCGTGCTTGATGGTGGACAAACGCCCCTTGCCAAGTTAGCGCGGCTCCATCGTCCCCGTGCCGTCGGTCGCACCGGTGGCGACGGTGCGAGGAACGTGTGGGCGCCATCTTCCGGTGCATGACCGCCTGCACGATTGTGTGGGCCGCCGCGTGACGTCATGGGGCCGAAGCGGGTCGGTCGGCATACCGACGGCCCTCGGAGCGCCCCGGTCGCCGCGCATGTGCTGGTGTCCGTGCACGTCCCTGTTCCGGTCGCCGTAACCTCCAGCGCTGTATGGACCGAGCCGCAGCGGTGCCGGCGCCGGAGCCGGTGCGCGTTGCCGTCCCCGTCCGCGTACACCGGAGCGCTGGAGGCGCCGCCAAGCATCGGCCGGCGGGTAGGCCGAGTCGTGGCGGTGGTCCGGGGGGCGGCCCCCGGGTCCTGTCGCGCGGCACCTCGGGGGGCGGTCCTCGGGCGGTCGGGCGGGGGTGCAGGCCTCGGAACGCATCGTCCGCCCTGCGGGCCGCCCCCCAAGGGCTCCGCCGCGCGCCACCCGCGGGCCTTGGAGGTTGGCCGGGCACCCGGGTGCGTCGGTGGGCGGCCTTTGGGATGGACCGAGGGGTCTGGGCCGCCGCGGTCTCCGTTTCGGTGCCGTTGCCGGTGCGGGTCCCGGGGCCCGTCCCCGTACACCGGAGCGCCGGAGGCACCGCCGAACGGGGTCGGGTACGGGAACGCGTACGGGTTCGGCCACGGTCATCGGCACGGCCACGGGTGCCCGTCCCCGTCCCCGTAAGCACCCATGCTGGATGCATCGAGCGGCCGCGGAGACGGTGCGCGTCCCTGTCCCCGTCAGCGCTTCGGTGCTCCATGGCGGTGTGGTGGCCGCCGGGCGCCCCCAAGGCCTCCGCCGCGCGGCACCCGCGGGCCTTGGAGGTTTGCCGGGCAGCGGGGTGGGGCATGGGGCGGCCTCGTGGGTGGAGCGGGTTGTCGCCGTGGCCGCTCCGGTGCGCGTCCCTGTCGCCGTTTCCGGGAGCACGTGCGCTGGAGGGACCACGAGGAGACGCGGCGGGCGGTCCGAGAGGAAGGGGGGCGCCGGGTGGTACCGTCCGTGCGGGCGACCGCTCCGGGCGGGGCTTCGTCAGACCGGGCGGTGTGCGGCGCTAGGGTTGGCGTGTGACGTCCCCCTCGTCGCCTCGCCTCGGGATCCGGGCCAACCTGCCGCAGTTCGCCCTGCTCGTGCTCGTCAACGCCTTCGTCGGGGCGATGGTGGGCGTCGAGCGCAGCGTGCTGCCGCTTTCGGCGGAGGTCGAGTACGGGGTGGAGGCGCACGTGGCCCTGCTGTCCTTCGTGGCTGCCTTCGGGTTGTCGAAGGCCACGGCGAACTACGCCGCCGGGCGGCTGGGGGATCGGTTCGGGCGCCGGCCGGTGCTCGTGGGTGGGTGGCTCCTCGCGCTGCCGGTGCCCCCGTTGCTCGCGTGGGCGCCGACATGGGGCTGGGTGGGGGCGGCGAACGTGCTGCTCGGGATCAGCCAGGGCCTTACCTGGTCCACGACCGTCGTGATGAAGATCGACCTGGCCGGTCCGCGCCGCCGGGGCCTGGCCATGGGGATCAACGAGTTCGCGGGGTACCTCGCCGTGGGACTGTCCGCGCTCGCGGCGGGGTACGTGGCCGAGCGGTATGGGCTGCGGCCGGCGCCCTACCTGCTGGCCGCGGCCTTCGCCGTCGCAGGGGTGGGGTTGTCCGCAGCGCTCGTGCGCGAGACGAGCGGGCACGTCGCCGTCGAGCACGCCCAGGCACCGGCGGTTGCAGAGCGCCCCTCGGCCCGCCGCCTGTTCGTTCACACGGCGTGGTCCGATCCCACGCTGTCGTCGGCCTGCCAGGCCGGACTCGTCAACAACGCCAACGACGCCCTGGCGTGGGGGCTGTTTCCCGTCCTGTTCGCCGCCGCGGGCCTTTCGGTGGGGCGGATCGGGGTGCTCGCCGCGCTCTATCCGGTGGTCTGGGCCGCCGGGCAGATCCCCGCCGGCCTTCTCTCGGATCGGATCGGACGCAAACCCCTCATCGTGTGGGGGATGCTGATCCAGGCCGCCGCCATCGCCCTGGTGGCGGCGGGGGACACGTTCTTCGTCTATGCCGTCGCGACCGTCTTGCTGGGCCTGGGCACCGCGCTGGTGTACCCGACCCTGCTGGCGGCCGTCGGGGACGCCGCGTCCCCCACCTGGCGCGCCGAGGCCGTGGGGATCTATCGTCTCTTTCGTGACCTCGGCTACGTGGCCGGGGCCGTCGCAGCCGGGGTGGTCGCCGACGCGGCCGGGGTGGTGGCGGCCGTCGTCGCCTTGGCCGCCGCGACGGCCCTTTCGGGGATCGCGGTCGCCGTCCGGATGCCGCGCTCCCATCGCACGCGCATCGCGCCGGCGCGTCCCGACTGACGCGGCGCGGTCGTGTGCGAGGCGGGAGCCTCGCGTGGGATCGCACGCGAACCTGCCGCCGTCCTCAGCGGGCGAGCTCGACGCGCAGGCGGGCGGCCCCCAACGAGCGGCCGTCGAGCGCCGCCTTGGCGGCGAGGGCGGACGACTCGTCGGCCAGCGTGACGTAGCCGAAGCCGCGGCACCGCGTGGTCCCGGGGCGTGTGACCACCCGCACCTCGACGACCTCGCCGAAGTCCTCGAACAAGGTACGCAGACCCTCGGCCGTTGCGTCGGGTTCGAGTCCGCCTACGTACAAGGTGCGCATCGTGGTCCCTTTTCTTACATGTACCCAAACCTCGCCCCCTTCGCCACAGTAAACCGACATGTCGGTGTGTGTGCGAACGCATGGCGCGGATCGACGCACGCGATGGGCGGGAACGAGCGCCGTCGGATGGCGCGGCGCCCAGGGGCGGCCCCCCTGGGGTTCCGTCTAGCTCATGGGAGAAGAAGAGGACGCCTTGCGCGCTGCGCTTGCCGCGCGGATCTGCGCGATGTTGGCGCGGTGGCGTGCGGCGATGACGGCGGCGATCGCGGTCAGGCCCAGGCACAGGGGGAGGGGCCGGCCGCCGATCCACGCCGCGAGCACCATGGCCGGCACGGCCACGAGCGACCCGAGCGCGGAGGTCCGGCTGAGCCACAACGTCTCCAGGTAGAGGAACAGCCCCGCGAGGGCGAGCGGCGGATCGAGGGCGAAGGTGACGCCGAGGGCGCAGGCGACCCCCTTCCCCCCGCGGAATCGCAGGTAGACCGGGTAGACGTGCCCGAGCACCGCCGCGACGGCGGCCGCGACCACCCACGGGTCGTCTCCCGGGGGAGCGGCGGCCCGGAGGTGCGCCGCCCAGGCCACGGGGAGGAACGCCTTGGTCACGTCGAGGGCGAAGACGAGCAGGCCCAGGCGTGGCCCGAGGGCCCGCACGGCGTTCGTGGCACCGATGTTGCCCGAGCCCACGGCGCGCAGGTCGATGCCCCGGGCGCGGGCCAGCAACAGCCCGGTGGGGATCGCCGCGACGAGGTAGGCCACGACGGCGGGGAGCCACGGGAACGACGCGAGGTTCACGGGCGCGATCTTGCCGCTTTCTCATCGATCCCGCTACGGCCGAAACGGGCTTCGAGGACCGCGACCACGTCGTCGAGCGCGACGCCCCGCAGGGCGAGTCCCACCAGCGCGTGGAACACGAGGTCGGCCGCCTCGGCCGCCACCCGCCCGTCGGACTCGTCCGCGACCGCCCGCGCCAGCTCGTCGGCCTCCTCCCGCAGCTTCGCGCCCACCTTCGGCGCGCCTGCCGACAACAGCGCGTGGACGTAGCTCTTGCGGCTCGGGCTCGTGAAGCCACGGCCCGCACGCCGTTGTTCGATGACCCGCTCCACCCGGTGCAAGAACGCAGCGCGCCCCGCGCCCGGGCCTTGCACCGAAGCCGCCTCGGGCCAGACGCGCCGCGCGAAGCAGCTTCGGGCCCCGGTGTGGCACGTCGGGCCCACCGGGCTCACCTCGGCGAGCAGGGCATCGCCGTCGCAGTCCGCGTACAGCGCGACCAAGTGGAGCACGTGCCCGCTGGTCTCGCCTTTCGTCCACAGTCGTTCTTTGCTGCGACTGTAGAAGGTCACGCGCCGGGTCTCGAGGGTGCGGGCGAGGGCGGCCTCGTTCATGTAGCCGACCATGCGCACCTCGCGGGTCGCGGCATCCTGCACGATGCAGGGCACGAGTCCGGCGTCGTCGGGGCGGAGGGTCCCCCACAGCTCGGTCGCGGACGGCGGCATGGCTTACGGGGACGACGGGCGCACCGGGATCCCGCGGCCGGCCAGGTAGCGCTTGGCCTCCGGGATCGTGTGCAGACCGAAGTGGAAGATCGAGGCGGCCAGTGCGGCGTCGGCCTCGCCGCCGCCCGTGGCGAGGCCCTCGTAGAGGTGGGCCAGCTCGCCCACGCCGCCGCTTGCGATCACCGGGACCGGGACGGCCCGCGAGATGGTCCGCGTGATGTCGAGGTCGTAGCCGCGCTTCGTACCGTCGCGGTCCATGCTCGTCAGCAGGATCTCGCCGGCGCCGAGGCGGACCACCGTCTCGCACCAGGCCACCGCTTCGAGGCCCGTGCCGCGGGCGCCGCCCTGGATCACCACCTCGTAGACCGGGGCGTCGTCGTGCTCGGAGGGTTGGGGCGCCGGTCCATCGGGGGTCGGTTCGCCGGGGGCCGGTGCCGCGGGCGCGGGCGACCCGGGATGTGCACGGCGCGGCGGCAGGCGGCGCACGTCCACGGCCGCCACGATGCACTGCCGGCCGTAGCGTGCCGCCACGTCCTCGACGAGCGCGGGGTTGATCACCGCGCCGCTGTTGATCGCGACCTTGTCGGCGCCGGCGTCGAGCAGGCGGGCCACGTCGCTTCGCCGCCGCACGCCGCCGCCCACCGTCAGCGGGCAGAAGATCTGCGCCGCCACCTGCCGCACCACGTCCACGAAGGTGGCGCGCCCCTCCGCCGTCGCGGTGATGTCGAGCAGGCAGATCTCGTCGGCCCCCTGCTCGTCGTACAGGCGCGCCGCCGCCACCGGGTCACCGGCGTCGCGCAGCCCCCCGAAGTGCACGCCCTTGACCACGCGCCCGTCGCGCACGTCCAGGCAGGGGATGATCCGACGCTTCAACATGCGGCCAAGGCCCTTTCGACGGTGAGGGTCCCTTCGTACAGGGCGCGGCCGACGACCGCGGCCTGCACGCCGGCCCGCGCCAGCGCCGCCAGGTCGTCCGCCGAGCGCACGCCGCCCGAGGCGATGACGGGGATCGGGACCGCGCGCTGCAGCGCCGCCGTCCGCGCCACGGCCGGCCCCCGCCCGGTGCCGTCGCGTGCGATGTCCGTATAGAGGATCGCCGCCGCGCCGTGGGCCGCCGCCGCGCGCGCGAGGGACTCGGCCGTCTGCGCCGTCGCCACCGTCCAGCCGTGGGTGGCGATTCGGCCGTCGCGGGCGTCCACCGCCACGACGATCCGGCCCGGAAACCGCGCGCACAGGTCCCACACGGCCGCCGGATCCTCCACGGCGAGCGTGCCGAGCACGATCCGGTCGGCACCTGCGTCGAGGGCCTGCTGCGCGGCCGCCCGGGAGCGCAGGCCGCCGCTGAGCTGGACCGCGCCGCCTGCGGCGTGGACGCGCGCGGCGATCCGATCGAGGCTGGCCCGCTGGACCGGGGCGCCGGCGAACGCCCCCGACAGGTCCACGACGTGGATCATGCGGGCCCCCGCGCGCACGAAGCCCTCCGCCACCGCCTCCGGGTCCACCGCGTAGGTGGTCGCGCGCGCGGCGTCGCCTTGCGAAAGTCGCACGACGCGCCCGCCCAGCAGGTCGATGGCCGGGTAGACGATCACTTCCAGCCTCCCAGCAGGAAGGCGCGCAGGAACCGAAGACCCGCGCGCTGGCTCTTCTCGGGGTGGAACTGACAGCCCACGATGTTCTCGTGCACCACCGCGGCGGGGAACGTGACGTCCCCGTAGGTGCACGTCCAGCGCACGTGGTCGGCCTCCGCGGCCTCCACGTAGTAGCTGTGGACGAAGTAGTAGTGTTCGCCCTCGGGCGAGACGTCGTTCCAGCCCACGTGGGGGATCTTGAGCGGCCGGCTCGGGCCGTCGTAGCCGGGTGGGGGCGGCTCGGTCATCCCCTCGGGGAACCGCCGCGCCCGGCCCGGCAAGATCCCCAGGCCGCGCCGTCCCCCCGCCTCGTCGCTGCCCTCGAACAGAAGCTGCATGCCCAGGCAGATCCCCAGGAACGGGACCCGCCGCGCGATCGCTGCGCGGATCGCGTCGCCGAGGGGCCCCGCCACGATCTCGTCCGTGTGGTCGCCGAACGCCCCCTGTCCGGGGACGACCAGGGTCCGGGCGGCCGCCACCACCTCCGGGTCGGACGTGCGGAGGACCGCCGCGCCCACCTGCGCGAGCGCGCGTTCGACGCTGCCCAGGTTTCCCAGGCCCGCGTCGAGTAAGACCACCTGGCGCGGCATGTCGTGCGGTTTCTACCATAGATGACACCGGGACTGGCAGTTTGGCGGCTCGGGCACCGCCACCGGGGGGAGGCCGCCCGTGCCTCGGCCGGGGATCCGCGCGCCCGCGACCCGCTCGCTACCTGTGCACCGGCCCCGGGGCCGCCTCGCCGCCGGGCCGGGGCGGCACCGGCACGACGTCGCGGGTGGGGGCGCCGACGGGCCGCGCCTCGAGCTGGGCCATCATGTAGACCGCGGCCACGGCGAGGATCACGAGGATGCTCAGCACCTGGAAGGCGAGGGCGGCCAGGCCGAGCCCCGGCCCGGCCGGCGCAGCCGCCGCGCGCATTCGGCGCATCTTGCGCATCACCCGGTCGGTAAACTCCGGCGAGGGTGCGACCTCGGGCAGCTCGGACACGAGCCGCAGCATCCTGCGCAGCTCCTCGACCTCGGCACGGGCGACCGGGTCGTCCGCCAGCTTTGCGGCGACCGCGCGGGCCTCGTCGGGGGACAGGGACCCGTCCACGTAGGCGGCGAGCGTGGCGTCGTCGAGGTCGGGGCCGTTCGAGGTGGGCGCTCGTTCGTCGGGCACGGCGGTCTCCAGCGTCATGAGAGGTAGGGACGAAGGCGCGCCTTGAGCGCGACGCGGGCGCGGTGCAGGCGGGACTTCAAGGTCCCCTCCGGCAGGCCCGTGATCGAGAGGATCTCCTGGTACGACAGCCCCTGGAGGTCGCGCAGGACGAGCAGCAGGCGCTGGTCCTCGTCGAGGGCGCCGAGCTCGCGCAGCAGGACCGCCTCGAGCTGTCGGCCCTCGGCGGCGGCCTCCGGGCCGGGCAGCGGGTCGGCCACGGGGGCCCCGGCCGCGCCCTTGCCGTCGAGGACCGCGTCGAGAGGCTCGGCGCCGTGGGCGGCGCGGTGGGCGAGGTGGCGCAGCCGGGTCCTGCAGGCGTTGGCCGCGATCCGGAACAGCCACGTCTGGAAGCGGCCCTCGCCGCGGTAGCGCCCGATCGCCCGGTGCACGGACAGGAACACCTCCTGGGCCACGTCCTCCGCCTCGTGCCGGTCGCCGAGCATGCGGTAGACGAGGCCGAACACGCGGTTTTGGTAGGTACGGACCAACTCCTCGAAGGCGCGCGGGTCCTGGGCCTTCAGGCGGCGGACGAGGTCCCGTTCGAGGGGGTCGCGACGGGTGCCGGGGGCCGCATTGGGCCCGTGGTCCGGGGTTCGTCCGCCGGCCGGTGGAGGCGGTGGGCTCGCCGGGGCGGTGCCGGCGGGTGCGGGGGCGTCGGCGGGGGCTCGTTCGTCGGGCCGCCCGGGGGCCGGGGCGGAGGGCTCGGACGGCGCCGGCACGGGATTGGAAGGACGCGCCAAGGGGGGGGCAGGTTCCCAACATCGCGCGCGCGGGGCAATGTGGCCGCCCGGGGGCCGTTGCGCGGCGATGCGCGGGGGGCGGCCCCCGGCCGGGTCACAGGTCCGGGTGGATCCGGATCCCCACGTGGATCCCCAGGAAGGTCTCCTTGGGGCCGAAGCCCGCGACCTGCTGGCGCAGCCCCAGCCCCACGTCCACGCCCACCCCGCCGAGCTTCGCGGGCTTGATATACCCCAGGCCGCCCGTGACGTACACGCGGTCGTCCGCCTTGCCCGGACCCATCGAGTCCCAGTAGCTGCCGGCGCGGATCGGTACCGGCCCGGCGATGAACTCGGCGCTGCCGCCGAACGTCATGCGGATCTTCTTGTTGTTTTCACGATAGGACGTAAAGTCGTAGGTGCCGTCCACGTTGATCGAGAAGTTCGGGTTGTGCAGCGGGAAGACGGCGAAGCCGTGGCCGAGCAGCAGAGGGTAGTCCGACACGCGAGAGACCGTGCCGTGATCGATCGTGGCCGGGTCGGCGTCGATGCCTTCCAGAGACAACTCCCGCTGGCTGGCCGTGCAGCCCTTCTTGGTGGGGTCGCAGGTGTAGGCGGGGGCGTGGCTGCCCACCAGGTTGTTGGCGACGACGTGCAGGGCGGCCCAGCCGGCGAAGTTGACCCCCACGGCCATGTCGAGCCCGAAGAAGTTGAGCTTGTCGTGGGCGTTGCGGGCCACGCCGTCCGGATCGCGGTAGCGCAGGCTCACGTACTGGTACTTGGGCTTGATCGCCACCGACAGCCACTGCTTGACCACGGCCACCGAGACCGCGGCGAAGGCTTCGTGGCCAAAATGCGACAAGGTAAGACTTTTTTCTTCGCCCGAGGAGTCCAGAAAGGAGATCTTGGGGGCGCCGCGCATGAACAGGTAGCCGAGGGCGAGGCTGACCCGGGCGTTGTTGAGCGAGTCCATCACCACGGCGCCCACGCCGTTTCGCAGGGAGCGGACCTCGATCTGGTACAGGGGCTCGATGGAGAACTGCTGCGAGAACGACATGGCCGCCGGGTTCGCGAGGGCGGCGTTCGTGCCGTAGGTGGAGGCGAACGCCCCGTTGCCCATCGACAGGTTGCGCGTGCCCTCGACGCCGGGGCTCGCCAGGACGCCGGCGGGCGAAAACGCCCCGATGCCCAGCCCGAGGGCCGCGGCGGCGAGCGCGGGGCGGGGGGGCGGGCCGAGACGAGCGTGTGCCATGGTGTCCGGAGCATAGGGACGGGGGATCGGGCCGCCAAAAAAGCCCCAGGAGCGGGGGGCCGGGACACGCGGTGGCGGGCGCGGTGAGGCCGGAGGTGGGACGACCCCGGGCCCGTGCGCCGCCGGGGCGGGCGCGGCTGGTACACTGTCCACGGGGTCCACGATGCGGAACACCGACGAATCATCGGGGCTGTTGCCGGCGGTCGAACCCGACGAGCCGTCGGCGGTCTCGGCGCTGCCGCCGGAACCGTCGTCGTCGGGAGTCGCGCCGCCGCCGCCGTTTGCAGGCGCGCGGGGGGACCCGGTGCCGGGGGGCGGAGGACCGATCTCGCCGCCGCCGCCGTTTGCGGGAGCCGGGGCCTCGCGGGCCGGGCGTGAAGGGGCGGGGGCGGTGTCACCGGAGTTCGTGGGAGCCGGCGCCGTCGAGTCCGACGACCCCACGGCGGCGCTGGCGGCCCGACTCTCCGAGGTCACCGCAGGGGGCGAGCCCTCCCTGGTGGACCTCGGCGGTGCGCCGCCGTCCGAGCCGTCCGAGCCTGCGCGCGGCGATCGACCGGCGCCACGGGTCGAGGCCGAGACCCGCGCGGCCGCGGCCGCCGACGACGGGGCGCTGGAGCTCGACTACGAGCGAGCGGGGATCGCACCCGGGACCAGGGGCCACGCCGCACCGGAGGCGGAGCGCCCGGCGCCCTCGTCCGCGGCGCCCCCGTCGTCGCCCGCGGCATCCCAGGCCGCCGTGTCGCAAGCCGCCATGTCGCGGTCCGGGATCCGGTCGCCCGACGTGTCCCGGGCTCCGGATTCCTTCTGGCACGCGCTGGTGGGCGATCGCCTCTCCCGCGCCCTCGCCGCCCTCGCGCTCGGGATCGTCGTGGCGCTGCCCGTGGCGTGGGAGGCTTCGCGGCGGGCCGGGCGCGACCAGCTCGAGCCGCTGCTCGAAGAACTCGAGACCTCGGCGGCCCGGCCGCTGGCGGCGCGCGCGGGCACCGTGCGGTCGCTGCCGGAGATCCGCCGCGATCTCGACCGTGCCGCCGGACGCGTGCGGACGCGCTACACGGGCGTGCTCCTCGCCGTCGGTCTCCTGTTCGGCGGCGTGGTGTACGTGGGCCTGGGTCGCCTCGCCTCGCGGGGCTGACGGCGCGTGCGAAGGGACGGTCCAACCGGGTCCGCCGGAACCGCTCGGAACCCATGCGGCCACCGGGTCCCAGGCGGCGCACGCGCCGGGCGCTCGGCTGCCGAAGGCGGCGGGGATTGCAAGACCCGCCGCCCCCGCCGGCGCGGTTCGGCCGCGGGCCGGGTGGCGGGCGGCACGGATGCACCGGCGCCCGGAGGCCGTCCGGGTCCCGGTTCGCGGTCGTGTGGGCCGGAGCGCGCACCCGGTTACACGCGCTGCGCCGCCTGGACCGCGGGGGCGCGGGGCTCGTCGCCGGCCGTCCGGGCCTCCACGCCGGCGCCGTTCGGCGCGGAGCGTCGCAGCGCAAACACGGCGGCCGCGAGCAGCACGACGAGGGCCGCGAGGGCCAGGTCGGCCATTCCCTGCAGGTGCTCGGCGCGGGCGGCGTGGCGTGCGGGGGTGCCGGTGTTGCGGTCCACGAGGGCGTAGGCGGCATACAACCGCGGCCACAGCCGCAGGTGGATCCAGGCGGCGAGCCCCGCGGCGGTGGCGGCCCAGAAGGCGGCCCCGTGCCCGCGTTCGGGTCGGGCGAGCCGATGCAGGCCGGCCAGCACCGCCAGGATCGCCGTCGCCGCCAGCAGCAGGGCGCCCAGGGTCGCCGCGATGCGCCCGGCGATCGCCGTCCCCAGGTTCGGATCGAGCAGCCCCGCCCCCGCTTCGAGGGCCGGCAGGGCCCCGAGGCGCGCGGTCACCACGATCGCCCCCGCCCCGGCGGCCACCACCACGGTCAGGCGCTCGAGGGCGGGCGCGGCGGTCCGTCGGATCATGGGCTCTGCGTGCCACGGCACGGGCGGCGGGACCAAGAAACCGACGGGTGGTGGGTGTCACGACGCCCGCCGGCCCGCGTGGCCGCGGGTTCGGCGGTGGGGGGCGCGGATCGATGGAGCCCTACGGGACCAGGCGCGCCACCACGGCCCAGGGGTCCTCCCCCGGCTGGGTCCAGACGTCGGGGGCCACGCCCACGCCGTCGATGACGTGGTCGGCGGGGGAGGTGTAGCGTGCCACGGTCATGGCGAGGGCCGACCCGTCGGGCAGCCCGATGACCTCCTGCACGGTCCCCTTGCCGAAGGTGCGCTCACCGATCACGACGGCGCGCTTGTGGTCTTGCAGGGCGGCGGCGAGCAACTCGGCCGCCGACGCCGAGCGGCGGTCCACCAGCACGAACAGGGGCGTCTTCGTGTCGGTGCCGCCCGCATGGGCCGGCTCCTCGCGCAGGATCCGGCCGCCGCGGCCGCGCAGCCGCACGAGGACGCCGGCGTCTACGAAGGCGTCGGCCAGGATCAGGGCTTCTGCGACCCGGCCACCGGGGTTGCCGCGCAGGTCCAGCACGATGGCCGCGAGATCGCCCGGGGCCCGGGCCCGCAGGGTGGCGAGGATCTTGCGGGCGGCGCGTGCGGTCCCGGCGCGAAATCCCGCGATGGCGACGGCGGCCACCGGGCCGGCGGGCGTACGGCGCAGCATCCCCCGGACGGCTCGGCCGGACCCGGTCGCGGCGCGCACGACGACGGCGCGGTCCGGCCGGCCCGGGCGGCGCACGGCCATGCGGACGAGGTCGCCCTCG
>Ga0256839_1004054_pt1 | contig 14575 bp, 13 predicted proteins | sample 354166metaG_FD_185968 | JGI IMG/M metagenome (GOLD analysis project Ga0256839, IMG submission 185968) | Hydrothermal vent microbial communities from Mid Atlantic Ridge, Atlantic Ocean - 354-166 | ecosystem: Environmental > Aquatic > Marine > Hydrothermal vents | place: Atlantic Ocean: Mid... | reverse complement strand
TTATGGGAATAGAACATGAAAATATACACTTAGAAACTTCTTCTGTACTCATACGACAACTCCCTTTTAAATATGTCAAAGAAAATAGCAACTGGAAAGAATCGACAGAGTATGGTGATATGGTACACAATAGCCTTGTATCGGTTGAAGGAGGCATTGTGACACTAGGTAAAAATAAAGATGCCAAACTCTTTGGATGGGATAATGAATACGGCGATCATCAAGTGCATGTACCACACTTTAAAGCAGCTAGTTATCTTACATCTAACGCTGAGTATTTAGCATTTATTGAGGATGATGGTTATAAAAATGATAACTATTGGTGTAGTGAAGGTAAGGCATGGCGTGACTATGCTAAGGTGAAGATGCCTTTGTTTTGGAAAAAAAATGGCGATACATATATCTTGCGTACATTGAGTCGTGAAATACCTCTTCCCCTCTCTTGGCCTGCAGAGGTCAATCACTTGGAAGCTGCAGCCTTTTGTAAATGGAAAAGTCAAAAAGTAGCTGCGAATATTACATTACCAACTGAAGATGAGTACATAAGATTACGCGATGTAAGCCAAGTACCTGCTTATTTAGAATGGGTAGAGGAGAATAAAAGTATAGCAAATATAAACCTGGAAAATGTGGCGTCTTCTGTGCCTGTAAATACCTATAAACATGGAGAGTTTTATGATGTTATAGGTAATGTATGGCAGTGGTCACGTACCCCTATCTACCCTTTTGAAGGTTTTAAGGTGCATCCCATTTATGATGACTTTACTGTACCTATTTATGATGGAAAACATAACCTTATGAATGGTGGTTCATGGATAAGCTGTGGAAACCTAGCGACACAAAAGAGCCGTTATGGTTTTAGAAGACATTTTTACCAGCATGCTGGATTTAGATACATAGAAAGTAATTATGAGGAGAAAGTAGTGACAGATTATTATACAACCGACAGTATCATCGCGCAGTATTGCCATTTTGGTTGGGGAGAGAATGCGCTTAATGTTGAGAATTACCCTGCAAAGTGTGCGAGTATTGCACTAGAATATATGAAAAACAAACCAAGAGGAAAAGCTTTAGATATAGGTTGTGCCATAGGTAGGAGTTCGCTTGAGCTTGCACGTGGTTTTGATGAAGTCATAGGTGTAGACTTTTCTGCACGTTTTATACAAGAAGCACAAACGCTTAAAGACAATGGTGTGCTACGTTATGTGATGCCAAGTGAAGGGGAACTGGAGACTTTTCATGAAGTAAACTTAGGTCATTTTGGGCTTGAAGCAGAAGCTAAAAAGGTCTCTTTTTGGCAAGCTGATGCTTGTAACCTAAAGCCAAGCTATAAAGACTTTGACCTTATATTTGGGGGTAACCTCATAGACAGACTCTATGATCCTAAGAAATTCTTAGACGCTATGGTTGAACGTATCAATGTAGGAGGGTTGCTTATATTAACCTCTCCATACACATGGCAAGAAGAGTCCACGCCTAAAGACAAATGGATAGGGGGCTATAAACGAGATGGTGAGAATGTAAGTACATTACAAGGACTTGAAGAGACACTTGGCACTGACTTTAGACTAATAGATACTAAAGATGTGCCTTTTGTCATACAAGAGACAGCACGAAAGCACCAATATACACTAGCACATATGACGGTGTGGGAGAAAAAATAGTCATGTTCAAAGCCATCAATCGTCAAGGTACATTTAGCACTAAATATGATGATGCAAAGAAAAAGTTTGGTACAGATAACTTACTTCCTTTATGGGTAGCTGATATGGATTTGGCTTCGCCTCTTTGTGTGCAAAATGCATTACAAAAAAGAGCATTACACCCTGTATATGGATATACGGTATACCCTTCTGAATATTATGAATCTATACAAAAGTGGATGCTAAAACGATTTTCTTGGCAGATAGAACAAGAGTGGGTAGTTCCTTGTTATGGGGTAGTGCCATCATTAAATTTCGCTATTAGTGCATACAGTGATGAAGGGGATAGTATTATTGTGCAGACACCTTTGTATCCACCTTTTGTGAACTCTATAACCGCCAAGAATAGGGTAGTTTTAGAAAATACATTGGTGTATAAAAATGGTGTATATACGATAGATTTTGAAGACTTTAGAGTTAAAGCGAAAAAGGCAAAACTATTTTTACTTTGTTCTCCTCATAACCCAACCGCTCGGGCATGGAATAAAAATGAACTAGAACAGATGATTGATATTTGTTTGGAGCATGATATACTTATAGTCTCGGATGAAATACATGCAGATATTGTGTATGATAAAGTACATCATATATTGGGGACATTTAAGAAAATGGAACAACACTGTGTCATACTTAATGCACCTTCTAAAACATTTAACATAGCAGGACTCAATACCTCTTATGCTATTATTCCAAGTCAAAAATTACGTAAAGCGTATATGGTAGAACAAAATAAGTCTGGCATTACCAATGGAAACCCTTTTGGGATAGAAGCATTGATAACCGCATACAATGATGGTGATGCATGGCTTGAAGTACTCAAAGAACATTTAAAGAAGAATATAAGGTATATAAGTGACTATCTACATGAAGAAAAGATACCTATAGTACCTGTAAAAACAGAAGCAACATTTTTAATATGGTTAGATTGTAAAGGATTAGGGTTGAATCAAAAAGAGTTAGTCGATTTTTTTATATGTGATACAAAACTTGGACTCAATAATGGCTTAGATTTTGGTAGAGCAGGAGAAGGGTTTATGCGTTTAAATATAGGGACATCTAAAGAAGTTTTAGAAGAGACCATGAAGAGACTTTTGCAAGCATACAGGAGAAGAAATTGAAATTCATTTTTATGGTATATTTTACGTTAACTATGGGAGTCTATGCTTTACCGCAAGCCATAGAGACATTTATAAAAAAGTCAACTATACCTAAAAAAGATATGAGTATTTATATTAAAGAGGTTGGAGCACATGGAAAAGAAGTAGTTTCTTTAAATGCAAATACTACAAGAACACCAGCTTCAGTGATTAAGGTTATGACAACGTACGCAGCTGCATTAAAACTGGGGTTTGACTACCGTTTTCCTACAAAATTCTATAGTGTAGGAAGGCTAAGCAAAGGAGTCTTAAGAGGAGACCTTTATGTTAAAGGTTTTGGTGACCCCACATTAAAGTCCAAAGATTTAGACAGTATCGTTAAAGCGTTAAAGTCTAAAGGCATTCAAAAAATTACAGGTAATATTATTATAGATCGCTCTTTTTTTAGAGTAGGCACTAAAAATAATTCAGGTTTTGATGAGCATACCCATAGCCCCTATAATGCCATGCCTGATGCCATGATGTATAATGAACGTATCAGCACTATTTGTGTTATACCAAAACGTAATGATGTACGTAAAAAAGAAAGAGACGGTAGTTATCAGATTATAAATAAGCTTCAAGCGGTGAATAAACCTTGTAAAGGACGTTACTCGTGGCCAGGTTTTAAAATAAATAAGAATAAAGTGATACCACAGGTTATTTTACAAGGTAAAATTTCGAAACATTGTAGACAACAAAATATCTGTAAAGTGATTACCAAACCCTATTTGTCTTTTTACTATGCTTTTAAAGATACACTAAAGAAACATGGTATTAAAGTCAACGGAAATATGCGTTTGCGTAAGGTACCTCAAAGAGCAAAGCTACTCTATACGCATTATTCACAACCTTTAGAAAAGATTATCTCTACCACGGCAAAGAAGAGTAATAACCTTTTTGCTAGACATCTTTTACTTTTTTTAGGAGCTAAAACATATGGGGCACCTGCAACGCTTAGTAAAGGTCGTAGAGCTATAGAAAGTATTTTGAAACAAAATGGAGCTTTAAGTAGAGGTACATTGAGTATAGACAATGGTTCTGGGCTTTCTCGCACAGCAAAGCTTTCTGCGAAGATGCTTGCAGATATGTTTGAAAATGCTTATGCACGCTACGGACAAAGATGGATGGATACACTCTCTATAGCAGGGGTGGACGGGACTATAAAAAAACGTTTTCGTGGCACGGTTGTAAAAAACAGAGCATGGATGAAAACGGGCACGCTAAAACGCACTAAAAACATAGGCGGGTATGTGCGAAGTACTACAGGGCAGCTTTATGAAGTAGTCATACTGGTACAAAGCAGAAGAGGAAACTGGAGAGCATCACAACTTCAAAATGATATACTCACTTGGTTGGTGAAGTATAAGGGGTAAACTATGCATCTAAGCTTTTTTAATCCTACTAAGAGAGACAAATAATATGCCTAAAAATGATGAAACTGTAAAATTTGACATCTATGAAGCAGCGGGCGTAAGTACTATATACTTGTTTACCCCGATGACCTCAAAGCCAAAGTCTATAGCCTTAAAGAGGGCAAGTATATCAAAGTGGGAGACTTTACCCATGAAGTGTTGGACTTTGTGGATTTAACTTGTGAGCTTGAATTGGATTTTGCAAAAGTGTTTAAAAAGTTTAGAACATAAAGATAGAAAATCTAAAAGTTGACAATAGTTAAATTTTGATATAATTTCTCAAAAATTAGGGACACTATGCACTTTGAAACCTACCCTTTTGAGAAATTGGCTACACTTTTAAAAGATATCACTCCAAATGACAGCTATAGTGAGCTTTCTTTAACCATAGGTGAGCCACAGTTTGCTACACCAGAGTTTATACTCGATGCACTTAATGTACATGCACCTTTACTGAACAAATACCCTAAAACAGCAGGTGAATTTGTACTTCGAGATGCTATGCTTCAGTACAATAAACAACGATTTAATCTAGCTTTGGACAATACTCAGATTATCCCCACTTTTGGTACACGTGAAGTACTTTTTAATTTTCCTCAGTTTTTACTGCATGATGTAGAAGATCCTGTGATGGTTTTCCCTAATCCTTTTTATCAGATATATGAAGGGGCAGCAAAGGCGTGTAGAGCAGAAGTGATTTACTTAAATCTTAATGCATTTAATGATTTTCAGCCTGTAGTAGAGGAAGAGGCTTTAGCTAAAGCAGACTTTGTCATACTTAATTCACCTAACAACCCAACAAGCTCAGTGATGTCTATGAATGACTTGAAGAAGTGGGTAGAGCTAGCACTTAAACATGATTTTGTTTTGATGAATGATGAGTGTTATGCTGACTTGTATCTGCATGAACCATTACCATCTTTACTCAATGCAAGTATAGAAGTGGGCAATGATGACTTTAAAAATATTTTAGTGATTAACTCTATTTCTAAACGTTCATCAGCTCCAGGACTTCGTTCGGGGTTCATTGCTGGAGATGCAGACATACTTAAAGCCTATATGGTTTACAGAACTTATGTAGGTTGTGCCTCGCCACTTCCTTTGCAACATGCAGCAGCAGTGGCATGGGCAGACCAAGAACATGTGGCTGTGTTTAGAGAAAAGTATAAGAAAAATTTTGTATTGGCTAAAGATATTTTAGGTTTAGAAGCACCAGAAGCTACATTTTACATATGGTTAAAGGTAGAAGATGAGATAGACTTTACAGTTAAACTTTATGAAGAGTATAATCTTAAAGTTATTCCTGGATCTTTTTTAGGCAGAGTTGGTGAGGGTAAAGGCTACGTTAGGCTTGCACTTGTGTATGAAGCAGCGAAAACAAAAGAGTGTTTACAACGCATAAAAGCATGTTTGGAGAAGAAATAATGGAAAATGAACCAGAGATACATGTCGAAGAGCTCAAAAAAGACGAAGAATTTTTAGCCAATATCAAAAAACTTGAAGTGGAGTGTAAAGAAGAGGAGAGCATCGCTAAAGCTTATCAGTTGTTAGATGCACAGCTTATCATAGAAGCTCCAGAAGGTGAAATCAACGAGATATTTACGTTTATAGTAAATACCGCCTTTGATAGACTCGCAGAAAAACTCTCTATATTTGCTACGTTTAATATGGAAAATGAAGAAGAGAGAGCGGCAGCACGGGCTATTTATGAGCATGGTATGCAACGTTATAGTGAAAATGATGCAAAAGGTGCTAAAGAGATATTTCTCATTTTAAGTCACAGTGTAGATAAACATTCGTTAAAAGATGCAATGTTACTTCATGCAGCTGTAGTGATATCGGGGAAGAGTTTTGACGCGTTTATAGATACTGTGGTGGATGTGAGTAAAGTAGATGAAACTGACCCATTGGCATTTTTCGTGCAAACATTTACAAAGAGTATACCGCAGATGTTTGAAGCTTACGAAAAAGAAGTAAAAGTTGCAAGAGAAGAGATACGTGTTTTTGCAGACTCACAGGAGAAATAAAAAATGAAAATAAGCATTAAAATGCAGTGCAAGGGAGTTAGAAAATGACGAATATATCTAAGCCGATAGGTGAAGCTTTAGTGAGTGGAATTAAAACTGAGCTTTGCTCAGTTTTAAGGAGACAGATATGAAAACAAGCATTAAAATGCAGTGCAAGGGAGTCACTAAATGAAGACTCGTAAGATACACTTTATAGGTATAGGCGGTATTGGTCTTTCAGCATTAGCAAAATTTTTACATAATGATGGACATAAGATTTCAGGTTCAGACATCAAACAAACAGAGATTACCAATGACTTGAGCGTGAACTTTGAGGCTAAAATTACCATACCCCATCATGAGGATGCTGTAGAAGGTGTAGATAGTATTATCTACTCAGCAGCTGTGCGTCCTAACAATCCAGAATATGTGAAAGCAAAAGAGCTTGGCATAGAACTACTTTCACGTAAAGAGTCTTTAAAGACGATACTTGGAGATAAAGAAGTGTATGCTGTAGGTGGAGCACATGGAAAAAGTACTACTTCTGCGATGTTAGCGTCTATACTTCCAAAATCTAATGCACTCATAGGGGCTATAAGTAAAGAGTTTGGCTCAAATGTTCGTAACTATCCTAATGAAAAAGTAGTCTTTGAAGCTGATGAGAGTGATGAGAGTTTTCTAAACTCAAACCCTTACTTAGCCATAGTGACCAATGTGGAGCCAGAACACATGGAGTACTATGAGTATGATGAAGAGCGTTTTTACAATGCGTATAGAAACTTTTTAAGCCTTGCGAAAGTACGTGTCATTAATGCAGAAGATGAATTTCTTTCTTCTTTAAATATGAAGAGTATAAAGCTTTACCCAAGTCGTGATATTTCAAATATAGAGTTTGTATTGGTAGGTGGTGAACCACATACGAAGTTTGAACTTCTAGACTTAGGTGTATTTGAAGTCTTTGGGTTTGGAAATCATATTGCACTTGATGCTGCGTTGGCGGTACTCGCGGCACTGGAACTTCGTGAAGAAGTTGAAAATGTACGTGCTAACCTTCTCAATTATAAAGGCATTAAAAAGCGTTTTGATATAGTACAAAACAGAGAAAACTGTGTAGTGATAGATGACTATGGACATCATCCTACAGAAATAAAAGTAACGATGGAGTCTTTGCAAGCGTACAAAAACTTACGTAATTTTACAAAGCTAAATGTCATTTGGCAACCACATAAATACTCAAGAACAATGGATAATTTACAAGCATTTGTAGAGTGTTTTGATGGGGTAGATGAATTGGTTATTTTACCTATTTGGGCAGCGGGTGAACTTGAAGTTGATATTGACTTAAAAGGTGCATTTTCACGGTATACGTTAATTATGGCAGACGCAGTTACAAAAGAAGATGGTATTGTAAAGGTTTTTCGTGAAGGAAGTGTAATACGTGAGTATAGTGAAGGATTGGTTACTGCATTTGGTGCAGGAGATATTACCTATCAGATACGTGGAGAGGCTTAGTCCACAATTATTTAGATATAATTTTACTTTAAATAAAACTTAAGGAATTAATATGACACACAAAATAACACTTTCAATTGTATCTGCTTTACTTTTGACATCTTTTTCAATGGCTGATGAGGCCACAGACTTGCAGGCGAAAACAGAAGAAGCTTCTACGGTTGCTATGGAAGTTACAAATGTAGAATCTGCATATTCTTCAAACTCTTCTGTATCAAATGCAAGTAAAGAATTGAAGCAGAGTATCAACTTTGGGTATGCTGGAACTACGGGTAACTCAGAAAGTACATCTTTTAATGCAAAGTACCTTGCTACCTTTACAACAACAGGTTATGATAATGAAGAGTTGAGAGTAGGTTTTGATCTTTCTGGATATATGAATAAGGTAGAAGGTGCTCAAAAAGTAGAAGAATATATGGCAAACTTGGGAGTAGAACAAAATATTTATAATGGTTGGTTTGGATATGCAGCACTAAATTGGTATAAAAATGAAGCTTTAGGTTTTAATAATAAAACATCTATCGGTGGAGGTATTGGTAAAATGTTGTTTTCAGATATAGTACATAGTCTGAAAGTAAAGCTAGGTGCAGCATATAATTTAGCAGATTTTGCAAATGTAAGTGACGTAAATGCTGATGACAGTTATGCAACATTAAACCAATATATTGAATATAATAGAGTATTAAATACCCATAGTAATTTTTATGCGAAACTTGGTCTTTCAGAGAGTATTGATGATTTTTCAGATGTTGAAGGTATTGCAGTGTTAGGTTTAAATTTTGCTGTAGCAGATAGAATTAGTGTTTCTATTGAAGAAGAGGTTAAGTACAATGGACTGGCTGTCTTCAGTGATGTGCTTGATAGCAAAGCCGATACGAAAACAGTGATAAGAATAGGGTACAACTTCTAAGCTACTGTATCAGAGTCTATCTCTGTAAATCTAAAACGTGATATAATTCCTTAACATCTTGATTAAGGAATTATATTACAAGTGTCTACTGAAAAAAAATCCGAAAAATCTATTATTCAAAAACTTGACTTAGATAGATATATTCAACAATTTCAAACATTTCTTGCTAGAGAAAAACCTGTAGAAATGCAGGGAGATATTAACCAGCATTATCGTTATATTCAAGCACTTTCACATCTACAATTCCCTCAACCAAAAGCAGTACCAAATCTTGACAATGAACTGGCACGCATTAAAAAACAAGCAGTGCTAAGTCTAGATGAAATCTATGCTTTTGTAATGATGTTTTCATATTTCAATAGACTCTCAACAGTTGGCTTTACGGAACCTCTTATCTCATGGATACAAAGTATAGATATACCAGAAGAGATAGCTGATATTGTAGGATACTTTACAGAGGAAGGCGAGATTAATCCTGAGCGTGACCCTGAACTGTATAAGTTGGAAAGTGCCATCAAGCATAATAAGGGAGATATTAAAGACACCTTGTATAAACTTGCACACTCTTCAAAATTAAGAGATTACCTTGTCGATACGCAAGTCCACTTTAATGGCGGAGAAGAAACCCTACTTGTAAGAGGTGGGTTCAACAATGCTATAAAAGCTACAGTAGTAGCACGTAGTCCAGGAGGTTTTTTTTATATTTTACCTCAGAGTATTTCACATCTTAAAGAAAAAGAGTCTGCGTTGGTTTCAGAGAAAGAAGAGATGATTTACCGTTATTGTAAAGAAATATCAGCTGTGTTTTTTAAATGGGAGCGTTTTTTACATTTTATAAACAAAGAGTATGACCGTTTTGACCACTATCAGGCACGTGTTAGTTTTGCTAGAGCAAAAGAGTATGAGTTTGTTTTGCCTTCTAAGTCTAAGCGTATTAAGTTAGAAGGTTTTGCACATCCAGCTATAGACAACCCTGTACCTATAAGTATGGATTTTAACAAGCAAATCATGTTGGTAACTGGCGTAAATGCAGGGGGTAAGACAATGTTACTAAAGTCTATGTTATCTGCGGTATATATGTCTAAATATTTGTTGCCATTTAAGTGTGATGCATCTCGTACTGAAGTAGGACATTATAAAAGTATAGAAGCAGTGATAGACGACCCACAGTCAGTGAAGAATGACATTTCTACTTTTGCTGGTCGTATGCAAGAGTTTGCAAAACTTTTTCATAAAGAAGATGCCATTGTGGGAGTAGATGAGATAGAGTTAGGTACGGACTCAGATGAGGCGGCATCACTGTTTAGAGTGATGTTAGATGAACTTAGAAAAAAAGGTATTCATTTTATAGTCACTACGCATCATAAGCGTTTGGCTTCACTTATGGCATCAGATGATGAGGTGGAACTCATTGCAGCACTTTATGATGAAGAACGACGTTTACCAACATACACTTTTTTGCAAGGTAGTATTGGGAAATCTTATGCTTTTGAGACTGCGCAGAGATATGGGGTGCCTGTGAACATAGTGAATAAAGCCAAAGAAGTATATGGAGAAGATAAGGAAAATCTCAATGAACTTATAGAAAAGTCTACTACCTTAGAGCGTGAAATGCGTACAAAAATCGCTAAGATTGATGAAGAACAGGCCTTTGTAGAGAAGAAAAAATTAAAGCTAGAAGATGAAGAATTTAGATTGCAAGAAGTACATAGAAAAGCCATAGCAACGCTAGAGAATCGTTATAATGCTGCGACCAAAAAGGCACGAGAAGCATTAAAAGTTAAAGAGTCTACAGAGGGTAGGCGTTTACTTAACGTTGCACACAAACGAAAAGACATGAAGCAAAAAGAGTTAGCTAAGAGAGATGAAGCATCTTTGAAAGAAGGTGATAAGGTTAAGTATCGCTCCCATAAAGGAGAGATTGTCTCTTTACGTGGGAAGGATGCTACTATTATTGTAGATGGACTTAAGATGCGTGTACCACTCTCACAGGTAAAACGACGTGGGGACATAATACAAGTGAAGCATAAAGTAAACCCAAAGAAACCTAAGGTGGATGTTCATGTAGAAAAGTCAGGTGCGACAGTTTCTGTTAAGTTACTAGGAATGTATGCTGATGAAGCTATAGATACGGTAGATAAGTTCCTTTCGGATGCTTTAGTAAATAATTTGAATGAAGTACAGATTATTCATGGTACAGGGGGAGGGGTGCTTTCAAAATTAGTAAGTGAATATCTTAAAACGCATCCCAAAATAAATACGTTTTATAGGATGCCAGGAAATTTAGGTATTACAGTAGTGGAGTTGTAGCTAATATTTAACTCCAAAAGGTATAATATATGTAATGAACTAAATGAGGAGAACACTGTGAATTTAGCAGATGCAGGAAAAGAATTTAAAAAAGAATTAAGTAGTGATGAAAAAGTATTAGAGAATGTTTTTAAATTAGAAACATATTATAAAAAATATAAATATATTATTTGGGCACTTGTTATTGGGATAATCATTTTTTTCATTGGTAGGGCATATATGCAAAGTGTGCATACCTCAAATTTGCTTGAAGCAAACGAAGCTTTTTTAACCTTACAGATAAAAGCAGAGGATACGAAGGCTCTTGCTATTTTAAAAGAAAAGAATCCAAAACTATTTGAACTTTTTACCTATACTCAAGCGGTTAAAAAAGAAGACATTGCAGCACTTAAAGCATTAAGTACAAGTCAAAACATTGTGATAGCAGATGCAAGTAACTATGTTACTTCTGTGCTAGAAAAACAACCAAAAGATTCAAAACTTTACGCAGAAATGACACTGTTTCAGCAGGCATATTTGGAAATCAAAGCTGGGAATGTCAAAGATGCCAAGCAAAAACTAGATTTAATTGAAGAAGATACACCACTTTATATGTTGGCATCATTACTAAAGCACTCTACTATTAAGGCAAAATAATGAGATTCACATCTTTTGTTATCTCTATTTTAGCTGTATTCTTTTTTACAGCTTGTAGTGGTAAACAATACTTTGAACCAGAAAAAGCGTATAAAGCACCTACAAAGTCATACGGTGGGACTATTGTGAGTTTAAGCCGTGATGGAGGAACACTTAAAAATGGAAACTACATTGGTAAATCTGGCGTAAATAGTATTCATTTAGGAAAAGGTTATAGATTTTTAAGTGAAAATAATACATATGTTTTGGCGACCAATGTCAAAGGTGTACTTAAAATTATAAATAAAAGATCTAAAAAAACGATACATACTATTTCTCTAGATATTCCTGTTGTTTCTGCAAGTATTAAAAATGGTATCGTAGCATATGTATTGAATAATAATTCATTTGGTTTATACAAACTATCAAGTAAGAAAAAAATGATTGAGAGTCCTTCAGAAGTAACTTATGCCATAGATACAAGGACACCAAGTCCAATTTTTATTGATAACTTAGCAGTGATGCCAATGTTAGATGGAAAATTGATTATTGTCGATATATATAATACCAATAATGCTAAGGTGGTATATCTCAGTAGTTATGATGCATTTAACAATATTATTCATTTATCTCGTGTTGGCAATACATTGATAGCAGCTACACCGAAAAAGATTATGACTTTAGGGGATAGTGGACAACATGAGTATCCTGCTAACATATCTGAAGTTGCAAGTACACATCGTAATATTTATCTTTTTACAAAAGAGGGTAAAGTAATTAGACTGAGTCATAGGCTTGAAGTCCTAGCAGAGAAAAAGTTTAAATTTGCACACTTTTCTGTGGCAACTACGTATGACAAAAGGGTATATGCTTTAGATCAAAAAGGCTCTCTTATTGTTTTATCATCTGATTTAAGTAAATATAAAATTTATGACATTGATGATGTGGAGGATCCAGCATTTATAGCGGGCTCAAGGCTTTATAAAGATGGAAAAGTGATTGATTTATCAAAACTAGGCTATGAGTGATTTACTTGTAGCTTTTGAAGAATACTTAAGTGTCACTAAAGCACTTGATGCACATACCATCTCTTCTTATCTTTCGGATTTGAAGCAGCTTGAAAGTCATTCAAAAAAAATACTCACCAAATTAAATACAACGGATGTTTTGGCTTTTTTAGCAACATTTAAAAATAAACGAACACTTAACCGAAAACTATCCTCTATCAATGTATTTTTTCATTTTTGTCATCTACAAAGTTTTACCCATGAAAAAATAAAGATACCTATGGCAAAAGTGCCTAAAAACTTGCCAAAATATGTAAATAATGAAGAGATACTCGATGGTATCAATCTGATAGACAGAAGTACCCTTATGGGCTTGCGTGACTATGCACTTATACTTTTTTTGTATGCTAGTGGGTGTCGTATAAGTGAAGCTTTAAATGTACAGCGAGCAGATATTGTCGAGGGCTGGTTGAAGATTCGTTTTGCAAAAGGAGAGAAAGAACGCGTAGTACCTTTAGCTCCCGTAGCAACTCAGGCGTTAGAGCGTTATTTGTCTGAACAAACCATGGCAAGTTCGTATATTTGGCTTAACTATAGAGGGGAACAGTTAAGTCGTATTTCAGCGTATAAGATTGTAAAAAAATATTTGGGTGTTTCGCCTCATGTATTGAGGCATTCTTTTGCTTCGTCACTTATTATAGGTGGGGCTGATTTACGTGTTGTGCAAGAGTTACTTGGGCATAGTTCATTAGAGACAACACAAATTTATACGCATATACAAAGACAAAACTTAGCAGAGACTATGAATACATTTCATCCTTTACGTTGATTTTGGTATGATATATGATGATAAGAATTAAACCTCAGTACAGGAAAGCACTAAATGCCGAATCTTAAAAACTTAGTAGAGTATTTACAAAAAAAGAATATGATATTTAAATCCCTTAAAGAGATAAGTACAAAAGAACTGGGTTCTCGTAAAAAAATGCATATCTATGTAGGTGTAGACCTAAAAGGGTATTATGCAAATATCACGCTGATTGATAAGAAGAGTAGAGTACTACGTAAAGAGGCTGGAGAGCTTATGTTGCTACATGAAAAACTAGAAAAATATATAGATAGTGTCATTAAAAAAAAATATATGATTATAAATGCTCCCTTATGTTCAAAAGCAAAATTACTATTGGAAGAAAATGGATGGAAAGTGTATCATGAAGAATGATATTCTTTTGGCTGACATAGGCAATACGCATTTTCATATTTATGATGGAAAAAAAGTAGAGCACCTTACTCATGATGAAGCAATAGTAAAATATAAAGACGATACTGTATATTACATCTGTGTTAAAGAACAACTGACACATAAAATTTCTGACATAAAAGCATGGGAAGACATATCATATTTGATGCAAATAAAGGGTCAATATAAGACGATGGGTGTCGATAGAAAGGCACTTTGTTTAAGTCATAAAGAGGGTGTTTTTGTTGATGCTGGCTCTGCCATCACTGTTGATATTATGAAAGAAGAGGCATATAAAGGAGGCTTTATCTTGCCAGGCTTAAAAGGATACATAAAGACTTATGAAAATATATCTCCTGCGTTACATACACATTTAGATAAAGGTGTAAATTTAGCACACCTTCCTACTACAACAAAAGAGCAGATAAGCTATGGTATAATCGCGTCTATTAAAGCACTCATTGATAAACATAGTGATAAAAAACAGCTCTACTTTACGGGTGGGGACGGTGAGTTTTTAGCTACATTTTTTGATGATGCACACTATGATGATACACTGGTCTTTCAGGGAATGATGAAAGTAATATAAGGAATAACATGTTAACAGTAGCACTTCCAAAAGGGAGAATAGCAGAGCAAACATTAGAGATATTTGCAGATATTTTTGGTGGAGAATTTAAATTTGAGGGGCGAGAGCTCATACTAGATATGGGCGAATTTC
>Ga0256839_1004053_pt1 | contig 14584 bp, 12 predicted proteins | sample 354166metaG_FD_185968 | JGI IMG/M metagenome (GOLD analysis project Ga0256839, IMG submission 185968) | Hydrothermal vent microbial communities from Mid Atlantic Ridge, Atlantic Ocean - 354-166 | ecosystem: Environmental > Aquatic > Marine > Hydrothermal vents | place: Atlantic Ocean: Mid... | reverse complement strand
CGTCGTGCCGTCGTGCCGTCGTGCCGTCGTGCCGTCGTGCCGTCGTGCCCATCATCGCACTCGCCTCGTCATCGGCGATGCTGCCACGGCCCGGCGCGCAGTGTCAAGGGGACCGCCGAGCCGGGTGGGAGAATGTGCGCCGCAGTGGGATACGACCTTCCCCGCGGGCCGCGCCGACGCGCCCTCGAACGCCGTTTCGTCCCACCTCGCGGCGCACCCACCGGACGCCTCGAACGTCCGGCCCACGGGCCGCCGCCCGGCCTCGGCCGCCGCCCGGGGCGGGCCCTACCGGCCGGCCGATGTTCGCCGGTGCATCCATCGTTGGGTATTACGGGAACAGCGCCAGGGACGCGCACCGGTACCGGCACCGACACGGAGACCGCAGCGGCCCGGGCCTCTCGGTCCATCCCGGAGGCCGGATGCGGGGCCGCCCAGGTGGTCAGAAAGGCCCCCGAAGTCCATCGGTGGGGCCAAGGTTCCAGGGCGCGGGCGTGTCGTTCGGAAGCGGCCCGCGGCGGTGCGGTGGCGCCGTCAGTCGCCCGAGGGGACGAGTTGGCAGCAGCAGCGGTTGGTCCACTTCGGCGTCCACCCCTCGTAGCCCGGGGGGATCGGGGGCCTGGGCGGCAGCCCCGACATCGCGAGCGCCTCGTCGAGGGGCACGTCGCACCCCACCGACTGTACGAGCGCGTACTGTGGGTGCTCGTTCAGGCACAGCGTGTTGGGAACCTCCGGACAATCGAACCCGATGCAAGGCTCCTCTTGACGCTCGTCCTTGTATCCCGCCTCCCACAGCACCGTGCCGCCGAAACACCCGTTCTCCACGCACCGCTCCGGCCCGTTGTTGCACAGGTCGTTGCAGGTGACCTTGACGATTGCATCGTGGGCCCAAGGGCCGCAGTTTCCAGGCGCGAACGATGGATTGCACAGCCCGTCGATGCACTCGCCGTTGTACTGGAAACCATCCTCGGGTATGTACGTCGGGCACCGGCGCTCGCACATTCCGCAGTTGTTCGGGTCCGTCCGCGGGTCCACGCACTGGCCATCGCACACGATCCGCGGCGGCGTGCATGGGCCCCCGCCCGCGTCCCCCCCCGCCGACCCGCCGGACGACCCCGACGACGCGCCCCCGTCGCCCGCGTCCCCCATGCTCGCCTGATCGCCCACGCTCGCCTGCCGCAGGGCGCAGCCCCCCGCCAGGCACGCTCCACACATCATCCAGGAAAGGAAATTTCTTCGTCTCATGGTGCCTTCTCCCAGGGCGGCAAAATCACGATGTCCTTCTCGCACTCGTCCCGCGGTGTCTGCGGGTCGTCCTGACAGGGCCAGGTGTCTTCCAACGCATCGAAGAACGCGTCGTCGAAGATGCTGAGGGGATAGGTGCCCGCCACGTCCCCGATCCACACGAACGTCACGTCGTGCGCGACGTTGTGCGCCGCCAGGCTCCCCATGCCTCCGACCACACCGACCCCCATCACCCAGTTGCGGTACAGGTACACCCCCAGGCCGTACCCGTCGCACCAGTCGCACAGACCCCCCGGAAAGTCCGGGTCCCCCGCCGGGTCGATCGTCCGCAGCGCCACCGCCACCGCGTCGTCGAGCACCCCGCCCTGGCTCGCGCCCACCACCAGCGCCCGAAACAACCGCGCCACGTCCGTCGCCGAACCCTCGAACCCGCCCGCCCCGAGCGACTGCCCGCGCACCGAGTACTGCGCCGAGTACGTGTCCTCGTGCACCCGCAGGGGCGCCCGCGGCACGGCCAGGCGCGGCCACTCCGACGCCTGCGTCCGCACGATGTTGAACGGGTCCTCTTCCCCGAAGACCGGTTCGACCTCCGGAAAGGGCGACACCGGCCGGTAGGGCGACCCCTGCACCCCCAGGTGCATGCGAGGAACGTGCCGGATCGGGTGCCAGAGGCCCCGCCGCGGCAGCCGCGTGTCGTTGACCGGCCACAGGCTCGCATCCGCCCCCGCCGCCGCCGCGTACGCCCGCACCGCCCCCAAGAGGCCCCCGGGCGCCACCCGGTCCGCCACGAGCCCCAGGATCGAGTAGGTGGGATTCGAGTACTGCGCCCCGACCGTCTTGTAGCCTGCGTCCCAGATCGCAGCATGACGCATGGTCTTCGGGTCTTCCGGCAGCTCGATGGCCCCGGTCATGACCCCCAGCATCCACGCCTCGAGTGCGTCCGTCGAAAGGGGCAGCCGCCGCACCTCCGGCGCGGCCCCGATCCCCGCAAGGTGCGCCTGCTCCGTGAGGTGGTCCCGGTAGACCTCTTCCCAGCCCCTCGTGTGGGTGATCTCCCCGTCCCCCGTAAACCCCGCCCGGTGCACCAGCATCTCCCGGATCGTCACCACGCCGATCCCGCTGTAGTCGGGATCCTTGCCGTCCGGATCCGACATCCCGTCCGTGAACGTCCCCGGGTCCCACCCCAGCACGTCCACCAGCGGCGTGTCCAGGTCCAGCCCCTCGTCGGCCAGCGCCTGCACCACCACCGCCGCCACGAGCGACTTCGACAGGCTGCCCACCGGCAGCGCCGATTCGTGCCGCACCTGCGGCCACGTCACCGGCCCGTACGTGTACGCCCCGCGGTAGGCCAGCGCCCCCCCTTCGAGCACCGCCATCTGCTGGTTCGGCGTCCGCCGGTCCAACCCACCTTGGGACAGCGCCACGACCTTCTCCTCCGCCTCGCTCCACGGCCCCCAGTCCTCCACGTCCGGCTCCCGCAGCCGCCGGTCCACCGCGTCGTACCGTTGCCACACCCCCGCCCACCGCACCTCCTGCGGCGGGCCGTACGACGTGGCCGTCACCAGGTGGAACCCCGCCTTGCGCCGCGCCCGATCCACGATCCGCAGCGCGTCCGTCGAAAGCCCCACCTCCATCACCGCCCCCTGCTGGGGCGCCCTCTGCGCCGTCAGCACGTCGAAGACCGGCGCTCCCCCACGGCTCACCAGCGAGTACGGCACCTGCGCCGACAGATCCTGGGCCAGGGCTTGCAGCCCCCCCACGTCCACCCCCAGGTGCGCCTGCGTATCCGCCGGATCGATCGCGTCCGCGATGAACACCGCCGCCAGCATCGGCGGCTCGTCGGGGTTCGCCCCCATCCGCCCGCTCATCGAAAGCGGCCGAAACCCCTCCGCCGCAAGCTCCGCGATCCGCCCCTCCATCGCCCCCTCCGGCAGGTACGCCACCTCCCACGGCGAAGGATTCCCATCGAGCACCCACGTCATCGCGTGCCCGAACGTCACCTCCGTCGTGCCCTCGATCGGCGCCGTAAACAGCGACACGGTGAGCGGCCGCAGCCCCTCCGACACCAACGGATGGTAACTCTCGAAGCTCTCCCCGAGCACGGTCCCGAACACGATGGGCTCGAGCGCCGGGGCGTAGAGGCTGACGGTCTGCTCCGTCCGAAAGACCCCGTCCGCGTCCAGCATGTACAGCCCGTCGTCCTCGTACGAAAGCGCCCACGCCTGCGACGGCCCCACCTCCGACACCTGCGCCCCGCGCACCTCCACCTGGAGGGGAAAGAACCCCAGGTGCGCGAGCCCCCGCGCCCGGCTGCCCGCGGCGGTGCCCTCGTCGAGCACGCGCGCGAACTGCCAGTCGAAGTCGGCCGCCGCCGACACGATCCCCGGATCCTCCCCGAGCTGGACCCGCACGTCGTAGGGCAGCCCCGACCCGATGCTACGCGGCACGGGCGCCACGAAGGCCGGATCCGCCAGCCCCCCGATCTCGTCCGTTCCCTCCCCCGGCTCCGGATAGTCCGGCGCCCCGTCCGTCTCACCCCCCGTGCCCGTGCCCGTCCCGGTCGCGGTGCCCGTCCCCGTCCCGGTCGCGGTGCCCGTCCCCGTCCCCGGACCGCCCGTCCCCCCGCCACCGTCGTTACATCCAACCGACCACAATGCAAGCCCCCCGATCAGCGCACACACCCGTGCCGTCGTGCCGTCGTGCCGTCGTGCCCATCATCGCACTCGCCTCGTCATGGGAGATGCTGCCACGGCCCGGCGCGCGGCGTCAAGGGGGCCGCCGTGTAGGGTGGGAGGATGTACGCAGTGGTGGGATACCACTATCCCCTCGGGCCGTCCCGACGCGCCCTCGAACGCCGTTTCGTCCCACTTCGTGCCGAACCTCGAAGAACCGGCCCACGGGCCGCCGCCGGGCCCCGCCCGCCGCACGGGGTGGGCCCTACCGGCCGGCCGATGCTCGCCGGTGCATCCACCGTTGGGGATTACGGGAACAGCGCCAGGGACGCGCACCGGTACCGGCACCGAAACGGAGACCGCGGCGGGCGCGCTCGTTCGGTTCACCGGGAGGCCGGCCCCCGCCGCACCCGGACGCCCGGGGAACCCGCGAGGCTCGCGGGTGGCGCGCGGCGGAGGCCTTGGGGGGGCGGCCCGCAGGCTGGCCACCACACTCCGACGTCTCCGCCCCCCCAAGACCAGCCGAGGACCGGCCCCCGAGGTGCCGCGCGACAGGACCCGCGGGCCGGCCCCGGGACCACCGCATCCCCCCGGTTCGACCCGCCGGCCGACGCTCGGCGGTGCCTCCAGCGCTCCGGGTTACGGGGACGGGGACAGCGACGCGCACCGGTACCGGCACCGAAACGGAGACTGCGGCGACTCGGTGCGTCCAGCGCTGGGGGTTACGGGGACGGGGACGGGGACGCGCACTGGCTCCGGAACCGGGACGAGCGCCCGTGGCCGGGTCGGTGGCCGTGGCCGAACCCGTCTGCGTTCCCGTACCCGACCGCGACCGGCCGAAGGACTCCCTCGTACGCCGGCGCCCGGGATGCCTCGCTACGGGCCGAACACGGGCACGGCGATCCGTACCACGCGCCCCGAGGGACGCTCGACCGCCACGGCCACGCGCAGTTGCCCACCGCTTCGGGTCGACAGGTCGCGGATCTCCGTCAGCACTTCCGCCAGGTCCGAAAGGTCCTCGACGCGCCGGCCCATGACCTCGATCACGCGGCTGCCGCGGAGCCGGCGCAGGCGCCGGGCGAACCGCCGCCGCCGGAAGGCCTTGGGGGCCGGGCCGGCAATCGTCGGGACGTCCGTGCCGTCCGCCAGCCGGACGCCGAACAGCACCTCCGCGTCGAGCTTGGCCTGCTCGGCGGGACGAGCAGCGGCCACCTCGAGCTCGAAGTCGCGGGCCCGCCCGTCGCGCACGACCGTCACCGCGAGGGTCTCGCCGGGAAACAGCGCCCGCACGCTTTCTTGCAAGGTGGCGAGAACGTCGCCGGGCCGGCGCGAGCCCGCCAGCGCGTCGAGCCGCTTGCCCCGCAGGGCGACGATCACGTCCCCGCGGCGGATTCCCGCCTCGTGGGCCGGATAGCCGCGGTAGACGCCCTCGACAAGGATCCCCACCTCGAATCCGAGCGCCCGGACCTGCGGCGGCACGTGCACGAGCGCCGACCCCTGCAGCCCCACCATCCCGCTGCGCTGGATCCCATCCTCGCTGACCGCGCGCAGGAACGCCCGGACGTGGTCGATGGGCAGCGCGAACGCGATCCCCTCGGCCTTGCCGATCGGCGTGTCCGACACCCGCGCGGTCACGATCCCCACCAGCTCTCCGTCGAGGTTGAACAGGGGGCCCCCGGAGTTGCCCACGTTGATCGCCGCGTCGAGCTGCAGCACCGGCAGCGCCGGATTGCGCAGGACCCCCGTGCGGTCGCGCGCCGACACGATCCCCCGGGAGACGGTGTGCCCCAGTCCGAAGGGGTTGCCGATCGCGAACACCTCCTGGCCCACCGCGAGCGCCGAAGACGACCCCAGACGAGCCGCCGCGTACCCCTCGGGCGGCGCCGGCGCCGACAGGCGGACCAGCGCCAGGTCCTCGCGCGGGTCGGCGAACAGCACCCGCGCCGGGACGCGCCGGCCGTCGTCGAACGTGGCGACGACCGCGGGCGCACCGCCGCCGTCGGCCTCGGCGACCGGGGCACCGTCCGCCACCGCGTCCCCGACCACGTGGGCGTTCGTCAGCACGATCCCGTCGGGCGTGACCACGACCCCGGCGCCGAGGCTCCCGCCCCGCGTGCGCAACCCGACCACCGTCTGCCGCGTGGCGGCCACCGCGTCGGCGAGGGACGGCGACGACGGACAGGCGGGCGGCGCGGCGGCGGGCGGCGCGGCGGGCGCTGCGGCCTCGACCCGCAGCGGCGCCTCGGAGGCGGCCGGCGGCCGGGACAACCCGGCGAACATCGCCGCCGCGCCCAGGGCCACGCCTCCCACCGCGGCCCCCGCCGCGACCCACGTGGGCGAGCCCTCGATGGAGGCGCGCATCGCACGGCAGCGTAGCAGGTCGCGCGGCGCCGGCACGCGGACCGCATCGGGCGCCTTCGCCCCGATTCCGGCCGAGCCCGCCGGCCACGCCCGCAGCACGGATCACAATACGATGCAGCCGGCGCCCCACCCCGACGCTCCCCTCCGAAGGGCCGCCCTCGCCGTTTGGGATCGGGCCCGCTCGGACGAACGGATCCGCGACATGGCCCACTGGCGGGGGCAGGGGCGCTTCGCTGGCGACGACGATGCCTGGCTGGCCATCGGGCGCGAAACCCGCCGGCGGCTCGTGGCGGCCCTGCGGGTCCACCTGCCCGCCATCGCGCAGGCGTTCGAGGCCCACGACCCGGCCCGCGGCCCGCTGTTCGAGCAGGCCGCCCTCGAGTGGGGGCCCGGCGGCGGCTCGAACGTGGTGGCGCTCGCCCCCTACTTTCCGCGGTACTACGGGGTGGACGTGTCGGAGGCGACGCTCGCGGAGGCGAGCCGGCAGGCGTGGGCCGAGGGGGTCCGCGGCTTTACGCCCGTGCACCTGGCGAGCGACGATCCCCGCTCGATCGTGCCGAAGGTCCCCGAGCCCGTCGGGTTCTTCGTGAGCACCGCGGTGTTCCAGCACTTTCCGAGCCGGGCCTACGGCGCCGAGGTCCTCGCCGTGCTGCACGAGCTTTCGGCCCCGGGCGCCCTGGGCATCGTGCAGATCCGCTACGAGGACGGCAAGGCGCGCTTCCAGGCGAAGGACGCCGACTACGAGACGCAGTTTCTCACCTTCACGGCCTACGGTCTCGAAGCGTTCGCCCGGCTCGTTCGGGACACGGGCTTTACGCTCCTGGAGATCTCGGTGACGAATCCGGGGATCAACTACGCCAACTACGTGATGCGGCGAAACCCGTAGGCGGCGGCGCCCGGCCCGGCGCCTTGCCGAAGGCGCGGGCTCGGACCGGCGAGCGGCCCACGAAGCGGGCAGGCCGGCGCCACGCCCCCGAGCCGGGCCCGCGTGCGAGCCCCGGCGCCTTGGCGGGCGTTCCACCCGCCGGCGCGGGTTGCGGACGGAAGGGGGCGGACATCGGCCCCGTGCGTTGACGCCGCCGGCGAATCGGGCTAAGCCCCGGGCCCTTCAATCGGAATTGAACCCCGATGGACGCCGCCCCGGCCTCGCCCCTGCTCGACGCGCACGTCGCGGTCGCCGACCTGTTCGGTGACATCGCCGTGTTCTGGGGGTTTCCCCGCAGCCAGGGGCGCGTCTTCGGCCTGTTGCTGGTCGCGGGCCCGCGGCCCATGCCGCAGCGCACGATCCGCGCGGTGCTGGGGCTGTCGGCCGGGGGCGCGTCCATGGCGCTCGCATCCCTCGGGCAGTGGTCGGCGGTGCGCCGGGTCGAGGGCGGCTACGTGGCGGAGACGAACCTCTGGCGGATCATCACGGGCGTGTTCGATCGCCGGGAGCGCGCGCAGATCGAGCGCGCCATCGAACGTCTGGCGGACGCCCGGGCGCGCCTGGCCGCCGCCGCCGACCCCACGGACCCGGACTGCGCCCTGACCCTCGCCCGCATGACGCGCCTTCTGGAGTTCTTCCGCGCCGGCCGGGCCTTCCTCGACGCCTTCGTGCGAAGGTCGCCGCTGCGCGACCTCCTCGACACCATCGCGCGCCGCGCCGCGCGCCTGCCCACCGCCCCTGGAGACGTGCATGTCCACCTCGATGCTTGACGGCGAAGCCCGCGTCCTCGCCGCCACCGCCGCCGCGCCGACCGCCCCGCCCTCCGCCCTCGAGACGGGGCGCCGGCTCGTCACGGCCGACCTCGCGGCCGTGGAGACGAAACTCGCCGAGTTGCTCGACTCGGAGGTCGAGGCGATCCCCCAGGTCGTCGGGCACCTGGCCTTCGCGGCGGGCAAGCGCTTTCGCCCCCTCGTGACGCTCCTGGCCGCCGCGGCCGTGGGCTTCGAGGACGACGCACGCCGCACCGTGGCCGCCGTGGGCGAGTTGCTCCACACGGCGACGCTGTTGCACGACGACGTGGTGGACGGCGGCGCCTTCCGCCGCGGGCGCCCGGCCGCGCGCGTGGTCTTCGGCAACGGGCTGGCCGTGCTGTCGGGGGACTTCTGCCTGGCCCGCGCCCTCGAGGCCATGGCGGCCCTCGGCCGGATCGAGGCCATGCGGACCATGGCGCACATGGTGGCGCGGATGGCCGAGGGGGAGGTGGCGCAGCTCGCCCTGGCCGGCCGGTTCGACGTGGACGTGGCGCGATACTACGCGGTCATCGACCGCAAGACGGCGGCGCTCATCGGCTGGTGCAGCCAGATCGCGGGCCTGGCCGAACCCCGCTTCCGCGGCCCCTTGGAGACCTATGGTCTGGAGCTGGGCTACGCCTTCCAGATCGCCGACGACGTGCTCGACTTCGCCTCCGGGGTGGGCGTGACCGGCAAGGCACGCGGCCAGGACTTTCGCGACGGCAAGATGACCTTGCCCCTGCTGCTGGCCTGCCGCCACGATGCGGCGCTCGCCCGGTCCGTCGAGCGGGCCCTGTCGGGACGGCCGCCCATCGACGAGACGGTCGCGGGCGCGGTCGTCGAGGCCGTCGCGTCGAGCCCCGCGCTCGACCGGGCGCGCGCCATCGCTGCGGAGCACGCGGAGAAGGCCGTGGCCGCGCTCGCGGTGGTCCCGCCGGGGCCGGCCCGCGCCGCCCTCGAGGACCTCACCGACTACGTGGTCCGGAGGCAGCGATGAACGGCCGAACGAGCCCCCGCCCGGCCGCCGCCGAACCGGTCCCGACCGTGGACGAGCACGGCGCCCGCGTGCAACGCATGTTCTCGTCGATCGCCCACGGCTACGACCGGGCGAATCGCTGGATGAGCCTGGGCACCGACCGCGCCTGGCGCCGGCGGGCCGTGGCGGGCCTGTTGCCGCCGGGGACCGGGCCCGCGCCGAAGGTGCTCGACCTTTGCGCCGGCACCCTGGACTCGACCCTCGAGATCGCCCGAAGCCACCCGCAGGCGACCGTGGTCGCCGGGGACTTCTCCGCACGCATGCTCGACGAGGGACGTAAGAAGCTCTCCCCGGACGACCTGCGGCGCATCGAGACCGTCCCCATGGACGCCCATGCGATCCCCCTGGACGACGGGTGGGCCGACGCGGTCTTCTGCGCCTTCGGGGTGCGCAACCTGTCGGATCTCCCGCGCGCCCTCTCCGAGATTCGCCGCGTCCTGCGGCCGGGCGGGATGCTGACGATCCTCGAGTTCTTTCGGCCCGAGTCGTGGATCTCCCGCACCGTGCACGGCCTGTACAACCGCACGATCCTGCCGCTTTTGGGCTGGGCGGCCACGGGCAAGCTCGACCCGTACCTCTACCTGCCCCGCAGCATCGGCGCCTTCTCCCGTGTGGACGAGATGCTCGACTTGCTGCGCGCGGCCGACCTCGAGCCGGCCGAGCGTACGCCCCTCTCCCTGGAGGTGGCGTGGATCGTGCGCGCCCGGCGACCGGAGGTGGACGCGTGAACCTCGTGCTCGCGATCACGGGGGCGAGCGGGAGCTGCTACCCGCGCCGGATCCTCGAGGTCGCCGCGGCGGCCCGGGCCGGGACGCTGCCGGGGCTCGACGGGCCGGTGGACCTGTCCGTACACTGGGTGGCCACGAAGAACGCGGCCGCCGTCTGGCGCACGGAGCTGGGCGAGGCGCTGCCCGATTCGTTCGGACCCGGGACGCGCCGCTGGGCCAACGACGACTTCTTCGCGCCGTTTGCGTCCGGCTCGTCGCCGCCCGACGCGGTGGTCGTCGCGCCGTGCTCCATGAGCACGCTCGCCCGGATCGCCCACGGCGGCGGCGGCGGTCTGGTGGACCGCGCCTGCGAGGTGGCGCTCAAGGAGCGGCGGCGCCTCGTCGTGCTGGTGCGCGAGACGCCGCTTTCCCTCGTGCACCTGCGCAACATGACCGCCGCGGCGGAGGCGGGCGCGGTGATCGTACCGGCCGCCCCCGCCTTCTACGCCGGCACGCGCACCCTGGCCGACGCCATCGACACGGTGGTGGGGCGCGTGTTCGACCTCGCCGGCCTGCCGCTGCCGATCACGCGTCGATGGAACGAGGAGGCCTACGAATGCTGACCGACGAAGCTCTGGTCGCCGGCTTCGAGCACCTGCCGGCCTTCGGTCGTCGCGGCCGGGACCGCGCGCGCGCGCTGTGGGGCGCGTCGGTGCGGATCGTCCACCGGCCGGCCGTTTCGCCCGAGGCTGCGGTGTGCCGCGAAGACGCGGTGTTCCCGGCCCCGGCGGCCCCGGACCTGCGCCCGGGCGATACGTGGATCCTCCCGCTGAGCGCCGACCCGGCCCGCCGCGCCGACTTCGTCGCGGCATTGCGCCGGGCGGCGGTGCACCTTCGCGGCCGGCGGGACGTCGCCGTCGCCCCCGTGCCCGAGGCGACCTGCGGCCCGCTGGTGTTGTGGGCCGTGACCGCCGCGCGCCTTCTGCTCCCCAACCCGGTCCGGGTGGCCGCCCGCTTCGACGTGCTGGGCAACCATGTGGCGCAGACGGCGATCGCCTTCGGGGCCGACACCCTCGAAGGCCCGGTCACCGCCGAGCGGTCGCTGCCGCTGGCCGGCGTGTTCCGTCCCACCGAGACCTCCCGTCCCGCGCTCGAAGCCCTGGTCCGCTTCGCCGGGGCGACCCCCGAACCCCCGAGGAGTCCCCGATGAACACACACCGCGCCCGTTTCGACGAGATCGCCCGCAAGGTGGACGACGGCACGCCGCTTTCGTTCGACGACGGCGTGTTCCTCTACCGCTATCCGGACCTGCTCGCGCTCGGCGCCCTGGCGAACCGCGTGCGCGAGCGGCTGCACGGGGACCGGACCTACTTCAACGTCAACTTCCACATCAACCCGACGAACGTCTGCGTGGCCGACTGCAAGTTCTGCTCGTTCGCGCGGCTGACCGAGGACATGCCGCAGGCGTACACGATGAGCCTGGACGAGATCCGGCAAAAGCTCCTCGACCGCAAGGACCAACCGGTCACGGAGATCCACATCGTCAACGGCCTGCATCACAATCTGCCGTTTTCCTACTACGAGGACTGCCTGCGGGTGCTCAAGGAGATCCGGCCGGACATCCACCTCAAGGCGTACACGGCGGTGGAGATCCACTACTTCGCCGAGAAGTTCGGCATGACCTACGCCGAGGTGCTCGAGCGCCTGATGGCCGCGGGCCTCGGGAGCCTGCCCGGCGGCGGGGCGGAGATCTTCGCCGAGCGGGCGCGCCGCAAGCTCTGCCGCGGCAAGGCCACGGCCGAGCAGTGGCTCGAGGTCCACCGCACCGCCCACCGCCTGGGCCTGCGGTCCAACTGCACGATGCTCTACGGCACCGTGGAGACCCTGGAGGAGCGCGTGGATCACATGCTGCGCCTGCGCGCGCTGCAGGAGGAGACCGGCGGGTTCCAGACCTTCATCCCGCTGGCCTACCACCCGGAGGGCAACGCCCTGGGCAAGCTCCCCGAGCCGACGGGGGTGGATCACCTGCGCACCTACGCCGTGGCGCGCCTGCTCCTGCACAACGTCCCGCACATCAAGGCCTACTGGATCATGGTCGGTGTGGACATCGCTCAGGTCTCCCAGAGCTTCGGCGTGGACGACCTGGACGGCACGGTGCAGGAGGAGAAGATCTACCACATGGCCGGGGCCGACACCCCCGAGGCCCTGTCGCGTGCACAGCTCGTGCGGCTCATCCGCGAGGCGGGGCGGATCGCGGTGGAGCGCGACACCCTCTACAACGTGCGCTGGGAGGACGACGGCGGGCGGCTTCCGGGGATCCGCGTGGATGCGTCCGTGCCCTACTCCCACCATCGACTGCCGGTGATGCCATGACCAAGCCCCTTCGTCTCTGCGCGGTCTCCTTCCTCAACACCGAACCGCTCGTCTACGACCTGCGGCACCCCCGACCCGACCGGCCGGCGCCGCCCTTCGAGATGGTCTCGGAGGTCCCGTCGGCCTGCGCGGCGATGCTCGAACAGGGCGCGGTGGACGTGGCCCTCGTGCCCGTCGCCGCCTACGCGGCCCACCCCGACTGGGAGGTGGTCCCGGAGGTCGCAATCGCCTGCCGCGGTCCGGCCCAGACGGTCCTCGTGGCGTCGGACGTGCCCCTCGAAGACGTCGAGACCATCGTGCTCGACGACGCCTCGCGCACGTCGGTGGCGCTGCTTCGCGTATTGCTGCAAAGTTGGGGCTATACCCCGGAGCTGGTGCCGGGGCGCCACGGCGCCACCCTGGACGCGGTGGGCGGACGCACCGCGGCCCTGGTCATCGGGGACCCGGCCTTCGGCGCCGATCGGCGGGCGCGGCACGTGGTGGACCTGGGGGAGGCATGGTTTCGCCGGACCGGCCTGCCCATGGTCTTCGCCTTTTGGGCGGCCCGGCCGGGGGCGCTCGCGCCGGCGCACGTCGAGGCCCTCATCGCCTCGCGCGACCGCGGCCTGCGCCACGCCGAGGCCATCGCACGGGCGTACCGCAACGCCCGCCGGGCCGCGGGTGAACCGGTGCTGTCGGAGAACGACTACGCCAACTACCTGCGCAAGCGCATGCGGTACGATCTCGGAGCCTTCGAGCGCGAGGGACTCGTGGAGTTCCTGTCCCGGGCCCGGGCGGCGAAGATCCTCGACGTGCCGGGTCTGGCCGACGACGACGTGGTGCACGTGCACTTCGCGGGTCGGGCCGAGCACGCGGCGTTGGCGGCGGCCCGCCGCCGCCGCACCGCGCCGATGGACGCCGACCGCCTGCTGGCCCGCGCCGCCGCGGGCGGCCGTCTGGACCTGGCCGAGGGGATCTTCTTGTACGAAAACGCCGACCTGCTCGACCTGGGCGCGGCGGCCGACGCCCGCCGTCGCGCGCTGCACCCGGACGGGGTGGTCACCTACATCGTGGACCGCAACGTCAACTACACGAACGTGTGCACGGCGCGGTGCAAGTTCTGCAACTTCTACACCCCCCCCGGCGGCAAGGACCCGTACGTCCTCGACCGCGACACGCTGCGGCGCAAGTTCGAGGAGACGCGGCGGCTCGGCGGCGTGCAGATCCTGCTGCAAGGCGGCCTCAACCCGGAGCTGGGCCTGGCCTGGTACGAGGATTTCTTCCGGTGGGCGCGCGCGGAGTTTCCCGACCTCAACATGCACGCGCTGTCGCCCACGGAGATCATCCACATCGCGCGCATGGAGGACATGAGCGTGCGGGCGGTGCTCGAGCGCCTCGTGGCCGCGGGGCTGGGCAGCCTGCCCGGCGGCGGTGCGGAGATCCTGCACGACGACGTGCGCGACCGGATCTCCCCCTTCAAGAACACGACGCAGGAGTGGCTCGACGTCATGCGCGAGGCGCACCGTCTGGGGCTTTCCTCCTCGTGCAGCATGGTCTACGGCTTCCAGGAGACGGCCGAGCACATCCTGTTGCACCTCGAACGCCTGCGGGCGTTGCAGGACGAGACGGGGGGCTTCATCGCGTTCATCGTGTGGCCCTTCCAGGCCGAGGGGACGCGCCTGAAGCTGCGAGACGACACGAGCGCCCACCGGTACCTTCGGATCCAGGCCCTTGCGCGCCTGTACCTGGACAACGTGCCGAACCTCCAGGTCTCGTGGCCGACCCTGGGCCCGGCCGTGGGCGAGATCGGCCTGCACTTCGGCGCCAACGACTTCGGCTCCGTGATGATCGAGGAGAACGTGGTCTCGAAGGCGGGCGCGCACTACATGCTGTCGGCCGAGGCCATCGAGCGCCACATCCGAAACGCCGGCTTCGTCCCCGCCCGCCGCAACCAGCGCTACGAACGGCTCCCCACCGGGCGCCCCGGCTCGAACGTCGCCGCGCCGCCCGCCCCCGGCGCGACACCGCCGCCGCCCACCCCCGGTCCGCCGGAACGCCTCCACGGCTAAGATCGGCGGACCACCGGGCGCGGTCGGCGATGCCGGGCGCGGGGACGGAGACGGCGACACGCACCTCGGCGGCTTGGTGCTTCCAGCGCTGGAGGGTACGGGGACGGATACAGGAACCGGCATGGACACGGGGACCGCGATGGCTCGGTGCTTCCAGCGAGGGGGGGACGGGGCCCCACCGTCCCGCAGGCGTGCGCAACGCCCGGCCCGTGGGCCGGGTCTGGGTCCGACGCGGACGCGAAGGGGCCGGCGGACGGCGGGCATCGGGCAGGGCGAAACGGCGTCCTTGCACCGTCCGGCGCCGGCAAGCTACGGCCCCGGTGTCACACCCTTACCTACATCCAACCACGAAACAGTACCCCGCGCCCAAGCCCCCTTGACGGGCCCCGCTCCCCTATGACAAATTCACGAGAGAGGGCGATCATGGGC
>Ga0256839_1004052_pt1 | contig 14590 bp, 10 predicted proteins | sample 354166metaG_FD_185968 | JGI IMG/M metagenome (GOLD analysis project Ga0256839, IMG submission 185968) | Hydrothermal vent microbial communities from Mid Atlantic Ridge, Atlantic Ocean - 354-166 | ecosystem: Environmental > Aquatic > Marine > Hydrothermal vents | place: Atlantic Ocean: Mid... | reverse complement strand
CACAGACCTAGGAGTGGCAAGCCTAGGTTTAAACCAAGATACACATGTTTCACTTTATTAGCAAAGAGCGCCAGACCCCATACTATTAGGATTAAACTTAAACCAGTGACCACAGCTTCGCCTACTAGCGTGCGTAGTAACGCGAAGCCCGCGACTGTGAGAGCTATTGAGATAGTGTGTCCAATAGAAATAGCCAGTGATGATAGAATACAATAAAGGGCTCTCCCGCGTAGGAGGCCCATGAATAAAGAGAATAGCCAGCCCATGAAAGGGTTAACACCATGAAACACTCCTAATAAGACTACAGCGTAGAGCTGCCAGCTCATTTTACGGCATCCATCCCATGAAACTATTAGGGGAAGCAGAAGCTATCGCTACTGGAGTCTCCGCCCCTAAGCCTGACCTGGTGAGCACGCGCGTCCCCGAACTCTACCAAGAACCTAGTATCCACGCTGAGCACTCCCTCGTCAAGCGTGAGTTTGGCCATGAACCCTCTAATCCCCTCGGGGTAGAACTGATCGTCCCATGTACTATAGAGAGAGTTAGTCACATAGACCCTCCTGCCATCCCTGCTCACCTCAAGCATCTGGGGGCCGCCTGTCACCTCGACACCGCTAGGATGCGGGGCCCTGTGGAATATGCCGCCGAGCTTTACTCTGGAGAGAAGCCTTGGCTGGAAGGGATTCGAGACGTCGTAGGCCCTAACCTCGCCGAGACCCCATAGGGACACTAACAGTATCCTATCGTCTAACGTTAAATTTATGTCTGTGACTAGAGGCGGCACCGCCTTAAAGGGCTTAAGTATCCCAGGCAACTCCTGCTTCTCCAGAGGCTGGGGGTCTACTGTTATTACTTTCTCCGCCTGCCACCTGCCGTCCTCATAGAACCATAGCCAAATGCCGCTAGTCAGGTCCCTTGTATTGACAACCGTGTTGACGAAGCCTTTAGTCTCGAGCGGGTTATGTAGGGGCCTCAGCTCTAGGACCATCCTGTCATGGGGCGATAGCTCTATCGAGGCCAGGTGTCTCCTCTTCCTAAGGTTCCAGAAGTGTAGTCTATTACCATATTTACCTTCTAGAAGCCCCTTAACGTTTAGCCCGTTCTCGAAGTACTTGGGGGTGGTCCACTCGCTGGTCACCATTACGTCGTGGCCTAGGTGCCACCAAAAGTCGTAGGAAAGGTACTGGGGGCCCCGGTCTACCTCCCATCTGCCCAGAACCTCGAAACTGTAGTGGTCTAAAACTATTATACCCCCAGGCCCCCCGCCGTCAGGGCTACCAAGCGCACTAATATATATGGCATCGGGGCCGCAGTGTACCGTGTGCAGCCTAGAGTATCCTGTTCTTTCCTCGACCAGCCTGCCCTCAATTATCTTAGCGATCCTAGGCTCTCGAGGGTTATCCTTCACGTCAACAATATATATGCGTGACGACCTAAGCCCGGGAACTATTAGATACCTCCTTTCGAGGCCAGGATGAGCGTAGGGGCATAGAGAAGAGCTACAAGCGTTCCACCCGAAATGGTGTAGCTCGTCGCCAACATAGGGGAGCTCAAGTCTACCCACTATTCTACCATACGAGGGAGACTTAGGGTTCAGGTCTACCACGGCTATAAAGTCCGACTCACTAGCGCCTGGCCTAAGGCATGCAACATAAGCTAGATCCTCCGGGGGAGCCTTCATAGCTTCTCTGGGAGACGGGTAAAACGTGGGATCGACTCTAAACCGCGCTCCCATACACTTACACCTGGTAGGGCTTTTCAGTAATTAAATAGTGCAATCTAAGCCAAAAAAGTATACTAAATATCATATATTATAAAATGTTGTATTATATAAAATATTGGCTTGAGAGCACCCTTCCAGGGCTAATAATATGGGGCGTCTCCTGCCGAAGGCAATTCATCCAGGCCTCTGGTATTTAAAATTCATTGAAACAATTAATTCAGCGTTAAGAGTAAGTGGTCGGGAAGCTCTATGGCTACTGTAGCCTAGCCTTCGACCCTATTTCCTGTGGAAAATGAAATGATTTAACTTAATTTTAAATATTAATTATTATTATTTTTTTATTTAATGGAAAGGCAACATTGTATATTGGGACTCCATCGAGGACAGAAAAGGGTTTGCCCTTATGGGCGTGCCCGTGTATAGCTATGTCTGGCTTAGCCTCCTTGATTACCGTCTCCATTCTTGGCGAGTATAGCCATGGCCAGTTAGTTACGGGCTCACCCTCTATTGTGGCTCGCGAGAGCGCGTAGTGGGAGACGAGTACTGTCTTATCCGCTCTTTTCTTAGCTTCTCTTATAAGGCTTAGTATTAGGCGAGGCCTCCTCTTATAGGTTTCAGCTATCCCGGGGAGATTCCGCGCTTGCCATCTAGTCGGTCTTTGGAGGCTTCCCATGGTCCCTACTATAGCTACCCTTACTCCATTACAGTCAATATAGGTGGCCTCGTCCTCTAGCCATGTAATATCACTATACCTAGACCTCAGCATGCCCCTAATATCTTGGTACTCTTCGTTGCCGAAAACGGCTACGAGGGGGAGATCGCCTAGAGCTCTCTTGATCCTCGACAATATGGGTTCTAGAAATAATATTCTCCCCTTGTCTATCATATCACCCGCCATCACGAAAATCCCAGGCTTCTCGGCCAGCTCATTAAGAGCCCTCGAGAATTCTGGCAGGTATCTTGGACTGTGCACGTCACTTACCGCAGCCACTGTGCAAGTCAATGCAGACACCCGGTTAGCTCTGGCAATTTTATTCCCATGTATAAAGGTGACAGGAAACCTTTATTGAAGACCAGTGTGGGTTTACTGGTGGTTCAAGTCCCCTCAGTGCTACAATGGCTCTTCAACGCCCCTCTTCAAAGGGCTCGGCCTGCCCATCGGTCTTCACAGGGTGGCTGTGGTATTGCTTTGATTCTCCTCTTAAATCTACAAGCCACTGGGACCTTTTTAGCTTTCAAATGAAACGGGTAGCGTTTCCTGGCCTCCTCGGGCACTAAAGGGCGAAGTTTATTGGCACTGTTAGAGCGGACAGGTTCACGTAAAGGCTCTTGTGCGTGCCCTATCCAGGCCCCTTACCCTACTCTTATAATGGGATAATGGGCCTTGGACAGGACAGGCTTAGCTGGAGGCCACAGCGGGTGCGGCTAATTAGCAACTGAAAGCCTCGCCCTTGAGGGCGGGGAGAAGGCCGGGTGTGTCAGCTGTCCTGGCCGCTATCATCGCGTGGGCTCAGAGCTTTTAACCCTCATCACTACTAGTTCCCCTATTGCCTAGGATACTAGATGTTGCCTGGCGTTTTAAAGCCTGGTGATACTAGGGTTATACTCTCCTGTTCGGGCTAAACACCTCCTCTCCCAAGAAGTTACTAGTGGGGTGCAAGCTATGGGTCTCCAGGATCTCCAGGCAGCATTCAACAACCTGGCCGAGGTAATAAAGCTGCCAGTAGGCGACTGGGGATACGCTGTGGCGCTGGCCGGCGTTGTGCTTGTCACGATACTAGTGGGTGGACTGCTAGTTGTGGGCTTTTATAGGGGGCTGAAGTCGCTGTTCAACATGACGCCTTCAGGGTTCTTGAAGACGATAGCCGTTATGGCCGGAGTCTTCATCCTCGCTGGGCTACTCCTTCCGTAGCACTAGCTCTCTCTTCAAGTTTTCTTTTAAGCATCTTTAACCTCACGAAGTCCTCTCTCATTCTCTCTTCCAAGACGCTTTTAATGTACTTTATGGCCCACTCGTAGCCTGGCAGTATGACGTAGTCCATAGCGTTTATCAGCCTCTGCGTGTTGGCTAGCTCCTTTATTAGCCTCCTGATCGTCTCCTCGTATTCTGCCATTTTTAGTATTGAGGGCAGGGCTTTCCTTAGCTCCATTAGGCTAGACACTAGGTGGGGGGAGGCGTCGAAGGGGACCTGAATACTGGGCACGCTCTTTTCTATGAGCCTGAATGAGGGTGTCTTGACGGCGAAGACTACTCTCGTACCGACCTTGACCCTTAAAGCCTCTGGCACCGACTCAAAGTATGCCTCTACCCTGTCAAAGCCCTCCTCTGCTATGCCAAGGTAGTATCTAGTGAACACCTCGTTTATGGAAGTGAAAACCTCGCGCTGGTACCTGTTATACTCGTCGGCGGCGGACCGGATATAGTGTAGTATGACCTCTCTTTTCTCCTCTAGAACGCGCCTTATCTTTTTCAGCATGGAGTACTCTCTCTTCAACCTTATCAGGTTTATTTTAGTGGGAAGAACCTTTCTCGGGTCTATGGCCAATATGCGACCCTCTGGCTATCTCCCGGAGCCCCTGTACTTGGGGTGATACCTTTTTATCGTCTCCTCCTTTACGTGGAATAGCTCGTCCTCGGGGAGCTCGGCTAGAACGTCCCATGCAAGGTCTAGGGTTTCCTCTATGCTCCTATTCTCCCTTACGCCCTGCATCAGGAACCTCTTCTCAAAAGCGTCTGCGAATCTTAGGTATCTCCGGTCCGTCTCGCTGAGGCTCTCCTCGCCTACGACCGCGGCGAGGCTCCGCAGCTCGACCCCCCTGCTATATGCTGCGTAGAGCTGGTCCTTGATCTCAGCGTGGTCTTCCCTGGTCTTGCCTGGGCCAATGCCTTCTTTCATGAGCCTCGAGAGGCTCATTAACACGTCTATGGGCGGGTAGATTCCACGGTTGTGGAGGTCTCGGCTGAGGACTATCTGGCCCTCGGTTATGTACCCGGTAAGGTCTGGTATAGGGTGGGTTATGTCATCGTTGGGCATCGTCAGTATGGGCATCTGGGTTATGCTCCCCTTCTTCCCTTTAACCCTGCCGGCCCTCTCATAGATGCTGGCGAGGTCGCTGTAGAGGTAGCCTGGGTAGCCCTGCCTCCCGGGAACCTCCTCGCGTGCGGCGCTTATCTCCCTCAGGGCCTCGGCATAGTTGGTCATGTCTGTTAGGATCACTAGCACGTGCATGTCCCTCTCGTAGGCGAGGTACTCTGCCAGCGTTAGCGCTGCACGAGGTGTCACAAGCCTGATCATGGCGGGCTCGTTGGCTAGGTTAACGAACATAGAGACCCTGTTAAGGGCTCCCGTCTGCTCGAAGAAGTTCCTAAAGAATATGTAGTCATCGTACTTTATCCCTATAGCGGCGAAGACTACAGCGAACTCTTCCTCCTCGCCCCTAACAGTAGCCTGCCTAGCTATCTGGGCTGCTAAAACGTTGTGCGGCAGACCGCTTCCACTGAATATTGGCAGCTTTTGGCCCCTAACAAGGGTGTTCATGCCGTCTATAGCGCTCACACCGGTCTGTATGAAGTCCTCGGGGTAAGCCCTCTCAGCGGGGTTCAGTGGGGCACCGTTTATATCGCGCTCGTCTTCAGCGACTATCTTTGGGCCACCGTCTATGGGCTCGCCTAGCCCGTTAAACACTCTGCCAAGCATGTCCTCGCTCACGGGGAGCTCTAGGGGTCTGCCGAGGAACTTGACTTTAGTCCCCGTGGCAGTTATACCAGTGGTTCCCTCGAATACTTGGACTACTGCAAGCCCCCTGGAGACGTCGAGCACCCTGCCGCGCCTTATCTCGCCCGTGGGTAGCTCTACCTCTACTATCTCGTCGTAGGATACGGCTGAGACACCCTCGACTATGACCAGTGGGCCCCTAATCTCCGTGACCCTCGAGTACTCTCTAACACCTGGTATAGCCATAGCACCAGCACCCCGGCCTATCCATGGGATGCCTTGATCCTTTCTAGCTCCTTTATAACCCTGTTTCTTAGCTCCTCTATCTTGTGTAGCTCCTCATTGCTTATTTCGAATTTCGCCTTAACCATTTCCACGTAGAGCCTCCCCAGCTGTTCTCTGATCTTCGATACTGGTATACCCGACTCCACCAAGCTTAGCGCTGTTTTATAGTAGTCTATGAACAGCTTCAAGAGCTTGAACTGCTTCTCAGGAGTAGAGAAGGCGTCTATTGGATCGTAGGCGTTCTGCCTCAGGAACCCATCTTTAATGAGTCTAGCGGTCTCTAGAACCAGCTTGTCCCTCTCGTCTAGGCTTTCAGTGCCGACCAGCCTCACGATCTCCTGCAACTCGTCTTCTCTCAAGAGTATCCTCATGGCCTCGTCCCTCGTCTCTTTCCACTGCGAGTCCACGTTCTCGTGCCACCAGCTTGCCACAAGATCCACGTAGGCTGAGTAGCTTAGAATCCAGTTGATGGCTGGGTAGTGCCTGCTATAGGCTAGCTTTGTGTCCAGAGCCCAGAAGACTCTTATGAACCTCCTCGTGTGGCTGGTAACAGGCTCGGTGAAGTCGCCTCCCGGAGGGCTCACAGCACCCACTATGGTCACGCTGCCCAGCCTTTCTGGGCGCCCCAGGGCCTCTACCCTGCCAGCTCTCTCATAGAACTCCGCTAGCCTACTGGCTAAATAGCTGGGATAGCCCTCTTCCGCGGGCATCTCTTCAAGCCTTCCAGCTATCTCTCTGAGAGCCTCAGCCCACCTGCTTGTGGAGTCAGCTACCAGCAGTACATCGTATCCCATGTCCCTATAGTACTCTGCTAGGGTTACTCCCACGTAGATGCTAGCCTCTCTAGCCGCTACAGGCATGTTGCTCGTATTCGCTATCAGAATAGTCCTCTCCATGAGGGGCTTGCCAGTCCATGGATCCTTGTACTTAGGGAATCTTTCGAGGACCTCTGTCATCTCATTACCGCGCTCGCCGCATCCAATGTATATGACTACCCTGGCCGCGCTCCACTGGGCCAGGGAGTGCAGGGTAACCGTGTTGTGGAGGACCGTAGGTATGAGCCCTCCAACAAAGTTATGCGTCCCTGGCACCGTAATATCGTAGACTATGGTCTCCTTTTCCTCCACTCTAACGTCGACGACTTTATCGAACCCGCTTTCACCTGAAAGGGGAACAGAGGACTCCTGGCCCGCCCCAGCTATAAGTATTGTGGGGGCCTCTAATTCTATCACTTGGCCGGAAACCCTATACGCGGCGCCTGCCCTTGAAAGTATGTAGGCCATGTACTTCAGCGACTCTTCCGAGGCTACCTTCAAGCTAACACGCCCTTCCTGCACGGGTCCAATGCCACCTTCAATCAACCCTCTTAGGTATGCCATGACAACACTGGTAGGAGACTTTAGGAGCAGCCTTGATGGCTTGACCTCTCCACCCTCACCTATAGAGTCTATGATCCTTAGGAAGCCAGCGATCACGGGAGAATCTACTACCACCCTGTCCTTGCCTATGTCGATTACTATGCCGAAGACCTCGTAGAATAGGCTTGCAAGCCGCGAGGCCTTCCATGGATCCTCAAGCCTTAAAAGTATGCTAGAGCCTCTGACAACGGCTTTTCCATAGAGCATTCCAAGGAGCTCTGCAAGGGGCTCCTTTAGGGTAGTCCATATAGTTACCGGCTTCCCTCTCCCGTCTTCTACTAGAAGCCTGTCAGGAAGCCTGCGGCCCGCAAGCTTGAAGAGATTCCAGACTTCCCTTAGGGAGGGAGCAGTTTCCCCGCCTATTTCACGCGCTAAACCGGCAACTCTGGGGTCGACTACTTTCACGTCACCCAGCTTCCACACATCTATTGATTGCAGGGAACCCCTAATAGGGATCCTGGCAGGTACTAGTATCTCGTCTCCCCTCTTTATCAGTGCAGCCGGGGTCTCTTCTATCCTCCCCCCCGCTCTCCTGAACAGCCTGTGCGCGGGCGTTACTATGATCTCTCTACCCGCCTCCGTTAAAATCCTGACTACCCTGTCCGTTTTACCTCTATATACGTGGCTTATCTTCTGTACCCTGAACCTCTCACCGTCGAAAGTTACCACTCTGATCCCGCTTTTACTAGCATCAATCACCTCCTCTTCCAAGCTCAGATCTGGGCCCGAGCCCTTGACTCTCTCGAAGATCTCTTCTATGGGTACCAGGCTTCCATCTTCGAGGAGAACGGGCGTGCCCGGGAGAACGCATTTGCCTGTCCCGAAGCCTCCCGGGATAGCCCCGGTACCCCCCTTAGCCATGGGGAATAGCGTGTCAACAATCCTTGTGCCAGTTATAAGTGGCTCGCTAGGTTCCAGCTTTCTCTTGTAGGGCCTGGGTATCCTTACAGGCCACCTATGGTGCATTTTCACCTGGACGGTCCTCCCATCCACCTCGATCTCGGCTATTGGATCGTCTACGGTATAGTTGCCTTCGGAGGCTAGCCATTTGAGCCTGCCCCGAAGACCTGGGGGCACCATTATGCGGTGCTCTATCAGCCCTGTTTCAGCGACCCTCCCTAGTATAGTGCCCCCCTCAACCTTGTCTCCAACGCTTAAACCGCTCTCAGGCTTGAAGGCCCACTTCTTATCATGAGGGATGGGGGGGACGCTGATGCCCCTTTCCACGAACATTCTCCTATGCGGGGCTGACTCAGCTATTTTAGCCGCTATCAAGGGTAGGGGCCTCTGGACCCCGTCATATATGTTTCCTATCAGTCCTGGACCAAGCTCTACGCTTAAGGGGCCCCCCGTGCCCTCCACCGGCTCCCCGGGTTTGAGGCCTGTAGTAGACTCGTATACCTGAATGTAGGCTCTGTCACCTGTTATCCTAGTTATTTCACCTATTAGCTTTGACTCTCCCACAAGGACTGTTTCGTACATCTGGGCGCCTCTCATGCCTTCAGCTACTACGAGTGGACCAGATATCCTTACTATGGTCCCCTTAGCTGGCACCGGAGTCACCCCATAGGGTTTAAAACCCAAGAATACGGTTAGGCTTGGGCAATTTAAACCATAACCATAATTGGTTTATTTGGATCAACTATGCAACCTTGAAGCCTACTCGCCAAATAGCTCCCGCGAGGCCTTCGATCTGAGAGCCGACTCCATGGTCCTAATGAGTAGCTCTAGGCTATAGTCGGTTCTGACAAGGCCGTCGACCGTCTCAGCTATTATACCGCCCCTAATAGAGCCGTCAGCGAGTACTCTAACGCTTCTGCCGGATACTTCCTCTTTGACGATCTCCTCGACAACACTCTTATCCTCCGGGCTGGCTCTTACCACTACTTCACCGGGCGGCAGCTCTGATACAGCCCTCTTTATGGCCGCCTCCAGATACTCTCTGTACCATTTTTCGCCTTTCTCCGAGAGTACCAGGGAGACCGCCTCACTTACCACCTTGTCTATTGCAGTGCTCTTCTCCACGGCTATCCTATGGCGCAGGTTAAGGTCTAGTGTAGCCTTCTCGCTGGCAACCCTCTCCCTTATATTGGATAGTTTTTCCTTGAGCTCGCCCTCGAGCCTCTTCAAGGCCCTGTCGTGGGCGTCCCTTAAAATGGAGATCCCGGTCGAGTAAGCTTCCTCCAGGTTACCTGATACCCTCTCAAACTCCTTGTTGGCAATTCTAGATGCGAAACCCCTATAATCGCCGAAGAGTTTCTCGGGCAAGCCGGCCACCCCCATCACGTGCTATCCCATGCCTAGAGCTCTAGCTATTAGCTTGTCAACGTTTATTGGCTCGACTTTAGACCACCTGGTGGGGAGGACCAGGAGGGGGACACCATACTTCTCGGCCTTCCTGCGGAACTCCTCCTCGTCGTCTATTATGTGCCTTAAGACGATCACTAGACCCACCTCGGGCCTTGAGTAGAGGGACTCGATGGCCCTAAGAGCCTCTTCCTCGTTTGACGCTTCAATAGTGATAGCTCCAATGCTCTTAAATAGGGGAATATTGGTCCTATCCCCTATGACAGCCAGCTTCTGCTCTAACGCCACCGAGCACACCACTAACCCATCTTGCATGCAACATGGTATTAACAGTTTTCGTCTCTACAAGGGCCAGGTCTTTAAAAGTATTGTAATGTATCACGCTCTTAGACAAGAGGGTTTAAGTAGTAGACGCTACCTTAAGGAGCCCACGGTGTAAGGTGAAGAGACATAAGTGAGATTTTAAATTCGCATAGAATCCCCTGTTAAACGCGGTCAGCCCAGCGGGTGCCCTAGATGCTGGTACCACGTAGAATAGCTGAGGTCGTTATAGTAACCCCCAGCCAGGACTTTGACAGAGTCATAGTAGGCCTAGCTAGAGGGGGCATATTGCATCCTGAAACGCCCCCCCAAGAGTTCAAGGGTAAGATAGAAAGGGAATACCTAAATGCCTACTCGATAGCAGCCGAGTATAGCGGGAAGCTGGAATCCTTCTTTAGAATCCTGGGCGTGGAACCCAGAGAAGCCGTGGAAGTCGACATCAAAGCAAGAAACTGGGTCGAGGCCCTCGAGAACCTATTAGGGAGATACAAGCAAGAGTACGAGCTCTTTGAGAGGGGTGTAGCAAGCCTCGTCAAAATAGAGGAGAGAGTGAACGAGCTGGTATCACTCAAGGCTACTCTAAGCCCAGTGAGCGAGGTAGACGTAGACATTAGGGAAGCCCAGGAAGCGGCCAAGATAGGCTATATAATTGGCTACATTGACCTGGAAGAGGAGGAAGCAGAGCAGCTGGCTAGAGAGGTCTCCAGGAAACACGATGTAATAGTTAGCGTCGAGAGAAGAGGCGAGACCATAGTACTTTCCGTTGCAGGCGAAAAGGCCAACGTCCACAAATCCTACACGGAGCTCAGGCAGAGGGGATTCGCGCCCCTCTCTATACCCCCCGAGCTGCCTGGTAGCCCAGCTGAAGCCTATAGAGAGGTTAGCGAGGGCATTAAAAAACTACAGGGCGAGGCTGAAGCCCTTAGATCCAGGCTACTCTCGGCGGCCGAGGAGATGTACGCCTTCTACTCTGCAGTATCTTCGCTAAGGGATGTTTTCAAGCTCCTCTCAAATACTGCGAGAACCAAGACGACCTCAATAATACGCGGGTACGTGGACCAGGCTGACCTGGACATGCTAAGAAAGATCCTCGACGAGGCTACCAGGGGCTCCTATATATTGCAGGTGGTCGCCATAAGAAGGGGAGAGCAAAGGGTACCCACTAAAATACGCTTACCACGGTTCCTAAGGCCCTTCCATAGAGTGGTTCAAGTCTATGGAGAGCCCGACCCTGACGAAATAGTGCCTACAGTATTCGTGGCCATAATGCTGCCAGTGATGTTTGCACTAATGTTCCCCGACGCGGGCCACGGCATGCTCGTAGTATTGTTCGCCCTAGCATACATGGTTAAAAGGAGCCGGGACTGGGGGATCCTAGCGGCCATACTAGGCTCCTCTAGCATAGTTTCAGGCCTGCTTGCAGGAGAGTTATTCGGTCCCCTCGTATCCGAGAAGATAGGGCTGTATTCGTTCTGGAAGTCTATGGGCTTCGAGCATCCGCCGCTAGCTCCCCCCACATTTGCAGCCGAGGCCTATCCCGAGGGAGACCCTAGAAGGGCCTCGCTAGCGTTGGCCCTATTCTATCAGGCTATGACTATAGCCCTGTGGATGGGAGGATTCATTCTAGCCATGGGCAGCTTCCTGGGCGTTTTAGACGCTTACCTGAAGAGAGACTTCCAGGGCCTCGTACTAGCTAAGGCGCCTAGATTCCTGTTCTTCCTATCGGTGAGCGCCCCCTTCTTCCTCTTCTTCGATGTAGTAAAGTCGGGTAGCGTGCTCTCTAAGGCCATCTTCGAGATGGGAGGCGGAGATCCTCTAGCAACGTTCGTGTTATACGGTTCCATAGCAGGGCTTGCCTGGTTGTTCGCCGGCTCGGTGGTCGAGTACAAGCTGCACGGCGAGAGCCCATTGCATGGAATGGGCCGCGGGCTCCTCGAAGTCTACGAGAACCTATTAATGGCCGTGGGCAATATACCTAGCTTCCTCAGGATCCTAGCCCTAGCCTTAGCCCATACAAGCCTGATGCTGGGCTTCACGGAAATCTACAGGATCATAGCCGATGGGCCTGCGGCCACGGTAGCCGCGGTCTTCGTCTATGTACTTGGGAACCTGCTTGCAGCCGGCCTCGAGGGCATACTAGCCTTCGCCCACAGCATTAGGCTCCACTTCTACGAGTGGTTCAGCAAATTCTATGGCGGCACCGGCATAGAGTTTAAACCAGTGGAAATGAAGGGTATAAACGTCACACTATCATAATAATGCGAACGCGGCGAAGCAGAGAAAAACGCGGGCGTTCAATAACTAACCTAGTGGAAGGCGATGAAGACGGCTGGTATTTCCGAGAATAGGCCGATGACGAGGGACACCAGTCTATGAGCCCTTAAACCAGGCTGTTTACCCTTATGGTGGTTCTTAGGGCTAAACCCTACAATAAAATAGATTACTGGGAAAAACCCTCTATAATTTCTAGGGCCTGGTGTCTTGTGGCATGAGAGAGGGCTTCGTTGAACAAGTAAGGCCTAAGACTATGGACGACATTATAAGAGAGAGCCTGAGAAACCTCGTAATAAGGATCCTAGCCGAAAAGCCCATGCACGGCTATGAAATAATGAAGAGAATCGAGGAAATAACTAAGGGTAGATGGAGGCCAGCAGCCGGGACCCTATACCCCCTAATAGACCAACTAAAAAGAGAGGGCTTGATAGACGTGGAAAAGATAGAGGATAACAAGGTAAGGGGTGGGAGGAGGATCACGTATAAACTCACAGACAAGGGGTGGAAAACGCTGGCAGACATTATTATAAGTAGGGCTGAAGGTAAAATGGTCATGGTTAAGTACTACATATTCGAGGGAGCCAGGCTTCTTAGAGAGAAGGGTATGAAAAAGGAGTACGAGAAGATAATGAGTGTAATAAGGAGGGAGCTTGAGGAGCTCGCTTTAAGCATGGGCGTGGAGTGCAGAGATAGTAGAACCGCCTGACTATCCTCTATTTCCCTCATATGTCGCTTTTATTCCTAGAATTTAAGGTATTGGTCTAGGTTATGACGATAAAATTATGTACAGGTTGGGGTAGGTACCCAGTCTTTCGACGATTTTACTGGTGTTTCTACTATTCTTTGAAAGCACAAGGATGACATAGCCGTGATCCATTAGTTTATACACGCCGCTTCTGATAGACGCGCGGACCTTCCTATAACTCTGCTTGCCAATGTTGACTCTTCCGAGCTTCGATAAGACAGCATCCTCGAGAGTTTCTCTAAGGTGCTCGTCTCTTATAGCTATAGTCACATAGTGTGTGCCAAAGAGTGAGACGGCCTTGCTGGCTACCTCTAGGACTATTTTAATGCAGTCATTTTTGCTGCATTGGGTAATGCCAGTTGGTAGCTTGTCAAATTGTCTTTGTCCTATCATGTGCTCCTTAAAGTAGGATTCTAGCATTGATTTTATTATGGTATCGGGTGTCGAGGGCCCTGATCTAATGCTCGCGGCCAACGCTTTCTCGAGCATCGATTCGAGGTAGTCTAGCTTTGCCTCTTCAATGCTAGATTCTCTCAGTATTGTAAAGAGTGTTTTTTGGTCAAAGTAGTTGAGGGGCCCGCGCGTGCCACCCTCGTCTGCAATGTAGACCAAGGCTATTGGGGTCCCCTTGTGCTCCACCAGCTCCCCGTCACAGTCACCTATAGATAACAGGGTCTCGCCGTTGACCATATATCTTAAAGGCCTCAAGGGAGTGGCATCTTGGTTCTCGCATGTAAGAACCCTAATCTCGCCAAGGAACCTTGCATTTTCGCTGGTGATACCCTGGTGGGATAATATCCTTCTACCCTTAAGTTTGAGGGCCCACCTGGAGGATTCGGGTATCGATGTTGACTCGTAAAGGGCCATGCCTAGCCTCGACACTCTGTAGTCGACGAGTCCGAGGCGCCTCAGAATGTCCAGGGCTTTCAAAGCCTTTGTCTTCCCATAGAGGGCGTCTAAAGGTAAAGGTACTAGGGTGCCTTTATAGCCTCTTCTCTTGAGTACTCTGTGCAGTTCTATGATGGTATTGTAAACCTTTAGGATCGTGCTAGGCCTTATCCTGTTCAGCCTCGCCAGCCTCCTCCTCTCACCTATGTCCTTCGGGTTGTAGAGGACTACTACACGCGCTGTCCTCCCGTCCCTGCCAGCCCTTCCAGCCTCCTGGTAGAAGTCCTCTGGCGTGTCACTTGGCATGTAATGGACTATCCACCTGACATTGGGTATATCCACGCCCATGCCGAAAGCCTTGGTAGCCACTATAACCAGGTGGTCTAGCTCGCCTTTTGCAGCACTGTAGGCCAGGTTTTCTACAGTCTTCCTAGCATGAGGTGGCATCTGGCCGTGATAGTAGACCGTTCTCAGCCTAAGCGATGACCCTATGGTTTTAGCCAGCGTCTCGGCGTTGGCCCAGGCTGCTCTCGAGCTTCTCACATAGCCTGTAAAAACTATGCCGACCCAGGGCTCTCCGAGCCCATCCGCCCATTTAGCTAGGCTAGACACCACCCTTAGCAGGTCGTTTACCCTACTAGGCCCGTACCCTGCCGGCATGACCTCGAACTTTAGCTCTTCCCTGACAATGGGGCCCTCTATGAACACGCCTCCCGCGTCTACCTTATCCGCCACATTAGCGTCCATGGCATTGACCTTCGTGTAGCCTTGTTCTCCGAGTAGGTAGAAGAGTCCCCTGACTACATCCTGCGTCCCTGTTGCTGTGAACAGTGCGATTGGGGGCCAACCCTCGGCTAGCCTCTTTTCCCTTATCCTCTTCGCGGCGTAGAGGTAGCTAGGCCTAAACGTGTTA
>Ga0256839_1004051_pt1 | contig 14593 bp, 12 predicted proteins | sample 354166metaG_FD_185968 | JGI IMG/M metagenome (GOLD analysis project Ga0256839, IMG submission 185968) | Hydrothermal vent microbial communities from Mid Atlantic Ridge, Atlantic Ocean - 354-166 | ecosystem: Environmental > Aquatic > Marine > Hydrothermal vents | place: Atlantic Ocean: Mid... | reverse complement strand
AGGACATGATCGGCCCGAAATAACCGGACGTCACAAGCAAAACCCTTGAAACCTGCCGCCCCGCGTGGCAGGTTTTTTTCATGGCAAAAGTGGTTAATCTACGTACCCTGCGCAAACAGAAGATGCGCGAGAAGGTGCAGGAAAAGAAAAAGCAGCGTCTCGACGCCATTGCGAACCTGAAAAAGCCCGAGCGCGAGCGGGTGGTCGAACTCAACGCCTTCGCGGCACGCAAACTCGACGGGCACAAACGCGACCCCGACGCATGAGACCGCAAAAACACTCGCTGACCCTGCGCGGCCACCGCACATCGGTTTCCCTCGAAGAACCTTTCTGGCGCGCCTTTCTCGACATCGCCGCCGCCGAGGGTAAAACCATCAACGGCCTCGCCGCCGAGATTGACGAGGCCCGCGGCACCGGCTCCGGTCTGGCCACCGCTATGCGTCTGTATGTTCTGGACTACTACCGTCGCGCGGCACCAGCCGCAGATTGATCCCGTCCTTCGCCCGCACCGTCAGATGCGCCACCGGCACCGGCTCCGGCCCCGCCTCGAACCGGTAGGCCGCCAGCAGCATCGACAGCAGCAACACCCCCTCGATCATCGCGAAACCGGCACCGGAACAGACCCGCGGCCCCGCCGAAAACGGGATATAGGCGTTGCGTTTGCAGGCCTTGCCGTTCTGCGTCTGCCAGCGGTCGGGATCGAAATCGTCGGGATGATCCCAAAGCCGCCGGTGCCGGTGCAGATGCCACGGCGACAGGATCGCCAGCGACCCCTTCGGCACATTCCTCCCGCGAAATTCACAAGCCTCCGCCGCCTCGCGCACCATCATCGGCACCGGCGGGAACAGGCGCAACGTTTCGCGGAACACCGCCTTGATGAAGGGCATTCCGGACAGATCGCCCAGATCCGGCGCCGCCATCGCCTCCGCCGCCGCCCGCGCCTGAATATCGGGGTTCGCCGCCAGCAGATACAGCGCCCAGCCCAGCGCCGAGGCCGAGGTCTCGTGCCCCGCCAAAAAAAAGATCGCCACCTGGTCGACCATCTCCGCCGGCGTAAACGTCTCGCCGGTTTCGGGGTCCGGCAGGGTCATAATCCGCGTCGCCAGATCGTCAGGCGCCCGCCCTTCGACAATCTCCGCCGCCCGCGCCGCAACCAGCCCCGCCAACAGGCCGCGGATCTCCGCCGCACTCTCGCGCGCGGCCTTCGAGTGGAACCGCGGCGCCCAGCGCGGCAAGCGCAACAGCCCCGGAATATTCCATAACGGCTGCGCCCGCTGATAGCGCCGGAAGGCCTGAAACACCCGCGTCGCCACCTCCGAGGTAATCGGAATCGAAAACAGCGTGCGGAAAATCACATCCGCTGTCAGCATCGAGGCCACGGCCTCCATCTCCACCATCCCGCCCTTGCCCAGCCGCACCACCGCCGCCGCTCCGGCATCCCGCATCGCCGGAAACGCCTTCACCGCGCCCTGTTCGAAGGCCGGGTCGAGGATACGCCGCTGCCGCTTCCATGTCTCGCCATTGCTCAGAAATACCGAGTCCCCGAGCAGCCCGCGCAGGGTATCGTGGATAATCGCCGATTTCGGAAACTTCTCCGGCTCCTCGAGCAGCACCCGTTTCACCAGCGCCGGATCGTTGACCAGAAACGAGCGGTAGAGCGGCCCGCGCACCTCCGCCATCCAGGCCCGATACAGCCGTTCGGGCTGCGAGGAAAACATATCCTGCCGGAACAACCGTATCCGCTGCCACAACCCCGCCCCCTCGGGCCGCGAGGCCGGCTTCGGCGCCCGCCGCCGCGTCACGCCGGCCCCGTCGAGGTAAACGGCGACAACGGCGTGTATTTTGTCGAGGCACTCGACCCCCGCTCCGCATAGCGCGCCCGCAGGCTCACCGGCCCCGCCGTGACGCGGAAATAGTCGTATTCGCGCGGAAAATCGAAGGCACAAAGATACTGCACATGGCGGCGCAAAAACCGCCAGCGCGTCCGGCGCTGGTGCGCACGGGTCATGGTCTTGCTGAAGGCGGCCGAGATCACCTTCGGTCCGAACTGCGCCCCCTCCGGCGGCGCCACCCCGCTCACCGCCACCGGATCGCTGAGCGCAAAACACGCCCCGTCACCGGGGGCCGAGACATCCAGCCAGAACACATCCGGCCGCATGGAAACCTGCCGCAGATCGCGCCGCAGATCCCACGCGCCGGGCAAAAACGACACCACCGGAATCGTCTGCCCCAGCGTCAGAAACGCCAGCTTCGGCGCCCTGGCCCGCCGCCGCAACACCTCCGCCATCAGGCTCACCGCCAGATGCGCGCCCGACGAATGGCCGATCACCAGCACCTCGTCCACATCGCTGTCCAGCGCCGCCTCGATCCGCTCGGCAAATTCGGCAATCCGCGGCTCCAGCACCGCCGGCATCGTCCCGCGCGCCTGCGCCCAGAAGGAAAAATCGTGCAGCAGATAATAGGCATAGAACTTCCGGTCAAAACGCCGGAACATCACCAGCAGCGCCGCCACCAGCAGCGCCCCCAGCCCCGCTCCGGCCCAGCCGCCGATCACCTTGGACACTCCGTATCCCAGCCAGACCGAAAACGACAGTTGCCCCAGCAGGATCACCACCGGATACAGCGCCACCATGATCGGCGCCTTGCGCAACCGGAACAACGCCCCCAGCGCCCCGCTCGCCAGATAGAGCCACAGCGTTTTCAGCAACAGCCAGTAGGTCCGCAAAATCGTCTTGCGCATGGAGGCATGGACAATATCGTTCCAGAGCAGAAACTCGAACCGCGTCTCGCAATCCGCCCCGTCCATCGTCGCGCGCACATCCCAGCGATAGCGCTTCCCCTGCCCCGTGGTCCCCTGGACCGCGATGTCGTAACTGCAAATCTCCGCCTGCTTCGCCCCTTCGGCACGATACAGCTCACGATACCGGCGCGGCGGCATCGGGTCATAGCCGGGCACATAGAAAACATGGCGGCGAAAGGCGGGGCGTTCGGACGATACACTCAAAGCAGGGCAACTATACTACCGGAAACGGGATTAAACTATCCCCGCTGTATTAGCCGATCGAGCCAAGGAAGGGAATATTTTCCAGCAACCAGTAGGACATCTCGGTAAACAGGCCCGTCAGCAACAACACCCCGATCAGGATCAGCAGCCCGCCGCTCAGGTTCTCGATCAGCTTCATGTGTTTTTTCATCCGGTTCATGGTTTTCACAAACCGGTTCATAAACATCGCCGCCAGCATGAACGGAATCCCCAGCCCGATAGCATAGAACCCCAGCAACACCGTGCCCTGCCCGACCGAACCTTCCTGCGCCGCCAGCGACAGGATCGCCCCGAGGATCGGCCCGATACATGGCGTCCAGCCAAAGGCAAACGCCAGCCCGAGGATATACGCCCCGAACACGCTGCCGCCCTGATCGCCCGCATCGATGCGCGCCTCGCGGTAAAGCAGCGGTATCCTGAACAGCCCCAGAAAATGCAGGCCGAAGATGATAATCACCACGCCGGCCACCTTGGTCATCACCCCCTGATAGGACAAAAACAGCTGTCCGAAGGCCGAAGCAGCAAAGCCCAGAATCATGAAAACCGTCGACAGACCCAGAACAAAAAACACCGCCTTGACGATCACGCCCGTGTTCCGGCCCTTCTCCATCTCCTCGACAGAGGACCCACCCATATACGCCAGATAGGGCGGCACAATCGGCAACACGCAAGGCGACAGAAAAGACAGGATTCCGCCAATCACCGCGATCACCAGCGAAAGGCCCATAGAGGCGTCAATGATATCAAGTCCGAACATTCTTATTCTCCTGATTCCCATCCTACCTAACCCGTTTGGGCGGCCTCGTCATGTCTCTAATTTTCACAAAGGCGTGGACATGCGTGAATGTGCGGTTTAGCCATTCGGATATGGAACAGGATCATGAACTCGACGCTATCGGTCTGCTCTGCCCGCTGCCGGTGCTGAAGGCCCGCAAACGGCTGCTCGCCCTCGCCCCCGGCCAGGTGCTGCGCCTGCTCGCCGACGATCCGGCCGCGGTGATCGACGTGCCGCATTTCTGTGCCGAGCAGGGCTACGAGCTGCTCGAAACCGGACAGGCCGGAACCCACAACATCTACCGGATTCGCCGTCCTCTCGGCTGATCACACTCCGTCACCAATTCGTTTGGCGAAGTGAATTCCCCGCGCCGCGCCGCACCCCTATGCTCCGGAAATCTTGTTGTAACCGGAGAATTGAAATGTTCAGGAAGCTTGCCCTTGCCACCCTCGTCGCCGGCGGCCTTTCCGCCCCGGCCAACTAACCGGCACCCCCCGCCAGCGAAAGGGGGCGCGGGGGAGTTCCCCTCGCGCCCCGCCTTTTATCAGGTCTTGATCCAGTCTTCCGCGAGATCCCGCTTGAACAGCGGATAGGTATGCACCTGCCCCGGCATGAACGGACCGAACAGCCGCGCGGAGTTTCGCAACCAGTGCAGGTCCGTCACCAGCGCCAGCTTGTCGTATCTGGTGAAATGCCGCAGCCCCAGTTTCATGTCCTCCCAACCGGCCCCGACAGTCGCCCCCTCGAAATCCTTGCCGACAACGATCAGCAACTTCAGCTTGTCATGCCGCTTCAGCTTCTCCTCGACCAGCGGCTCTATTACCTCGTCATAATCGACCGCATGCAGGCGACCGTGGACTTCCAGTGCCAGCACATCGTTCGGGAACCCTTCCAGAACGGTCACCCCGTCCGGCTTTTCCGCCCCGTTGCGCGCCCATTCGGTGGCCTCGTCCAGATCGGCCTCGGCGAAATGCCGGACCTCGGCCCTGACGAACAATCTGGCCAGCATCTGCCCCAGCGGCAGCAATACCCCGTCCGAGACCACCGCCACCCGCGGCACCAGCGACTCGCGATCGTGGATCAGTTTCAGATGCGCCATCAGCGCCGCGAAACTGTCATATCCGGGGAACTTCGACGCGTGGATCAACAGCGCCGGAATACGGTCATGGGTGTTGATACTCCCGCTCATGGCATCGGCCAGCGCGGTGACGTCCGCCTCGGTGATTTTTCCGGTCGGGACCGCCGTTACCAGACTGCCGTCATCTTCAACCCTGATATCGATCATAGCCACGTCTCCTCATGTTGTTAAAAGGAGCCACCGGGCGAAACAGGCCCGAGGGCCTCGTTCAACAGGTGGTATGGCCATGCCGGTTTTTCAACCCTACTGCGCCGCCTCCGCCTGCGGCTCGCCTCCGTCGCGGAAGGCCGCCAACAGAGCCTCGCGCCGCTTGGCCGCCTTCTCGGCCGCCGCCTGTTTCACATGCCCGAAGCCACGGATTTCCAGCGGCAGCTCCGCCAGCTGGATGGCAATATCGCGCGTCTCCGGCGTCAATCCCGCCTGCACCTCTTTCATGGTTCTGACGTATTCTCGGATCAACGCCCGCTCCATCTTGCGCTCGGCGGTATAACCGAACAGGTCGAACGGCGTGCCGCGCAGGAATTTCAGCCGCGCCAACAGCCCGAAGGCCTTCATCATCCACGGCCCGAACTCCGACTTCACCGGCCTGCCGCTGGCGTCCTTCTTGCCAAGGATCGGCGGCGCCAGATGGAACCGCATGGCCCGCACACCGGAAAAATGCTGTTCCACCGCATCGGCCAGCGTCTCGCGATGCAGCCGCGCCACCTCGTATTCATCCTTGTAGGCCAGCAACTTGTGATAACCTCGCGCCAGCGCCGCGCCGAACCCGGGATCGACCGCCTCGGCCGCGGCCACCCGCTTGCGGTATTTTCTCGCCAGCCGCGCGTTCTGGTATTTCGCCAGATGCGCCGCGCGCATCTCGACCGGATCGGTGCCCTCGGGCATCGCCACCACCGTTTCGCCCAGCGCCTTGAGCGCCTGCTCCGGATAGGCCACGGCCCAGCGCCCGATTTTCAGCGCCAGCAGGTTGCCCTCCACTCCGGCCCCGTTCAGTTCCACCGCCTTTTCGATCGCCTCCAGCGACAGCGGCACCAGCCCCGCCTGCCACGCCGCGCCGAGCATCAGCACATTGGCATAGATCGCATCGGCCAGAAATTTTTCAGCCAGCTTCGTCGCATCCAGCATCGAGAGCGCCTCCGCCCCGATCCGCGCCGACAGCGCCATGCTCATCCGGTCCACCGGCAGGCTGAAATCGGTGTTGCGGGTGAAATCGCCGGTAATGATCTGGTGCGCGTTGCACACCGCCCGCGTCCGCCCCCGCGTCATCAGCCCCAGCGTTTTCGCGCCGGACGAGGTCACCAGATCGCCGCCGATCAGCGCATCGGCCTCGCCCACCGCCACGCGAATGGCGGAAATATCCTCGGGCCGCTCCGCCAGACGGCAATGGATATGCACCGCGCCACCCTTCTGCGCCAGCCCCGCCATTTCCATCACACCGGCGCCCTTGCCCTCCAGATGCGCCGCCATCGCCAGCAAGGCGCCGACGGTCACAACCCCCGTGCCGCCGACACCGGTAATCACGATGTTATGCGTGCCGTTGATCGCCGGCAGTTCCGGCTCCGGCAGTTCCGGCAGGTCGAGCGCCGCCTTCTCCGGCTTTTTCACCCCGGCCCCTTCCAGCGTCACAAACGCCGGACAGAACCCGTCGATACAGGAAAAATCCTTGTTGCAGGACGACTGGTCGATCTCGCGTTTGCGCCCGAGTTCGGTTTCCAGCGGCAGGATGGAAACGCAGTTCGACTGCACCCCGCAATCGCCGCAGCCCTCGCAGACATCCGGATTGATAAACACCCGCCGGTCGGGATCGGGGAAAGTGCCGCGCTTGCGCCGCCGCCGTTTTTCCGCCGCGCAGGTCTGGATATAGATGATCGCCGTCACCCCCTCGACCTCCTGCAGGCGTTTCTGCACATCGTCGAGCGCATGGCGTTCCACCACCTCGACCCCCTTCGGAAAGGCTTTGACGTCCACGTCCTCTTTGTCGTCATAAACCACAACGACCTTTTTCAGCCGCATCGCCACCAGCTCGTCGGCAATCTGGTAGGCGGTCAATCCCCCCTCGATAGGCTGTCCGCCGGTCATGGCCACCGCGTCGTTATACAGGATTTTATAGGTGATATTCACATCCCCCGCATCCACCGCCGCCCGTATCGCCTGCACCCCCGAATGGTTATAGGTGCCGTCGCCGAGGTTCTGGAACACATGCTTGCGTTTGGAAAACGGCGCCTCGCCGATCCAGTTCGCCCCCTCGCCGCCCATATGGGTAAAACCGATGGTGTTGCGGTCCATCCACTGCACCATAAAATGACAGCCGATCCCGGCATAGGCCCGCGCCCCTTCCGGCAGTCTGGTCGAAGAATTATGCGGACACCCCGAACAGAACCACGGCAACCGGCTGGCGATCTCCTCGGCGTTATCCGCCTTCACCGCGTCGTCCAGCACCTGTTTCGCCAGCGTCAGGCGTTCGGATTCCACACCCTCCTCCAGCAGCACGCCGCCCAGTTGCCGCGCGATCAGCACCGGATCGAGCGCGCCCTTGACCGAAAACAGAACCTCCTTGTTCTCCTTTTTCCAGCCGATCACCCGCCGCCCGTGCCGGTCGTCGAAAATCGCCTCCTTGATCTGCACCTCGATCAGCTTGCGCTTTTCCTCGACAACGATAATCAGCTCCAGATCCTCGGACCATTCGCGGAAGGATTTCATATCCAGCGGCCAGACCATCCCCACCTTGTAGGTGGTGATCCCCAGCCGCCTGGCCTCCGCCTCGTCAATGCCCAACAGTTCCAGCGCATGCACGGTGTCGAGCCAGCTTTTCCCCGCCGACACAATCCCGATCCGCGCCTTGGCATCGCCATGCACCCGATGGTCGATCCTGTTGGCGCGCGCGAACGCCTCCGCCGCGAAACGTTTGTAATCGTGCAGCCGCGCCTCCTGCGCCGTGCGGTCGTCGATCAGCCGGATATTCAGCCCGTCCGGCGGCATCTCGAAATCCCCGGGCCGGACGATCTGCAACCGGTCCGGCGTGCCGTCAACCACCTCGGTCACCTCGATCGTGTCCTTGACGCATTTCAACCCGACCCAGCAACCGGAATAGCGGCTCAGCTCCCAGCCCAGAATCCCGTAATCGAGGATTTCCTGCACACCGGCGGGCGACAATATCGGCATCAGCACATCGACAAAGGCGAACTCCGACTGGTGCAGCACCGTCGAACTCTCGCCCGTGTGATCGTCGCCCATCGCCGCGATCACCCCGCCGAATTCCGCCGTCCCCGCCATATTCGCATGGCGGAACACGTCGCCGGTCCGGTCCACCCCCGGCCCCTTGCCATACCACATGCCGAACACACCGTCGAAAACCCCCTCGCCGCGCAAATGCGCCTGCTGCGTGCCCCAGAGCGCCGTGGCCGCCAGATCCTCGTTCAGCCCCGGCACGAACTTGATATCCGCTTCCCTGAACACCTTTTCCGCGCGGTTCATCTGCAAATCCACCGCCCCCAGCGGCGAGCCTCGATAGCCGGTGATATACCCTGCCGTATTCAGCCCCGCCGCCTTGTCGCGCGCCTTCATCATCAGCGGCAAGCGCACCAGCGCCTGCGTCCCGCTCAGCAAAACCTGTTTTTTCGACAGATCGGTGCGATCATTCAGCGATACGGATTGAAGTGACATCGGTTGGCCTCCCACAGCAACTGTAGCACAAGTATAGGTCAGGAAACTTGACCCAATCAACATAATTTTACGCACAAATTTTCGTGACGTCGGGGCGTTTGTTTTGCTTTTGCCGCGCGGGCTTTGCCGCTATACTCCCGCGCATTGATAACAGACAATAATAACAAGCGCTTGCCGCGGGCGCACCGGGGGGACAATGGATTGGGATAAACTCAGGGTATTTCACGCAGTTGCCGAAGCCGGCAGCCTCACCCACGCCGGCGAGACCCTGCACCTCAGCCAGTCCGCCGTTTCCCGCCAGATCAGCGCGCTGGAGGAAACCCTCGGCATATCGCTGTTCCACCGCCACGCCCGCGGGCTGATCCTGACCGAACAGGGCGAACTGCTGCTGGATGCCACCCGCTCGATTTCCAAACGCCTCGAAACCGTCTTCGCCCGCATCCGCGATTCCAAGGACGAGGTTTTCGGCCAGCTCCGCGTCACCACCACCACCGGTTTCGGCACGCTCTGGCTGGCCCCGCGCCTCGGGCGGTTGTACGAAAAATACCCCGACCTGAAAATCGACCTGATGCTGGAGGAACGCGTTCTCGATCTGCCCATGCGCGAGGCCGACGTCGCCATCCGCATGAAGGAACCCAGCCAGGCCGACCTGATCCGCCGTCGCCTGATGGAGGTGGAAATGCGTTTCTACGCCTCCAAGGACTACCTCGAACTGCACGGCACGCCGCAGACGCCGGAGGACCTGAACAACCACCGCCTGATCGCCCATGATGCCAGCGCGCCGCAGGTATCGGCAGGGGCCGCATGGGTGGAGCCTTTCCTGAATGCCAACGAGAAATCGGTGCTGACTGTGAACAACTACTTCGGCATCCTTCAGGCGGTGATCAACGGCCTCGGCATCGGTGCCCTGCCCGACTATATCACCCACAACAGCCCCGACCTTGTGAACGTGCTACCGGGCGAATCAAGCGCAACCATTCCGGTCTATCTGGCCTATCCCGAGGAACTCAGACACTCCAAAAGGGTAGCCGCCTTCCGCGATTTCGTGCTCGAGGAACTGAAATTCTTCCGCAGGGATATGCGGAATCTCTCATAAATACACCTGTTTATAACGATTCTAAAGCAGCTATGCGCTCAGGTGATGGCTGGTATGCATGATTTTACAGGGTTTTTTCTTGAATGCTGCAACGCACCACCCTATATCGGTTCCTGAAAGCGGCCGACAGTGTCGGTGCGGTTTCATACCTCCCTGTTGGACTTGGGCCGAGCTTTGCTCGGCCTTTTTTTTGCGCGGAGAGGCGCAACCCTAACCGAACCGCTCCGACAACTCCCTGTTCACGGTCTCCAGAAACCGCGCCGCCGCCACCGGCAATGTCCGCCCGCGCAGATACCCCGCGCTCACCGCGCCCGGTGCCACGCCCTGCAAATCCAGCGGCACCGAAACCATCCGGTCCCGCTCCAGATTGGGCCGCAGATTGATGGCGAGGCTGAAGCTCAGTGCGTCGCTGTCCTGCGACATCAGCCGCAGCAGGTCGAGGCTGTTGGACTCCACCGCCGCCTCCAGCGTCAGGCCCACCTTGTCCGCCACCGCATCCAGCACCAGCCGTATCCCCTCCGGCCGTTTGGGCAACAGCAGCGGGAACTCGACACAATCATAGATTTTCAGGCTCTCGCGCCCCGCCAGCGGATGATCCTCCGACATAACGCAGAAAACCGGCTGCGTCACCGAACAGACGCTTTGCAGTTCCTTCAGGTGGATCGGCTCGAACACAATCGCCAGGTCGTTGGTGTTGTCCAGCAACGAGGTCTCCGCCTCCCCGCGTTCATGCAGGTTGACGCCGAAGGTCACAAAGGGAAACTCCGCCAGATGTTTCGCGATCAGGCCGGGCAGAAAATACTGCACGATCTCGCGTGTGGTGGCGATATTGATATGGCCCGCCCGCATCCCCGACAGGTCGGCAATGCGCGATTTCACCCGCTCCATGTCGGAAATCTGGTTGCGGATATGCTGGAGCAGGATCTCTCCGGCAATATTGGGGCGCAGCCCCGCAGGGTGGCGCTCGAAAATCTCAGTACCGAGTTCCTCCTCGATCCCCAAAATCCGCCGGTTGAGGGCCGATGGCGTGATCCCCAGTTCCTCCGCCGCGCTGCGCAGCGATCCGGTGCGGGCGATTTTGTCGATATATTTCAAAATCGTCAGGTGGCGCATGGGCGACTCCGGCGTGGTTTGGTGTGTGTTGCAAAAAACGCAACATGTTGCTGATTTCTTAGCAACAGACAGCAACACACACAAGCGCTATCAATATTAGCAACATCGCATCTTTGATTCTCGCCGTGAAGGAACCACCAATGGCCGAAAAACTCGTTATCATCGGAGCAGGCATGGCCTCGGGCCGGATGCTGGAGGAACTGCTCGAACGGGGCGCGGATTACGACATAACCCTGTTCGGGGCCGAGCCGCGCGGCAACTACAACCGCATCATGCTCTCGCCGGTGCTGGCGGGCGAAAAAACCTACGAGGAAATCGTCACCCACGACGCCGACTGGTATCGCGACAACAACATTACCTGCCGCTTTGGCGAAACCGTGGTGAAAATCGACCGCAAGGCAAAGCAGGTCGTCAGCGCCGGCGGCGTTACCCCCTATGACAAGCTGGTGGTGGCCACCGGCTCCGCCTCTTTCTTCATCCCGGTCACCGGCAACGACCTGCCCGGTGTGGTCGGTTTCCGCGATCTCGACGATGTCGAGGCCATGACCGCCGCCGCCCGCAAACCCGACGGCAAGGCCGTCATCATCGGCGGCGGCTTGTTGGGGCTGGAGGCCGCCGCGGCGCTGAAACTGCAAGGCATGGACGTCACCGTCCTGCACCTGATGGACCACCTGATGGAACGGCAGCTCGATCCGGCAGCGGGCTATCTGCTGCAAAAGGAGCTGGAAAGCCGCGGCATCAACGTGATCTGCAACGCCCACACCAAGGCGATCCTCGGCCATGACCACGTCGACGCGGTCCTGCTGGAGGACGGCACGATCCACCCCGCCGATCTGGTGGTCATGGCCGCCGGCATCCGCCCCGAAACCCGTCTGGCGGTCGACAGCGGCCTGCATGTGGAACGGGGTATCGTGGTGGACGATTCCATGCACACCTCGGACCCGCATATCTTCGCTCTTGGCGAATGTGTGGAACATGACTCGGTCGTCTACGGCCTCGTCGCGCCGCTGTTCGACATGGCGAAGGTTCTGGCCCGCACCCTGACCGGTGAAACCGCCGCATTCATCCCCCCCGCCGTTGCCACCCGCCTGAAAGTCACCGGCGTGGAACTGTTCTCCGCCGGCGAATTCGACGAGGACGACGGCCGCGAGGACATCGTGTTCCGCGACCCGGCCCGCGGCATCTACAAACGTCTGGTGCTGGAGGACAACCGCATCGTCGGCATCGTCATGTATGGCGACACCGCCGACGCCACATGGTTCTTCGGCAAACTGACCATGGCCGAGGACATCGGCCCCATCCGCGAAACCCTGATCTTCGGCCCCGCCTATCAGGGCGACGGCCTCGCCGACCCGCTCGCCGCGGTTGCCGCCATGCCCGCCGAGGCGGAAATCTGCGGCTGCAACGGCGTCTGCAAGGGTACGATCGTCGAGGCCATCGCCGATGGCGCCGACGACCTCGGCAAGGTGCGCGCGGCGACCAAGGCCTCGGCCTCCTGCGGCAACTGCACCGGACTGGTGGAACAGCTCCTCGCCAGCACCCTCGGCGACGATTTCGAGGCTCCGACCGAACAACCCGTCTGCGGCTGCACCGACCTGACCCACGACGACCTGCGCCGGATCATCAAGGCACGGGCCCTGAAATCCATTCCCGCCGTGATGCAGGAGGCCGGCTGGAAAACCTCCTGCGGCTGCCACGTCTGCCGTCCGGCGCTGAACTACTACCTGATCGCCGAATGGCCGCTGGAATACCGCGACGACCAGCAAAGCCGCTTCGTCAACGAACGCAACCACGCCAATATCCAGAAGGACGGCACCTATTCCGTCGTCCCGCGCATGTGGGGCGGCATCACCACCCCGCAGGAACTGCGCGCCATCGCCGACGCGGCCGAGAAATACAACGTCCCGACCGTGCATGTCACCGGCGGCCAGCGCATCGACCTTCTGGGCGTGAAACGCGAGGACCTGCCCGACATCTGGGCCGACCTGAACGCAGCGGGGCTGGTCTCGGGCCACGCCTATTCCAAGGGGCTGCGCACGGTGAAAACCTGCGTCGGCACCGACCATTGCCGTTTCGGCACGCAGGACAGCACCGGCCTCGGCATCAAGCTGGAGAAAATCCTCTGGGGCAGCTGGACCCCGCACAAGGTCAAGCTCGCCGTCTCCGGCTGCCCGCGCAACTGCGCCGAGGCCACCTGCAAGGACGTCGGCGTGATCTGCGTCGACAGCGGCTACGAGGTCAGCGCCGCCGGTGCCGCCGGCATGGAACTGAAGGAAACCGAGCCGCTGGCCAAGGTCGCGACCGAACAGGAAGCCATCGACCTGACCGTCGCCTTCATCCAGCTTTACCGCGAAAACGCCCGCTATCTGGACCGCCCCTACAAATGGGTCGCACGCGTCGGAATGGACTGGGTGCGCGCACAAGTGGTAGAAGATACCGACAACCGCGCCGCCCTCTGCGCGCGCTTCGAGGTGTCGCAGTCCGTATACCGCAAGGACCCCTGGGCCGAACAGGCCACGGACGAACACAAGCAAAACAAATGGTCCCCGCTCGCGGACCTGACACTGGAGGCAGCCGAATGAGCCGCTGGATAGACATCGCCGCCCTTGACGACATCCCCGCCCGCGGTGCCCGCGTGGTGAAAACCGCACAGGGCTGCATCGCGGTTTTCCGCACCCATGACGACAGGGTTTTCGCACTCGACGATGCCTGCCCGCACAAGAACGGCACCCTGTCCGAGGGCATCGTGCACGGCGCGGCCGTCACCTGCCCGCTGCACAACTGGGTCATCAATCTGGAAACCGGCATGGCCGAAGGCCCCGACGAAGGGCAGGTCGCCACCTACCAGATCAGGGTGGAAAACGGCCGCATCCTGCTGGACGCCAGCCGACTTTCCGCACGGTCCGCCGCATGAATTCCGTCCGCACCACCTGCCCCTATTGCGGCGTGGGCTGCGGAATTCTGGTCACGCCCGAAGGCCGGATCAAGGGCGACCCCGACCACCCCGCCAATTTCGGCCGCCTCTGTTCCAAGGGCGCGGCCCTTGGCGAGACCCTCGGGCTTGAGGACCGCGTGCTGGAACCGCGCATCGACGGCGAGACCGCCGACTGGGACAGCGCGCTGGACAGAACCGCCGCCGCCTTCACCGCCGCCATCCGCGACCACGGCCCCGAAAGCGTCGCCTTCTACGTCTCCGGCCAGATCCTGACCGAGGATTACTACGTCGCCAACAAACTGATGAAGGGTTTCATCGGTGCGGCCAATATCGACACCAACTCCCGCCTGTGCATGGCCTCTTCGGTCGCCGGTCACAAACGCGCCTTCGGCACCGACACCGTGCCCGGCACCTACGAGGATTTCGAGGAGGCCGACCTCGTCGTCCTAACCGGCTCCAACCTTGCATGGTGCCATCCGGTCCTGTTCCAGCGCCTGAGTGCGGCCAAGGCCCGACGCCCCCACATGCAGGTCGTCGTTATCGACCCGCGCCGCACCGCCAGCGCCGAAATCGCCGATCTGCACCTGCCCGTGCGGCCCGACGGCGACATCGCCCTGTTCAACGCCCTGCTGGCCGAAATCAACCGTCAGGGCGCCCTCGACGAGGGCTTCGTCACCGCCCGCGTCACCGGATTTGCCGAGGCGCTGGAAACCGCCCGCACCGGCTCCCCCGCCGACAGCGGACTGTCCCCCGAACAGGTCGAGGCCTTCTGCAACCTCTGGATCGGCACCGAAAAGGTCGTCACCGTCTATTCGCAGGGCGTGAACCAG
>Ga0256839_1004050_pt1 | contig 14594 bp, 13 predicted proteins | sample 354166metaG_FD_185968 | JGI IMG/M metagenome (GOLD analysis project Ga0256839, IMG submission 185968) | Hydrothermal vent microbial communities from Mid Atlantic Ridge, Atlantic Ocean - 354-166 | ecosystem: Environmental > Aquatic > Marine > Hydrothermal vents | place: Atlantic Ocean: Mid... | reverse complement strand
CCAAGACTTCTCCTCTTTTTCGGCTTTCGCCAAACCCCGCCAACCACTTGCTCAACATCCACTTCTCGGGCACGCCACCCTACAGCCTGCGCCTGTACAGCTCGCAAGGAGAAAAAATATGGGAAATTCAGGACATCCAAAACCAAGACCAACAAATCCGGATAGCTGAGCTACCCTCGGGATGTTACCTCTTGCAATTGACCAGCCGCAACCGAACGGAAACACAAAAAATCATCCACCCGTAAAACAAAAAACATGGAAAATTTCATGCTGTTTTTTGAACATTTGCCCGCCTGGCAAAAACTCGCCTGGATTGTCATCTGCATGAGTGCCTGCTGGATGCTGGAAGGGCAATACCCGCTCTTTCGATTCCAATACCAAAAATGGAAACACGCCAAAGTCAATTTTGTCTTCCTCTTTACCACATTACTCATCAACCTGGGCTTCGGAGCACTGACTCTGGGCGTTTTCACTTGGATAGAACAAAAGCAAATCGGATTATACTACTTGGTCAACTGGCCCCTTTGGGCCAAATTTCTACTCGCACTGGCCATCATGGATCTTATCGCTCAGTATTTTGTGCATTTCTTGCTGCACAAAATCAGGTTTATGTGGCGCTTTCACCTCATTCACCACAGCGACACCAAAGTGGACGTTACCACCGGCACGCGTCACCATCCCGTAGATTATCTGTTTAGAGAAGTTTTTTCTCTCATAGCAGTCATCATCAGCGGTGCCCCCTTAGCTTTTTATCTGGCTTACCGCATCATCACCGTCTTTTTTACTTACTTCACCCATGCCAACATCACCGTGCCCGAATGGCTGGACAGCCCGCTGCGGCTGTTGTTCGTAACACCCAACCTCCACAAGTTCCATCACCATCACGAACGCCCGTGGACAGACAGCAATTACGGCAACATCCTCTCTGTCTGGGATCGCCTCTTCGGCACCTACACCTATGGAAAACTGCAGGAGGTTCATTACGGCTTGGATATACTCAATCCCGAAAAAGACGAAGAGATAGCCTATCAAATGGCGCTGCCCTTCACCATCAAGCAACTCGACAAACCGATGCAAGCAGAAAGGCGTTGAGCAATCTAAACCCTTTCAAACTTACAAAGAGAAGAAGCCGTCTTTGCCTATGTTGTACCTCAACGATCAGAAGTTAAGCCCCTCCGCACCTTCCGGCCGCAGCATCTTGGAGTTCATTCGGGAAGAGCAACAACTCAAAGGCACCAAATTGGTTTGCCGCGAGGGCGATTGCGGAGCCTGTTCCGTACTGCTGGGCAGCCTGCAAGCCGACGGCAAGCTGCACTACCAGAACATCACCTCTTGCATTGCTCCTTTGGCCAATGCCTACGGAAAACAAATCGTAACCATTGAAGGCCTCAACTTAAAAAACGGCCGGCTCAATCGCATTCAACAAGCGCTCAAAGAAGCAGCAGCCACCCAATGCGGTTTTTGCACGCCGGGCTTTGTAGTTGCTCTCAGCAATATGGCACTGCAAAAGGCTATGGGAAAAGATTTAAGTCCTAAAGATGCCCTCAGTGGCAACATCTGCCGCTGTACCGGATACAAATCCATAGAACGTGCCGCAAAACAAATTTTTGAACTTCTGCAGAGAGAAAAACCCGACTTGCAAAAACTCGTACAACTGGAGCTTTTACCGAGGTACTTTCTCAACATGCCGCAAAAACTCAAAGAGCTACAGCACCAACAATCTTCCAACGGACAACCCTCTTTTCAACACACCTTTGTCGGAGGCGGCACCGACTTGTACGTCCAACAAGGAGAAGCGCTCAGCCTTGGAGAAGTTTCTCCTCTCTGCAGCCAAAGCCAACTAAGCGGCATCAGTGTCAAAAACAATACTTACCACATCGGTGCCGCTACCACCATCAGTCAAATCCGGGAGCACCCCCAATGGCAGAAAGACTTTCCAAAGCTGCACGAAATGCTCCGTCTGGTGGCTTCCCTGCCCATACGCAACATGGCTACCCTAGCCGGCAACTTCGTCAACGCCTCGCCCATAGGCGACATGTCTATTTTCTTCCTCGCCCTGGGGGCCCGACTTCAACTTTTACACCTAGCTCAAAACAAAACCAGAGAAATTCCACTGGAAGATTTCTTTCTCGACTACAAAAAAACAGCCTTGCAAAAAGGCGAGCTCATCCAAAGCCTATCCTGCCCCAGGCCGGACGCCCATACGCATTTCTCCTTTGAAAAGGTCAGCAAGCGCACTTACCTGGACATCGCCAGCGTAAACTCCGCTTTAAAAATCTGCATCAAAAACCAACACATTACAGAAGCCCGCCTCGCCATCGGAGGCGTCAAAGCCATACCGCTTTTCTGTAAAAAAACATCGGATTTCCTCAAGGGAAAAGAACTATGCAGTAAAACCCTGCGACAAGCCACAGAAATTTTACAAGATGAAATAGCTCCCATCAGCGATGTGCGCGGCTCTGCCACGTACAAGAGGCTTTTGGCGCAACAGCTCTTCTTCGCCCACTTCATCAAGCTCTTCCCCAAAACCTTTAAGCTCAAAACGCTGTTGGCTTAAAATCAGCTAATGAAATGAAAAACATAGATTCCGACAAACACCTGCGCGGAGAATCGCTCTACCTCGACGATCTGCCCACCTTACAGGGCAGCTTACACGCCATGGTTTTTGCGTCGCCCACCGCACATGGCCTCTTACAAAAGCTCGAGCTGGAAGAAGCCCGAAAAAGCTGCGGTGTATGGGGAATCCTCACAGCCAGGGACATTCCCGGAGAAAACCAAATCGGCAACATCATCCCCGACGAGCCTCTCTTCGCAGAGAAGGAAATCCACTACAGAGGACAACCCATTGCCCTCATTTTGGCCGAGAGCAGAGAAGCCGCTCGCCAAGCGCGGCAAAAAATAAAAGTTGAGATTGAGGAGTTTCCGGCTGTTACGACGGCAGAAGAAGCCTTTGAGAAAGGTATGTTCATCACAGAGCCACGCACCTTTACCATGGGTGATGTGGACAGGGCTTTCGCCAAATGTGCCCACGTCTTTGAAGGTAAGACCTTCACCAACGGGCAAGAACACCTGTACCTGGAAACTCAAGCAGCCTATGCCATACCTGCAGAGGGGGATCAGATCAAAATCATTTCGTCCACCCAAGGCCCCAGTCAAGTACAAAAAGCCGCAGCTCAGGTGCTCGGCCTGCCCATGCACAAAATCGAAGTGGAAGTCATTCGGCTCGGTGGTGGCTTTGGCGGGAAAGAGGACCAGGCAACGCCCTGGGCTGTCATGGCGGCCCTGGGTGCACAGCTAAGCCGCCGGCCTGTCAAGCTCGTTCTCAGCCGCAGCGACGACCTGCTCATGACCGGCAAGCGCCATCCCTACAGCGCCCGCTTCAAAATCGGCCTGGACGAAAACCTCAAAATCCTAGCTTATGAAGCCCGCTTCCTTCAAAATGCCGGTGCTGCTGCCGACCTCTCTCCGGCTGTAGCTGAGCGCACCCTCTTCCACGCCACCAACAGCTATTTCGTAAAAAACGCACGCCTTAGCGTGTACTCCTGCCGCACCCACCTGCCCCCCAATACCGCATTCCGCGGCTTCGGCGGCCCGCAGGGCATGTTTGTCATGGAAGCTGCCATAGCCCTGGCCGCTCAAAAACTAAAGATCGAAGCTCGCCATATCCAGCAAGCCAATCTGCTGCAGGAAGGCGACCGCTTCCCCTACGGCCAACGAGCCGAACAAGCCCTGGCCCGCAAAAGCTGGGAAACGGCCTACCTGCACTACAAAGCCGATGACCTTTGCCGAAAGGCTGAAGACTTCAATAAAAAACATGAATACATCAAAAAAGGAGTTGCCTTCATGCCCATCTGCTTTGGCATCTCTTTCACCAACACCCCCATGAATCAAGCCCGAGCCTTAGTACACGTTTACCGCGATGGTAGCGTGGGCATCAGCACCGGTGCCGTGGAAATGGGGCAAGGCGTAAACACCAAAATGCTGCAAGTAGCCGCCAGCTGCTTCTCCATCCAACCCGAACGCATCAAGATAGAAACGACCAACACCACCCGCGTCGCCAACACCTCTCCCAGCGCTGCCAGCGCAACTTCCGACCTGAACGGGAAAGCCCTACTCAAAGCCTGCGAACAAATCAAAAAACGCCTGCTCAAAACAGCCGCCAAAGAGCTAAAAACCAATCCGCAAAAAATTAGCCTCCAAAACGAATGTGTCCTCATCGATAAAAAAGACAGCGGACTTAGATGGGAGGAGCTCGTGCAAACAGCGCTACTTCAAAGAGTGTCTTTGTCCGAAACCGCTCACTACGCTACGCCTAAAATACGCTTCGACAAAAAAAGAGAAAAGGGGCGTCCCTTTTCCTACCATGTTTACGGCACAGCCATCATCACCGCCAAAGTCGATGGCCTAAGAGGCACTTATCAAATAGAGAGCGTACAGATCGCACATGACTTTGGCAAGAGCATGAACACAGCCATTGACCTGGGGCAAGTTGAAGGCGGCCTGGTACAGGGCCTGGGCTGGATGTGCATGGAAGAACTCGCCTATGACAAAAACGGACGCCTGCTTTCCAACGCCTTGTCCACCTACAAAATACCCGATTTGTTTTCCGTACCGGAACGAATTGAAGTCGTCCCCCTGGAGGATGAAGGCCACGAAGCCGCCATCCTCAAATCCAAGGCCGTAGGAGAGCCCCCGCTGATGTATGGCATAGGGGCTTACTTCGCCATATTAAACGCCATGCGCGCCTTTCAAAGTGATTTGGAACCTTTTTTCAACGCCCCTATGACTCCGGAAAAAGTACTGACCGGTTTGCTCAAAAAACAAGTTAAAAACAAACCCCTTCATGTGGAGAAAAGACAAATTGGGTAAAAGGGGTATGCTCCATGGCAAAAACCTTTTGAACACTACGCTCCTTCAAAAACTGCTGATTCCGGCCCTCATCTATGCCACGGGAGACGGCACAGCTTCTATCTTGCTCAACGAATTTTCCATCTGGCGTTTGCTCGGCATGTTCGCCATTGGAGGCAGTGTATATGCTTTCGAAATTCCTCGCTATTTTAGTTGGATTGAGCGAAAGACAGCTCGATACGAAGGCATAAAAAAAACCATGCTAAAGACAGCCTTAGCCATGCTGTATTTCAATCCGATATGGATTGCGCGTCATTTGTTTTTCATTCAATTGCTGTCCGGGCAAGGGATGCAGCTCTCCTCGATTTCCTCTTTGCTCCAAATAGCATGTTGGTCCTTTTTGTTCAACATCCCCATTTCGCTAACTGGCAATTACCTCATTCAAAACGGCATCAAACTGTCTTGGCGCTTCACGGCCAGTGCACTCTTTTCGGCTCTTATGGCCGTTTACTATGCACTGAGTGAGACATTTTTCGGTACTTTGTAGCATGATATGGAAAACGGCTGCTCGGAAACTGCGCGAAGGACAAAACCTCTACCTGCTGGTCGTCATACACAGCCGGGGAAGCTCGCCCGGGCGCAGGGGCTTTAAAATGCTCACGACAAGCCATGGCCCTCCGGAAGGCTCTATAGGAGGGGGCGTGATGGAAATCGAACTGGTAAAAGAAGCCCAAAAAATGCTGCAAGCCGGAGAGTTGAGGGCTTTCGCCAAACGCCAGGTGCACCGCAAAAACTCAAAGGACAGCTCAGGCATGATTTGCTCCGGAGAACAAACCGTCGCTTTTCTCCCCCTGAGCCCCGAACAACTCCCCCTGATAGAACGACTCTCCAAGGCCTCAGCCCGGGACCAACTCAAGCTCAGCCTCAGCCCACAGGGCATGGAACTGCTTCCCCTCGGCCCCTTGGTGGAAACAGCTTGTTTTTTCAAACATGAAGAAGCGTGGAAATACGAAGAGCCAGTCAACCGACGACCGGAAGTTTGCATCATTGGAGCAGGTCATGTCGGGCAAGCTACAGCTCGAATCTTCGATTTTCTGGGTTTTGACATTCATCTACTCGACAACCGCCCCGAACTCGTGCAAAAGGAACAGGCCTCACACGGGGATTGGCATATTGCTCAAGTAGATTACCAAAACCTTGGCCAGGAACTTCCCGTAGGAGAAGGGCTTGCCTTCCTCATCATGACCAACCGCTACGACGAAGACCTCTGTGTTTTACGCCAACTGTTGGAGCGTCCTTGTTCTTATCTGGGGCTGCTGGGCAGTAAAGCTAAAGTCAAACAGCTCTTTGCCCAAATCCGTAAAGAAGGCTTTGCCCCCGATTTAGTGGAAAAAGTCCACGCCCCGGTGGGTTTAAAGATTGGCAGCCAGACGCCGGAAGAGATAGCCGTTAGCATAGCAGCCGAAGTTTTGCTCAAGCGTTCAAGCTCTCGTTGACCAGCCACAACAACTCGCTGAGCATCATGGCCGTGGCACCCCAAATGACTTGCCCTTCCCACACATAACAAGGCACTGCCGGCAAAATTACTCCTGAGACCAGACGCATAGGCCGATGCTGCACGCTTTGCGGTTGAAGCAAATCGGTCAGGCCAGGCTCCAGCAAGTCCGCCACCTCCGACTGCTGCAAGCGAAAAGTCGGTCTGTCGGCTGTCCAAGCCAGAAAGGGATGCACCAAATAGCCGCTTACGGGAATGTAAAGCGGCGAAAGCGCCCCGAGATGGTGAAGGGTTTCAGCGGCTATTCCGACTTCTTCTTCGGCTTCCCGCACGGCTGTACATTGCAAATCCTGATCATGGGGTTCCATGCGCCCACCGGGAAAAGCCACTTGCCCGGCATGGCGATCTTCGGGAGTAGTTGCGCTGCTGCGTCGAATGAGCGCTACGGTCCAGCGATTTTTATGAGGATACAATAGGGCCAAGACCGCAGCCGGAACGGCTCGTTCAGGTACGTGCAAACGTTCGGAGACATCGGCCGGTGCCATGCGCAACTGAGCTGGCAAGCCCGGCAGAGGCCGTCTCATGCGCTTTTCCAATTCCGAAATGAAAAACTCGTTTTTTGTAGTGAGCAAAATTGCCTTTCTTTGCAGTTCCGAATAATGAAGCAAAGATACCAAAGTTCAACTTCCATGATCAAAATTCTGGCCAATGACGGCCTACACCCCGAAGGCCTCCGCTTGCTGGAAGAGGCTGGCTATCAAGTCGATGTAGAACACATAGCCCAGGAACAGCTCATGCAGGTTTTACCGCAATACGATGTTCTCATCGTGCGCAGTGCTACCAAAGTGCGCCGCGAGTTGATCGAAGCCTGCCCCAAGTTAAAAATCATAGCCCGCGCCGGAGTTGGCTTGGACAACATCGACCTAAGTTTTGCCGAAAGGCAAGGCATCTCCGTCATCAACACTCCGGGAGCATCAGCTGTTTCCGTGGCCGAGCTGGCCTTTGGGCACATGTTCAACCTGGCCCGCCATCTACATCTCGCCAATCGCCTCATGCCTGAAAAGGGGAACAGCGAGTTTAAAAAACTGAAGAAGCAATTTTCCTCGGGCATAGAGCTGCGTGGGCGTACCTTGGGCGTCATCGGCTTTGGAAAAATCGGTTTGGAAGTGGTGCGCATGGGCCTGGCCCTGGGCATGAATGTGCTGACGGTAGATTTGCGGGTAGAAGAGGTAAATGTCGATTTGCGCGTCTATCAAACCGACAACCTCAGCCTCTCGGTCAAAGTGACCACTCGCCCGCTGGAGGAAGTCTTGCGCGAAGCCGATTTCATCACCTTACACCTGCCTTTCCCTGCCGGCAGCAAGCCCATCATCGGCAGAGAGGAAATCGAAATGATGAAAGACGGGGTCGTACTCATCAACACGGCCCGGGGCGGTGTCATTGACGAAGAAGCCCTGCTCGAAGCCCTTGACAAAGGCAAGATACGCGGAGCCGGCTTAGATGTCTTTGAAAACGAACCCACTCCTCGCAAAGAGCTCTTGCAACACCCGCGCGTATCGGTATCGCCGCATATCGGAGCTTCGACCGAAGAAGCCCAGGCCAATATCGGGCGCATGCTGGCCGAGCAAATCATCAAACGCCTGATTGGCAAGAGCTAAAAACAAAAGAAGCCGACCCCCTTGAATGGAGTCGGCTTCTTCTCACACCAAATCATTTGGCGAAAGCCCTATAGCTTACTTTTTAGAGCGCTCTTCCGCCAACTGCAAAGCGCGATAGGCATTGACTTCAGCTCCGGTAACACACAACTCTTTCCAATCCACCAGCTCCTTGCTGCCGGGCTTTTTCACTTTGTAGTTCTGAGGCACGGCACTGTCCATGATGATTTGCTTGACCTCCTGGGCGGAGAACTCGGGATAATAAGCTCGAATCAAAGCCGCCACGCCTGCCGTTACCGGCGAAGCCATGCTGGTGCCGCTAAAAGTCGCGTAATCCGATTGAGGCACACAGGAATACAGATCCACGCCCGGAGAAAAGACATCCACCGATTTTTTGCCGTAATTGGAAAAGGTCGCTGTAGCATCTTCTCCTTTTTTCCAAGAGAAGGCGCCAATTTCCAACCAGTTGTCGGCTTGTTTGGGACCCAACCCCAGAAAACCCCGCTTGGCATAGGTGTCGTTGGGGAAGTTATCGGTTACATCGTTGTCTTGAGAGCTGTTGCCTGCGGCATGCACCAGCAAGACATCGTGTTTGCGGGCATACTTGACAGCCTTATCCACAGCGTCTTTGTTCCAGGCATAGCCCTTGCCAAAGCTCATGTTGATGATTTTGGCTCCGTTATCCACGGCATATCTGATAGCATTAGCTACATCTTTATCGCGTTCATCGCCATCGGGTACAGCACGTACCGACATGATGCGCACGTGATCGGCCACGCCATCTATGCCTATACCATTGTTGCGCACGGCGGCAATTAAACCCGCTACGTGGGTGCCGTGAGAAGCATCCGGCCCTTCGGCATCATTGTTGCCATAATGCCGCTCATTGACGTCGGCGTAATTGTCACCCACGATACTACGGGGGTCAAAATCCGGATTGTAGCCGTATTGGTAGCCACTGTTGAAATAATCTAAGGCACCTTCTAACTGATCTTCCAACTCAGCTACCGTACCTCCCTGGGCAAGCACATTGGAGAGTATCATTGCAGCCTGGCCCAAGCTCTGATCTTCGATCTGAAGTTGATCTAAATCCTCGGCCGTAAACTCCTCCTTGCCCAGCATCTCCTGAATCTTATCAATGCTCTTCTGAATGCCTGTATAGAGATCGAGGTTGCCCTTAAGCTCTTGGCGCTTTTCATCGATTTCTTTCTTAATGTCCTGGTATTCCTCGTACAGTTTCTTCTCCTTCTTAGAGAGCTTGTCGGGGTCTTTTCCGTCAAACATAGCTTTGTACTTGACGTACAGACGCGTGATTTCGTAAGTATCGTGATCTACGTTTTTACCGTCGGGGCCACCGATAAAATTCCAACCGTGGATGTCGTCCACATAGCCGTTGCCATCGTCGTCTATGCCATTACCCGGGATTTCGTCTTCATTGACCCATAGGATGTCTTTGAGATCTTCGTGCTCCAAATCGATGCCGGAGTCAATCACGGCGACGATAACCGTCTGGGCCTTTTTGCCCTGAAGCAATTCCTCATGGGCTTTATTTGCACTGACCCCCGAATAACCGTCTTCCTGTAAATCCATAAGGAACCAATTGCCGGGAGCTGTCTGACTCCAAGTATTCGTGGCACCCAAAAGTACGGCGCTCAACAACAGCGCCCATTGAAACATTTTCATGTGTTCTTTACATTTAAATGAAAAAGAGATAAAGCGTTGTGGAATGGCAGTGGCAAGGCTCCACCATCCAGAACCTTTGTAAACAGCCCGCAAGTTAAGACCTTTTCAAAAAAAAGAGGCTCTTTTTAGACGAAGGCAAGCTCTAAGCGGGCAAAAGCAAATCTTGACCCGACATGAAAGGATTCAAACACCGCCCGGTGTTCTTCAAATCCTTTGAGATAGCCGGGATTGAGCTGCATTTTCTATGTAGAAAAAACTTGCCAAAAGGTCGGCAATGTTTATCTTGCGAGCCGAATAACTCCTACCCTATGAAAGAAACGCGTGCATTTAAGTTTCCTTTTCAGGCTTTCGCCAAATACCTTACCTCAAAGCGGCTAAAGCTAAACATACACAGCTGCTTGTTTTTGCTTTTCGCTCTCTTTTCACAAGGCCGTTTACAAGCTCAGCACTTTGAATTGGGCGCTTTAATCGGAGCATCGAATTATCAAGGCGATTTGTCCAACAATTCCTCGGCCATCTATCTGAAGGAAACCCATCCCGCTGTGGGCCTCTTTGGCACCTACAACATGAATGCCTGGCTCAATCTGAAACTGTCTTTCTCTTATGCCACCATTTCCGGAAAGGACGCCAATTCGAACAACGAGGCTGTAAGACGGCGCAACCTCAGCTTTCGCTCTCCCTTATACGAACTGGGTTTCAATCTGGAGTTCAATGTGCCCGGTTTTGATCCATACAACCTCAACAAGCCTTTTTCAGCTTATCTCTTTGCAGGGCTGGGCTACAGCTGGTTCAAGCCCAAAGCCCTGTATAGCGGCAGCTGGATAGCCTTACAGCCTTTAGGTACCGAAGGTCAGGGCCTGCCCGGATACCCCAACCCCTATCGCCTCAACACCTTGGTTTTACCTTTGGGTATAGGGGTCAAATACGCTTTAACGGACAAATGGTCCATTGGTTTTGAGTTAGGTGCACGCCGGGCTTTTACCGACTACCTGGACGACGTCAGCGGGCAGTATGTAAGCCCGGCCGAGCTGGCCGCCGGCAACAGCGAACTGTCGGCCCTCTTGTCCAATCGAACGGGTGAATACCTGGGCACAGAGCCCGTATCTCTACCGACGGGGACGCCCCGTGGAGACCAATCGCCGGTAGATTGGTACTTCATTTCGGGATTTCGGGTTTCCTGGCATTTTCTCGACAACGGCCTGATGGGAAGCCGCAAGCGATTGCGCCGCAACAAGCGCAGTGGATGCAACACTTAAAAATTTTTGGATATGGAAGCCATTGCACAGTTTTTCGAGAGCAACCTGGAAATGATCTACCTTTTGAGCTTCACCATTTTGTTGGGTTTTGAAGTTATTTCCAAGGTTCCCACGGTATTGCATACCCCCTTGATGTCGGGGGCTAATGCCATTTCCGGTGTCGTTATCATAGGGGCCATTCTCTTGATGCGACGAGCTGCAGCCGATGATTACCTAACGCTCAGCCTGGGTTTTATAGGTATTGTGTTGGGCATGATCAACGTCATGGGTGGTTTTGCCGTTACTGATCGCATGCTGGAGATGTTCAAAAAGAAAAAGAAAAAAGCCTGAGGGCAAGCAAGCCCTGTGCGTACAGCAAGAGTGTAAGCCCCCGCATAGGTTTTCATTTGCCGAAAGGCAAAACGACTACCAAGCCAACACAAACTTCGTCGTTTAGGGGCACTCAAGCTGAAAAAGGCGATTTGCACAGCCGAAGGGTTCAAGCTCCTTTTCGAAAAAATACAAAAAACCAACACCAAATGACTTTGGAATTTATCACCGACCTAATTTTTTGGATTGGCGCCATAGCCTTTATATGGGGTCTGCGCTTGCTTAGTTCTCCCGATAGTGCACGTCGCGGCAACATCATCGCGGGTGTGGGTATGGGTTTGGCCATTTTGTCGGCCATATTTCAACCCCTTGGTTCGGTTTCCAACAATTACCCCTGGATCATTGGAGCTATGCTGGTGGGAGGCATCATCGGGTGGATTTCGGCCCGCAAAGTGCAGATGACGGCCATGCCTCAAATGGTATCCATTTTCAACGGTCTGGGTGGCGCTTGTGCTGTAGTTTTGGCCTCGGCCGAGCTTTACTACTTCTACGAAGGGCAAACGGCGCTGGGCATGGGTGAGCTGCTCATCCTATATCTGGCCTTGTTGATTGGTGCTGTGGCCTTTACGGGTAGTATGCTGGCTTTCGCCAAATTACAGGGCTTGGTCAATGACCGCAAGGTAACCCTGCCTTACCACAACATCATCAACATGGCCATGTTGCTGCTGTTGCTGAGCTTGACGGTTTACGCCCTACTCCAAGGCAAGGATTTCGGCTTCGAGATGTCCATGTTGATTTTGCTCATCGGGCTGGTTTACGGCTTTAGCTTTGTAGCACCCATTGGAGGTGCCGACATGCCTGTAGTCATCTCTCTGCTCAACTCTTTTTCCGGCCTGTCGGCAGCGGCAGCGGGCTTTGCTTACGACAGCCGCATCATGATTGTAGGAGGAATTTTGGTCGGTGCGGCGGGCACCATTCTCACCGTTTTGATGTGCGATGCCATGAACCGCAGTTTGCTAAACGTGCTCATAGGTGGATTTGGCGGAAGCGGAAAGAGCGGCGCAGGCAGGGCTGCAGGAGACCAGGTCGCCAAGGAAGTCTCCATCAGCGATGCAGCCATACAGCTGTTTTACTCCAATTCGGTAGTCATCGTTCCGGGATATGGCCTGGCTGTAGCTCAGGCCCAGATGGTGGTCAAAGAACTCGACAACCTGCTGGAAGCTAACGGGGTAGATGTCAAGTACGGCATCCATCCCGTGGCAGGACGCATGCCCGGCCACATGAATGTCTTGCTGGCAGAAGCCGACATCCCCTACCCCAAATTGCTCGACCTGGAGGCCGCCAATGAAGCCTTGGCACAAGCCGACATAGCCGTAGTCATCGGAGCCAACGACGTGGTCAATCCTGCAGCGGAAAACGACCCTTCCAGCCCCATTTACGGCATGCCGGTACTGCAAGTGTGGAAAGCCAAAAACGTCATCGTACTGAAACGCAGCATGAACCCGGGCTATGCCGGCATACAAAACCCCCTGTTTTTCATGGACAACACCCGTATGCTCTTTGGCGATGCCAAAGACAGCCTCAACAAACTGGTGGCCGAAGTAAAAAACCTCTAAGTGAAAAAAACGCGACAAACCGCAAAGCCGCGATTTTCGTATCTTTACACCACTATACCCAAACCGTTTTCGGTTTGGGGCATTCACAACTTGCAAAAGAGCAAGAGAGTTTGGGAGGCTGGCGCCCCCAAGTCACTCTGCCATAAGTACGAAGAGACTTTTTTCTAAAACCAAAACCGCTGCGATGAAAAAGATTTTGTTTACCCTTTTAACGCTTATCACCCTCTCATGGGGACTGCAGGCCCAACAAATAGACCAATGTACCGTGGACCCCGTCTTTCAAGATACCCTGCCGGGCGTGTATCCCTTCCCCTACGATGCGGATCTAAACCCCAACGGAGGCATCACAGACACGGCCTGTCTGAACGAGTTCTTTCAATTTGTTTTCACTTTAGTCGTCAGCGACACCATTGAAATAAGCAACACCCAGATCCCCATTGATTCCATCGTATTCGACACCGAAAGTGCTATCGCCAATTTGCCACAAGGCATGGACTATGCCTGCAACCCCCCGACCTGCGTCTTCCCCAAAAACACCCAAGGCTGTGTGGTCATTTACGGCAAAGCCACCAATACCGCCGACATCGGTGATCACGAGCTGACTTTCTCGGGCTTTCTCTTCAGCCCTTTTACGCCACAGGGAGCCCCATTGCAATTTCCCAACCCAGATTTGGCACCCGGTAATTACACCTTGTCGGTAGCCGAGCAAGGCTCAGCCAGCTGCACGATCTGGACCGACATCAATGAGCCGCTTTCGCAAATAGAGTCTTTCCGCAACCTACCCAATCCTTTCAGCGGAACAACTACCCTGGAAATCATAACCAAAGAAGCCGGTGAATACACTTTTACCCTCACCGATTTGATGGGGCGGCAAGTTGCCAGGCGCAAATTGTCCCTGGTACAGGGCCTCAACCACTGGACTTTCGATGCTACCGACCTCAAGCCGGGCATGTACATTTACACCCTTTCCGACGGGCACAGCCGGGTTTCCCGCCGCATGATTGTCGAATAAGGGAAAATCTTTTTGCCCTACCATTTGTTATGAAAATCGAGGTGGTCGCCACCTCGATTTTCTCATTTATACTGGAAAGCCATGCCCAAAATAGGAATAGAACTGCAAAGCGGTACCGTTAAAAAAGAAGAAACTGCCCAAGAAATCATCGTAGGCATTGATCTGGGTACCACCAACAGCTTGGTAGCCTGGGTCAAAGACGGAGAACCCACCGCCATACGCGATGAAAAGGGAAGTACAGCTTTGCTGCCCTCCGTCATCCATTTCAGCTCGGAAGGTGAAATCCTCACCGGCTATCAGGCTCTCGAAAAAATGGCTACAGAGCCCGAGCACACCATTTACTCGGTGAAAAGATTGCTGGGAAAATCCTACGAAGACATTCGCGAACACCAAACTTATTTCGGCTATCGCATCATCAACAACGAAGACGAAAACAGCCTGGTCAAAATTCAGGTTTACGACCGTTTCTACACGCCGGTAGAACTGTCTGCCGAAATCCTTAAGGCTCTAAAAAAACGGGCCGAACAGCAAATAGGTAAAAACATCGACAAAGCCGTCATTACGGTGCCGGCCTATTTCAACGATGCTCAGCGGCAAGCCACCCGCGATGCCGGCAAGCTGGCCGGCTTGGAGGTGTTGCGCATCGTCAACGAACCCACTGCCGCCAGCTTGGCCTATGGCCTGGGCCTAAACCCCGAAGACGAACAAACCATAGCTGTC
>Ga0256839_1004049_pt1 | contig 14601 bp, 18 predicted proteins | sample 354166metaG_FD_185968 | JGI IMG/M metagenome (GOLD analysis project Ga0256839, IMG submission 185968) | Hydrothermal vent microbial communities from Mid Atlantic Ridge, Atlantic Ocean - 354-166 | ecosystem: Environmental > Aquatic > Marine > Hydrothermal vents | place: Atlantic Ocean: Mid... | reverse complement strand
CTTCTCTCCACTTAAAGATTTGCTTAGAGTACATAGAGGCATAGGTGTTAAAATGAAGCGTAAATTGATAGTGTACTTCTTAGAAAATAGGGTTAAATAGCAACCCGAAATCCTGCTTTAGCTCATTTTAGATCAAAACAGACAAACGGTGAAACCTTTATCTCGTTCCACCAGTCCTCTGGTGTAACGCATAATCTAGATATAGACTAAAATAGCAGTCTGACTATGTTCCACCACGAGAGTGGAGGAAGAACTAACCAAAAAAAATGACTTTATGACCACACTAAGGTTTCTAAGATAACGACCTATCACTAGGCTGAACCAAAACTTCTAAAGGTAAATGCAAGCCCTTAGCTAAAGACGTTATCATACTCAACGAAAGCCCCACTTTACGGTTAAGCACTTCTGAGACTTTACTTTTGTTCCCTATGTAAGGTACAAGGTCTTTTTGTTTTAGGTGCATTTGTTCCATGCGAACCTTGATCGCTTCTATGGGGTCTGGCTCATGTATGACCCATGCTTTTTCTTCATACTTTTCTATGAGAAGAGCCAACACTTCAAGCTCGTCACTCTCATCTGTACCTAGAGCAGGGTTTAACTCCATCAGTACATCTACTCTGTCAAGAGCAGTATCATAGTCTTTTTCATTGTGTATAGGTTTTATGCTCATTTATATCTCCTCTGCATTTATCTTGTTATACTCAGCATGTGTGCCTAGGAACTTCACCCTAACTAATTTTCGCAAGTAGTCAATGTGGACTATAAGTCGATAGTCATTACCTTTGATGTTAAAAATAACTCTGTTGTCTTTCAAAAAATAAGCTGAGGCATAGACTTTTTTTATGTCATCAGGTGTTTTCCATGTGGCTTTTCTTGTGTCTGAATGCCATACTTCTAGAGCTGTTTGGGCTTGTGCATGTTCTTCATAAAACTTGACAAGTGTTCTTTTACTGATAACATTCATGTAGAGAGTATAATAGCTATTCCCTTAAAAGGAACTTCAGTTTTTATCTCCTAAAGATGGTATATAAACATTATAGTCTGATAGTAAGATGCGATAAGCACTAATTAGATAAAATACTGCCTATAAGTTTCAACATCAAAAAGGTTAATACACATGAGCGAACACAAAGATTTTTTACGTACCATCGTTGAAGAGGACTTAAAAGCAGGCAAGTACAAAGAAGTAGTCACTAGGTTTCCTCCTGAACCAAATGGTTTTCCTCACATTGGTCATGCTAAATCTATCTGCATTAACTTCGGCATCGCAAAAGACTACAACGGTCACTGTAACCTTCGCATGGATGACACCAACCCCACCACAGAAGACACACGCTATGTAGAAGCCCTTAAAGACGCTGTGCAGTGGCTAGGCTTTGAGTGGGATGACTCTGTACGTTTTACCTCTGACTATTTCCCTCAGATACACACCTTTGCCATAGAACTCATAAAGATGGGGAAAGCCTATGTGGACAGTGTAGATGAAGAGACCATGCGAGAGCTTCGTGGTACAGTCACAGAATCAGGAAAACGTAGCAAATATGCCCAGCGTTCAGTAGAAGAAAACCTAGACCTTTTTGAACGTATGAAAAATGGCGAGTTCAAAGACGGTGAGCATGTCTTGCGAGCAAAGATAGACATGGGGGCAGCAAACATGAAACTACGAGATCCACTGCTTTACCGCATACGTCATGCACACCACTTTAGAGCAGGTGATGCGTGGGCTATCTACCCTATGTATGATTTTGCTCATTGTTTGTCAGACTACATCGAGGGTGTGTCTCACTCCATCTGTACGCTAGAGTTTGAAAACAACCGTGACATCTACAACTGGGTGCTTGACACGCTAGGGCTTGAAAAACCTAGACCTTACCAACATGAGTTTGCACGCCTTGGCATAAACTACACCGTCATGAGTAAAAGAAAGCTTTTGGAGTTAGTAGAGGCTGGGGTAGTCAGTGGCTGGGATGACCCACGTCTTCCTACCATAGAGGGCTACAAAAGAAGAGGCTACACACCAGAGTCCATCATAAATTTTTGTGATGGCATAGGCATAGCAAAAGCCAACTCCATGGTGGACGTGGCACAGCTAGAGTTTTGCATACGAGATGACCTAAACACCAAAGTACCCCGTGTCATGGCTGTACTTGACCCACTTAAAGTGACCATCACTAACTATGAAGGCTCAGAAGAGATAGAAGCTTCTTACTACCCACATGATGTACCAAAAGAAGGTTCACGCATCTTGCCTTTTTCAAAAGAGATTTACATCGATAGAGCAGACTTTAGTGAAGCACCTGAAAAAGGCTACTTCCGTCTGACACCTACACAGCCCGTAAGACTAAAGTATGCCTACATCATCAGCTTTGAAGAAGCCATAAAAGACGAGAGCGGAAACATAGTTGAGATAAAAGCAACATATCACCCAGACTCAAAAAGTGGAGAGGACACCAGTGGCATAAAAGTAAAAAGTGCCATCCAATGGGTAGAAGCTAACACGGCTAAAAACGTGGAAGTACGTGTCTACGACAGACTCTTTAAAAACGAAGCTCCAGAAGGTCTAGAAGACATCAACCCTGACTCTCTAAAAGTCATAAAAACAGCTCTCATAGAACCCGCAGTCATCACAGACAAACCTGATGTACGCTTCCAGTTTGAGCGTGAAGGGTATTTTTATGCTGACCCCGTGGACTACACACATAAAAAGCCTGTCTTTAACAAGATAGTAGCACTCAAAGAGTCTTCGGCTAAAAAGAAAAAAGCACCACAACAAGCTGCTAAGTCTGAACCTAAGAAGGTACAGATAGATGGTGAAGTAGCAGCTATGAGTGAAAAAGAGCAAGCACTCTTTGATAAGTACACTAAAGAACTGAAACTAAACTCTGAAGTAGCTAACACCCTAGCACGTGATGAAAAGCTCACTGCCTTTTATGAAGAAGCCTTGCAAACACTACACTCACCTGTAGCCATTGCAAATATAGTTACTAATGATGTAGCAAGAGAGTTAAAAACTAAAGAGATAAATGAGTTAAAATTTACAGCTACTCAAATAGCAGAACTTGTCAAAATGGTAGACGAAGAACTTATCTCTAGCAAGATAGCAAAACAAGTCTTTGAAGAGATGAACAAAAGTGGTGAAAACCCTACTCAAATTGTTGAATCTAAAGGACTTGTACAGATAAGTGACCCTGCCATAATCTCACCTATGATTGATGATATTATCGCTAAAAACCCTGACAATGTAGAGAAGTTTAAAGCAGGCAATACCAAACTCTTGGGCTTCTTTGTAGGGCAAGTGTTGAAAGCTACAAAAGGAAAAGGAAATCCTAAAGTGGTGAATGAGCTTGTGGCTAAAGCATTAAAATAACACTTTATCCTAGATAATAGTCTAAAGTAAACTTCATATCTTCATCTAAATCCATGTTGTTTTTCATCCACTTCATGTAGCCTGCATCTTCTTTGGCTACATCTGCTACCTCTTTACCTTTATGTTTACCGAACTTAAAGGTTTTCATGAGTACAGGGGTTTGTGTGAGTTTGTCAAGCGTTTTCATAGGGTTTTTTTCTTCAGGGAACTGCTCTTTGGCTAAGACTACAAGTTTAGAAAGTAAGAGTTTCATAACCAGTACATCTCCTATAGCATCATGAGCTTTTATGGTTACACCAAGCTTATCTGCCTCAGCCCCTTCAGTTTTGTAGAGTTCTAGTGAATAGCGTAAGTACTGTAGTCTATGGTAAGGACTGTCTGGGAGTAAATGTTTCGCACAACGTAGTGTATCTATGAGGGTATATTTGTTGTCAAAACCTTCTTTCTCTACCATGGACAAGTCAAACTTTATGTTATGGGCTATGAGGTAGTTTTCTTTGTCATTGTAGGCTTCAAGTTTCTTAGAAAAGTCAAGTTCATTGTAGGGTGGTTGGTTTTCTATGACATCGGGAGTGATGTTATGTATTTCCATTGCTTCTATGCTTATGGGTACTTCAGCAGAGCAGAGTTCATCATAGACATCTATATCATCTTTACTTTGTACAATCATTGCACCTACTTGTATGATGCGGTCTTGTTCAGAATTTCCTGTAGTTTCAGTATCAAAAAGTATGTATTTTGGCATTATTTGTCCTCATGCTAGTATCTTGTTAAATATCAAAATATAATATCGTATTTCTGATATAATACTATTTATTTCAATCACTAGGAACACCTTTTATGTCAAAACATTATACTTCATTCATCTCTATGTACTTTGGAAAATTTGCTTCAAAAGAGTTTTCACCAACCGTACAAAACTTTATAAACAAAAGTTACGTCAAACTTATGGGGCTTGATATGTCAGCATTTCAAGAGCCTTCAGAGTATAAAACTCTAAACAAACTTTTTACGAGAGCATTTGTCACAACACCTGCCATGCCTGAAGATAAAGATGCACTCATTTCAGGTGTGGATGCACTCATTACTGATGCTGGAAAGATAGAGGAGGGTAAAGCCTATCAGATTAAAGGAATGTCTTATAACATAGACACTCTTTTTGGAGAATTTCATACTGGGCTTGCAAAGAAAGTAGAAGGAGGAGAGTTTATAAACTTTTATCTTTCTCCTAAAGATTATCATCGGTATCATATGCCTATGACACTTAAAATACTGAATCTGACACATATACCTGGTAAACTTTACCCTGTGAATTTTCCACTCTTACGAAATAAAAAAGATTTGTTTATAGAAAACGAAAGAGTAGTCATAGAATGTGAAGATGGAAAAGGACATACTCAAGTATTGGTACTAGTAGGGGCACTCAATGTAGGTAAGATGGTAGTTACCTTTGAAGATAATATACGTACTAACTCTGAAATACGTGCACCTAAACATTACAGCTATGAAAACCTGACACTTGAACGAGGAGAACTTTTTGGATGGTTTGAGATGGGTTCAACCATTTTGACATTTTCCCAAAAAGGGAGTATATTCCCTGAAGTTGCTATCAATCAAAAGGTAAGTTTTACAGATGTTCTAGGTAAAATACTTTAAAGTAAGGAGAAAATATGCAAATTAAAGAAATAAGAGAATATGCTGAAGTTCGGGCAAAAGCAAGAGCATATTTGTGTTACATCATAGGGCGTAACATAACTGACACCATACAAGATGGAGATATTGCAACAGTACTTGCAAAACTTGAAGGCTTAAATGACAGTATAAGTAAAGCAGAAGCCATATATGCACTAAACGGACAGGGTGTTCAAATTATTCCAAATATATCCAAAAATAAAAAATTAAAAGGTATTGGAAAAGGTTCAACACGAGCAGATAGAGCTTATTTTTATAAAACTGTAAAAGAACATAGATGTGTACTCACTGAGCCGTATCCATCTTATGTAAGTAATACTATGGTTGTGACTGCATCCTTTCCTATTTATGATGAACAAGATAACTTACTCTGTATTATTTGTGTAGATATTTCTTTATCAAACATTTTACGTATGGTACATCCTTCTTCTATAGACTCTTATGCAGGAAAATTAAGTAAATTTGTTTATACCGCATTCTCTTTAGCACTGGCTTTAGTATCCTTACTTCTTTTTGTTAAGGGGGCTACAGCTTTTTTACACTTTGGAACAGACCTTATGGCTATCAATATTAATGAAATGTTTAAGGCAACCATTCTTCTTACACTCTCCCTTGCTATATTTGATTTAGTAAAAGCTATATTTGAAGAAGAAGTACTGGGTAAAGAGAAAAAAGAAGGAGCAGGGGATGGACATCAAACGATGATACGTTTCTTGGGGTCTATAATCATAGCACTCTCTATAGAAGCATTAATGCTCGTATTTAAGTTTGCCCTCACTGACCCAGCACAACTCCAGTATGCCGTGTATCTTATAGCTGGTGTTGCACTGTTATTAGTAAGTTTATCTATTTATATTAAGTTTAATTTACCTAATAGCCATACCAATAGTAATACTACAAAGAAAAATAAATAATGAACCAAAAACTAATTATATTCGATATGGACGGTACTCTAGTAAACTCTTCTGTTACTATAGCCAATGCCATAAACCATGTACGTCAAAATATAGATTTAGCTCCTATGAAACAACAAGATATTTTAAAACTAGTCAATGACCATACTATAGACCCAGCACGTGTTTTTTATGAAAGTGCAACATTCGAACCTAAACATGAAAAATGGTTTACCCAGTACTATACTAACAATCATGAAAATGAACTAGAACTCTATGATGGCATTAAAGAGCTACTTGAAGAACTCAAAGAAAAAGAGTATGCGTTAGCCCTAGCTACAAATGCATACCGAGGCTCTACTATAGAGTCACTCACACATTTAAATATACATGAGTACTTCGATGGCATTGCCTGTTATGATGACGTACCAAATGGTAAACCTCACCCCGATATGCTCCATAAGTTACTTGATGAGTTAGGACATAGCAATGAGAAGTCTCTCTTCATAGGTGACGGACCAAGAGATGAAGAGGCAAGTCAAAGAGCAGAAATACCCTATATCATGGTAGACTGGGGTTTTACAGAGCATGTTGATGCTGTGAGGTCAGTGGAAGAGTTGAGGGGTATATTGATAGATGTCTAAATCACTCATCACCAATATTATTTCATTACTCTTAGTAGGTATATCATTTATAATATCTGATGGCTATAAACATATATTTCTTTTTGCAGGACTCTTTGCACTCTCTGGTGCTATTACAAATCAACTTGCAATTTATATGCTTTTTGAACGCGTACCTTTTCTTTATGGCTCTGGGGTAATTGAAAAGAATTTTGAGACTTTTAAAACATCTATTCACCAGATGATTATGAAACAGTTTTTTTCAAAAGAACAGCTTTCTGATTTTTTTTCTAAAGAAGAACAAAAGATAGATTTAAAACCTTTAGTTGAATCTGCAGATTTTTCTCCAGCATTTGACGCTCTTTCTGTGACTGTAATGGAATCAAAATTTGGTGGAGCCATACAAATGTTTGGAGGAGAAGAAGCACTTGAGGGCTTACGTGAGCCATTTTCTCATAAACTTAAAGCAGCAGTCTCCTCCATAGTCTCCTCTGACACATTTAAAGCACAACTAGATTACCATATACAAAACTCAGCACTCTCAGACGACATGTTGGACTCCGTAGATAATCTCATTACGCAACGCTTAGATGAGCTTTCACCGAAAATGGTAAAAGAGTTGGTTCAAGAACTCATTAAAGAACATTTAGGTTGGCTAGTCGTTTGGGGTGGTGTATTTGGTGGATTAATAGGGCTTATTTCCTCCACTATATTGTAGTGTTTGACATTTTTTGACAAATAAAGTTTATAATTCAGTTGTTATTAAGTGAATTTTTATTTCTACTTAATAAAAAGACTGTAAAATGCTCAGTTCAAACACAATACTATAGGGAGTATAGGGATGACTAAAATATTACTAACAACACTCATGCTTGTTTCTTTGTCACATGCAAAACATTCATTTAAAGTGTATGATGATATTTGTGAAACAACAAATACACAAGAATGTTTCAATGAAGAAACGCAAGTAAAAAATTTGCAATTAGCACTCAATAAAACTTTAAACCTCGAATTAGATACAGATGGTAAATGGGGAAAGAACACAAAAGATGCTGTCATACAATTTAAAGAGAAATATGAACTTACGCCAGTTGCAGGCTACGTTGGAAGAAAAACAAAAAATAAATTAGATGTAGTTACTAAAGACATCACTTTTGCGAAGGTAAATCTGTCTAGTGGTACTTCAGGCTCTTATGCAGCATTTAAGAAAAAAGTGAATTTAAGAAAAAGCTTTAAAGTCTTTAAAAATAAAAAACTATTATCCAAGGCGAATGGGAGAAATACACATATTAAAATAGATATTTCCGACCAAAGGCTTTTGATGTTAGTCAATGGAAAAGTTGCACTCTCTTCGCCATGTACTACAGGGGCTAAAAGAAAGCTAGAGCCTAATACAAGAGTGATTAGAGACAAAAGAACGCCAAAAGGTGTTTTTAAAATTACAGAAAAAATTTCAGACAAACGTTCTACCATTTTTGGAAAATTTTATCGTAATGGTAAAGTAGTATACAAAGGGGACAGAAGAAAATACAGAGGTCCAAAAGCTAAGTATATTGGTGCTTCCCTTAAAAACTGGATGAGACTTACAAGTTCCGGCATAGGACTCCATGCAAGTAAATATGTCAAAAGGTACCCTGGAACAAATGGATGTATTAGACTTCCATTTAAAGTAGCGAGTACTGTATTTAAAAAAGTAAAAAAAGGTACTAAAGTAAGTATCACCAACTAAATAACTTCTTCTTGACCTTTAATATTTAAAGAGGTCTACACTAACAATCATTTTATTTTATTATAGGGATGTACGCAATACAACTCTATTTTAAAAAATATAGTTATAATATTATAAAATATATAAACAAGGATATAATATGAAATTTGGATATAGCTCACTATTGGTAGTGACAGTAATAGGCAGTATATTTATGAATGGATGTGCACATATTGGAGAGCCTAGCATAGAAGACATAAACTGTACTAAACTAGTAGGAAAATACAGCACACATCAAGAGTTTAAAAAATGTACAACGATCAAAAGCTATAAAGTCTTTAAAGACCAAGAGCTTTTGGCTACAGCTACACCTAAAAATACAAAAGTAGTCGTAGATGTGAGTGACCAAAGAGCTAGACTATTTGTAGATGAAAAAGTAGCGGTAGATTCACCGTGTACCACGGGAGCTAAACGTAAGTTTGAACCCAATACCAAGATATATAGAGACAAAAGAACGCCACTTGGTAGCTTTAAGATCACAGAAAAAATACGTGATAAACGTTCTACTATCTTTGGCAAATATTATAAAGGCAATAGATGTGTCTACACAGGAGATAAACGCAAATACAGAGGCTCTAAAAAAGGACTCAGATATCAAGGTGCAGCACTTTCAAACTGGATGCGTTTGACCAGTTCTGGCATAGGATTACATGCTAGTAAATATGTTAAACGTTACCCAGGCACCAATGGATGTATTCGTTTACCCTACCATGTCTCAAAAACCATTTTTAAACATGTAAACAGAGGGACACCCGTAAGCGTACAAAATTAAATTTTATATCATGGCTTCTTCGACTATTTCTTCTTAGCAGCCATAGAGACTTTAAGCGTATCAAACCCCTGATAATCTTTGTCCCACCACTCTTTCATATGTATGAGTTCACAGCTTTTTGAAAAGTACGCTTCAAGCTCAACCTCTTTAAGTCTAAATGTAGGATTTGTGGATTTACGTCCATTATTGGTATGTTGCACAAATGTCTCCATGAGTATGATGCCATCTGACTTGAGTGCTTCTAGCATTTGAGGAAAAAGCTTACGTTCTAAGAAGTAGGTACACACTATAAGGTCGTACTTATCTTTTTCTAACGCGTAGTTGTCAAAGTCTACCTCTAAAGCATTTATATTTTCTTTATCTTGTAACTGTTCTATGGCCACAGAAGAGATATCTAAAGCATCTACTTTGTAGCCTAGTGAAACTAGGTATTTACTATGTCTCCCATTACCACAGGCGATATCAAGAGCCTGCGTACCATTGGCTAAGTGTGCGTACTCCCTGATGAATTTGATAGGCTCATGGGGCATGGTGTCTTGAGCATGCTTTTCATCCCAGCGTTGTTTATCTTCTTGTGCCATAGTTACAGCCTTTTTGGGTACTATTTTATCAAAACTTAGCAAATTTAGGATTGATTTATGGCAAAACTTACTTTTATTTCATGGAATGTAAACGGTATACGTGCAGTAGACAAAAAAGACGCACTCAAATGGATAGACGAAGCAGATGTAGACTTCCTAGGACTACAAGAGATAAAAGCAGAAGCAGAGCAAATACCTGATGGTATCTTTGAGCGTGACTACAAGTACCAAAGCATCAACTCATCAGTCAACAAAGGGCAGTCAGGTGTGGCACTCTACACAGATATCAAAGGTGAGGCACGCTATTGTGAGCAGGTAGATATACTCGATGAAGGACGTATCAATGAGTATCACTTCGATAACATCGTACTGTTTAACGTCTACTTCCCCAATGGACAAAGAGATGAGGAGCGATTGGCATATAAAATGAGCTTTTATGAGCGTTTTTTAGAGTATATCTTGGAGCTACGTAAAGAGGGTAAATCTATCGTAGTGTGTGGCGATGTCAACACAGCCCATCACCCCATAGACCTAGCTCGCCCCAAAGCCAACGAAAAGACTTCAGGCTTCTTGCCTATGGAGAGAGAGTGGCAGGACAAGTTACTTGCTTCAGGCTTCATAGATACCTTTAGACACGTCCATGGTGACGTAGAAGACCGTTACTCATGGTGGTCATACAGAGCAGCGGCACGTAAAAATAACGTAGGCTGGCGCATAGACTACTTTTATGTCTCAGACGACCTTAAAGACAAGATAGTAGACGCAGACATACTAGACCAAGTCATGGGTTCAGACCATTGCCCAGTGAAGTTGGTGTTAGAGGTTTAGAAAAATATGTCAATATGACATCTTTTTGACCTTTTCTCTTTTTTCCCATTACAATGCTTCTATATTTGTAGGAGTATTGTATGGAAGCATTAGTAGCACAAGGTGAAATAGGTTCTAAGATTTTGACATTACGTGGGCAGCAGGTGATGTTAGATAGGGATTTGGCGGAGTTGTATCAAGTAGAAACACGTGTGTTAAACCAAGCAGTCAAAAGAAATTTAAATAGATTCCCTCATGATTTTATGTTTCAGTTAACAAAAGAAGAGTTCGAGAATTGGAAATCACAATCTGTGATTTCCAATTCTGATATTAGGGGTTTAAGAAAAATCCCCTATGCTTTCACAGAAGAAGGCATCTATATGCTAGCGACTGTACTCAATAGTAAAGTGGCAGTGCAAACCAACATCGCCATCATCCGCACCTTCAAAAAACTAAGAGAATTTAGCAAACACTACAACGCATTAGCCAAACAAATCATACAAGTAGAGAGAAAGAGTGATAAGCAATATAAGGAGCTTAAAAAGGCACTTGATGAGCTTATAGCAAGTTCTGAAATAGCAGAAGACAAAGTAATGGGCTTCATCAAATGACTGCCTTACGAGACCTACATAAAGATGATAAACCAAGAGAAAAGCTACTCAATAAAGGCGTAGAAGCCTTAAAAAATGACGAACTTTTAGCCATACTCCTAGGCTCTGGTGTTCAGGGTAAAGATGTGCGTAAGCTCTCAAAAGAGATTATCGCTATCATGGATAAAGACTATGAGGGTATGAATCTAGAGAAGCTCTGTGACATCCACGGTTTAGGCATCGCCAAAGCTTCACAGATACTCGCTTCACTCGAACTCTCCAAACACTACCTCATACGCACCAACATACGCATTACAGACGCAAAAGATGTCTATGAAGAGCTACACAAATACGCCAGCAGACAGCAAGAACATTTCCTGACCATCACCTTAGATGGTGCTAGCCATATCATCAACACGCGTACCGTTTTCATAGGTACGCTCAATCAATCACTCGTCCACCCCAGAGAGGTCTTCGCTGATGCCATAGCCGACAGAGCCGCAGGCATCATCATCGCCCATAACCACCCAAGCGGTACACTAGAAGCAAGCAGGGCAGATGTGGCTATTACCCAGAGGCTGATGGAGGTTTCTAAGCTGGTAGGCATAGAATTACTAGACCATGTCATACTCTCAAAGCAGGGGTATTTTAGCTTTTCGGATGAGGGGTTGTTATGATGGGTAATGCATATGATGAATGGAATAGCGTTAAAAAGAAAACAGAGAAGACACAACGAAAGTTGGGCATCAAAGCACGTGACATATTTTGGTTAAAAGTGGGTAAAAATATTGGACATGAAGTGTATGGAAAAGGTGAGGAATTTTTGCGTACTGTGATTGTCATACGTCAGCTTACGAGTGATTTGTTTGTGGGTGTACCTACAACTACCACAAAGAAAGAAAACAATGATTATTTTCATACCATTACCTACAAGAACCGCAAAAATATAGCGGTGTCCAGTGTGGCAATGTTGTTGCAGTTTAAAACCTATAGTAAAAAAAGGCTATTGAGCAAAATAGGAAGGGTAGAAAAAAGTGAATTTGATATGATTGTAAAGAAATTAAAAAGAGTGATTGACCCTACTTGCAAGGACTAGTACCTTATGTGCAAGCAGGTGTGCCTTTCGGCTAATAGTGGGAGTTATCCCATGTGGTGATTATAGCATAGATTGGCACAAAAGTCAATCATAGGGTAGTTTTAGGTAAAATATCTACCAATACAAGCTAGAGGGATTTAGATGGGCGAGGAGCAAAAGAAGCAACTGGAACAGCAACTTTGGAACATAGCAAATGAGCTTCGTGGGAAGATGGATGCGGATGAGTTTCGGGATTATATATTGGGGTTTATCTTCTATAAATACTTGTCTGGGAAGATGCTGGCTTATGCGAATGACTTGCTGAAAGAAGATGGCGTTACTTACCTAGTGTTAGATGAAAATTCTGATGAGGGCAAAGAGTACCTAGAAGCCATTTCTGAAGAGTCTTTAAACAAACTGGGCTACTTTTTAGAACCGTCTAAGCTTTTTTCTCAGGTGGCTCAGCGTGGCAAGGAGAGCGACACGCTCATCATAGAGGAGCTTACAGAGATACTCAACGACATCGCCAACTCTACCATGGGTACGGAGAGTGAAGATGACTTTGAGCATCTGTTTGAAGACTTGGACTTGGCTTCTACTAAGCTGGGTCGTACGGTGGAGGCTCGCAACTCGCTCATCTCTAAAGTGCTTGCACACCTTGATGCCATAGACTTTGACTTGCAAAACCAAGAGCGTGATGTGCTAGGTGATGCCTACGAGTACCTCATAGCACAGTTCTCAGCAGGAGCAGGCAAAAAAGCAGGAGAGTTTTACACGCCTCAACAAGTCTCTAAGATACTCGCCAAGATAGTCACGCTAGGAAAGTCTAAACTAAAGTCTGTCTATGACCCTACTTGTGGGTCTGGTTCTTTGCTTTTGCGTGTGGCTAAAGAGGTGGAAGATGTGTCAGACTTCTACGGGCAAGAGATGAACAGAACCACCTACAACCTCGCACGTATGAACATGATAATGCACGACATCCACTACCGTAAGTTTGACATCAAGCAAGAGGACACGCTGGAGCATCCGCAACACATAGACGAGAGGTTTGAAGCCATCGTAGCAAACCCGCCTTTTTCTGCCAACTGGTCTGCCAACCCTCTGCACCTTACCGATGACCGCTTTTCTCAGTACGGCAAGCTTGCACCCAAGTCTAAGGCAGACTTCGCCTTTGTCCAGCACATGGTACACCAACTAGACGAAAACGGCACGATGGCGATAGTCTTGCCTCATGGTGTGCTGTTTCGTGGAGCGGCTGAAGGACACATACGCCAGTACCTCATAGAAGAGAAAAACTACCTCGATGCCGTCATAGGTCTACCTGCAAACGTCTTTTATGGTACGAGCATTCCTACGTGTATATTGGTCTTTAAAAAGTGTAGGGAAGACAGTGAGAACATCTTGTTCATAGATGCGTCAAATGAGTTTAAAAAAGCAAAGAACCAAAACAACCTAACAAACGACAACGTGGACAAGATAGTAGAAACCTACGCAAGTAGAGCCACGCTAGAGAAGTACTCACACCTAGCAAGCCTAGATGAAGTAAAAGAAAACGACTACAACCTAAACATACCTCGCTACGTAGACACTTTTGAAGAAGAAGAGCCTGTAGATTTGGCTTCCGTGTCTGCGGAGCTAAAGGCTCTTGATGTACAGATGTTGGAAACGGACACGGTCATCGCTGGGTTTTGTGATGAGCTTGGGATAAAGGCTCCGTTTTGATGTTGGTGTATAACGTAGGGGCAACACCTTGTGGTTGCCATTTTAACGATGATTTCATTTTGGATAATGATTGTGTTGATGGTCAAAAGGGTATGGATGATGGGCATATGTATCGAAAGGGTACCCACAAGGGGTACCCCTACGGAGGTCACCATGTCTAACATACCTGCATTACGTTTTCCTGGGTTTGTTGGGGAGTGGGAAGAGAAGAGGTTGGGGGATGTTGGCACATTCAAAGGTGGCGGCACACCCAGTACAGAGATTAAAGAATATTGGAACGGTAATATTCCTTGGATTTCTAGTTCAGATATACTTGAGAATAATATTCATGAAATATTAGTCAGTCGTTTTATTAGCAATAAGGCAGTTAAAGAATCTGCTACAAAAATTATTTCAAAAGAAAGTATATTGTTTGTTTCACGTGTTGGTGTTGGTAAGATTGCAGTAAATAAGAAAGATATGTGTACTAGTCAAGATTTTACAAATATGATACCAGTAGGCAATGATAGTTATTTTCTTGCATATTATTTTTTAGCAAATAAGAACCTACTTATTAGACACAGTCAAGGTACATCAATAAAAGGATGGGTCTAGTAAACTTTAGAGGTTATTTTCCCTTAGATTCTTCAATAGTATAACATAGATATTATTATGCCTATTGTTGAATCTAAACTCACTCTCTTTAAGATGTAAATAAAACATCTCATCTCT
>Ga0256839_1004048_pt1 | contig 14605 bp, 9 predicted proteins | sample 354166metaG_FD_185968 | JGI IMG/M metagenome (GOLD analysis project Ga0256839, IMG submission 185968) | Hydrothermal vent microbial communities from Mid Atlantic Ridge, Atlantic Ocean - 354-166 | ecosystem: Environmental > Aquatic > Marine > Hydrothermal vents | place: Atlantic Ocean: Mid... | reverse complement strand
CGAAGTTTGAGCAATCGATTGGTCAGATTAAAGTGCTAACTTGACGGCGGATTCTTTAAATTCTGAGCTGTAGGTATTAGATTGTTTTGTTTGATTATTTATTTTTTGACACACTTATTTTTTTCAGGATATTGTAATCTGTGTGTTTGGTTTAGTGTAGCCACTTCAATTACAAGAGGGCAAAGTAAACCAATCACATAGTGCTTAACTTAATGACATTGCCGCCACTACCATTAAGTTAAGCCATCTTTTGATGGAGAGGGTTAGGTGAGGAGAAAATAAATCAAGTATTTACCATACCCGCTCATTCCTACCTTCTTCCGTTGGAGAAGGAACTTTTTATTTACTTAATAGCTGCGGGGTAAGCCAGTGTACCAATCAATAAGTGATTCCACACATATTCCTAAGGACGTCAAACGATAGTTATTTGCCGTCAATATTTTTCACATAAAATTTATCCCCCTATTACTGTGCCAAATTTCTGACGAATGCTACCAGATAACACCATTAAATCCATAACAAATTAAGAATTATAGGTTGGCATATTTAATGCGTACACTCCAGTTGTCAATATTTTTTAGGTAACATTGACATTAATTTTTAGTTTCTATGGAGACTAAAATTGTATCAACATCTTAATAATTAAGGAGAATGAAAAATGCATTTTTTCAAAAAATTCCTAGTTTTTTTCATAATTTTACTGGTAACAGGCATTTCCATTGCTGAAGAACCATTAACCATTTCCAGCCCCGAACTAACTGAGATTATTGTTAACAAGGGTGATTCTGGTATCGAGTTCACGGCGGTGGATTTCATTTCTTTAACAGGTTTCGTTTTTCAAAATCAGGGCTCAGAAGACACTATTTTTCTAAAGAACAGCAACGGTGACGTGTTGGAGACTTATCACTCTCCTGAAGATGACATCAGTCATCAAGCTAATGTCGATTGGACACTAACCCCTGGTCAAACTTATACCTTAGTATCACACAATCCATCAAATGGTGTAATGGGAGATTTTTCAACTTTTCCTTTAAGGAACTTTAATATTCGAATAAATGGTTCTTATGATTCTGGAAACCTAAATACAAATAAATGGTTTTCTTTTAAGAACATAACCACAACTTATATTGGACGTGGAGAAAGTGCCAATGATACTGATGACGATGGAATACCCGATGAAGTCGAAATTATCGAGGGAACGAATCCTGCCATTAAAGATAATGATATCTTTGGCGATTCCAGGCTGTTTGTTATGCAAATGTATCGTGATTTTTTAAACCGCGAAGGAGATGATGGAGGAATTGAGTATTGGGTCAATAAACTTGATACCGGCACACTAACCAGAATTGATATTATACAAAGTTTCCTTAATTCTCATGAGTTTAGCAATATCGTTGCACCTATTATCCGATTATATCGCGCATCCTATTCAAGGGAGCCTTTTTCACCGTTTCCCGACTATGACGGATTACTTGGTAATGCTGCATTGTTACGGGCAGGTTTACCTTTAGCCGAAATATCTGAGCAATTCGGGGTATCATACACGTTTACCGAACAATACGGGAGCATGAGCAACCTAGAATTTGTACTAAGCGTCTATTCAAATGCATTGGGAAGGGTCGCAGAATCTGCGGAAGTTCAATATTGGTTAGATAAACTAGATGGCAATGAAATTTCAAGAGGAAGAATGCTGATGGGCTTTTCTGAGTCGTCAGAGTTTAAAGCAAAAAATTTAAATAGTACTGAAGTGGCAATGATGTATTTGGGTTTATTAAAACGACGCCCCGAGTCAGGAGGCTTTAATTATTGGAAAGAAAACCTGGATAATGATGTACCTAATCAAGATCTAATTAGAGGTTTTTTTTATAGCCAGGAATATCATAATCTATTTTTGCCGGCCAATTAATTTACTCCACTCGCAAAACAAGCGCAGTTAACAAACCACCGGCAAAAGTCGGTGGATTTGGTTACGACTGAAAGCATGTCATTTCACCCGAATACCGAAGACAATCTACAGTACACTGAAAATCATCACAAAGTTTCGGCCCTGTTGATTCTTTATATACCCCTTCCAGGCTTCGCCTGCTACATTTCCACTTCATCCTTATTTTCTTGTTTAATGCTGTCTTCTGTATTTTTGTGACTACAATATAATCCAGAGACCACTTAACCAATGAAATTGCATTTCGGAGCCAAATCTGCGAAATAGTTTATGGCTGATTTGTAGAAAAGTCATGTACTTTTTGCAGTACATAAGTTTTAAATTTATTACGAAACTTTTCAGGCGAAAAGCGTATTGCATTCATTCGACAGGCATTACTAGTTATCCGAGTTCGACTATTTTCAAATAATTCAACTGCATTTTGAATAGAAGTTGTTGTTTGCTCGTAAAAAAACAACCCGGTTTGCGCTATGTCTTTTTCTTCAGTTTCTCCAGCCCCTATGATTGTTTCAAGAGCCCCACCTTTCCCATAAGCTAGAACGGGGGTACCACAAGCTTGAGCTTCCAGTGGTGCAATCCCAAAATCTTCTTCGGCAGCAAATATAAACGCTTTTGCTCTTTGCAAATAGTCTATTAGTACATCTTCGGGTTGAAACCCTAATATTTCTACATTTTTTGTTGCTCTTCTTTTAATTTTATCCATTTCAGGCCCATCCCCAATAATAACCAATTGTTTATCAGGCATCTCTGAAAAAGCATCAACAATCAAATCAATTCTCTTATACGGTACCATACGAGATGCGGTCATATAGAATTCTTCCTTCATATTTTTATCAGATATCGTGAACTTAGAAAGAGCAACAGGCGGAGGTATAATTTCTGCCTTCCGTCCGTAAAATTTCCGTATTCGTCTTTGTATAAACTTTGAACTTGTTATGAAGTAATCTACACTGTTCACAGTTCTTAAGTCCCATATCCTGATTTTATGGAATATTAGTCGGACCACCCAAGATTTAAAACCTTTATCCAATCCAGTTTGCCTTAAATACTGAGGCTGTAAGTCCCAGATATAACGAATTGGTGTATACAAATAGCTAATATGGATCTGGTCTGGCCCCGTTATAACCCCTTTTGCGACAGCATGACTACTGGATATAACGACATCATACGAGGACAAATCAAATTGCTCTATTGCAATAGGCATCAAAGAAAAATAGCTTCTGTAATGACGCTTCGAAAAAGGTAAAGACTGAATAAACGAAGAGGTAACTTCCGAATCACCAATAAATTCCCGCTCATTCTGAGGTAAAAAATCCACGATTGTAAAAAGGTCTGCGCCAGGAAAACACAACAAAATCTGCTCTAGAACACGCTCAGCTCCTGCATAGCAAACTAACCAATCATGAACCACCGCAATTTTCATGATTTTTCTAAATTACCACACAATTTTGACATCATTATAAGTATCACAATCAATGGCTCTTCAAATTACTGACTTTCAATGGTCTGTTCAAATATGTAATATAACTGTCTAGCGGACCGATCCCAACTAAATCTAGCTGCATTTGGTTTTGCTTGTGCAGCCAATTTGTCTCTTAGGTCTTTATTTATAATAAGTTGATTCAAACCATTAGTAATTGATGAGATATTATTAGCATCAACTAACAATCCGGCATTGCCAGCCACCTCAGGCATTGATGAGTTATTTGAAGTCAGAACGGGGGTTCCATGCGCCATTGATTCAACCAATGGCAGACCAAAACCTTCGTAAAGTGATGGCATCGCCAAAAACAAAGCATTTTTATATAAGCTTGCAAGTGTTTGGTCACTCACATACCCAAGTAGTTTAACATGCTCAACAAGATTAAATTCAATGACAGTACGATGTAAATCGACCTTTCCCCAACCCTTACCTCCAGCTATAATCAACATCGCCTTGCTTTTAACTTCCAAAGGAAGTTCTGCGTAAGCAATCAACAAATGACGCAGATTTTTTCGTGGCTCAAGAGTTCCGACAAACAAAAAATAATCCTGCGATATACTATATTTATTCAATAAATCAGAAGAATGGCTACATTTAACAAAAGTTGTTCCTGGGTAAATAACAACAGGCTTAATTTGATCATTAGAAAATTCTCTCTTCAGCGCTTCGGACGTGGACTGCGAATCCACAATAATTCCATCTGCTTCGCGCACTGCAAAAGGTGATCCAAATTTCTCAATGAGACGAGTTCGTGGATGCATAGTTCTGCCGGCATGCCTCCACACTAGGTCGTGTACAGTAATAACTTTTGGAACCCCAGCAGGCAAACACCTAGCTAGCCGGGGCATAGGACTCCAAAAAATATCTACTGCATCTTTTCTCACCCACAAAGGTAAATAGAATTCGCTCCAGAGCTGCCTAAATATCCCATTATTCCAGTTCTTAGCTCGTACACACTCAGCAGAAAAACTATTTTCCATTTCCTTACTCAGAGGTGCTGGACTATACAAATAAAGGGATATGTCAGAAATTCTAGACAATGCGCGGCACATTTCAAAAGTGTATCGCCCAATCCCTGTGAGTGAACGCGAAAGAAGCCTGACGTCAATCCCGATTCTCATTTTAAGCTTCGTCCAACATCCAGCTTAACGTTTCTGCTAGGCTATAATATTTGATTTTACCAACAACCGCCTCAAGATGACGGGTATCACCCTTCAATACTTTAACTTCATTGGATCTAACAAAAGCAGGATTAACTATTACCTCAACGTGATGCCCGGTTATTTTTTCGCATAGTGAAATCACCTCCCTTGGCGAATATGCTTGCCCTGTACAAATATTAAAAGTATCACCTACAGGGCATGCAGTAATTAACTTTCTATAGTTTTTTACTACAGTCCTTACATCCCCAAACTCTCGCCATACATCCAGATTGCCCAACTTGATAACCGGCCTCTTTTCCCGAAAGTGAGCAACAATTTTTGGAATAAGAAACCTGTTATTCTGCCCAACCCCCGTGTAGTTAAAAGGCCGAACAATAAACAAAGGCAAATGCTTTACCCATAGATGAGCCATTTTTTCCATGGCGAGTTTGCTTACCCCATAATCATTGACTGGACTGGGGCTTACTTTTTCACTCACCTTTCCTTCAGAGCGATTACCATAAACATTACCACTACTAGCCAATAATACTGACTTTACATCTGGAGCGTACTCCGCAAGAGCATCCAACAAATTACGAGTTCCAATAATGTTGACTTGATAAAATGCATTAGCACTACCATGCCCAACAAAGGCAACGCCAGCCAAATGGACAACATATTCCGGTTGAATGGATGCAACTTCTGCTTTCACTTCAGAAAAATCAGTCAAATCACTTTGTAGCCCAACGACTGAGTGACCATGTGCTTCAAGTTCACTTTGTAAATAAGCACCTGTAAAACCGCCAAGTCCCGTAACAAGTGTACGCATTAGAATATTTTCCTTTTCCTATTGCGATCTACCACAACCACCTTCTTGTACAATTGCTCTAAAGTTATTTTTAGCCCCCAATCCACTTCCATCTCCACTTTTGAAGAATCACCATTCAATAAATCTACCTCAGCAGACCGGCAAAATTTCGAATTAACCTTACCAACGGTTTTCCTAATTTCCTTGCTAAGGAACGCGCACAGAATATCTTCGGCAACTGGCGTAGGTTTTTTGTTTATCTTCAAAGCGTGCTGACAGGTGCATACTAAGCTATAAAACTGTTTCCACAATGCAGAAGACGGACAAAAAGACAAGTGAGCTGATGAAGTCATTTCGTCCACGATCCAAAGAGCAACTACGTTATCTTCTTTCCCTCGCCAGCCCAAATCAGTTCCTAGTTCCTGAAAAAACATTTCTGAACCTGTAATACCTAAAATATTTTCTGTGTTCAATTTATTGATCCAACTTTGATTCTTCTGAAGCGTTTAAACCAAGAGCAGTTAGTAATTGTTCAGCACTGTCTGACCAAGTTAACCATGGCATATTACATGAGCTTGTATGCTTTTTTATTTCAAACAACCCAAGCCAATGCTTCACTGCCCATGCCAAATCATTCGGCTCCAACCCCGAAAAATAAAATGCAAACCCTCCAGCAACTTCTCTAAAAACCGGTATATCTCGAGCAATGATAGGTAGCTTATGCTGGGCAGCCTCTATCAATGGTAAGCCAAACCCTTCACCTTCACTGGCAGCTATTAGACAAGTGACAACAGCATAAATCTTCTCCAAATACTCGTCACTAACACCCTCAAACCAAAACAAATGCGTCCCTCTTTCAGGGTGCTGCTGCAATTTTTCAATTAGCTTTTCTACCATCCAACCCTGTTTTCCGACAATGACCAAGTTTACATTCATACCTTCTGACCAAAGTTGTTCGAAAGCTTCTAGTGTTTGTGTATATCCTTTACGTGGCTCTATGGTACTAACCATCAAAAAGCTAGGGTATTTTCGGATTGATTGAAGTATGTTAATAGCATTATCAGGAAGACCTACCGAAGGATTTGAGTTTCGAATATCTGCTCCTAAATGAAACCAAGAAATTTTAAAAGGGCGGCGTCTTTCCTTGCCATGTTTTCCAATCCAATCATCTAAATCAACAGCTACGGATTTTGAGATACAAACAGCACCATCATTTTCGGCTACGACTTCCAGCCACCGATGGAATATTTCTTCACTGCCATCGGGAAAACAGTGGGGCATTAGAATGCTTAACAGATCATAAACCACAAACTGCACCTGCACACCATGGCGACGTAATTGCTGAAAAAAATTCCGGTGTGCAACTATTGAATAGCTATGAAAGTCCAGCCCTATAAAAATATCACCTGCTTGGTAATGCATTGGCACATCATTCAGCAGGTCGGTTGGGCAATCCAAAAATTCTAATGTAAATCGATGTGCATAGCGATAAACCTGATCATCTGCCAGATAAACCGGTTCAACTCTCAGTCCTTGGGGGGGATTATTAACCCAATTGATCAGAATACTCCGCACAACACGCTGAATACCCGTCCTTAAGTCAGTCCTTGCTAACGCCGAAATGTCAACCAGCAATTGTCGCTCTTCAAAAAGCATTGGGATAGATTGAGCAACACTCTCAGCCAATGGAATCAAAACATCTGGATTTGTAGGGATAGAATTTATTTTAGAAATAGCTTGAATTAATGAATCGATATCTGTCTCAGCCTTTAGATAATAAGCTTCAATTGCCTCAAAATACTGCTTCGCGCAAGACTGTGGTGAATGGTCTTTTATGGCTTCACAAGATTTAATAGCAAGCTGTTTACGGCGACCTTTGTCTCTCCATAATATTTCTATCGCCTCAGTTAACTCCTCATCAGTAAATTCATCGGGTATCTTCCAAACAGTATCACTCGAAAAATCAGCCATACTCCCATGAGCATTAATGATAGTTGGTAAAGCATGATTCATACAATCAAGCACTGTACCTGAAGATTCTCCTCGTGATCGCGTACGAAGTTGTACACTAATGTCTGCTGCATTCAAATAATGCTTGAATATTTCACTATCAACCCAACCGGTAATGTGAATCCTACCACTTAACCCGCTACTTTGAATTCTAGCAAGCAACTCTCGCCCATATTCTCCTTCATCATTTTCGCCTACAAAAATCAGTACGCATTGGCCATCTTTAGCCAAATCAGAAGCCAACCATGCACTTAATAAGCAGTGATTCAATTTGATAGGCCCAAGCATGCCAAAACTACAGATGATAAAATCATCATCGTTTAGTTTTAACATGTTTCGTGCTTCCAAACGATCCGAGGCAATTGCAGGCGCGCGCAGATGCGGTATAACAGTGGAGCAATCAGTTTTATACTTGCTATACCAAGTTTCAAGTAATCTGCGAGCAAACGCAGAATGTATAATTATACCTTTTGCGCTTCTCAAAACACTAAGATTACAAGGATATTTGCATTCCACCTCAGCATTATCGATAGTATGAAACCGCTCTTTTATAGCATTATAGCCATGCGATCTATACAACTCCTCTGCCCAACCATTCGGGACCAAACCATTAACATCCATATGAGCCACAACACCAGAAAGAAAAAAGTCGTGTAAAACAACTACCCCTGATATCTCCTTAAGTAAATCAAACATATGCTGATGGAATGGCGAGTTCCCGAAGTGGTATAGAATGCGCTGATATTCACTGGCGTGACTTTTAAACCATTCTACACTGCGGATATAAGCATTAGCTTTAACCCACGGATCAGAAACTGAATCCTGACTGATAATGACATCAATGTCATAATATCTGGATAATTCGGGCAGGAGTTCAGCACTGTAATCAGCAATACCGCTTGGTTCAGGGGGCAATGGCGATATATAAGCCATTTTTGGCCTACGAACAGTAGCCTGTCTTATAGCATTTTGTTGTTTTTGATACTTCTTGTGAAGCTTCTCTAATGCAGCTACCGCCAAAGCAGCACTAGTATCCCACGAAAATTTCTTCGCTTGTTCAAGCCCATGCTTTTCAAGGTCGATTCTAAAAACATTGTCAGTGAGTACTTCCAGCAACTTTGAAGCAATGGCATCATCACTCTTTGGGTCAAAAAGTGCATCTTCTCGACCTATCACCTCGGGTATGCTCGAAATATTGGATCCAATCACCGCTTTCCCACAAGACATGGCTTCAAGAATGGGCAATCCAAATCCTTCGTGCCAGGAAGGAAAAACGAAAAGTTTACATAGGTTGTAGAGAATCAATAAATCTTCCTCGTTTACGAAGCCAGTGAAAATCAACTCATCAGCCCCTAACTTATGCTTCTTTGCCAAGTCTTCAAATTTTGACTTATCATGTAAGGCAATGTCGTACACTATAACTAAACAATATTGTGCCCTAATGTCTCCCGGTAATTTAGCATAGGCGCGAATCAGACCATCAATATTTTTTCGGTAATCATTACTGCCTGTATACATTACAAAAGGCCGGTCCAATTTATAGCGTTCTTGTATTTCAGCTTTCTTTTGCTGATCGATTTGCTGAGGCAGGAAACAACTATCCACTGCTGAAGAAATATTAACTATCATATCTGGCGCCAATTCCAAATGGCCAATTCCTTCCTTTCTTGTAGATTCTGAAATGGCGAGAATTAGATCGGCACGTTTTAGACAGTCAAGTTTTTCCTCATACCATGCTTTAACATCAGGATTTTCTAAGTAAATTTGTTTATTTATCAGGGGAATAAGATCATAAAGGATTGCGGCTACGGGTATCTGCTTGCTTAATGCATCAATACTTACTACTGAATATTCATCCTCAAGTCCTTCGAATATACTAGTAATCAGAATTATATCTGGCTCTAGACTGGCTAAAAAAGCTTCTCTTATTAATTCAGCTGACTTACGCTTCCAATTATTTGTTTCTTTGCGATTATTAACAGAACCAGGCACATACCAAACACGAATATTAGCTTGAGGCAAAAGTAAATCGAATTCTTCTCGGATAGGCTCGATTGTTTCGTGAAATAAACCATTTAATGCAAGAATAATCTCATGCTTTCCATGGTTACTCACAACCGCCTTAACTAAAGACATACTATAACGACCAATACCACGATAGCGACTTGCTCCTTGAGCGCCTTGCAAATCAATAACAATGCGCATTACCCCTCCTTTCTTTGGTGCTCAATAGCATTCTCAATGCTTACAAATATCTGGCGTGCATGCGTAGAGATTTTAGTCAAATCTAATGGTCTTGATTCGGACGATAATGATTGTTGGTTTCCTGCAACTATACCCCACGATTGTGCAAAATTTCGTAGTCGAACGTCAACAAATGGGAAAGTACGAAGTTTTTTACGTGCCCACCCTTTAATTATTGGGCGCTTAAGGACAAAAGTCATCGATGTTACTAATAGCTTACGAACGACTTTTTTAGGTAAACGACTAACCCAACCATTCTTTCGCAAAATTGTAAACAGTATATTTTTAAAGAACTTTACTGTTATCCTTAATGGCCAGGTTATTCGCCATGAATTGCTTGAGTAAATAGAGCAAAGCTCAGCATGAAGCTGACTAGCCCTCGACTCAGCCTGTTCCACTTTGGTTTCAGCAGTAACAGCCCGGGATTCAACCTGTTTAACTTTGGCTTCCGCAGCAATAGCCCTCGATTCAGCCTGTTTAACTTTGGCTTCCGCAGCAATAGCCCGGGACTCAGCTTGTTCCGCTCGGGCTTCATTTTTTTGGGCTTCTAAGTCGGAATTTAATCGTTGCTGACTGATGAATTCATCAAATACATTAGGGGGAACCTTAAAATAATCATGTAATTCTCTACGCTCATCTGCGATATAAAATCTATTTAATCCATCAAAATAAACACATTCATATTTCGAATCCAATAATTTATCTTCCCAAAGTTTATGATCTTCAATTTGGGTAAGTGGAAGTGTCGATTCTATCACTATAATCCAGGGCCTAATCCTGGCCAGATCAAGACCCTCTATGACCAATTTTTCCGCACCTTCGACATCAATCTTTAAAAAATGAATCGGACTTTCATGATATTGTTCGCATATGCTGGTTAATGTATCAACTTGAACTTTCCGCTCAATTTTTTTATACCCTCCTTCCTCCTCATGTCTTTCAGCTATTTCCCTGCTCATAGTTGATAATCCAGTATCAGGCAATTCAAAAAGAGCCACTTCACCTCTCGTATTACCCGCTGCTATCTGTAAATTTATATCTCTTATTCTTTCGGATTCAAGTCTTTCATACCATTGTGTCACTGGCTCAATATTGATGCCACGCCATCCAGCGTCGTAAAAAGCCTTTGTGACTGAATAAAAAACGGGATCATTAGCCCCAACATCAACATAGAATCCCTTACCTATGTCTTTTAGGGCACGCCAAAGCATAACATCTTCATAATTTTGAGCATAAGAAATAAAAGTCATTCTGTTAATTTTTCAATTGATATTTTAGGTTCATTCCACATACATCCAGCAAAGTGGGCCTTGTCAATATTGATAACATCGAACACCAGAGCCAGATCTCTCCATTCGTAATTGGCAGTTAAATGGGTATCCCTATCTACTAATGCAGTTTGAACTGAATAACCTCCAACGCCCAAATTTGCTGCAAATGATATCCTAAACGCATAAACACTGCCTACTTGTGGACAGCTGATTACTTGCTCGGTAAGCCAAGTGTTTGTACCATACATCACTTGACCGAGTCGATCTTTAATACTATACCCTAGCACCAGGGTCTCTAATGCCTGGTTAACTTTTACTTTAATACATAGTTCAATATGCTCACCTACACCAACAATTTCAATTGGTTCCCCACGATTATTAAATAGGGAAATTTCAGTTACAACTGCCTCACCACTACCCGATATAGTTTGATTTTTCCCACTTTCAATCTTTTTTATCTCAATGGTACTATTTTCTTTTTCAGCAATAATGGCATTGTAAAAATCAAAAACTTCCTCTGGGTTACTGTCTTTTATGACATTGCCTTTTTCTAACAGGATAGCTCGGCCACATAGACTTTGAATAGCATTTCGGTCATGCGAAACAATCAATAATGTCGTTCCTTGTTCTTGAAACTCCCGTATTCGACCAAAGCTCTTGTGCTGAAAGTAAGTGTCACCGACCGACAAAGCCTCATCAATAATCAGTATTTCTGGCCGGTAGGCTGTAGCCACAGCAAAAGCAACTCGCATCTGCATGCCACTGGAGTAAGTTCGCATCGGCTCATCAAAATACTCACCTATCTCGGCAAAGGCTTCGATATCCGGCATAACTTGGTTAATCTGTTGCGAAGAAAACCCCATAAGTCCGGCAGAATGACTCACATTCTGCCTGCCTGTAAGTTCGAAATTGAACCCCATACCCAACTCAAGAATAGCGGCAATGCGACCATTGACTTGAATTTTACCCTCGGTTGCTTTTAGGGTGCCAGCGATCAGTTTCAGTAAGGTGCTTTTCCCCGCACCATTTTGGCCTATGATTCCAACCGCCTCACCGGGCTTAATATCAAAATTGATATGTCTCACTACCCAATGTTCTTCTATAGGACGAACAGGAAATGCAAACCAACTGGCAAAACGCTGCCACTCGGATCGATAGGTCCGATAAGCCTTACCAAGATTGCTGACTGATAAAAAATTCACAAAACATCAACCATTTCGGCACTAGCCCGGCGAAACATAAACAAGCTCAGTAAGGTCAAAAACAGACCAATCACAGCAATACCGAAAACATTTTCCCACACCGGATTCTTCCCATATACCAAAATCTGCTGATATGCATCAACAAGAGGACACATCGGATTGAGCAGCAACCAATGGCGATAACTGTCGGGAATAATTGTGATAGGGTAAACAACCGGTGTGAACCAAAACAACATCTGCAAAATAATAGGAACAATTTGTCCAATATCGCGAAGAAAAACATTCATAACGCCAAGTATCAATCCTATACCGAGAGCAAGTGTGACTACAATCAAAGTTAGCGGTATTAGCCATAGCATGGCCAAACTGAATTTATGACCTAGCGCGACAAATATACCTAACACAGATACAAAAAGCAGTACGTTATTTAACAGACACGACCCAACCACAATAGTTGGCAAAGTAATACGAGGAAAATTCATTTTCTTCATCAAATTCCCTTGCTCAATAAATAAATTGAGGCATCGACTTATAATCTCACTGAATAGCGTCCAAGCCAGCTGCCCGGCCATTAGGTAAATAGCATAGGCGTACTGATTATCTATCCCAGGTAATTTTGCCGCTAACACATTTGAGAGTATAAGTGCGTAAATAGCCACCTGCGCCAAAGGATTAATAATCATCCAAAACCCACCTAATTTGCTACGAGCAAAGCGGCTAATCAATTCATTGCGTATAGAACTAAGAACAAAATTATGGTATCCCCAAAGGGCTATTAACATTCTTAACATAAATAGACAGCCAACAACATAGGATAAAACATCTTTCGCTTTGAAAAAGCTTATAACTTAAATTAAACCCCAACACCTAATTCTTGAAAAAACCAATTGTCATAAAGTAACTATTATTGATTTTGATATTATTAAGTTTTTTTTCGTTTACTTATTAATCTCAGCAGAATTTTAAACGAAAAATTAACTTGATTTGATTTGTTAATTTTTCAACCAAAACTAGATGTAAAGGGTTTACTTTGCTCCCCTGACACCCAAGTAACAGACAATTATGATTAACGCTTTGTTTAAATTGAAAGCTATGCAATCTTACATATCCAGACAAATTAATACAGTTAAGATATTGCCGCATAAAGAGCGTAGCGTAACGAGTACTCATTGGCGATTCAAAGCATATTAATATAATATTGATTTGCGCAAGACCGCCATCTATTGCACTTAAGAATTGAATCCGCCACTGAATGTCACGGATTCAGGTATTAAGAAACGAACCTGAATCCGCAACTTAAAAGGTCAGATCCGTTTATAGCATGTTGATTTTTTTTAGCAGAACATAAGAATTTCATTAAATTCTCCTGCAGAATTAAGCAGATCCTTTCAAATCAAAAGGTTGATCTTGAAATCACAGTTTCAGCTAAGGAAGGAACCTATTATGATATTCTTGACTGTAAAAAAAATCGTCAATAAGATCTAGGGGAGCTACTCCACTGTTAATGCTATCTTTCCAAAAATTAAATCCATCCAGCTCTGGCGCCCGTCTTAACATCCCTACATACATCATTGTCACAAAAGTACTCGTAAAATTGGAGGCTTTAAATTCATCCGATTCAGAAAAACCAATCATCATTTCCCCTCGAGTCATTTCATTATTATCTAATTTAGTCTTCCAATACTGTAGTCCCTCTGAATCAGGCGCCCTATTCAAAACATTTGAATAAACTGTTGTTACGAAATCTTCATTGCTTAACGCACCATAAGTATTTACAAACTCAGGCGACTGAGCAAATTGTTCTGATACACCAGACAATGGCACACCTGATTTTACCGAGCCTATGTGAAACAATAAGCCCTCATAATCAGGTATACGACTAAAATAAGCATAATATAACCGAGAAATAGGCGCAATAAGTTCAGAAAATTCAGCAGAGTCGAAGAATCTCTCAACTACTTTAATTTTCGTTAATGCCCCCGAATTAACTGTATCAACCCAAAAATCAATACCAGCATTCTCACCTTCACGGTATAAAAAATCGCGATACATCTGCATTGCAAAAAGCCTGGAATCATTAAAGATGTCATTATCTTTAATTTCCAAATCGGTATTTACATCAAATTCTACAGCATTTGGAATTCCATCAGAATCATTATCTTCTCCTGGCTCGAATTCCGGCAAATCAGGCCCTTCAGTTACGAGATCAGTAAAAGAAAACCAAATCAATGTACCATTTAGAGCAGCTTGGCTTTTGCCATATTCGACTTTAATATGAGCATTGCTGACAGGGAAATTTGCTGTTCCCCATTTCCCATTTGATTCATTTTGATTTTGAGCAGAAAGGAAATATTTCTGACCAGCTGATAATGGCCAACTAATATCCACTTGATGGGTAAAATCCCCCCCAGCATAATTGTATGTCTCTAAGGTATTCCCATTCTCATCCTTCAAAGTAATAACATCGGCACCACCTTGATTATTAAATACAAAACTCTCTAAG
>Ga0256839_1004047_pt1 | contig 14606 bp, 10 predicted proteins | sample 354166metaG_FD_185968 | JGI IMG/M metagenome (GOLD analysis project Ga0256839, IMG submission 185968) | Hydrothermal vent microbial communities from Mid Atlantic Ridge, Atlantic Ocean - 354-166 | ecosystem: Environmental > Aquatic > Marine > Hydrothermal vents | place: Atlantic Ocean: Mid... | reverse complement strand
TGCATAATATCCACCCATTTTTTTTGTAAAAGCGCCGATATTTATCAAGCACGAAAAATTGCTGATAGTGTGGGCGCATATTTGGTCGAAGATGCCGCTCAATCGGGTGTTGACCCAGATCAAGGGCAGATGCTTTCTGATATTACCCTCCATAGCTTTGGTCGTGGTAAGCCCATTAGTGCTAACGGTGGCGGCATTTTGGCGGTGAATCGTGATGATATTAGTGTGGCAATAAACTCTCTTTACAGTAGGCTTTCAGATCCCGCTCGGGTTCAGGAACTCAAGTCAGCGTTTGCAATGATGATCAGTGATGTATTGATTCAGCCGTATATTTTTTGGCTTCCGGCTAAACTTCCATTTCTTGGTATAGGGGAAACTATTTATCCGGAGCATATTTCTGTGAAGAAAATGGGTGGGTTTAGGCTATTGCTGCTTCAAAAAATGATAAAAAGAGTTCCGGCCTTAAGAGGGGTTCGGCAGGTGAATGCTAGCTTCTACATTAATAAGCTTAAAAAATGCAGTGGTATTTCGTTGTTGCCCCCCTTAGGAGAGGCGTACTGTCCGATTAGATTTCCATGCTACGTTGATAGTGGCTTTGATTTATCGGCGAAAGGAAAGTTATTGCCAGGAGAGCTGGGGATTTCACAAATGTACCCCCAAGGGCTGCATAAACTGGCTCAAATTAAACAATTTTGTTTGAATTGCAGCGGTATTTTTCCTGGCGCTGATTTTATTTCGTCTCATTTAATAGCATTGCCGACACACTCACTTGTTAGTGCGCGAACTGGCTCTCATATAGTAAGCTATCTTGATGGAAATACGAGTGATTGATAATGTACAAACTAGCCAAGTGTCTCGTTTCGCTCTTTATGCGGTGGCAGTTTACCTGTTTGTAACATTAGGACGTCTACACGAACTTTTCCCTATTTTGATGTATCTGCCTATTGGGAAAATAACGGTGTTGGTTGCGTTGATGGCTGTGGTGTTTATGAGGCCAGTCAAGCAAAACTTAACAATAAAGCCACCCAAAAAAGCAGTTATTCTTTGTATGGTTTATCTGCTGTTAGCGGTTCTAAGTGTTGCTGTCTCAGTATATAAAACAAGGAGTATTGATTTTTTAACAGGCCCTCTACTTAGCACGTCAATCCTTCTTTATGCGCTGGTAAAAACAACGCAGGACATTAGGTCTCTCTCCTTTTATGTTAAGTGTTTTGCTTTTAGCGGGGCAACACTTGCCTACACGACTGTAACTTTGGGAGCAACAGGAAGGCTTAGTGTTGGGATGACATTTGACGCAAATGATTTGGCGATGGTGTTGGTTGCGATTCTACCGCTGGTGGTTGTACTGTTTATCATGGCTAGCACTCGATATAAAATGCTCTATGGTTTTGTCATCGCAATTATGTTGTATGCCATTGTTTTGACAGGATCAAGAGGAGGGTTTCTTGGCCTAATTGCTGTGGCGGGTTATTTGTTGTTTGTCCGGCTGCCGACCCAAGGTGGTGAACTTCATTCTAGGTTTTCATTTAAGAAGATAATTCTGGTGTTTTCTGCGGTTACGGCGTTGGCGGTGTTTTCAAGTGATGAATACTGGAACCGGATAGCCACGATTTTTAATCCATCAGAAGATTATAATATGACATCTGAGCAAGGGCGTTTAGCAATTTGGGGTGATGGGATTGAGTTGATTACGCAGTATCCTTACGGCGTAGGCGTTGGTGCGTTCAGCGCAGCACAGGGTATGATTAGTGGTGGGCGTTATCAGTCAGCTCACAACACCTTGATCCAGGTAGGCGCTGAGCTGGGTATATTGGGCTTGTTTGTATTTGTTTGGTTGTACCTCTGTTCGATAAAAACACTTGCTAATGCAAAAAGTTATAAGGGTAATAATGCTCTTGAATTTCAGTACTACATTGTTGGATTTAAGGGGGCATTACTCGGTTTTTTTGTGGCCAGCTTTTTTTTATCACAAGCATATTCAGCATTGTTGTTTTCTTTTTTTATTCTTATTCATTGCATTGGGGTTATTGCCTATAGAGATAAATATGACAGAGGAATATAGGGGAATGGCGAGTAAAGTGGGGTCGAAATATAAAAATGGTTAAATACTATAGGGGTGGTTTTCTGTGAGTAGCTCTGGCCATGTGATAAGAAAACTGATATCTCACTCGGCAATATATTGGTTTGCGATAATGATTTCAAAGATGATCGGTTTTTTGCTGATCCCGCTCTATACTCGCTACTTGGAACCAGCGGATTATGGCGTATTAGAAATGCTGGTTTTGACTGTTGATGTCCTTTCCTTGGTTCTGGGCCTTCAACTTATTCACGCGGTGGCGAGGTATCATGATGCAGCCGAAACGGCAGAAGAAAAACAGAGGGTAATAAGCACTTCTATTATCATTGTGGCAACGCTAGCCATTTTTTTTTATGTCAGCCTGAGTTTTATTGCAGATAAGGTTTCGTTACTGATTTTTGATAACACAGATTTCACTTATCTTTTTCAGACGGTTTTTATAACTTCTATTTTTAGTGTGATTACCCAGATTCCGCTGCTGTATATTCGGATTCAGGATAGGAGCAGGCTATTTGTAGTCATTACACTAACGCAGGTATTGTTGACGGTTTGTCTTACTGTTTGGATGGTGGTGTTCCTTGAGATGTCTATTTTTGGCGTGTTATTGGCGAATGCGATTGTCTCGGGTGGGGTGTGTTTGGTTTTGTTGTATTGGACGATGAAATCGGTTGGTGTTAGATATGATGCGGCTGTTGCAAAGGAGATGGTGGTTTATAGTGCACCGCTGATTCCAGGTGTAATAGGATTGTTTATTCTGAATTCATCTGATCGTTTTTTCCTAAATGAAATGACAAGCTTAGTTGAAGTGGGGTTGTATGCAATTGGGTATAAGTTTGGTTTTTTGATTAGCCCACTATTAATTGGCCCTTTTTTGTTGGTTTGGAGTGCTAAAATGTTTGAGGTGTATCGTCATCCTGAAAGAGATGAAGTTTTAAATAAAGTATTGACTGGCCTTGGTTTTATGCTTGTTTTTTTCGCTTTGAGCTTGTCGATATTTATCGATGAAATATTGCAGGTGATGACACCCCCTCAATATCATGCAGCGGCAGTTGTCGTCCCCATTATTGCATTTGCTTATGTGATGAATGGGTTAGCGCGAGTTATGGCTACACCTCTTTATGCTGAGAAAAAAACAGGAGTGATTGGTTATATTCACTCGTCAGCCGCTGTTATCTGCCTCCTTCTCAACTACATATTCATCCAGATGTATGGGATTATTGGTGCTGCAGTAGCAACGTTGCTTTCTTTTTCATATGTATTTATTGCCATGTTTGTGATGTCTCAACGGTTGTCTACAGTTCGGTGGGATTGGTTTGGTATTGTTAAGTTGATTTTCATCTCGATGATCTTTCTGGGGTTCGGGGAGGTGTTTTCTTTTGAATCACTGCTGCTAAATCTTACCTATAAGATTATTTTGGTGGCTGTTTTTATACTGGCACTGGTTGCGGTTGGGTTTGTAAGTAAACGTGATATTAAGGCAATCATCACCATGTTTTTACAGCGAAAGGTGAAAAAAACAAGTTAAAATGTTTTTTATCTGGCAAGATATTAGGGCAATTGGTTTGGCTGATTTTATAGAGGCTTGATGTACATATCTCAAAATTGCTTGTGGAAATATATGGGCGTGTCAAAAAAATAATTAAGGATATTATGAATACTACGATTTTTTTTTGGATGCCTTTATTTATAGTGCTATATGTTTACTTGGCCTATCCTGCTTTATTGTGGGTGTGGGGGAGGAGGCTTAAACCCCCAGCTTATAGGTTGTCATCCTTTTCAACTATTTCAATTATTATCTCTGCATATAATGAAGAGCGCTATATAAAACGAAAAATTGAAAATGCCCTTTCTATTGATTATCCGAAAGAGGCTATGCAGGTAATTGTAGTTTCAGATGGTTCTTCGGATCGTACCCTAGAAATCGCCAATAGTTTTAGTGATGAGCGCTTAAAAGTTATAGAAGTGAGGGAGCGAAAAGGTAAGCCGAACGCATTGAACCAAGGTTTGCCGCATGCAACTGGTGATATCTTGGTCTTTACCGATGCCAATGTTTTTTTTGAGCGCTCATCGATTCAGGCCTTAGTGAAGCCATTTTCAGACGCAAGCTGTGGTGCTGTAAGTGGTTGTGTGGAGTTAATGGCGCTGGAAGATGGTGAGCCATTAGGTGAGGGGGCTTACATGAAATATGAACGCTTTATGCAGCTCTATGAGTCACTGCTGCATACTATGGTTGGGATTGATGGTGGGATGTTTGCTATAAGGCGTAAACACGTTACTGAACTTCCCACAAACATCATCCTAGATGACTTTTACATGGCGATGCGAGCTATTGACAACGATGCTCGTATTGTATATCAGCCGACGGCCAAGGCCCATGAGATGGTGCCCGCATCAGTTTCTCAGGAATTCAGACGTAAAACTCGCATTGCTGCGGGCGGTTTTCAGGTGTTAAAGTACATGGAGTTTCTAAAGCAGCCAGTTAAGTACTCCAAGGCGGCTTTTTTCTTTGTTTCTCATAAATTGCTCAGGTGGCTTTCTCCCTTTTTCTTGCTCTCACTATTAGGCTTCAGCATATATAGTGATGGATCATTAGTGATAGATGTTTTCTTCTGGTTACAGTTTGTTTTTTATGGGCTGGCAATAATTGGCTTGTTGATTCCAGCGTTACGAAATAGAATGATCGTTTATATACCCTATTATTTTAGCGCCATGAATATAGCCTGTTTTGTTGGTTTTTGGCGCCACCTTTTTGGGATACAGAAAGTCACATGGAGTCGTGTTGAACGTTGATGCTCTTGATTTGTAAGCATTAAGTCGAATATTTCATGAGTCACGCACAATTTCACTTATCTTTGATTTCACAGGGTTTTCATCCTCTATCGTTCGTGGTCATTGATGCGGGTATTTTTGGGGGTTCTCTATAAATCCAATACTCCGTGTGATCTTTGCGTAAACTCATGAAACACCCGGGTTAAGATTCTTTGTGATGATTTTTATAGACACTCAAGTGTGCTTGTCGTTTCTCTGTCCAAGTAAGGCTAGGCTGAGGAGCGAACTTCAAGATGGTTGCTGAATAGGGGTTGTCAATGATAAAACAGCTTTCAAGAAAAATACGAAAAAGAGAAACTCCATTTTGGGATAAGGCATATCGTGTTGCAAAAAGTATGCGAAGTATCAATATGCCTGCTATTTGGCCCGTTTATCACTTGTTGCGTGGAGAGCGTGCTTTTCGTCTGGCCACTTGGGGTCGACTAACGAGCCTTTTGTACTATGAGCCTATTCTACGTAGTATGTGTAGCGAATGTGGTCGCCGCTTGAGATTGATTGGTGGCATTCCTCTGGTGAGTGACTTGCTCAATATGCATATAGGAAATGATGTCACTATGCACGGTGCTGCCACGTTCGCAGCTAGCAAAGTATACCCAAATCCAATGTTAATTATTGGTGACCATTCACATCTTGGATATCAAATGAATATTGCAGTTGGACAAAAGGTAGAAATAGGGTGCCACGTCTTGATTGCGAGTCGGGTTGCCTTAGTGGGTTATGATCTTCACCCTCTTGATCCGATTAAGCGGGCAAAAAACGAACCACCAGGAGAAAGCGGCTGTGGTGATATCGTCATAAAGGACTACGCGTGGATAGGTATGAGCTGCACTATACTTAAGGGCGTAACGATTGGGAAAGGTGCGATTGTTGCAACGGGCGCTGTGGTGACAAAGGATGTCCCCGACCTATGCATTGTCGCGGGCAACCCAGCCAAAGTAGTAAAAGAACTCAATGAATATAGGCATAGCTTTGATTAGGCCTAATGTCCTTATCATATACGCCTCGCCCGCATTAAGTGGCCCAGGAAAAGGGATTCTTCAATTTATTCGTCATGCTAAATCCAGCTTTGACTACCGGTTGGCCAGCTTTATTCGTGAGGCGGGAGTGGATTCAGAGTTTTCAGAAATTGCAAAAAAAAGGGGTGCTAACTATACGCCCATCATTCAAAAAGGAGCGCTTGATGTTCGTCTATTTAGTCAGGTTCGCACGATGTGTGGAGAGCGTAGGGTTAATATTATCCAGACCCACGGTTATAAAGGGCATGTAATTGCACTGGTTTTGTCAAAAGTGCTCAGGATTAAATGGATTGCATGGGCGCATGGATGGACCAATGAAAATGCCAAGGTACGATTATACAATAAAATTGAACGATTTTGCCTGAAGCGCGCAGACGTTGCGGTCGCAGTTTCTCCCGCTTTACATGAAACAATTCATCGTATTCGTGGCGAGAAGCGCAAAACACACATGATTTTAAATGCAGTTGATGAGGGAGAACTCTCCTATGACATTGGTGGAGATGGTGTGCGACAAAAGCATGGGGTTAACGCACAGGATGTTGTTATCGGCTGTTTTGGCCGATTTAGCCCAGAAAAGGGGCAGGAGGTGTTGCTTGAGTCTGTTGCTCTAGTGCTTCCAGAGTGCCCGGAAATAAAGGTAATGTTGGTGGGTGAAGGTCAAGAGCGAAATAAACTTGAAGTCATGGCCAATCATTTAGGCATATCGAACGCTATTGTTTTTTGTGGATACCAGCAGGCTATGCAGGATTATTATGAGGCTGCTGATATCGTGATATTGCCATCCCACAGCGAAGGCTTGCCTAATGTGGTGCTAGAAGCAATGATGTCTAAACGCGCAGTTATTTCAACAGACGTTGGTGGTGTAAAGGAAATAATTTCTGATGGTGAAAATGGTTGGATAGTCCCTCCTGGGAATTTCAAGGCGATGGCAAATGCTCTAAAAATAGTGGTTATCAACGTCGAATTAAGAAAGCAGGTTGCGGAAAAGGGTTACTATTCTCTTTACCCGAAGTTTTCACCCCAAAAGAGAGCGAAAAAAATCCTTTCTATTTATAATGACTTATTGGAAGGTAGTGTGTAACCCTTACATACAAGTGTACAAAAAACGATACCTACTGTGATGGAAATTAATAAGTAATGAGCTCAAACGTAAATAATAGACTTTCAATCATGGAAGTTATCTATTCTTTTAATCTTGGAGGGTCTGAGCAGCTTTCAGTGGCAATTGCTAAAATATTGCGCGAGAGAGGCTTTCCTGTTTCCGTGTGCTCTTTGGCGGGTTCGGATGGTGTTATTCGCCAGCAGTTGGAAGAAAATCACATCCCCTGTTTTTCTGCCGGCATGGGGCAGCTATCACGACTTCGTTTTCAGTATGCCCTGTATAAAATATTTCGCAAAGAGAAGCCGGATGTTATTCATGTTCATCACGCACCCATGCTAATACAAGCTTATCTACCTGCCAGGCTTGCGGGTATTAAAAAGATTGTTCTGACCGAGCACTCTAATCATCATACAAAAAATGAATCGCGATTAAAAAAGTTATCTCGTTTTTTTAGTAAACGAGCAGATGTTGTAACCACTATACATGATGGTTTACGCGAGTTTTTTATCAATGACTTTGGTGTTCCAGCAGAGAATGTTGTGACAATACCCAATGGAATAGATGTAGATAAGTTTTCACCCATTGCAGAGATAGATAAAGTACTTGATGCTAGTGAAGTAAATAATAAAAAATTTGTTATTTCGTGCATTGGGCGCTTAGTGCCTGAAAAAGACCACGAAAACCTCCTCAATGCAATAAAGCAAATGGTAGACGGTGGTGTTTTTGATTTTGAAGTTCAAATAATTGGAGATGGCCCTCGTTTTGATGCGGTACGCGACTGTATTGACAAATTGAATATATCTTCTTACGTGAAAATGTTGGGTGCACGTAATGATATCCTTGAGCTTTTAAGGGAAAGCGATGTCGTTGTTCTCTCTTCAAAAACCGAAGGGTTACCTATGGTGCTTTTGGAGGCCATGTGTGTGGGCGTGCCGTGTATTGCTACAGCGGTAGGAGGGATTCCCCACTTGCTTGGTAGTGAGGTGGGAGTAGTCGTTCCGCCGGAAAATAGTGAATTACTTGCGAAAGCTATAAAAAATACCTATGAAAATCGGACATTGTTAAATACGATGGGGCAGCAGTCGCGGCAGCGGATTATTAATGATTACGATATTCATCGCGTTGTTGATTCTTACATCAGTATTTTCAATGGGCGAGATATATAGAGTCAATTCATAAAGCATAATATCATTGATATGATGGTGGATTACATCGATAAAAGTCGAGCGCCTATGATTTGATGCTGTAGTCAAAAACAACGTTACCTCGACGAGTTCAGATGTCCATTTTAAGTGGCGTTGGATAAAAGTAGACTGTGTTGTCATCAGGCTTTTTATTGACTGATTATTCGAATCTAAACTACTTGCGTTAAAATTGATAGGTTAATCACAGGGAGATTGATTCCCAGTGCCCTGACGAACCGGAGTCTTCTTAATGGATAGCAAACATAAGCTAATTAGGCCTCTGATATTTATCTCAGATGTATGTCGTTATAGTGGTGGAGTTCAAAACCCTTATGCTTAAGTCGCTCAAGTCTAATGCCAGCAAAGCTTATTTGACGCTATTGATGCAATCTCCTGTGCAAAGGATGCTGCTGCCTTTTGGGCACCCACTGAATCCGGATCGGTGGATATTTGTTGTTGGCTGCTACAACTCTGGAACAACATTGTTAGCAAGTATGTTGAGACAGCATCCTATGTTGGCAGGGATGTTAAATGAAGGCGCATTTTTAACAGACAGACTCCCATACCCAGAGCAGATGGGATGGCCGCGTATGTGGTCTCAGTGCCTCGACCATGTCCGTGTTTCCTCAAATGAACCTGATGCAGCAGAGAGAGCAGAAAGGATAAAACGCCACTGGTCGCTTTGGTATTCTCGAGGCTCAAAAAACCTTATTGAAAAATCGATTACCAACCTCACAAGAATGCCCTACCTACAAGAGTATTTTAAACCGGCATATTTTATCTACATTGTCAGGAACGGCTACGCGGTTTCAAAGGGAATTCAGCGTAAGGCAAACTATAAGCGATGGGATTCCCCATATAGAGGTAATGGCTACCCAATTGATTTATGCGCAGAACAGTGGAAGGTTTCAGATGATATTGCTCAAGTGGACGGCGCTCTACTGGATAATTTTTTAACCATAACTTATGAAGACCTCACGGAGGATCCAGCCAGTGCCTTGCATAAGATTACAACATTCCTAGATATCCCACCGATGCCAGAAAGTGTTCTTGGTTTAGGTTGGAATATTCATGACGTTGATTCAAAAATAAAAAATATGAATGCCTATAGCATTAAAAGTTTATCTTCTGAAGATGTGCTATCGATCAAAGCGGTCGCAGAAGGCACCCTTAAAAAATATGGATATGTATGTCCAATGTAGAACTTGTAGTTCAGCGCCCGTTGGCGCAATATAGTGGAACCAGGTTGCATAGGGTAGCCGTCATTGTTCATCGGTTTTTGGGTGGCCTTTGATGTCTTAGGAGGCAGCCCCGGATTCTATTTCATATTCCCATCCTTTCTCCATTCCACATAATCAAAACTCCAGCGATAATTTTGATTGAAAATTTTTGTATTCCAACCGACATTGGATAGTGCAACCCCCCCTTCCCAAATAAGGTCGCCCCTCTTGATGTAAATACTATCTCCATAATATTTGTAAAGCCAAGCGTACAAAGGCGCAATTAGCATATTTAGCTCTGGCGATAATACTGTTGTTCCGTCTAAAGCTGATGCTGGGTTCTGCCTATCTTCATATCGGAAGGCTCCATAACCTGTACCACCCAGGTCATTATGAGGATAACCAGTACCCCCAATATCAGAGACCCACATAGGCTTACCCTGATTAACGCCCTCTACCACCTTTGATTCCCATAAGAAATCAGCTAATGCCATGAGCGCACTAGGTATTTTATCGTCTGGATTATGGCCCTGCGCCACTTCCCACTCATAAAAATCAATCAAAGCCTCTGCTGTCAATCCAGCCATAAATGGTGCAAAACGATGTTTCGTAACATCAGGATTCCCTCTCTCTCCGGTTATCCATTCATTAATATGATTTAATGCCATGTCAACATATAGCTGTACTCGAGTGTTATTTCGAGCATGCCCTGCCCTTTCTGCATAGACGTTCGCCTCAATAGCGTATGCTATTTCTCGTGACAAATCCGACCAATACCACTTATGGACATTAGTAAAAGTATCTGGATTATGGAATACTTTGTTGTCCCTTAATGCTAATAGTGCATCTTTGTCAGCTTTATCCGCATTCCGCACCCAATCTAGGTAGAACCCATGTGGGAACTTCCGCCATCCTTGTGTCACCCAATTTCTGCTATCTAAATATACCCGATATATTTTTTCAGCCTTTGCTGCATACGTCTCCCAAGGTTCCTTCTCTCCCGTATAAGCAGCAATTTGAAAATACACCCTCTGCGCATCATAATAAATACCTCGTGATTCACTATAAGATAAAGGCTTAGGGTTATAATCTAAGAGATACTCCCCCCACTTCCTCCCTGATTCGAGCATATTTATTTCCCAAAGATTCAATAACGGAGGCTTCACTCCGCTAGTTGTAGTGAATGACCATGAGTACCTCTCGATTGATCCTTCAGAATTAGAGTTTATGACGACCGTGTACTTTGTCGCCAATGCTAATGGATAATGAGGCCTTAGTATTATCACATCATCTTTTTTGCACGGAGACAGTGGAACCTCTATTTCTTTATTTTTAAGTAAACTAAAGCTTGCTGGAGTGATAGGTTGCGGGATAAATACTGAACTTGCCTGAATAGCAATCAAATCGTTGAGCTGAACATTATCAGCATAATTAAGGGGGGAGTGAAGAACCTGCCCGGCTCGTTCTGTGGAAAGCGTAAGTTTCCGAATTGATGCAGGATCAAATTCGATACCTTTTAAACTCAAAGTGCAAGTATTGTTTTCCGCGTTAGCGTATGACACAAAACAAAACAATGATACTAATATACAAAAAGAGCTTGCCTTGATCAAAATCATGTTTTACCAACCATTTTTTGTACATCGGATTCAACCCCAGAGCACGCGGCCACCTGAGTAAGTTCTGAAAAAGTCATAAATATTTTATGCTGGTCTAAATTATCCTCATACCCCGAAAATCGTACCAAATAGAGCAGTTATTGCTGTGCATTCGTCTGAGCATATTAATAATATGCGTAAACTCATGAAATACCCAAGCTAGGAATAAATGAAAATAATTTCTCTCAGCTTAAGTTCATTCAGCCCCTTAATCAAGGCTTCGCTTATTGTTTAATGATTATTGTGTCAGTGTCACTAGGTGTGGTGGTTTAATAAAGCCGGATAGACCCACTGAAGCAAGGGCATATGAGGTTGGTGTATTCCATTCCTACCTTGCCCTGTAACAGTGAAAGCGCACACCCATTAAAAAATAAGCGGATATTAATCAAATTCACCACCTCTATTAGGAATGATGCTGTACATCGCATTAATTGACCCTTCAGGCATCAAAAACTCATCAACCTTCTCTCGCGTTTTTATATTGTAAGCGACTACTCGGCTTTTAGTAATCGACAGCCTGCCAGTAACAACATCTCGAGCCCAAGAAATGTTTTCCCGAATACGAGTAGACCTCAGTCGGCTAAAGAGGACATAAGCAATATCTCCATCCAAACAAAACCCCCTACACCAACCTAGCGGCCGCTTGGTCCCTTCTATTTCGTTAAGGTTTACCCTGTCCACTACTTTGCGAGATGCCGAGTCTGCAATAACAATTTCACCAAAAACACTCGTAAAATATATGTATTGACCAATAACATGACCATCATGAACCCCTCCCTTCCCACCAATATATATCTGATCACTCGGGTCATGTAAATTAACAGCATCTTTTTGCTTGAACCGAGTGACCCAGAGTTGATCATCTAGTGAAAAAACAAAATTTGGATGACTATCGTGTGGCTTTGTTGAGTGAGTCTTTCTGTAATCAATAGATCTATCAAATCTATGCCAAGGATCTTTTCCCTCAACATTAAAAAAGGAAATAGGCTCCAATGTCGCCTTGGAAAGTACCACGACTAAATCTAATCCGGTGGAAACAACGGCAATAGAGCTACTACCATACGGAAACACATGGTGAATGTTTTGAAAAAAAGGGTACGATATTTTTCTGCGCAAATTCAACGAGGGATAGCTATACTCAAAAACCTCAGTTTCTGATGTTAACCATAAAGTGTCACCATCTAAACTTGCACATGTAAACAGGAGGCTTGGATGCTCATCAGGATAATTCTCCCCCCCTTTGTTCAATACAAGCAGCTCAGTTTGTTTCTTATCGTTCATATTTAAAAGGAGAAGCTTTGCCGATTCAAAGCCGCGGCCTTCTCCATAATCAACATTTTCTTTGCGCTCTATACCACCAGTTAGTAAAAATGTCATACTCATTGCTATCGCCTTCTAATGTTCATCTATCTGGCCGCCCACCCGACCCGTCATAGGGTATGGTCTAATGCAGTCGCACCCAATGATACTGAAAATCTTCTAAAAGAGACAGCTACAAGAAGGAGCTGATCTCGCATTATCCTTCCAAACGCGCTTTAAAAGCTAAAGCTGAGAAATTGTAGTCAATTCCCATACGTAAAACATTGTATGGGTCAATCGATTTTTTATTACACCCGCCGTAAGCAGATAAACAGCCAAGATATCCTACCTCTTTAACGTATTCTAAAATGTCACTATTTATGTCTTCTTTTTTTCCAAAAGGATATGCAAATATTACTTCCTTTATATTCAAAGTGTTTTCTACTGTTTGCTTTGATTCAATAATTTCTTGTCGTACTTTTCTCGCGTCATCTTTTGCGCAATTAATATGGTTTATAGTGTGCGGGCCAATTGTAAAGCCGAGCTGTTTCATATGCTTTATTTGTTTCCAATTCATGTTTGGCAGTGCTTTTCCCAGCGCCGATAAATCATGCTTAAACCCATTGTCTGTCCCAATCACTCCGGTACTAATGAAAAATGCTGCTGGGATTTTATGCCTCAATAAAATTGGCACGGCATTGTCGTAGTTATCTAAGTATCCATCATCAAAAGTGACTGCAACTATTGGGCGAGTACTATTTTTTGGTAAATTCCCATTAACAACATCTTCTATGGAAACAACCGTACACGTCTGTTTCACAATTTCCATCTGCTTATTAAACTGCTCTATTCCGACCGTTACAGAGTCACGCAGCTCATCGTTTACACGATGGTAAAGCAGTACGATAACTCTTTGATTATTCTTCAACGCCAACAGCCTGCGTGGAATTGGTCGAATTAAATAAACGTAAGAAAAAAACACGATCTCCTTGAAAATATGTTTGATAGCCCCTTTCTTGTTTAAACTTGCTAGTTTGCTGTTTAGTCTGTTTTTCTGTTTTAGTGTTGGTTTCTTGTAGGTCTTTCCTCCGTCTATTTGTTGTTTTCTCCACACTGGATCTCCTTTTGCTATTAATTGAACTGCTTGAACTAGTAGCAAGACACCAAGTTCGTCCAAAGTTAACTGCATACCTTTTACAGTAGAGTACTTCGATATTAAAATTGCGGACTCGACCAACACATCTCCAGTATCTAATCCGGCCTCTATTTTATGAATAGTACACCCAACCTCTTTTTCATTATTCCATAGCTCCCAAAAGGCCGGAGGCATGCCTCGATAAAAAGGAACCTTCCCCTTATGTAAATTAATTGTTCCTAATGTAGGAATAGAAAAAAGAGGTGTTTTCAATATAGGAGCAGCTAAAGAAATGCCCAGGTCAGGGTTGAAAAATCTTATTTTGTCCAATGTTTTTTTATCGTGCAGATTATTACAAGAATGATAAACAACATTTGGAAGGTTTTTTATATTTCCCCAGTCATATTGACTTCCCGGGAAAGTGTTGCTTTGTGTGGAGCACTTGTCTTTAAAAAGCCTCTGAATTAACCCGGAGAAAATACCTATAGACCGATGTGGTATCCACCGCCAACCATTTATCTTTAAATTCACCCACTGGCTCTTTAGAATTTTATTGACCGGTTTTACAGGTGAGTGGTGAGCAATTAGTAGCTGAACGCCTGGGTAATTGCTATTGATTTCAACTATTCCCTTTCTTACTGAATAAGACAAATCACCCGTAAATATCACGATTTTATCCATTATTTCATTGCCCTCGCAGTATGAATTTTTTGATTACCCATGACTTTGATCCTGTAGGGAGCACTCCCTCTTCAAACTCAAAGATATATAATCTGGATTATAAAATGTTACCGAACAAAATAACAATGCAAGACCTGACTGTATAATGGTTAGCGACAAATTAAAGGCTGGCACTCAATCGGTGAAACAACCAAGGCTTATACACATTCTACCTTACAATTTCGATATGGCCTATTAACCTCTCGCCCAGGTTGGTGGTCATCATTGAACTTGGATTAGTCATCGTAAGCGCTAATTAATCAGCGTACCTGTTTCTCTACGCACTCTTTTTTCATATTCCACGGCAGCAGTGCCTCCATCTCTTCCACTGTGGTGGCGTAGGGCAGTTGCTTGAGCATGGTGCGTAGG
>Ga0256839_1004046_pt1 | contig 14607 bp, 15 predicted proteins | sample 354166metaG_FD_185968 | JGI IMG/M metagenome (GOLD analysis project Ga0256839, IMG submission 185968) | Hydrothermal vent microbial communities from Mid Atlantic Ridge, Atlantic Ocean - 354-166 | ecosystem: Environmental > Aquatic > Marine > Hydrothermal vents | place: Atlantic Ocean: Mid... | reverse complement strand
GCTGCCGGACCCGGCTGCCACCACGCCGCAGGACCGGCGCTCGCACGCGCGCCGCATGCTGGACGCGATCGAGGCGGCCCTCGAGCAGCGCGCCACGGAGCAGGACCTGGACCTGCTGCGGGCCCAGTTCGGCGACCAGCGCGTCGACCGCGACCCCGCCCAGCTCATCGCGCTGCGCGACCGCTACCGGGCCGAGGTCCAGGCCGAGGAGCGCGCCGCCGCCCTCGCGCGCGGCGAGGCCGTCCCGCCGCGCAGCCTCAAGGTGCGCTTCTGATGCCCGGGCGGCCCCGCCTCACCCGGGCACAGGTGCTGATGTACCTCGCCGTGGCCCGCGGCCGCCGTAGCGAGGCTGCCCGGATCGCTGGTGTGTCGCGAATGACCTTCTACCGCGCGATGCAGCGGTATGGCATTCGGGTGCCACGCGCGCCGCGGCGGCTCGACATCATCGATGACGTGCCGCTGATCCAGCAGCTGGTCGAGGACGAGGGCCTGCCGCTGCGCGCGGTGGCGGCGAAGTTCGACGTCCACCACGCCACCGTGCTGCGCCGGGTGCGGCCGTCGGTTTCGCGCGAAACCGAGGGTGGATAGCGCAGGTGGTGCGTTAATGTAACGTTTTGGTGCGTTCATGTAACACTTTGGCTTGCGCCGCTGCGTGGCGCGGCTATGTTCCGGGGCATGGGCCTTCGGAACTTCATCGCCCGCAGGGGCAGCGACGCGACGCCACGCACCGTCCCGCCGGCGGCCGAGCGCGCTTCCGCCGCACCCGCCCAGCGCTCGGCCCTCGGCCGCGTCATCCGCGGGCCCTGGCGGTGGCGCCGGCGCCCGGCCGGCGCCGCCGTTTCCCTCCTGACCTGGGCCCGTGGCTGGCAGGCCGCGAAAGGCGGCCGCCTCTTCGCCGACTGGGGCGGCGCCACGGGCCGCATCAACGACGAGCTCAGGCAGCAGCTCAAGACCCTGCGCAACCGCGCGCGCGACCTCGAGCAGAACTCCGATCTCGCGCGGCGCTACCTGGCGCTGGTCGAGACCCATGTCGTCGGCCCCGCCGGCTTCCTGCTCCAGGTCCGCGGGCAGCTCCGTGATGGCCGGCCCGACACCGCCGGCAACGCGCGCGTCGAGCGGGCCTTCCAGGCCTGGGCCATGCCAGGCGTGTGCGAGCTCACGGGCCGGCTCTCGTTCCCGGACTGCCAGCGCCTCATCGTCCGCACGGCCGCCCGTGACGGCGAGGCCCTGATCCGGCTGCATGACGTCCGTCCCACGCGCGACAACCCGTGGGGCTTCGTGATCGAGCTGCTCGATCCAGCCCGGCTCGACACGCAGTACAACGACGACCTCCGCAACGGCAACCGCGTCCGCCTCGGCGTCGAGCTCAACCCCGCCGGACGGCCCGTGGCCTACTGGCTCGTCAAGGAGGGCGAGGACGGCACCAGCACCAACCGCGAGCGGGTGCCGGCCACCGACCTGATCCACGCCTTCGTGCCCGACCAGCCGGAGCAGCTCCGCGGGGTGCCGTGGCTCGCCGCCGCCATGCCGGCCATCCACATGCTCGATGCCTACCAGGAGGCGGCGGTGACGGCCGCGCGCGTCGGGGCCGCCAAGATGGGGTTCTTCACGACACCGGACGGGATGCCGCACGCCCTCGCCAGCGAGGAGGGCGACCCGGGCGATTTCCTCGACGAGGCCGAGCCGGGCGCCTTCGGCGTCCTGCCGCACGGCTACAGCTTCCAGCCATTCAACCCCGACTATCCGCATCAGGCCTACGAGCGCTTCGTCAAGACCGTGCTGCACGACATCGCCGTCGGGCTCGGCGTCTCCTATCACGCGCTGACCGGTGACCTCTCGGAGGTCAACTTCTCGAGCGCCCGTGCGGGCACGCTCGAGGACCGCGAACGCTGGATGACGCTGCAGCACTGGTTCGCGCACGCCGTGCTGCGGCCCATCTACCGGCGCTGGCTCTCGAACGCGCTGCTCAACACCGACCTCGCGGGCCGTCTCGGCCAGTCCGAGGCCATGCAGCGCTACAGCGCCCACCACTGGCAGGGGCGGCGCTGGCCGTGGGTGGACCCGCTCAAGGACATCCAGGCCACGCGCCTGGCCATCGCGGCGGGCCTGCGCAGCCCGCAGCAGGTGGCGGCGGAGATCGGCGTCGACATCGAGGACGTCCTCGACGAGATCGCGCGCTTCCAGCAGCTCGCGGCCGAGAAGGGCGTGACGGTCTCGCTGGACGGGCCCGGCAGAGGAGGGACGGATGGCGACACGCAAGCTGCGGATGCCTGAGCGGCTCACGCGCAGCATCGCGCTGAGCCGGGACGGGATCGACGAGGAGAGCCGCACCGTGCGGCTCGCCTTCGCGAGCGAGGTGCCGGTCGAGCGCTGGTACGGCATCGAGGTCCTCGACGTCCAGCCCGAGAGCGTCCGCCTCGGGCGGCTGCGTGACGGCGGGCCGCTGCTGATGGACCACGACCCGACCGACCAGGTCGGTGTCGTCGAGGCGGTCGAGATCGGCAGCGACCGGGTGGCGCGCGCGACGGTGCGCTTCGGCAGCTCGGCCCGCGCGCAGGAGGTCTTCCGAGACATCGTGGACGGCATCCGCCGGCACGTCTCGGTCGGGTACCGGATCCACAAGATGGTGATGGAGTCGCAGGAGGACGGCGTCGAGACCTACCGCGCAGTGGACTGGGAGCCGTACGAGATCAGCGTGGTCAGCGTGCCCGCTGACCACACGGTGGGCGTCGGGCGCGACGCCGACGGGCAGTGCTACGAGTGCGAAGTGGAGGATCGGACCATGAGCAAAGACCAGACCCCCCAGGTGCGTGCGGACGCGCCGGAGCCCACCGTCGACGTCCGCGCCGTGGAGAACGAGGTGCGCGAGCGCGAGCTCAAGCGCATCCGCGACCTCGAGAGCATCGGCGAGCGCTTCGCCGCCTACGGCGGGCGCGAGCTCGCCCGCGAGGCCATCCGCGAGGGCTGGACCGTGGAGAAGCTGCGCGAGCAGATCCTCGAGCGGCTGCCGGAACGCGACCAGATCTCGAGCGGGGAGGCGCCGGCCGGCCAGCTCGACCTCTCGGAGAAGGAGCGCCGGCGCTACAGCCTGCTGCGGGCCCTGAACGCCGCCCTTAACGGCGACTGGCGCCAGGCGGAGTTCGAGCGCGAGTGCTCGGCCGCCATCGCCGAGCGCGTCGGGCGCGACCCGCGCGGCTTCTACGTCCCGATCGACATCGTCGGCCGCCCCGGCCAGACCGAGGGCGAGCGCGTCATGAACGTCACCACGGGCGCCGACCTCATCGCGACCGACCACCTGGCGGACCAGTTCATCGAGAGCCTGCGCCCGGCCTCTGTGGTCATCCGGCTCGGGGCGACCGTCCTCAACGGCCTGCAGGGCAATGTCGACATCCCACGGCAGGTGAGCTCAGCCGGCTTCCAGTGGCTGGCGGACGACCAGTCCGTGACCGACAGCGTTCTCGGACTCGGCTCTGTCGCCCTGACGCCGAAGACGGTGGCCGGGTCGGTGGCCATGTCGCGGCGGCTGCTCAAGCAGAGCGCGCCGAGCATCGAAGACATCGTGCGCCGCGACCTCGTGCGGGGCGCGGCGCTCGCCATCGACAAGGCGGCGCTCCAGGGCGGCGGCACCAACGAGCCGGTCGGCATCATCGCGACCACCGGCGTCAACACTCAGACCGTCACCAAGGACGCCTCGCTCAACCTGACGCCGACCTGGGCCGAGATCGTCGGCTTCGAGACCGCCCTCGGCGCCGACGAGGCGCTCACCGGCCGCCTCGCCTACGTCACCTCGGCGAGCGTGGTGGGGACGCTCAAGACCACGCCCAAGGACACCGGCAGCGGCCTGTTCGTGCTCGAGGACGGCCAGATGAACGGCTACCCGGTCGCCGTCAGCAACCAGATCCCGAACCGGCTCATCTTCGGCAACTTCGAGGACGTGCTGATCGGCATGTGGGGCGTGCTGGACGTGATGCCGGACCCGGCCGCCAAGGCCGCCTCGGGCGGGCTCGTGCTGCGCGTCTTCCAGGACGTGGACGTGGCGGTGCGGCACCCGCAGAGCTTCTGCATCGACGCCTGATCGTGAGGGCTGCAGGCGGCGGGGCGCCTGCCCCGCCGCCACGACCTGAGGAGGTGCGAGATGGACAAGATTTACATCGCGAAGGCCTGCGCCGTCGGCGGCAAGCCGGTCAAGGTCGGGACGGCGCTCAAGGTGGGCAAGCTCCAGGACGGGGCGGACATCACCGAGGCCGACGCCCGTCTGCTGCTCGGGATCGGCCGCGCCGTGGACGACCCGGCGAAGCTCCCCAAGGCGCCGAAGGAGGCCAAGGCGGAGGCCAAGGGCTGAGGCGATGCACGCCCGCCTCGAGCGCATGGCCCGCACCGTCTCCCGCCAGCTCGGCGGGCCGGCGGTGGTGCGCCGCGACGGCGCCGCCTGGCACGTGGAGGCCATGATCGTGCCCGTGCTGCTGGACGCCGGCGACGGGACGGTGGCCGAGCGCCGGTGGCGCATCGCGGTGCCGGTGGCGGCCGTGCGGCTCGAGCCGGGCGACGTCGTCGAGGCCGGTGGCAATCGCTACACCATCGACACCGTCGACTACGACGACGGCGGCATCCGGGTGGGGTGGGCGCGATGATGCGGCTCGAGGTGCGCGGAGTGCGGAAGGCCGAGCGTCGCCTGGGGCGCATGAGCCGGGCCGTGCGCCTGGCCGCCTACCGGGCCCTCAAACGCACGGCGGTCACGGCCCGCAAGCTCGGCGCGCAGCAGATCGGCCGGGAGCTCAACCTCAGGCGCACCTACATCCGCGACAAGCTCAAGATCGTTGATCCGACCCCGGACCGGCTCCAGGCCGTCATCAAGGCGAGCAAAACGCGGGTGCTGCTCACCCGCTACGACGCGCGCCAGCTCGTGCGGGCCGCCCCGGGCGCCAAGGGCAGCCCCATCCGCGGCATACCGCCGGGCCGGAAGGCGGCCGGCGTCAGCGTCAAGGTCAAGCGGGCGGGCCCGCGCCGCAAGCTGCGCGCGGCCTTCCTCGCCCCGCTCGGCACCAAGGAAAGCGGCGAGCGGATCCTGGGCGTGGCGATCCGCACCGGCCGCACCCCGCGCAGCTTCAGGGTGCTCTACGGCCCGTCCGTGGACCAGGCCTGGAAGAGCGTGCGCCGCCAGGTCCTCGACGAGATCCAGCCGCTGCTCGAGCGGCGCTTCGCCGATGAGCTGCGGCACCGGTTGCGGAGACGGTGATGGCCTCGCGCGCGGCCCGGATCCTGGACGCGGTGGAGGCGGCGCTGCGGAACATCGACGGCACCGGCGGCTACCTCACCGCGGCGGGCCAGCAGGTGCGCCGCGGGCGGGCGGCGCGGAGCGTCACTGACGGGCTGACCCTGCCCGCGCTCGTGCTGCGGCCGGGCTCGGAGACCGTGGTCGAGGCGATGCCGGCCCGCGTGCGTGTGAGCTTCGGGATGACGGTGGAGGCGCTGGCCGCGGCCACGGACCGCTTCGACGCGGCGCTCGCCGACCTGGTGCACGACGTGCGCCGGGCGCTGATGCGCCTCACGCCGGGCGAGCCGCCCCTCGACGGGCTCGCCCAGCAGGTCCGCCTCGAGTCGGCCGAGTACACGCCCCTCGAGGACGGCAGCGACATCGCGGTCGCGGAGATCGCGCTCTCGGTGACCTACGTGGACGATCTGGAGGGCTGACCCATGGCGGATCGAAGCTACATCGGCAAGGGCAAGGTCTACCTCGGGCCCTACGGCGGAGGCGGGGCGCTGGTCTCCGTCGGCAACTGCTCGCGGCTCGAGCTCAGCATCGACGAGGAGAAGAAGGAGCTGCTCGACTTCACCTCGGCCGGCGGCGGCAAGGCGAACGTGGTCTCGCGGATCACGGGCGTGACCGTCGGCATGACGCTGCACGACATCAGCCCGGAGAACCTCGCGAAGGCCCTGCGCGGGACGAGCTCGGCCGTCACCGCGGCGGCGGTCACGAACGAGGCGCACACCGCCTACAAGGGCGGCCTGGTGGTGTTCGACAACCTGCCCGACCCGGCGCAGCCCGTGACCGTGACGGGTGCTGGCGGCACGCCGACCTACACCGAGGGCACCGACTACGTGCGCACCCGCACCGGCATCGAGGTCCTCGCCGGCGGCGGCATCGCGGACGGCTCGACCATCGAGGTCGACTACACCAAGGCAGCCTCCGACGTGGTCGAGGCGCTCACCCAGGCCGGCGCCGAGTTCACGCTCGTCTTCGATGGCCTCAACGAGGCCCAGGGTGGCAAGGCGGTGAGCGTGCGGCTGCATCGCGTGAAGTTCTCGCCGGCGCAGGGCCTCGGCTTCATCGCCGACGAGTTCGCCGGCCTCGAGCTGACCGGTGAGGTCCTCAAGGACGAGAGCATCACCGGCAGCGGGCTCAGCCAGTACCTGCAGGTGACCCTGGCGCAGTAAGCCATGCGCGTCGAGCGCGAGATCGAGGTCGGCGGCCGCAAGGTGGTGGTGCGCGAGCTCACCGTGGGCGAGGTCCGCCGCTGGCTCAAGGAGCTCGCCGACAGGGCCGAGGCGGGCCGCGAAGACGGCGACGGCCTCGACGTCGTCACCGAGGCGCTGTTCGAGGACGTCTCCCTCGACGACGTGCGCCGCATGACCGACCTCTCGAGGAAGGACCTGGACGCGCTCACGCCCTCGCAGATCCGCGAGATCGTGCGGGTCTGCGAGGAGGTCAACCGGCATTTTTTCGATCTGCGCGCGCGCCTGATGGCGCTCGGCCGCGGGCTCGGGCCCAGCTCGAGCTCCTGACGCGGGGGGCCCTGGCGCTGGTCGCGGCGGGCCACGCGGCCGTGTGGGACTACCCCTGGGAGGTCTTCCTCGCGGCCCTGGCCCAGGCGGGAAAGGAGCGGTAGATGGCCGACTCGGTGGAGGTCGAGCTCCGGCTGCGGTTCGAGGACCGCGGTGTCCGCGGCCGCCTGGAGTCGATCCGGCGCGGCATGCGCGCCTTCGAGCGCGACGGCAGCCAGGCGAGCCGCGCGCTCGTGCGCGGCTTCCAGCGCGCCAGCGAGGCGGCGGTCTCGCTCGACCGCCAGATGCGGGGGCTGCGCCGCACGCTGCTGGGGTTCGCCTCGGCCGCCGCCGCCATCCGCCTCGGGCGCGGCATCGCCCAGGCCGCGCTCGACATGGAATCGCTCGAGCGCGCGCTCGCGACGGTCACGGGCTCGGCGGCGGCCGCGGGCCGCGAGCTTGTCTTCGTGCGCGACGTGTCTACGCGCCTCGGGCTGGACCTTGAGACCTCCGTGCGCCAGTTCGCGGCGCTCGCGGCCGCCGCCCGTGGCACCAGCCTCGCCGGCGCCGGCGTGCGCCAGATCTTCGAGGCCGTCGCCCAGGCCGCCACCGTGCTGGGGCTCAGCTCGGACCAGCTCGGCGGCGCGCTCACGGCCATCCAGCAGATCATCTCGAAGGGCAACGTCTCCGCCGAGGAGCTCCGGCAGCAGCTCGGCGAGCGGCTTCCGGGCGCCTTCCAGATCGCCGCCCGCGCCATGGGGGTCACCACCCAGGAGCTCAACCGCATGCTCGAGCGCGGCGAGCTGCTCGCGACCGATTTCCTGCCGCGCTTCGCCGAGACGCTGCGCCGCGAATTCGCCGCCGGGGTGCCGGCTGCCGTCGCGAGCGCGCGGGCCGCTTTCGAGCGGCTGCGAACGGCGCTCTTCGAGCTGCGCGTCGAGATCGCCCGCAGCGGCTTCCTCGACGCGCTGACGGAAGGCGTGCGGTCGTTGACGGAGGCGCTGCGAAGCGGTCAACTGCGGGAGACACTGTTGACATTTGGCAGGACGGCGGCAGGCGCCATCTCTGTCGCCGTCAAGGCAATCCAGGAATTTGGCGACGAGCTTGCATCTCTTGCGCGTTTCCTTGTAGCCGGTGCGATCGTCAAGGGCATCCTGGCGCTGAAGTCAGCATTCACGGGCCTCGCCACAAGCATCTCTGCTTCGGCGGCGGCCACTGTTGCCCTCGATAAGGCCATCAAGCGCATTGCGATAGTCGGTGTTTTGATCACGGGCGTTGACTTTCTGTTGCGTAAAGCCATCGCATGGCTGAGCTCGACTCGTGAGGTAACGAAGGCAGAAGAGAACCGAGCGCGGCAGCTTGAGGCGGTTATCGAGCAAACCCGCAAGTACGCCGATGTGCAGGTTTTGTCTGAGAAGACCCTTCGGCGTATGACTGCTGCGGAAGTTGCCGCATACCAGGAGCGGCTTGATGCGTCGCGCCGTTACTACGAGGCATTGGCAGAGCTGGAACGTTCTCGCGCGGAAGGTAGTGAAGCTGCTCGCAGCGCGGAGAAAGAGGTTCGCGTACGTGAGGAGGCGCTAAGGCGTCTCCGGTCCCTTATGCAGGAGCGCCTGCGGGCCGAGCGCGAGTTCGCCGATCGCATCAGGGCGATCAAGGACCGCGAGCTCGAGGCCATCCGTGACAGCCTGGCGGAGCAGCTCCGCGCCTACGACCGGGCCAACGCGCGCCTCCGCAGCCTGCTCGACCAGCGCAAGGCCATCGAGCAGCGATTCGCCGAGGCGCGCGCGGCGCTCGAAGAGGCGCAGGGCGAGGGGGCGCCCGGCTTCATGGACCTCGCTACCCTCATGGCCGAGATCCGCCGCGCAGGCGCCGACCAGCTCTTCGACGAGATGCTTGCCAAGGCGGAGCGGCTGCGTGAGGCGACTGTGGCCGCCTTCCGCGAGGGCCTCATCTCGCGCGTGGACGCGCGCTTCTTCCTCCGCCAGGCCGAGCAGCTCGCCGGCGACGCGCTCGACGCCCTCGAGCGGCGCGCCCGCGACACGCTCGCCAAGGTGCAGGCCCAGATCGAGCAGCTCGTCGCCAAGGCTGAGTTTCTCAAGCGCATCGAGATCGGCTACGACGAGGAATCGGCGGTCGCCAGCACCGAGAGCCTGCGCCGGCGCATCCAGGCGCTCCTCGAGCGCAACCCGCTCAAGTGGCGCGTGGAGCTGGTGGGCCCCGACCAGGCCCGCGTCCGGGCCGACCAGCTTCTCGGCCTGGAGCGCAAGGCCGAGGGCGGCCTGGTGCTCGGTCCCGGCACGGAGACCTCGGACTCGATCCTGGCGCGCCTCAGCCGCGGCGAGTTCATCGTGCGCGCGGCCGCGGTGCGCCGCTACGGACTGGCCTTCCTCGAGGCGCTGAACGCCATGCGCCTGCCGCGCTTCGCAGGCGGCGGCCTGGTGCCCCAGGTCCCGGCGCTGCCCGGGACCCTCGCGGGCGCAGGCGGCGCCACCACGAACGTCACCATCGTGCTCGACGGCGCCCGCTACGGGCCGCTCCGGACCGACCCGAAGACGGCCGACGGGCTCCGCGAGGCGTTGCTCCGCACCGCGCTCAAGCAGGGAGGCAGGGGATGAGGGTCCCGCTCGTCATCGGTCCAGTCACCATCCCCGAGTACGCCATGCTCGGGCTGGAGCAGACCTACGAGCCGGTCGAGGGGGCTGTCCTGCTGCGCGCCTCTGACGGGAGCGCCCTCAAGCAGACGGCCTGGTCGAAGCTGCGCACGGTCATCACCGGCACGGGCTGGATCCCGGACGGGCTCGCCGGCATCGACTGGTCCTCGCCCCAGCTCATGCGTGCCAGCGCCCCGCAGTCGGTCTGGAGCACGAGCAACGTCATCACGCTGCCGGCCGCCCGGCGCGGCGATGTCGGGGTGCGCGGTTTCGCCATCGTGGACGACCGGCCGGTGGAGACGTCGGTCTCGATGGCCGGCGACACCGCCACGCTCGGGACCGTCTCGGGCGCGACGAGCTACTACGCCATGTACTGGCCCGAGTTCCTGGCCTACTTCGCGCCGCCCCAGCAGCAGATCGACGTCACGGGCGCGGCGGTGCGGTGGCGCCTGGCGGGGGAGGAGGCCTAATGGCGCTCATCCAGGCGCCCATGCAGATCGACGTGGTCGCCCCGTCGGGGCGGCTGCTCGTCGCCATGCGCATTGCCGTACGCCAGCGCGGACAGGTCAGCGCGCCGCTCGCCCTCAAGATCGTGTCCGGATTCGGACAGGTCCGTGCGCCGATGGCGATTGCGGTGCGCGCCGCGGCGCGGGTAAGCGTGGGGCTTCGCGTGACGGTGCAGGACAGCACGTGGAGCGACCGCAGCCGCTGGCGGCTCGCGGCGGAGATCGGGGGACAGGACGTGAGCGCGCTGCTGACCGGAACGGCGACGGTGGAGGCGGAGGAGGGAGCCGCCCGCATCGCCGAGCTCTCGCTGCTGCCGGACGCGCTCACGGTGCTGGGCCCGCCCGACACCTGGCCGGGAAAGCCCGTGCTGCTGGATGTCGTCTTCGTGGACGCGGCAGGCACACAGCGCAGGCGCGAGCGCCTCTTCACGGGGGTCGTGGACACGCCTGCCTATGATCCGCGCACGCGCACGTGCAGCGTACGCTGCACGGACGAGTTCCAGCAGCGCATCGAGCGCCTCGACCGGGCCGGCATTGCCGCCATCCTGCCGGGCTCGTACTGGTCGGACCGCGTCTTCGATGCCGGCGCCGAGCCGTGGGCGCACTTCGAGGACCGCCTGAGCACGCTGGCCGCCTCCTACGACCTCGACCGCTTCGGTGCGGGAAGGCTCGCCCCATGGTACGTCGCGGGCACAACGCCGCACTGGTCCTGGGGGCCGTCGCAGGTGCTGGACCGCTCGGTGCGGATCGTGCTCGCCCACCGACGCTCCATCACCACGACGGTGCGCCTCACCGTCGAGTATCGCTACCGGCGCCGCCGTCAGCGCGAGCGCCGTTACGTCTGGAAGCATCCGTGGACCTTATGCGACTACCTCAAGAAAGGCTCCACGCTGCCGGACAAGGACACCATTCGTAGCGCCGCAGCCGGCACCGGCTGGGCCCTCAAGGGCGAGCCGAGCTACGACCTCCTGCCGCCGAGCGGCTGGATCAGGTGCTTCGGCGCGGGGCTGCGCGCCTGGACCATCCGCGAGGATCTGCGCCAGAAGCTCGCCGTCGGCGCCACCTTCGAGCTCGCCACGCGCTTCGTGCAGACAGTGACCGAGCGCTACCGCATCGAGGTGCGGGCTCCGGAGGCGGTCTCGCGCTATGGTGAGCAGCTCGTCGAGGAGACCTGGGGCATGGAAGAGACCGCCGGCGACGAGTGGCGCTTCGAGGCGGGCTACGAGCCGCCCCCGGCCGGCGCCGTACGTGACGGCAACGGCGACTGGATCGCCGATGACTACGACGACCCAGCCCGCGTCGACGCCATCGAGACGCTGATCGCCCGCGCCCGGCGCAAGATTCTCGCCTCGCTCCGGGCGACGCGGGTCTACGGCGAGGTGCCGATCGAGCCAGGGGTGGAGCGCCACCACGTCGCCCGCATCCAGGCGCTCGGCATCGACGCCACAGGCAAGGTCGCGCGCGTCCAGCACACGCTCGACATCGACGCGGGCCGCGCGACCACGGGGGTCGAGGTGGCGCTCTTCGTCGCCGACCCCGCCGGCGTCACGGACGACCTGGTCTCGGCGCCCGCTCGCCCCGACACGCTGAGCCCCGGCCCGGCCGTCACCGTCATTGGGCTGCCCACGCACCTCGGCGGGCTCGCGGACTCGCCGCCCGAGGACCCGGACTGGGACGGCTACATCGGCAACAGCACCACCTTCTGGTCCGGTGCGCCCGTCTACGACGAGCGCTTCGTTGTGAAGACGCCGGGATCCGGCGCCGACGGCGACCCCGCCGAGTTCGAGGCCGCCGGCGGCGGCTGGATTCCGCACCGGGTGCGCGTGCCCGTGGACGCGCTTGCCATCGCATGAGTTAGGCCATGCCACTCACCTTCCAGTTCTACGAGGACAGCAACCTCACCAACCCGGTCGGCACGCTCTCGTTCACCTTCGAGAGCGACGGGTCCACAGGCGCGATCGACACCGTGGTCTACCTCGGCTCGACGGACGGCACCAAGACGCTCCAGGCGGTGAGCAACCCCGGCGTGGATCCCATACAGGTCTCGGTGTCGGACAGCGCACCCGGAAGCGGCCAGGAAGCGACCGCGGTCAAGCTCGCCATGACCCAGACCGGCCTCGACACCGCCACGCCCGGCGCCGCGTTGAGCCTCGGCGCCAGCATCAGCGGCGGTGTGGCCAACGCCGTGGCGATCTGGGTCCGGGTCGAGCCCACGACGCTCGCGGTGGGGACGAGCAACGAGCTCACGCTCACCACGAATAACGTGCAGGAGGTGTGATGGCGGACGTGCTCGACAAGGCGGCGGTCAAGGCCCTGCGCGAGCTCGTCCGGCAGGAGGTGAAGCCGTCTGGCCCACTGCCGCCGGCTCCTTCGCAGGCGATCCCGTCGCAGACTGGCGTCGCCCGTCCCGCGGGCCTCAAGCAGGGCAGCGGCGGCGGCAAGAGCGGTGCTATCGCCTCGCCGATTAGCGAAGTCGCCGGCAGCCGCGTCTACTACCCGCCGCAGACCGTCACGACGACGGACGGCGCCATCGTGCTGCGCATCGAGGCGCTCAAGGAGGTCCAGTTCGAGGACGCCAACGGCGATACCTTCACGGTGCGGTTCCAGTCGTCATGATCCCTATCAAGGTGCCAAACCTGGAGCTCTCAAGCGGCAAGCTGCCGGCGGCCTATCGCATCGATCCCGTCATGCTCGGCAATCCGTGGCACGGGCTGGTGCGAGTGGATAACACTGGTAACGTCACACTTGAGACACGGGCTGGTGTGACTAAGAGCTGCAAGCCAAGTACAACTGGCGGCGACGTGATGAGGCACGTCTACGGTCTGCGATTTGCAGAGGCTCCGGGTCTTCCTGGATGGTTCGTTGGAAGCAATCCTGATCCTGTGACTGGAAAGGAGTATGTCGACTATATTCTAGTGTCCAATGATGCCTTCGGTTTCTCGCAGATTCCGAAACTGAGGGGTTCAAAGGACGGCTCAACTTTCGACGTGGAGTTTGACGAGGCGAACGGCTGGCTCATCCGGGGAGATGATGGGCGCAATTGGCGCGTCGAGGCGACGCCAAGCGTTGATACACTTGCTGGAACGGCGAGGTTTGACGTCACATTTACCCCCTGGTGGACGATCGAAAATGGAGTTCTGCCGCCATCGCAGACAATCTCCATAACGACGGACTCTGGCGGCAGCACTATCTCGGTTGTATGCCTGATCGCTCTCAGTGAATCTGGCAAAAAGGCTGCGTTCGTTGCTGCGACGAGGCAAACCCTCGGCGCTTTGTGGGAGCTTACGGTGGGGATCGACGCCTCCGGAACAGCGCATGCATCCGCAATCCTCGTCCAGGACGAGGCGACCTCCCTAGGCACGCTAAACATATCCAGCAATCTTATTGCCAGAAACCGGAAAGTTCAGTTCCCTGATAACATCACGACTGACCCTGACACAGGAGACATCATAACGACCAACACATGCGAGTGGGTTGACGCAGGGACTGAGACGGAGGTTGGAGACAACCTGATGTCAATGCGTGGTTATGTTTCCGGTACGTATCAGAGGAGCCTCACCGGTCAGCTGATCGGCGCATATTACGCAGGAGACGTGCTTAAGAAGGTTGTTTATGAAACGACGCAGAATGTGACATTTACTTCAGTTGAAAACTGCTCTACAAGAGGTTATAGCAGGTGGAATTCGGAAACAGGCTACTGTTTCGATAATAGAATATTCGAAGCGTCATTGTCTGAGGAAATGGTCAACCGCATTGTGCAGACCATTTCGGATGGGAGCGCATCGGCTTCCGTTGTGCTGACAGAGACGCGCAATAGGACTGCTGCGGCAACAAGGGATTTTTCTACGCGTTGTTCTACAGGCAGTACTACAAATACTTACACAGAAAGTGAGTCCGGGGGAATTGAAACTCCACTTGGTGCCTACGAGTGGAACCTGTCTCAGTGGATGCCGAGCGGCTACGTATCTGGTCCAATGTCATCAGTCACCTTCGAAGTTGCGATGAATTATCCGGCTGACTGGGAGACCAATCCGCAGAACTGGCATTACCGCCTTGTCAACTTCCCGTACAAGGACTTTCTTGGTTTTGGTGGAACGACTGACGACAGCAAATATTCGTCTTACGTCTTCGTGCATAACAACCACGTATGCGGAAGACTGTTCTGCCGTGGGACACAGTTCGTTGACCTTGTATCTAACCCGATGTTCTTCGCGCGCAATGGTGATCCTGCGAATCTCGCGCTCGGCCCTTTTTTCGCTTACGGCAAGGTCCTACCTGCGCCCAGCGTTTCCTGGTCGCAGCCGCCAAATGCTGTGCGGCTGTATGAAGCACTTCACGCCAAGATCTACTTTGACAACTTCTACGTCAGGGAGAACATGATTTTGTGCCATCCGTTCACGTTCGAATGGCATCTCGTAGATGACGCGAAATATGCGTGGCTGGTCTAAGAGGGGCAGATGCTCGCCAACTGGGTCAAGCAGGGCACCAGCACCGTCGGCACCGGGGCTATCACGCTCGATGGCACCCCACCGGCAGGGTACGTGGCTTTCAAGGACGTATTTGCTGATGGGCAGTCAGTCTATTACGTCATCGATGACGGCAATAACCGCGAAGTCGGATATGGCACCCTGGCCGCTGGAGTCAACTGGACACTTAGCCGCGACCTGATCTACGAGACGCTGGAG
>Ga0256839_1004045_pt1 | contig 14607 bp, 8 predicted proteins | sample 354166metaG_FD_185968 | JGI IMG/M metagenome (GOLD analysis project Ga0256839, IMG submission 185968) | Hydrothermal vent microbial communities from Mid Atlantic Ridge, Atlantic Ocean - 354-166 | ecosystem: Environmental > Aquatic > Marine > Hydrothermal vents | place: Atlantic Ocean: Mid... | reverse complement strand
ACTTTGTCGGATGCGTGGCGAGCTTCTCACCCCAGGTGCAGGACATTCCCGCAGCCATGGTGCAGCTCATGGAGAAGGCGGGGGTGGACTTCACGATTCTGGGAGAGGAGGAGCACTGCTGCGGGTATCCGCTGATGATTCTGGGCATGAAGGAGGAGGTGCAGGAGCTGGTGCGGCACAATATTGAGGCTATAAAGGCGAAGGGTGCTAAAACTGTTGTTTTCTCCTGTCCAAGCTGTTACCATACTTTTGCACATGAGTACCCGGAGATTGAGGGTGTGGAGCTGCTGCATCACACGCAGTTCATCGCGAGACTGATTGAGGAGGGCAGGCTCAAACTGAAGAAGCCGCTTAACCTGAAGCTGGCGTACCACGACCCCTGCGACCTGGGCAGGAATTCAAGGGTGTTTGAGGAGCCGAGGGTTGTGCTCAGGGCTATACCGGGCGTGGAGCTGAGGGAGTTCCCGAGCTCAAGGGAGCTTGCACTGTGCTGCGGCGGCGGAGGTGATGTGGAGATTCACAATCCGAAGGTTACGGAGAGGGTGTCAATGCAGATAGTGCGGGAGGCTGATGAGGCAGGGGTGGAGGCGATAGCCACCGCATGCCAGCAGTGCAAGAGGGTTATTAAGAGCGCTGCCGAGAGACATGAGGGCAGAAGCTACCAGGTGAAGGACATCGCCGAGCTGGTGCTGGAGGCGATGGAATAGCACCTTCAGTATTGTTTTATGTTGGCATGCTCCATACATGCCCCACCAGAGGTTCGTCAGCCTCAGTAATGGTTACAGGTTGTTAACCTGTATATTAAAAAACAGGGCGCAGAACCGGCACGCTCCCCGAAATTGGCGCAGTGCCAGCGATGTGGGGAGTCGTCTTCCACCTGCGCAACATGCGAGGCTTCCGGTGAGGAAGCCAATGACAGCGGTGAGGGCTCAAGCTGATGCTTGAGTCTGATGCAGGTTCGGCAGTGGTGATACCTGAAGGGCGGTGCCTTCTGAGAAACCTCAGAATGAGCAGGGCACCCCGCCAATCCTGATTCCGGTTGATCCTGCCGGAGGCCACTGCTATCGGGGTCCGCCTAAGCCATGCGAGTCGACCGGGCTTCCCTCCTCCGGGAGGGAAGTCAGGGGCGGACGGCTCAGTAACACGTGGGTAATCTACCCTCGGGTCGGGGATAACCCCGGGAAACTGGGGCTAATACCCGATAGGGGGAGAGGTCTGGAAGGATCCTCCCCTGAAAGCTCCGGCGCCCGAGGATGAGCCTGCGGCCGATTAGGTTGTTGGTGGTGTAACGGACCACCAAGCCTGCGATCGGTACGGGCAGTGGGAGCTGTCGCCCGGAGATGGGGGCTGAGACACGGCCCCAGGCCCTACGGGGCGCAGCAGGCGCGAAAACTCCGCAATGCCCGCAAGGGCGACGGGGGGACCCCGAGTGCCCCTGCACTGCAGGGGCTTTTGCGGAGTGTAAAAAGCTCCGCGAATAAGGGCTGGGCAAGACCGGTGCCAGCCGCCGCGGTAACACCGGCAGCCCGAGTGGTGGCCGCTATTATTGGGCCTAAAGCGTCCGTAGCCGGGTGGGTAAGTCCCTGTGGAAATCCTCAGGCTCAACCTGAGGAAGTGCGGGGATACTGCCCGCCTAGGGGCCGGGAGACGCGGAGGGTACTCCAGGGGTAGCGGTGAAATGCTGTAATCCCTGGGGGACCACCAGTGGCGAAGGCGCTCCGCGAGAACGGGCCCGACGGTGAGGGACGAAAGCCAGGGGAGCGAACGGGATTAGATACCCCGGTAGTCCTGGCCGTAAACGCTGCCCGCTAGGTGTTGCACGCTCTACGGGGGCGTGCAGTGCCGAAGCGAAGGTGATAAGCGGGCCGCCTGGGAAGTACGCTCGCAAGAGTGAAACTTAAAGGAATTGGCGGGGGAGCACCACAAGGGGTGAAGTCTGCGGTTTAATTGGATTCAACGCCGGACATCTCACCGGGGGCGACGGCAGGATGAAGGCCAAGCTGATGACTTTGCCAGACGAGCCGAGAGGTGGTGCATGGCCGTCGTCAGCTCGTACCGTGAGGCGTCCTGTTAAGTCAGGCAACGAGCGAGACCCGTGCCCCGTAGTTGCCAGCGCATCCCTTCGGGGATGGCGGGCACTCTAGGGGGACCGCTGGCGCTAAGCCAGAGGAAGGTGCGGGCGACGGTAGGTCAGTATGCCCCGAATCCCCCGGGCTACACGCGGACTGCAATGGCCGGGACAATGGGCTCCGACTCCGAAAGGAGGAGGAAATCCCGAAACCCGGTCGTAGTTCGGATCGAGGGCTGTAACTCGCCCTCGTGAAGCCGGAATCCCTAGTAATCGCGGGTCACTATCCCGCGGTGAATATGTCCCTGCTCCTTGCACACACCGCCCGTCAAGCCACCCGAGTGGAGTCCGGTCGAGGCTTGGTCCTGCGGGCTAAGTCGAGTCCGGGCTCCGCGAGGAGGGTTAAGTCGTAACAAGGTAACCGTAGCGGAAGCTGCGGTTGGATCACCTCCTGAGGAATCCAGGGCACCGCCTTCAGGCACCAGAACTGCCGAACCTGTTTTAAGATGTTAGAGCTCGGGCTCTGTGGTGCAAAGCCACGGGCCCGTAGCTCAGCAGGCAGAGCATCCGCTTTGCAAGCGGAAGGCCACGGGTTCAAATCCCGTCGGGTCCATAGGAACCCTCCAGCGGGGTTCCTATTACCTCCCAGCAACCACAGATTCATTGTCTTTCATGGTCATCGCTCATGATGACTGAGGCTCGCAATCGCAGAGGTTGCGGGCCAATAGGCCGAGAGCGGTAATCGCTCGCTGAGGCCCCGCACAGGTCTGGCTGAGTGTACACTGGCATCTGTGCCCCAGTAGCAACAGGCTACTGCACGCCACCTGGGGGATGGCTCGGCTCGGGCGCCGACGAAGGGCGTGGCAAGCTGCGATAAGCCCGGGCGAGGCGCATGCAGCCTTAGAACCCGGGATGCCCGAATGGGAATCCTGCCAGGGCAAACCCCTGGCGCTCCGTAAGGAGCGGGAACGCGGGGAATTGAAACATCTTAGTACCCGCAGGAAAAGAAAGCAACCGCGATGCCCTTAGTAAAGGCGATCGAAAAGGGCAGAGGGCAAACCGAATCCCTGAGCGAAAGCTCAGGGAGATGTGGGGTTCGGAGCCACCACCGTGCCTCCCTCCCGGGAGAAGCCGAAGTCGGCTGGAATGCCGCGCCAGAGAGGGTGATAGCCCCGTAGGCGTAATCCCGGCGGGAGAGCGGTGGCTCCAGAGTAGCGCGGGTTGGATATCCCGCGTGAAGGTGGGAGGCATCGACTCCCAACCCTAAATACGTCCCGAGACCGATAGCGCACTAGTACCGTGAGGGAAAGCTGAAAAGTACCCCTGCAAGGGGGTGAAAAGAGCCTGAAACCAGGTGGCTACAGCCCGTGGCGGCGTGAAAGGAGTGAGCCTCCCCGAAGGAAAGCGCCGCGAGGCGCCGGTACGAGGGGAGGGGACCAGCGTCGCCACGTACGTTTTGAAAAACGGGCCGGGGAATTTGCGGTCATGGCGAGGCTAAGGGCTCAAAACCCGGAGCCGCAGCGAAAGCGACCGGTCCGCATGCTCCCTCCGGGAGCAGAGGGACGGGGTGTGAAAGCGCCCGGAGTCATGGCCGCAAGACCCGAAGCCGGTCGATCTACCCCGGGGCAGGGTGAAGCGTCGCGAAAGCGACGTGGAGGCCCGAACCGGTGCTGATATGCAAATCGCTCGGATGACCCCGGGGTAGGGGCGAAAGACCAATCAAGGCCGGCGTCAGCTGGTTCCTCCCGAAATGTGTCGCAGCACAGCCCGGCCGGAGGTAGTTGGCAACGTAGAGCACTGATTGGGTGTTTAGGGGGCGAGAGCCCTCGGCACCCTGTCAAACTCCGAAGTTGCCAACGCCGTAGATGGCCGGAGTGAGGGCGTGGGGGTAAGCTCCGCGTCCGAAAGGGGAATAACCCAGCCCGGGGTTAAGGTCCGTAAGTGCCAGCTAAGTACTAAATAGGAAGGGCGTCCTTGGCCCAAGACAGCGGGGAGGTAGGCTTAGAAGCAGCCATCCTTTAAAGAGTGCGTAACAGCTCACCCGCCGAGGTCAAGGGCCCCGAAAATCGACAGGGTTAAGCTGGCCACCGATACCCCGGAGGGGCGCAAGCCCACCTCGTAGGGAGGCGTCCCGTCTGGGCAGAAGCCGGGGCGTGAGCTCCGGTGGACCGGGCGGGAATGAGAATCCCGGCAGTAGTAGCAGCAAAGTGGGGTGAGAATCCCCACCGCCGAAGGGGCGAGGCTTCCTCGGCAATGATCGTCAGCCGAGGGTTAGTCGGTCCTAAGGGCATGCGTAACACGACATGCCCGAAGGGGAAGCAGGTTAATATTCCTGCACCTCCCGGGTACGCGCGGCGACGCAGGCTCCGCTCCCGACGCTTCGGGCTAAGCCGAGCAGGACTGTCGTCCTGTTTAAGCGCTGAAGCCTGGGGAGAACCGTAATGGTGAGAACCAGGTGAAGGCGTGAACAGGCTCCCGTATGGGGGCTTCGGCCGATGCCTGGAGCCCGTGAAAAGGGAGCGGGGAAGGACCCCGGGAGACCGTACCAAGAACCGACACAGGTGCCCCTGGGTGAGAAGCCCAAGGCGTGTCGGAGGAACGCAGGCGAGGGAACTCGGCAAACTGGCCCCGTATCCTCGGTAGAAGGGGTGCCAGCCTCCAAGAGAGGCTGGTCGCAGTGACCAGGGGGCTCCGACTGTTTAATAAAAACACAGCCAGCCGCAAGCCCGAAAGGGTGAGTACGGCTGGTGACTCCTGCCCAGTGCCGGTACGTGAAACCCGGGTACAACCGGGCGAAGCGCCGGTAAACGGCGGGGGTAACTATAACCCTCTTAAGGTAGCGTAATACCTTGCCGCTTAATTGGCGGCTTGCATGAATGGATGAACGAGAGCCCCGCTGTCCCCGCCTGCGGTCCGGTGAACCTGTTGTGCTGGTGCACAGACCAGCGACCCCCAACGGGTAAAGAAGACCCTGTGGACCTTTACTGCAGCCTGTCGCTGTGGCATGGCCGCGGATGTAGAGCGTAGGCAGGAGCCGTAGAAGCCGGGGCGCCAGCTCCGGTGGAGGCGCCAATGGAACACTGCCCGTCCGTGGTTATGCCTCTAACCGCTTCGGCGGGACAACGGCAGGTGGGCAGTTTGGCTGGGGCGGCACCCCCCTGAAAGGATATCAGGGGGGCTCTAAGGTCGGCTCAACCGGGTCAGAAATCCGGTGTAGAGTGTAAGGGCAAAAGCCGGCCTGACTGGATTCCGCCCAGAGAGGAATCCAGCCCCGAAAGGGTGACCTAACGAACCACCGTGTGCTCCTCGGTGGGGCCCGGTGATAACAGAAAAGGTACCTCAGGGATAACTGAGTTGTCGCGGGCAAGAGTTCACATCGACCCCGCGGCTTGCTACTTCGATGTCGGCTCTTCCCATCCTGGGTGTGCAGCAGCACCCAAGGGTGGGGTTGTTCGCCCATCAAAGGGGATCGTGAGCTGGGTTTAGACCGTCGTGAGACAGGTTAGTTTTTAACTGTTGGGGGTGCCGGTCGCCTGAGGGAAAGCAGCGCTTAGTACGAGAGGAACGGCGCTGCGCGGCCTCTAGTCTACCGGTTGTCCGACAGGGCACTGCCGGGCAGCCACGCCGTAAGGGATAAGGGCTGAAAGCATCTAAGCCCGAAACCCCTCCCGAAAAGAGGCGACCACTTCCCGGCTTTGCCTCGCCAAGAGGACCGGGGCTCGCGAGAGCAACGGGTGCCGGGAACGAGGGCACGGGTAGAAGACCCGGTTGATAGAGCGGGGGTGTAAGCGGCGAGCTTCGGCGAGCCGTTCAGCCCGCCGCCACTAACAGCCCGAGGTGCCTGTTGCGAAAAGGCACGGATGCCAGGCACGTATCAGCCAGACCGCTGCGGGGCTTTTTACGCTCACCGGAAGGGTGAGGTTGGGAGACGATGGGAATCCGTTTGATTCTGAGTTAATTTTTCAAATACTCAAGTTTGAGTACGAAATGCTGCAGGATGAGATTAAAAAGAACGTTAAAATTGTGGATACGATTAAAGCGGTTATAATTCCTGTTGCCATAGCAACCATCGGGTGGGTGGCAACAACAGAAAACTCTTTAAAAGCGATGGAGCTGTTTGCCATAGGGCTTGCTTCAGTGTCAATGATCATGCTGGTGTGGGGGATATCCAAAAGGATGCACGCGATAAATACTGTGTTTTTTGATAGACAGGAGGAAATTGAAAATTACGTAGAGAGAAACTATGGTTATTCAATGTGTTTCAGACGGGATTTTAAAATAAAACTGGATGCAAAGCCGATAAGAGAAAAACTTACAAAGGCAAACCATATGCTGCTTGCTTTCTGCCTTGCATACGCAATTGCATGGGCGATTCTGATCTGGATAAATGGCGAATCATATCATGTGATTATTCCAATTTTAGTTTTAATCGCACCTCCGCTTATAACATTGCTGTGGGAGGGATTTGGACATAATAACACCAAACTAAACCGCTAACAAATAACGCTAATTACCATTACCACTGTAAACCACCCTATTTGGAGGCGCTATGTGTTTTTCAGCACCACGTGGCTGCCCTTCTGATGGTGCACATAAAATCCTGCCTTATTCAGTGCTTTGATTACATCTCTTGCTGAAAGTACTGGAAGTTTTGACATTTACACATCCACTGTAATAACTCTGTCCGTCTTCTTCAGTTCAAGCAAATCTTTTTCCTGGCTTTCAATGTAAGCCTCAATCGCCTCTTTAATGTTCGCCCTGACCTCCTCAAGGGTTTCGCCTTGCGAGAAGCACCCGGGCAGAGCTGGAACCTCTGCCCAGTATCCTCCTTCCTCCGCCTTATGGATTACAACTTTGTACTTTTCATGTACATTAACCCAGCCATTAACTTTGCAAAAGTTGCGCACACCCTCTGCAAATTATTGGAGAAGCGGTACAGCTTGTGGATTTGGTGGTCGCCGGGTTCTCTCACAGGAAAATTCCGAATCCAGCATCATTCCAGCAACCACTTCCAGCTCTCTTATTTCATCCTTTTTGTCTATTAGATATTCGCGGATCACATTGACTTATTCAACCAAACAAATATTTAAAAGTTTGGTTATAACAACCGAACTTTACGGAAAATCACTTCCTGCTGGTTGTCATGATAGGCGGGGCACGAACTCACTGCCATTCAGTGCACAGTAATTTACAGAACATACGTAAAAATGCCTGATACGCCGTCATACTGTCAGATTGTTGGCTTTAATTTTGATGTTAATGTAAATAACTTGACAGTAAATGTTGCAGCCGTCACTATTAGGCTAACCTAAGTAGGGTTTGGATATGAGGCTGAGCAGACGTGCTGAGGACTACCTCAGGATTATCTACGAGCTGAAAATGGAGAAGGGCAACGTTCGGGTGAGGGACATAGCCCGTGCCCTGAATGTTAAACCTCCTTCGGTCACGGAGATGGTGCACCGGCTGAGCAGCAGGGGGCTGCTGATATACGAGAAGCGCACCCGCATCTCCCTGACCGACGATGGAGAGAGGCTTGCTAAGAGCATCAAGGACAGGCACAGCGCCATAATCACCCTCCTGAAGCTCATGGGCGTGCCTGCCGGGGTTGCCAGCAGAGACGCCCACCGCATAGAGCATGTTGTTAGTGTAGAAACCATAGAATGCATAAAGAAATTCGTAAAAAATGTAAAAACCTGACTGTTTTTGGAGAACAAATATTTGCAGAGCATGGTCTCCACCAACATGGTCAGGAAAGCGTGGCGACGGCGCGGAGCAGGTAGGTGCCGGTGGTGAGGCTCCACAGGCACAGCTTCTCTTCGCTGAGGCGATGCCTCAGGAGCCTGGGAAAGGGCGCCCTCTTGGAGAAGTACCCTGCCTTCAGAAGGAGAAAATTAGGGAAACCTAAATATACACCTAACTTAGGTATGCCTAATCAGGTGATGTTATGAAGGAGATGCGCCGCGCACTGGCAGTGCTTGCGGGCTTTCTGCTCCTCGTCACTGCGGGATGCCTGACGGTAGAGCAGAAGCCGGCAGAGGAAGAGGGAGTGGCAGAAGCGAGAGAAAAGGGAGTGGTCTACGTTTACTCCGCCAGGCACTACGGGCAAATGGAGCCCGTGTTTGAGGAGTTCATGAAGGAGACGGGGATAGAGGTCAGGTTCACCTTCGGCAAGGATGCAGAGATCAGGGAGCGCCTGAAGGCGGAGGGCAGGTTCACACCTGCTGATGTGTACATTGCGGTTGACGCTGGAAACCTCTGGCTGGCGGCGCAGGAAGGCCTCCTGCAGCCCGTGGAGAGCGAGGTGCTGGAGAGGAACATCCCCGCCAACTTCAGGGACCCCGAGAACAGGTGGTTTGGGCTGACAATGCGGGTCAGGACCCTCGTCTACAACACAGAGCGGGTCTCTCCGGAGGAGCTCTCCACCTACGAGGACCTTGCCGACCCCAGGTGGAAGGACAGGCTGTGCCTCAGGCCGTCCACCAAAGTGTACACCCAGTCCCTGGTTTCCAGCCTGATAGCCGCCCACGGCGAGGATAAGGCTGAGGAGATCGTCAGGGGATGGGTTGAGAACAACCCCCGGTTCATAGACAGCGACACCAGGATAATTGAGACAGTCGCCGCAGGCGGCTGCGATGTCGGCGTGGTCATGCACTACTACCTTGCCAGGTTGCTCGACAGGAACCCGGACCTTCCCGTGAGGATATTCTGGGCGAACCAGGAGGACAGGGGCGTGCACGTGAACATTGTCGGCGCCGGTGTTACAAGGTATGCCAAGAACAGGGATGAGGCGGTGAAGCTCATAGAGTGGCTCAGCTCCGAGAAGGGGCAGAGACTCTTCGCCGATGGAAACTTTGAGTACCCAATAAACCCCGAGGTTGAGCCCCACCCCTTAGTGAAGGGATGGGGGGAGTTCAGGATAGACCCGATAAACGTGGCAGAGTACGGCAGACTGCAGGCAAAGGCGATACACCTCATGGAGAGGGCTGGCTATAGGTAGCACAATGCTCCGCGGTGCAGCCGGCATCCTGCCCCTTTTTATTTTTCTCCTGGTCGCCCTGCCGGTACTCAAAGTGCTGGCGGAGGTGGCGGTGCCGTCGCTGGAGACCTGGAGAAGCCTGGGTCCGCTGCTGCCCCTGATGCTCAGAAACACCCTGCTGCTCCTCCTGGGTGTAGGTGCGGGAAGCTTTCTTCTGGGCGTGTCCCTTGCCTGGCTTACCGCAGCCTACAGGTTTCCTGGCAGCAGGTACTTTGAGGTGCTGCTCATCCTTCCGCTGGCTGTTCCCACCTACGTGCTGGGCTATGTTTACATGGCGACCTTTGACTACGCCGGGCCCTTCAGCACCGCAGCCAGGCAGCTTCTGGGCATCACCCTGCCGGAGATAAGGTCAGGCTACGGCGCTGTGGCTGTGATGAGCTTAGTGCTCTACCCGTATGTTTACGTTATGGCAAGGGCGGGTTTCAGGCAGCTCTCCAGGGCAAGCATGGATGTCTGCAGGGTTATGGGCTACACGGGGCTCGAGACCCTGATTAAGGTAGCGCTGCCCCTCTCCAGACCGGCGGTGGCAGCGGGCATGGCGCTGGTAATGATGGAAGCCCTAACCGACTTCGCCACGGTGAGGTTTTTCAACTTTCCCACCCTCTCCGAGGGGATAATAAGGGTTTGGTACGGGAGGATGAACCTGCAGGCTGCTATGGAACTGGCGGGGCTTCTGCTCCTGTTTGCGCTTGCCGTGGTCTCGGTAGAGCACAGGCTCAGAGGCAGGGCGCAGTACTTCCAGACGGGCGGTGGCATGGAGAAGAAGCATCTGAGGGGCACACGGGGAGCTGCGGCAGCCTTCTTCTGCACCTCTGTGCTCTTCCTTGCCTTCCTCCTGCCAGTCCTCCAGCTCACCCTCTGGGCTCTGGAGGAGACCTCCGCTCCCTCCACCTCCCTGGAGATGTACCTCCAGCTCCTGAGCAGGAGTCTGAGCCTCGCTGTGGCTGCGGCGCTGGTATGTGTCCTCCTGGCCACCGTCCTGGCGGGGGTACTGCAGCTGGGAGGGAGCAGGATTATGCGCAGGCTGGCGGGGCTCTCCACCATGGGGTATGCTGTACCCGGAGCGGCGGTGGGTGTGGGAGCTCTGAGTGTGCTCTCCTCCTTTGACCGCTGGCTGAACTCCCTGCTGGAGGGCACCCTCGGATTCACCCCCGGGCTCCTCGCCACAGGTACAGTGCTGGGGCTCATCTACGCCTACACCGTCAAGTTCATGACCATAGCCTACAGCGCCGTGGACTCCAGCATGAGCAGGATAACCCCCAGCATAACAGGTGCCGCGAGGAGCCTCGGCGCCCGCCCGCTGGAGGTGGTTACCAGAATTCAGGCGCCCATGGCGGTGCCGGGGATTGCAGCGGGCGCAGTTTTAGTGTTTGTGGACGTGATGAAGGAGCTGCCGATAACCCTCATCCTGAGACCCTTTGGCTATGATACGCTGGCAGTCTGGGTATGGCAGATGGCTGCCGAGTCCATGTGGGGAGGTGCTGCTCTTCCTGCCCTCACCATAGTGCTCGCTGGAGTTATTCCTGTGGCATACATCATCAGGAGAGGTGTGTGAATGAAGCCCCAGGTGGTTTTGAGCGGTGTTGCAAAGAGCTACGGCGAAACCCCGGCGGTTGCTGACCTTAGCTTGGAAGTGGGAGATGGGGAGGTCTTCTGCCTTCTGGGTCCCTCGGGGTGCGGCAAGAGCACCACCCTCCGGCTGATCGCCGGGCTTGAGGCTCCAGATGCGGGAAGCATAGAGATAGGCGGCACGCCAGTGGCTGGCGGCGGCACCTGGCTGCCGCCGGAGGAGAGGAAGGTTGGGATAGTTTTCCAGGACTACGCCCTCTTCCCCCACATGAGGGTGCGCGAAAACGTAGCCTTCGGGCTCAGAGGATGGAGCCGGCGGGATGCCAGGAGGAGGGTGGATGAGGTGCTGGAGCTGGTGGGGCTCTACGGCATGGAGGAGCGCTACCCCCACGAGCTCTCCAGCGGACAGCAGCAGCGCGTGGCAATTGCCAGAGCCCTCGCCCCTGAGCCGGAGGTGCTGCTGCTGGATGAGCCCTTCTCAAATCTTGACCTTGACCTGAGGAGAAGGATAAGGCAGGACATAAGGAGGATTCTCAGGGAGGCGGGGATTACTGCTATCTTCGTCACCCACGACCAGGAGGAGGCGTTCTATATCGCGGACAGGCTGGGGGTTATGAGGCGGGGGAGGCTGTGGCAGGTGGGCACACCCGAGGAGGTGTTCCACACGCCAGCAACGCCCTTTGTTGCCAGGTTCGTGGGCACAGCCGACTTTCTGCGGGGCGTTGTGAGGGATGGAAGGGTGCGCACAGCGCTGGGCGAGTTTGAGGTGCACGGTGAGTTTCCAGAGGGAGCGGAGGTGGAGGTGATGGTTAGACCTGAGTACATTGAAATTGAGGCAGAGGGCGCTGCAGAGGCGGTGGTGGTGGAGAGGACTTTTCTGGGGGGGCACTATCTGTACACTCTCCGGCTGCTAAGCGGAGAGAGGGTGAGGTGCCTGCAGCACCACGACGTTACTCTGGAGGCTGGCACCAGGGTGAGGCTCAGACTCAGAGCTTCGCACACCCCGGTGGTTTTCCCCAGGAGCACAAATTAGGGAAACCTAAATATACACCTAACTTAGGTATGCCTAAGATAAAACTTGCGGAGGTGCGGTCATGATAGAGGCAGCAGGCATAACCCTCAGAGAGGCGATAGAGGCGATACTGGTTATATTCATAATGGCAGCCTACTTAGAGAAGACGGGCGAGGCTGATAAGAAGAGGTATGTGTACGCGGGAGCTCTTGTGGCTGTGCTCCTGAGCATTGCCCTTGCCGTGGGGCTATCTGCCATGGGCATTGACCCGGAGAATGAGCTTGCTGAGGGTGTGCTCTTCATTGCAGCGGGGCTTCTCGTGGCGAGCTTAGTTGTGTGGATGTGGGGGAAGGCAAAGACGATAAAGCAGGAGGTTGAAGCCAAGGTTGCCGCCGCCGCAGGGGGTACAGCGCTCGCGCTGGTCGCCTTCGTCATGGTCTTCAGGGAGGGTGTGGAGACGGTGATATTCCTGCAGAGCCTCCTCCTGGCGGGAGCCAGTGCTCTGGAGAACCTGCTGGGCGCCATCTTCGGGATAGCCCTCGCCCTGGGCTTTGGCGTTGTGTTCCTCAGGGGCACTGCCAGAATCAACCTGCCCAGGTTCTTCAGGGTCACCTCAGCCATACTCGCAGTGCTGGTGGTCAAGCTCATAGCCAGCGGCTTCCACGAGTTCTTTGAGGTGGGTCTGCTGCCCAGCAATGAAGCGCTGCTCGCATTCGTGGGGTTCTTTGCCAGGGACTCCACGGGCGCGCTGATAATTCTCGTGATGCTCCTGGCGCTGGTTGGCATGGTTATTTACGACATCGCCACCTCCCGCCTCAGCCTTCCGGAGCACCTGAGCGGCGCCGAGAGGCGGAGGCTGAGGTACGAGTTTGCAAAGGAGAAGTACTCAAAGCTCGCCCTCGGTGCGGTGCTCCTCATAACATCGGGGGTGCTCCTGGCTCCTGCGGTCACCGCCTCCGACGTGCTTGTGCCCGAGCCCATACCCTTGGAGGCTTCCGGGGATGAGGTGCGCATACCCGTGCCGGAGGAAGAAGGGCTCTACGTTTACTCAGTGGGCGAGGTGCAGGTGCTGGTGGCGGTGAGGGAGTCAAGAGCCTACCTCGCCCTGAACAGGTGCTACATCTGTCCGCCCGTGGGCTACGGCTATGATGGCGAGTTCTTAGTGTGCCTGAACTGCGGCGCACCAATAAGCCCTGAGACCGTGGGCACGCCGGGAGGCTGCAACCCCGTGGTGGTGGAGTATGCGCTTGAGGGCGGGAGCTTCGTGCTGAGCGCCGAGAAGCTTGCCGAAGCCTGGGAGCGGTAGAGGATGCTGGGCTTTGCGCTGCGCTTTGCAGCAAGGACGGCGCTGAGCCAGAGGTACCGCTTCGCCGCCTTAGTGGGGAGCATAGCCCTCGCCTCCACCCTGCTGGTGGTGCTGGCGGTGCTCTACCTGAACGCCAGCTCGCTGCTCGCCCTTGAGCTCAGCGGCGTTCCAAACCTGGTGGTTGAGCCCAGGAAGACAGCCGCGGGGGTGCCTCTGGCAGAGCTGGGCACAGAGGATGTGCTCGCCCTGAAGTCAGGGAAGCACTTCTGGAGGAACAACATTCTCAACGCTGCGCCCGTGCTTCTGGCTGAGGGCAGGGCAGAGGGCAGTGAAGTAAAGCTTGCAGGCACCTGGTTCAGGCGTGAGGTTGAAGGGGAGAACGGAAGCTACCCCCTCGGCATTCTGGAGTTTAGTGGCTGGAGCTACACCGGCGAGCCTCCTGCCAGCGGTACGGTGGTGCTGGGTGCCGGTGTTGGGCTGGCGGAGCCGGGGGATGTGGTGGAGATTGAGGCGGGAAGCGCTGCCCGCAGCTTCAGGGTGGCAGGGGTGCTGGAGACAGGCTCCTACTGGGACTCCTACATCTTCCTGCCCTTGGAGGAGCTGCAGCAGATGGTGGGCAGGAGCGGGATAGACATGATTCTGGTGGGGGCGCTGATAAAGCCAAAGGATGAGCTCGCAGTGAGGGCAGAGCTTTACGGCACAGAGGCGCTGTCGCCGGAGGAGTTTGAGGCGTGGTACTGCTCCCCCTACGCCTCGGCGATAGCCTACACCATAGCCGAGGTGGTGCCCAATGCCAGCGTCAGGGTGCTCAGAAGGGTCACAGAGGTGCAGGAGGAGCTTCTCAGGGCGTCTTCTGCTGCGTTTGTGGTGCTGTTTGCGGTCTCAGCTCTGGTGGCGGTGTTCTCAATTCTGAGTGCCCTGAGGATGTATGTGTCGGCGAAGCGCCGGGAGCTGGGAATAATGAGGGCACTGGGAGCTTCTGAGGCGAGGGCTGGGGTACAGCTTGCTCTGGAGGTGCTTGCAGCTTCGCTTCTTGCAGCGCTGCTTGCATATCCGCTGAGCGGTGCGGTGGCTGGTGCAGTAAGCCGGAGCGTCTTCGGAGCAGAGCTGGGCTCGCAGGGGGAGCTGCTGGTGCTCTCTCTTGCAGTGCCTCCTGCAGCGTCGCTGGTGGCGCTCCTCTTCCTGCGGAGGGAGCTCGGCAGAGAGCTGGTGGAGGTGCTCAGGTGATGCTTTTAAGGCTTGTGAAAGCGTCGCTGCGCCACAGGGCGAGGCTCTACCTGCCGATGGTGCTGGCGGTGTCGCTGGCTCTGGCGCTTGCCGGAACTGCGCTGATGGTTGGGAAGAGTTTTGAGAGCATAGTGGAGCAGAAGATGCAGATGTACGGGGCGAATGTGATTCTCACGCAGGTGGAGGAGGTGCCCGCGGGAGGCGTTGCTGTGGAGCTCAGGAGCGAGGAGCTTGAGGGCTCGGAGGTGCTGGTGGCGGTGGCAGACCTGGGGGCGCTGCTGGAGATGAACCCCGCATGGATGGTTCGTGGCGAGGGAGAGGTGCTCGTGGGTGCGGAGCTGGCGGAGCGCCTGGGCATAGCCCCCGGAGAGAGGGTGGTGCTGGCAGGC
>Ga0256839_1004044_pt1 | contig 14608 bp, 14 predicted proteins | sample 354166metaG_FD_185968 | JGI IMG/M metagenome (GOLD analysis project Ga0256839, IMG submission 185968) | Hydrothermal vent microbial communities from Mid Atlantic Ridge, Atlantic Ocean - 354-166 | ecosystem: Environmental > Aquatic > Marine > Hydrothermal vents | place: Atlantic Ocean: Mid... | reverse complement strand
AGTTGAAGCAGTTGAAGCAGTTGAAGCAGTTGAAGCAGCTGAAGCAGTTGAAGCAGTTGAAGCAGCTGAAGTTTCCGCTCCCGAAGAGCTTCTCGCTCCACCCTCCATTGAAAAGCCCTCTTTTCATCGCCCCCCTCTTCGTCAGCATACTTACCTGCCTCGCAGTGGCCTGTTTGATGAGCAGCAAAAGCCTCGGCGTGAAAAGCCCGCGATGGAGATGATGCAGATGCTTAATCGCCCTGCCATGCGCTTCTATCAATACACCCGACTGATGGGGCTGTTGCATTCAATTGTTGATAAAAACCAGTCTGTTGTGATTACTCATTTGAGGCTTCCGGCTCTGGTTATCTCTCCGGAGAGGGGGGTGTTCGGTTCCATTGATCCTTTGGATCGTGAGGTGGAGCTATTCTCCATGGCGGCTTATAAATTTAAGGTGCAAGAGGTTTCATCGGCTGACCTTGATGATGTGATGGCCGGTTGTATTGTTCAGCCACTATGGGCACTGTTCTATACGGCGGCACTCTTTGGTTCCGAGGGTCGTTTAATGGAGGCTCTGGTGCCAAATGACCTGCTTCACTTGAAGCGTATGCCTGACTTTAAGCGAGTGCCCCACTGTATGGAGCATATGAAGCTTGCGAAATATCTGGTTTCACACAATATAGATATTATCGGTTTAGCTCAGATGACCTCTGTTTCACTACCGATGGTAATTAATTTTTGCAATGCATGTGAAGAGGCTGAACTGATAAAGCGGCGATCTGCTGCACTGCGTGAAAAGGAGGTGGTTAGTCGGCCTAAAAAAGGGGTTGTGACAGCCTTTCCCTCGCCCGTACATCATAAAAAAACTAAATTTAAGCATAAGGTCGGCTCTTCATTTTGCCTAGAGCGAGATGGTGAAAGTTTAAGAACCGCAGATGATAGTCGTTATAAACAAACAACAGAACCAAGTAACAACAACGGGGACGCATAATGAGCAAGCAAGACGATCTAAATAAAATAACCAAAGAGCTGCGAATGAATGTACCGGATATCTCAGGCGTGATGATTGCCAGTGATGAGGGTCTCTCAATCGCGACTGATTTCGCAGAAGAGGATGCTGTACGAGTGGCCGCTGTGAGTGCGGCGGCATCGGGCTTGGGGAACAGAATTTCACAAAATGCCTCTTTGGGTGAACCAGAAGAGGTGATGGTAAAGGGACGTGATGGCCTGCTGCTTATCTACCTTGCGGGTGATAACAGTGTTTTGGCCGTGCGTGCGCCATCGCGTGGTAACCTAGGGCTTGTTCGGCTGGAGGCCAGCTCGGCGGCACAGGAAGTGCGTAAGGTTTTGGGCTAATCACAACACAATCGGTGGGGCAATATAATCATGACAAATGAAATTATCGAACAAATACCCGAATGTGTCCGTTTTAATGATGAGGATGCTCAAGCATTAATTCGAAACAAGGATGTGTTATTGACGCTTGAGGACGGGCTTGTGGAGGGGTTTTACAACTCTGTCTACTCCTATAGTGTGACACGTGCCGTTTTTACTGATGATGAGCGTGCTGCTCGTGAGCAGACGTTGAGAGACTGGTATCGACGTACCTTGAATGGCCCTTTCGATGATGCGTATTGGCAGTGGCAAACATTTGTTGGTCTAGTGCATATTAAACGCAAAGTGAATAATGCGATGGTCTCTGGTATGTGGGGTTGGATTTTGACCTACCTAAGCTCGAACGCTCTTGAACATTTAGAGGCGAATGAAGCCAAGGCGGTGATCAAGGCACTGCATTCATTGCAAGCAGCTGTTATGGCTTTAATATCAGAGAGTTATCAACGTAATATGTTTGTTGCTGTGGACAAGGCATCCGGTATTAAAGAGGCGCTGTTAATGCGACTGGTTAATATCGAAATTGATGGCATGTTAGACGATGCCCGTGCAAACGGTACCGGATAACTGATTCGGATGGAGTATTATCAGTTAGTCACACAATCAGAAAAAGGGGCTGCGTTAGCTGTTGGTGGTATTTCAGGCGGTGAGGCGAGCTTGTTACCTGATAGCAAAGAGCTCTACCCAAAACTCTCTGCGGCGGTATCCAACAACGCATACGCCGAGCACTTGCAGCGGCGTATTGAGCGTAACCCACGAGATCTTCGTTCGCATACACAGCGTGTTTTGATGCGATTTTCTCGAGGGGATGCTTTTGCTATATTTAGCGCAATGGCTGATCTTTTCATTGTACTGGGCGATCTGGGCTATGATCTTCGGCACTCGCTACTCATGCATGTATCGGAGAAGCTTCAGGCAGATCAGCTGCAGTTTTTGACACAACGATTGCAAACCGGTTTACGTGCAGATGAGCAGCTGCCGGATGGTAGTTACTCTCGGCTGTCACAAGGTGGGGTTGAAAATTTCCCCTTGGTCTCTCAGGCGGGTATTGCTTGCCAGCAGGATGATGGTGTAGTACTGGTTCAGCAGTACATCGATGCGGGCAATATTGAGCAGGCTTGTCGTCTGCTAGAGCAACGAGTTGATGCAGATCCGGGTGATCAGAACGCATGCGAAAAGCTGCTGGCACTCTATCGTGAGCATCAGCTGGTCAATGCCTTTCAGGCCAGTTATTACCGCTTTTCAGGGCGTTCATTGGCGGCTCCAATGTCTTGGCAGGCGCTTGATGAGCATTTTAAAAACAGATCGTAACATTACATACAAGGAAGCACGCTTGTCTGACTATCAATTGGCGGATGACCTCTATTTATACCCTACACCGGCCGGTGCTTTTCACGCCGTCTCCAGTGCAGAGGATGACCCTACCCGTGATCTTTTACGCCATATCCTAAGCTTTCAATCTTGTCCAAAGGCTGAGATCAACAAACTCTGTGAATGGCTGGGGGTTGATGATGAACAGCAGGCGCTCGCCCTATTGCACCAGGCGCAGACCATGTCATGGATTCATGGCCTCAAGGAGGCGAAGGAGATACATGACGCGGGTATTGGGGAGGAGATGGCGACACTTATTCCGCAACTCTCCTCGATAGGTAAAGGGCTGTTAGTGGATGATAATGGCTTTTCATTGGCTCGCAGTGGGGTTGATGACCCCACTGCCGAGGCGTTGTCGGCACTGACGGCTGATCTACTCTCTGTGCAGGATCGCCATGCAAAACGGATGGAGAAGCACTTAGGTGTCACCACCCAGGCATGGGGTGCTGTTGATGCCTTCGGTGCCAGTCGTATTGGTGTTTGGCCGCTTTATGTTGGGGATTATCGCTTTTCACTAGTGCTGCTCGGCGTGCCACAATTGAATCGTCAAGAGTTTGTTGCCTTGGTCTGGAGCTTAATGAAGCGCTATGGCGGGGAGAGCAAGTAGCCTCCCTAGGGAAGCTCTGATCAAGTCATGAATGTTTTATGCTGGCTGAAATCACCGTCATTTATCCCGAAAACAACACCAATAGAGCGGCTATTACTGCGCATTTCGGAATAAATAAGAACGATTTCCTCTCAGCCTAAATTCACCCAGCTCTTAATCAAAGCTTTCCTAGGAGCTTGTCGGGCTGGAGAGTCTGCTGCGAAAAAGCCTCCACCGATGAAGGTGGGGGCTTTTTTTGTGAGAAAGCAGTGGCTACTGACTGGATAGGTACTCAGCAACCGCATCGATATTTTCCTCCGAAACGGAGGGCAAAATAAGGTTCATCATATAACCTTCATTACTGGTGCGTTTATTGGTTCGGAAATCATACAGTGCCTTCAAAATATAGCGTTTGCTCTGTCCCACAACCATGGGAGATGTAGCGCCATTAGTGGGTGACTCTCCTCTGCCATCGCTGCCATGACACAGACTGCAATTATAAGTGCCAAAATAGACTCTTTTCCCCGCTTCAATCAGTGATTTATTGGTGCTTTTATAGCGAGCCCGGGGTAGCGAGCCGTAATAGGCCGCAACATTTTCGATATCCTGCGGATTGTTAAGTAGGTTGGCGAGGCCATGCATTAGGCTGTCACCCTGCTTAGCATCACGAAATGAATTAACACGTTTTACAATGTAGTCGGGCAGCTGCCCTGCCAAGTTAGGGACTTCTGCGCTGGGGCTGATGCCATTATTACCATGGCACGAGGTGCAGTTGGCAGAGAATGCCTCGCCCGCCATGATGTCAGCGGCATTGACATGGCCGCCAATAAATAGCGCAGCTACAATTGCCAGCCCATATCTTTTTATGATCATGATCTCTCTCCTTAATGGTGGTGGTTCATTTCAGCTGGAGTAGCTGCCGGGCTCTGTTCACTGTGATGCATATGAGGATGCTCTGCGGATTGAGGCATTACATGATCGGCATGTGACTGGGGGGTATTGCCCGCTGTATGGTTGTGGTCACCGTGAAGTAGATTGCGGCTGGCGGTAAAGATCGCCAGAATAATCAGCGCAACTGCAGCTACTTTTAAGAGCGTACCGCGAAGTTGGGGTGTCAGGGCGCGCATTAGGTAGGGTGTAAACAGCATGGCGGGAATTGTACCGGCTCCAAATGCAAGCATCACCAGCGCCCCCTCAAGTGGTGAACTGGCCGTCAAGCTAAGTGCTAAACCGGCATAGACGAGGCCGCAGGGCAGCAAGCCGTTGAGCATGCCCACCATCAGCCAAGGCGGGAGTTTATCCTGTTCATTGGCTTGCTTGCTCCAGCGACCGAGGCCGGTTACGCGCATTATTGTGCCGGTGAGGCGGCTTAATGGGTCTGGCATCCAGCCACCCAGATTCAAGGCAAACAGAATCATAATCGCAGCCGCAAAATAGCCTAACCAAATCTGAGCTGATTGCAGTCCATTATCACCATGAAGATTAATACCAATGGTGGCGATAATAGCACCCAATACCATATAGCTGCCAACACGCGCCAACTGGTAGCTGATAAGACCGGGCCACCATACTTTTTCACGGCTCATGGTGATTGCAGTCACTAAGCCACCACACATGCCGATGCAGTGAAGGCTACCCAATAGGCCGATGGTGAAGGCACTTGCAAGTAATATTTCCATTAGAGTGGCTCGTCGTTATGCTCTTGGGGCGGCGTATCGGGGTTAGTGAGTGCTTCTTTATCAAGATCTAGCGAGCTTAATACTTGGGAGAATTTGCTGGGCTCCACAAACTGTAACAGCGCTTCTCCACTCTTGTCTAGAATAACGTCCAGCCCTATTTTTGGGTAGAGAAAGTGGAGAATCTCCTCTTGCACATGTACCAAAGCGGGTTCGCCAAACTTATTGCTGATATCTTCAGGCCCCAGTTTGATGCGTGGAATTGAAGTCAGGGTGATCACCGGCATGTTATTTACCATCGCCTGTTGTTGATCATCAATCTCCAGTTTTATATTACCGGAAGGGAAGGCGATGGGGCCATGGGCCTTATAGCGAATCTGCTCTAGCTCTGACTCTTTGGAGTGCAGCCCAAGCAGCATCTTGCTATTATCCGGCAGGCTGGGGAAAAAGGCTTCCACATTGTGTTCCGGGGTAAGTTCATTGCCTTGCTCATCTATTTCAGGGGGCATAATAAAGAGCGCCCGTTTGGCTCGACTGCCCAAGATTATTTCCGCTTCACCTAGGGTTGTTTTGCCTAAAACGACACCAAATACAGTCATCTCACCCTGTTCATTTTCGCTGATAATAGCCGCTTGAGTTATCTCTTGTTGCTCCCCGCCAGAGGGCCACAGGGTGTAGACGATGAGTATGGCAAGGGCGAGGTATAGTATTTTTATTTTAGTGCTCATAACGTGGTTATCTTTCATATCGCTGATAATTTGCGCTATTGTACATTAAGTCCACATTTTATTAGGAACTTATTGTGCACTTTCGCCACCATAAAACATTGTTGATTATTTTGTTGCTGGTAGAGCTGATTTTGGCGGCCAATGTGGATATTGAACGGATGTTTCGTTTGAACCTGGCGATGGGTGTTGTCTATTTTGGTGTGGTGTTCTGGTTTATCTTTGGTGAGCGGCAGTGGTGGCCCTATCTGTTTGCAGGGGTTGCCTATATTACCTATATCGTAAGCTACCGTTTGCTATCTGTCTTTGATCTCTCTTTTGATCGTGTGAGTTACCATCTCTATTTAGCGCTATTATGGGGGTGTATATGGCTTATTCACTCTTTTGTGGAGAGAAATATGGGCTCACCCGTAGCACCGCCCGCAAAAGATCACTCCAAACGGCTCACTCTGGATGATGATGATAAAGATGATGATTTTTATTGAGAGCTTGGTACGAAAACTATTTTTCGTGCAAAGCTCTGCTGATGGTCACGGTTCATTACGGACGCGCAGAAAGCTGGCGAACTTAGGTATGTCATTGAGGGTTTTCCCCGTGAATGTGTAGGTGACTGTGCTGCCAATGGGTGGTGGGTTTTTGCGCTGTTGGTCACTCAAGCCGCTACCCAGTTTGAATGTTTTGCCTTTGCCATCAACAACCAATAGCGAGCCTAACATGCCGCTGTATTTTCCTTTTCCGGGGTGGTGCCCGATTACGGTGGCTTCACCATCTTGGTATATTTTCACTTTAAGCAGATTGTTGCTTCTCCCCGCTCTGTAGTAGGCACTCCCTTTATGCAGCATTAACCCCTCACCACCGGCGGCGACAACCTGCTCCAGCTTTTCTTTCAGTTTGGTATGGCTGGATAACTGATACTGTTTGACCATCTGTAAGTGGGGGCTTGGGTGGGTATCAATTATCTGTTTGAGTTTTACTAAGCGTTGTTCGAAAGGAGTCGCTTCTAGCGGAAGGTCAAAAACCATATAGCGCACTTTATGCCACAGCTTGTGGTTGGTTGGCCGCTGTCGAATGGTGCTGAGGAGTTTTTCAAATTGGCCTCGACCGATCCAGAGTTCACCATCCAGCTTATGAGTAGGCAGTGCGTCGGTAAACCACTTGGGTGCGGGGAAGGGGTTGCCATTTTTTGAGATTAACTCACGCCCATCCCAATAAGCACGCACACCATCAAGTTTCTCACTTACCCAATATTGCTCGATCTCGATACTCTTTTGGTATTTATGAGCCAGCGGCAGTGGCGGTGGTTCTGCTGAGTAGAGCGTGTGACAGGGGGTGATGATAAGCAGCCATATCAGCCACAGGGGCGGTGGATATTTCATTTGTGACCACTCCTTGGTCTCTACACAGGTCGTTATTGCTTAGTTCTATCAATAAACTGCTCTATCGCAGGGTCACTTTGAGATGTTTTGATCTCTATTATTTTTCCGCTATTTTTACCGATAAAGGGTTGAGCCTTGCTGAGCATCAGCGGGATTAACACTCGCAAATCATTGCTTGAGCTGCTCGCCTCAACGGTGATCATCCAGAGCTGTTTTGCGTGCTCATCGTTACTGCGCCCTTCCAGCCGGATATAACTTTTATAGGTAGTGGTTTCGCTGGAGCGCAGCTCTCTGCCGACCAGTCGATAACGGTAGGGGGCGTAGAGTTCAGTTGTGGTGGTGGCGATAGCGCCATCTTGGATTGTTTTCTCTTTGATCGTAATATTTTCGCCCCCCGTGTATTCATAGACGGGTGTGCTGTAGGTGTGGCTTTCAGTGATGCCGCTGTTAATACCAAAGCTGAAGTATATTTTCTGCTGGGCAGACTCCCCAGGGCTGGTGCTGTGCAGTCCGGCTTCTGTGAGAGCTTGTTGGGCATAGCGGCTAAACTCTTTGAAGTAGAGGTCATCGCGGTTGACCTTGGGATCACCACTTAGCAGTAGATACGATTGATTGTTGACTGAGTAATCTGGCGCGGTAATGGCATCCAGCTTCAGATGGACAGTGTTCGTACTGCAAGCGCTGAGGAGTAGTGTGATGAGCAGTAGTTTTGTTTTTTGTAGCATGGCGAGGCCTTTTGCGATTCTACGAGGCAGAGTGTAGCGTCTCTTTGGGTTTTTGTCAGGATTCATGGTAACTACTCAGCGTATTTATCTTTTGCTTCAACTCTTTGTTATTTTTGTACTCAATCGGTCACATATTCCCTATATGCTCCCTCTCTCCGTGCGAAAATGCCTCGATTTGAAGAAAAATCTAAACACGCTGAATAGTTACGATCCATATTTTTTGGTGGTTGTATATTAGCATTTACTGATATAGACTAGGTAGCAAGGAAAAAGTTCCCGTGAGGCAGGCAAGTGAAAATGAATAAAATAACGATAATGGTGGTACTGTTTTTTCTGTTGAGTATTGCCCATGTGAGCGCTGAAGAGTCGATGCCGGTGCAGTTGTTGGAGTACAAAACCTATGTTCAGCAGGTCACATATGATGGTGTTATAGAGGCTGTTCAGCAAGCGACTCTTTCGGCTCAAACATCGGGTCGTGTCACCGAGGTTAACTTTGATGTGGACGATTTTGTGCCGCAGGGCAGCGTGATTATCCGGATGCGTGATAAGCAGCAGCAGTCGCAATTGAGTGTCGCCGATGCAGCGTTGCAAGAGGCGAAAGCCCATTATACCAAGAGCCGGGCAGAGCATAAGCGCCTCGCGGATTTACGAGATAAAAAGCTGGTCTCTGTTTCAGTATTTGACCAGGCGGTTGCGGATCTCAATACCAGTGAGCAACGCTTGAAAGGAGCGCAAGCCAAATACCAGCAAGCAAAAGAGCAACTCGGCTATACCGTTATCAAAGCACCTTTTAGCGGTATTGTGGTCGCTCGCCACATTGAACCGGGTGAGATGGCCAATGTAGGGCAGCCACTGATGAGCGGCTTTGCAGTAGATGATATGCGGGTCAATGTCTCTGTTCCGCAACACTATATTGAACGGGTTAGAAAAAATAGTACGGCAAAGGTGATTTTTGCTGCAGATGAGAAGAGAGCTTTCGTTAGTGAGGCGATTGTTGTCTATCCTTACGCCGACCCGATTACCCATGGCTTCACTGTTCGAGTGGGTTTGCCCAGCGGCATGGAGGGCATCTACCCTGGCATGATGGTGAAAGTGGCCTTTAGCGCAGGCTCTTTCCGCGCATTGGCGATTGAACCCAAAGCGGTTGTTCAGCGTAGTGAGTTAAGTGCAGTTTATGTGAAAGCGGGTGATTCACTCTCTTTTCGGCAAGTTCGTTTAGGTAGGCATCTGGAGGATGGGCGTACCGAGGTGTTAGCCGGGTTGCATGAGGGGGAGCAGGTTTCACTGGAGCCGCTGCGTGCCGGTATTTTGCTTAAGCAGCGTCAGCAGACGGGAGAGTAATCGATGAGTGATTCGACGCTGGGCCTCTCTGGTGGTATCGCCAAGCGCTTTCTTCAGACTGAAATTACGCCACTGCTGGCGTTAGTCGGCCTGTTGCTGGGGCTGTTTGCCGTTATGGTGACTCCGAAAGAGGAGGAGCCGCAAATTGATGTCACTTTTGCCAATGTATTTATTCCATTTCCCGGTGCCTCAGCGCGTCAGGTTGAGGCGTTAGTCAGTACGCCCGCAGAGCAGGTGCTTTCAGAGTTGCAAGGGGTAGAGCATGTCTATTCGGTCTCCAAACCCGGCATGGCGCTGTTAACGGTTAGCTTTGAAGTGGGCGAGCCGCGAACCGATGCCATTGTTCGCCTCTATAACGCCATACACTCCAACAGTGATTGGATTCCACCCAATGTTGGGGTGTTACAGCCCATTATTAAGCCGATGGGGATAGATGATGTACCTATTGTCTCGCTCACGCTGTGGAGTGAAGAAGATCAGGTCGGGGCTACCGAACTATCTAAAGTTGCTCACGCGATTGAAGTTGAGCTGAAGCGGGTTAAAGGTACACGGGATATCTACACCCTAGGCAGCCCTGATCAGGTGGTACATATCCTGCTCGATTTGCAAAAATTGGCCGGTTACAACATCGCGATTGATGAGTTAAGCCATGCACTACAGCGGGCTAACGTCTCCAGTGAAGCGGGAGTGATGATTCGCGATAACCGCGAAATTCAGGTGCGAGTGGGTGATTTTTTCAGTAGCGCCGAAGAGATTGGCCAACTGGTGGTGGGTGTCGAAAAGGGCAGGCCAGTCTACTTAGCCGATGTTGCTGAAGTGCATATTGGCTCTGATCAGCCCGAGCAGTATGTCTGGTTTGGCACTGGCCAGGCGGTTGCCGAAAAAGGCGTAATGGCGCGAGGTGAATTCCCAGCGGTAACAATTGCTGTGGCCAAGCAACCGGGCACAAATGCGGTGGATGTGGCAGAGCAGGTGGTTCAGCGTATTGAGCAACTGCGAGGGATATTGATTCCGGAGGGTGTCGAGGTCACGGTTACCCGAAATTACGGTGAAACCGCCGATAACAAGGCGACCAGCCTGATAAAAAAGCTGCTGTTTGCCACCCTCTCGGTGGTGATTCTAACCTGGATTGCCATTGGTCGGCGTGAGGCCTTTATTATTGGCAGTGCGGTGGTTGTTACCCTGGCAATGACGCTGTTTGCCTCGTGGGCATGGGGCTTTACAATCAACCGTGTTTCACTGTTCGCGCTGATTTTTTCGATTGGTATTTTGGTGGATGATGCCATTGTGGTGGTTGAAAATATTCATCGCCACATTCAGTTAAATAGAGGTAAACCCCTCTCAGAGATTATTCCAAAAGCGGTGGATGAGGTGGGTAGCCCAACCATTCTGGCAACCTTTACAGTGATTGCCGCACTGCTGCCGATGGCTTTTGTGAGTGGTTTGATGGGGCCCTATATGAGTCCCATCCCGATTAATGCCAGTATGGGGATGTTGATCTCTCTGGCTGTCGCCTTTGTGGTCACCCCTTGGTTAACCCTTAAAGTGTTGGGTGAAAACCCCGTTGTTTCCGGGCACCAAGAGGGTAGTGAGCCGGGTCTGTACCCGCTCTTTAACCGTGTTATGCGCCCATTTTTGATGGGTGATAAGGGGCGAGCAAAACGCTGGAGTCTGTTTGGCGTAGTGCTGCTGTTGATCGGGCTGGCGGTCTCCTTGGTCGCGGTTAAAATGGTGGTGTTGAAAATGCTGCCATTTGATAATAAATCGGAATTTCAGGTGGTGGTCGACATGCCTGAAGGAACCCCTGTCGAAGTTACCGCTCGTGTACTGCGTGAGTTAGGGGCTCATATTGCCAGCGTGCCAGAGGTGAGTGACTATCAGGCCTACGCAGCCACGGCAGCACCCGTGAATTTCAATGGTCTGGTACGTCAATACTACCTGCGCAGTGACTCGCATATGGGTGACCTACAAGTGAACCTAGTCGACAAATCACAGCGTGATCGCAGTAGCCATGAAATAGCGCAATCAGTGCGAGCACCACTGCAGCTAATTGGCCAGCGCTTTGGTGCAAATGTAAAAATAGTAGAAGTGCCGCCGGGGCCTCCGGTGCAAGCACCTTTAGTTGCCGAGGTTTACGGGCTTGATTATGAGGGCCAGATTCAGGTAGCCAAACAGCTACGAAAAGTGATGGAAAACACCGCCGAAGTGGTGGATGTGGATGACTCCATAGAGGCTTCCGCGCAGCGCTACGTGATTCGGGTTGATCGCTCCAGAGCAGCGCTTTTGGGGGTTTCGCAACAAGATGTGGTTGATGCTATTTCAACCGTATTAAGGGGTGCCGATGTCAGCTACCTGCATCGCGACTCTTCAAAGTATTCAGTGCCGGTACGCATTGAAGTTTCTGAAGGTGATAAGGCGGATCTGAATGCTCTTTTGGCCATCAAACTCAGAAGCCAAAGTGGCCGTTTGGTGGCACTGGCAGATCTGGTAACCGTTCGCAGCGAAGCGCGTGAGCAGACCATCTACCATAAAGATTTAATGCCCGTGGTTTTCGTGACAGCCGATGCGGCGGGTACTACAGACAGTCCGTTATATGGCATGTTTGATATCTTTTTTCAGCTGAAAAATGCAGCATTTGAACCCGGGTATAGCATCGAGCAAGTGCTGTTTGCACAGCCGGACAACCCCTACCAATACAGCGTGAAGTGGGATGGTGAGTGGCAGGTTACTTTTGAGACCTTTCGCGACATGGGGCTTGCCTATGCGGTGGGCATGATCCTTATCTACCTATTGGTGGTTGCCCAGTTCCGCTCCTATATTGTGCCGTTGATTATCATGGCACCGATCCCCCTAACTATTATCGGTGTGTTACCCGGCCACGCGTTACTCGGCGCACAATATACGGCAACCTCAATGATCGGCATGATAGCCTTGGCCGGAATCATCGTGCGGAACTCTATTCTATTGGTGGACTTTATTAATCAGGAGTTGGCCGCAGGCCGGCCATTTGATGAAGCGGTGATTCGCTCAGGCGCGGTGCGTGCCAAGCCGATTATATTGACCGGTTTGGCGGCAATGCTGGGGGCGATGTTTATTCTGGATGACCCTATTTTCAATGGCCTGGCTATTTCACTGATCTTCGGGATTTTGGTGAGTACCGTGCTTACCCTGCTAGTGATTCCGGTTATGTATTATGCCTTTATGAGAGCTTCGTACGAAAAATAGTTTCCGCTCCAACAAGGAGAATATGAATCGTGCAAAGCTCTCTTTATGCGTAAGCGCTTCTCAGCCTGAGCCGTGCGCCGTGGTGATGATTTCGATAAAATCAGCACCATAGCGCTCCAGCTTTTTAGCGCCCACGCCCGTTATCTGCCCCATGGATAAAAGAGTGCTCGGGCGAGAGATCACCATCTCCCGCAGGGTGGAGTCATGGAAGATGACAAAGGGTGGCACCCCTTGTTGATCGGCCAGCTCTTTGCGGTACTCCCGTAATCTCTCCCACAAGGCGTTCTCCTCGGGAGTGGCAAAGGCTTCGACGCTACCTTTATCGCGCTTGCGGCTCCCTTTTGCAGGCTTTTTCAGTTTCCGTAACTGCAATGTCTCACCCTTTAAAATAGGGCGGGCGGCTTCATTGAGCTTGATCGCGCCATGCCCTTCAATATCAACACTGAGAAGCCCCCGTGAAATCAATTGACGAAAAAGGTGTCGCCACTCCTGGGTATTTAACTCTTTGCCAATGGCATAGGTGCTCACCTTGTGATGGCCAAAGCGGGTAATGCGCTCACTCTCTTTACCCATTAAAACATCAACCAGATGATTCACCCCAAATCGCTGCCCAGTGCGGTGAACACAGGAGAGTGCCTTTTGCGCCGCCGTAGTGGCATCCCAAGTTTTGGGCGGATCTAGGCAGGTGTCGCAATTGCCACAAGGGGCATCCAGATGGTCGCCAAAGTAGCTCAGCAGTGCTTGGCGGCGGCAACTGGTGATTTCACAAAAGCCCAGCATCGCGCTCAACTTGTGCTGTTCAACACGCTTATAGCGCTCACTCGCCTCAGACTGCTGCTGCATTTGCCGCAACACGATCACATCCTGCAAACCGTATAACATCCAGGCATCAGCGGGCTGACCATCACGCCCGGCTCGCCCGGTCTCTTGGTAATACGCCTCCAGACTTTTGGGCAGATTAAGGTGCGCCACAAAACGGACATCGGGCTTATCAATCCCCATGCCAAACGCAATCGTAGCGACCATGATAATGCCATCCTCCCTCAAGAAACGCTGTTGATGGGTGCGGCGCTGCTCTGTGCCGAGTCGTGCATGGTAGGGGAGTGCATTGAGCCCTTTGTGGCAGAGCCAACTGGCGAGCTCATCAACACGCTTACGTGAGAGACAATAGACAATTCCCGCCTCATCCCGGTGTTCATTCTGAATAAAGCGCAACAGCTGATCCCGTGCATTGCCACTATTTTCAGAGATGCTGTAACGAATATTGGGACGATCAAAACCACTATTAAACAGCGTGGCGTGTTGCAGCGACAGACGTTCGATAATCTCCTGCCGGGTTGCCATATCCGCAGTGGCGGTGAGCGCAATGCGGGGAATATGCGGAAAGCGCTCATGCAGCACCGAAAGCTGAATATATTCTGGACGAAAATCGTGCCCCCACTGGCTAACACAATGCGCCTCATCAATAGCAAATAGCGCCACCTCGATCTGAGAAAGCAGTGCCAGCGTCTGTGGCATCATTAAACGTTCGGGGGCAATATAGAGCATCTGAAGCTCACCCCGATGTAGCTGTTGGATGACCTGTTGCACCTCCTGCCCAGTCAGCGACGAATTAAGATAGGCGGCGGCAATGCCAAGTTGTTGCAAGGTATCGACCTGGTCTTGCATTAAGGCGATTAGCGGCGAAATGATAATACCCACTCCCTCGCGAACCAGCGAAGGTATTTGATAGCAGAGAGATTTCCCTCCGCCGGTAGGCATTAAAACCAGCGCATCCTGCCCATTGCAGAGCTGCTCTACAATTTGGCGCTGTTGTGAACGGAAGTCATCATAACCAAACACCTGTTTGAGGATCTCTCTTGCTTTGCCCGAAGTGGCTATTTCATTTGTCATCGGTTCTCACATAAACGGCAATAAGGTGAGCTTATAGAGTACCCTAATCCCCAGAGAATCTCTGGCTAAGTCTGGATGGTTAAAGTGGCGCCCGTTGTCAACAATAAAACCGCTCCCAAATCCGCAGTTAGAGATTCGCCGGCGCCCCAAGAGGGCAGCAACCCCACGTTTAAGCCTAATTACGGGCAGACGCTGTCGTCATGATCGGGAGATTTAATCAAAAACCACTCCCCCAGTACAGAACAAACTCATCATCCGCTTTTTCAGACATAACTACCCTGTGGTGATCGTTTTTTCTATCATAAACACCTTAAATGGG
>Ga0256839_1004043_pt1 | contig 14608 bp, 21 predicted proteins | sample 354166metaG_FD_185968 | JGI IMG/M metagenome (GOLD analysis project Ga0256839, IMG submission 185968) | Hydrothermal vent microbial communities from Mid Atlantic Ridge, Atlantic Ocean - 354-166 | ecosystem: Environmental > Aquatic > Marine > Hydrothermal vents | place: Atlantic Ocean: Mid... | reverse complement strand
CGCTGGCAAACTTCCGCGAAGCCAGCCCGTTGAAGGTCGAGGCATGGAACGAGTGCTGGCATCCCAACCAATCCATGATGCGCAGCGCTGCGGAGGCAGGCATCGAGCTGGCAATCCTCCACCACGCAAATGATGTGAAGCACTGGAAGGGCTGCGAGAAATTCGGGATCAAGACGGTCCACATCCCCCACTGTGCTGATTGGAGGGTTTACTGGGGCGATGTCCCGTGGGAGAAGCGTGACATTCCCGTCTTGCTTACCGGCGTCCTCTCGCGTGAATACTACCCGTTGCGGTGTCGATTCGCTGACCTTATCCGAAGCAAGCGGATTCCTGGCGCAATCCGCAAGCATCCGGGCTACCGCCTGTCAGGCTTGGACGCTTGCGACGAGCAGCAGCGCGAATATGCGCGAATTCTGAAGCGATCGAAGATTGTTGTCGGATGCACTAGCAAATTCCGCTACCGGCTGGCCCGCATCCCGGAAATTGCGATGGCTGGCGCGCTGTGCCTGTCCGATTTGCCAGACCAAGATCGGCGTGAACACAAGCAGTTCATTGAGTGGGTGGAACCGAACGCGAGCGACGACGAGCTGGTAGAAACGGTGCTGAATGCGCTTGAGAACGAAGAGCGATCAAAGGCGCTGGCACGGGCAGGGCAGAAGCTCATGCAGGCTCGGTACACGCAAGAGCACTACATCTCGCGCTTGTTGTGGGCGATCGTGAAACGGCTACGCGAGCTTGGGAGGACGTAATCGTGGTGCTGTATCACGTGACGACGGAGAAGAAAGCTCGACGGTACCGCGCTTGCGGCTACATTCGCAAGCCAGTCCGGGGCTTCACTACGCTTCAAGCTGCGATGGCATGGGCGATCAAGGCTGGACGCCGCGTGATATACGAAGTGCAAGCACCTGATTCACTTTGCCACAAGCTGCCTGATCATCACAACAGGTTTGGGGAAGCCTGGTGGGTTGATGTAGATGTTTGTGATTTCAAGTGCGTTTTCAGCGCTGAGAAAGATGCGTGACCTGTGAGCAGCCTCGTGTAACAGCAGGCTCGGCATTCTTGCCATTCAACGAACAGCCCTTCCGCCTCCTGCTTTGTGTCAAATGTAAGTTTTCCACAGATGGGACACCAAGTTGTCTGGACTGCTAATCTGTTGGCCATGTTTGCTGCTCTTGCACACATTTTCGTGCTACGTCTACGTCACGGCTCAATATATCCGGCGGGAGAAACGCTTGAAGCAAGCGTTGTCTCATGTGCTCTTATGTTGGCAATCAGCCCATGCGGGTTCTTGGTCAGCGCGATTGCCGTGCCCATTATCGTGCCGGGATGAGGCGGAACAGAGCGACAAATGTGTTTACCACGCTGGAAGTCCGATTCACTGGACTTGCCACACTCGCAATTCCAGAAATCAACAATAGCATCGTCGAGGTGCGCACATGCGTCTGGCTCTACAGCATTCTCCACGACACATTGGTGAATTTCCAAGTCAGGCTGCCTTCCCATCCACCGCCGCGCCATCTCGAAGTCAGAGAAAGCATACAGGGCCCCAATTTTCGGCCGCGTCCAACTCTCGTACTCATACGCCAAAGCCAACTTGTCCCGCAGCACTGCGTACGGGCGCACTGAAACCAATCGGCCACCTTCACGCTTGACTACTTTGAAGGCTGGAACAGCGCGTCCGATCAGCTTGGCGCGATTGGTTGGTCTCCAGACTGGACATTGAGGCATAGCACGCTCGGCAAGATACGTCACGTAAGCCATCGCTCTGCGCTCAGTCTCTCTGATGGCAAAGTCGCATTCTGATTCGTGAGAATATCCACCGTCTATCGTCTCGATTTTCAATTTGCCCACTTGGTAGGCAGCTTCCGTTTCCGAAAACGTGCGGGCTAGGGTGCTGGCAGCAACCTTGCGCGCCACGGGGATGCGCCCCCCTCCGAATGGAAGACCCTTATCTCGCACATCTCGGACAACAGGCATTCCCACCCAGACACACACGTCGCGAATGCTGCCATGACGGAAATCAAATGAGCGTTCCTCCTCTGGGCCGCAAATGAAAGCCTTAGCTCTTTTTACATCCTCATGGATTTCTTCAGACAAGCGCTGTCGCTCCCACTCTTCCATCTGGCGGCGATATTCCGGGTCTTGCATATTTGGACACATCGCACATTCTCCCGTCGGTACCTAAGGCGTCATTAGTTTGACTGTGGCTTCTCTGGCATCCCCCAGCCACGCTTGATAATCTCGCGGTCAATGTTTATCCGGTTCGCGTAGACCCGCCCCAGCACCCGTCCGAACGTCAGACCGCGCCGCAGCTCGCCCTTCGGCGGCCAAGGCACTTCGAGCAAGACGGGCTTGCCCGCGAACTGGCGGATATACGCCGCCGCCTTCGCGTCCTGTTCGGTCTTGTCGGGAACCCAGCAGTCCAGCAAGCGGACGCGCACAACCAGCTTGACTTCCACGTCTACCGTGTCGCCGTCCACCACGTTCGTCAAGCGGGCTGGCACGCGAAGGACGGGGCGAACAGCAGGCGCCGCCCGCTCGCTGTCAGCAGGCGACGCCCGAACTCCTCCCACACGTGGCGGGCGAGTCTGATCGCTAGTTGGGGTTGGTCCCAGTAAGGCTGGAATTGCAATTGCCAATCCAACCATTGTCACAAAGGCTGTGGCAAGCGACAATTTCATGTTGTCAACATTCTGCGTTTCAGGAAAAGACTGCCGCGCTGTGGTGAGATTGCTACAGTCGGGTCATTTGGATCGGAACAACTACATACTTTTTGACTACCATGTTGTGCCACTGGATTTCGTATTTGCCATACAGGTGATCCCACGCCTTGTTGTGGGCGGTCTTGTCGTCAAGCGCGAAGGCATAAACGTCGCCTTTCAACGCCTCGTACGTCAACGTGTTCCATTGTTCGACAACCCGCTTGCCCTCCGTATACACGCTGCGATCAACTAGCGGACGAAAGTCTTTTGTTATGGCCATATGCGCAATACACCCCTTCGCGCCGGTCGTCGCGTAAGAGGCGGTTAACGCCAAGTGCGGCTCAAGAAGCTTTCCGTTGGCAACGAAGATGGGAGGATTCCAATATGGTCTCCAAGCAAACTCTGGATCAGTACATTCGCCCCGCTCAATGTGTATGTATGTTCCTGGCTTCGCCCGCGAAATGCGGGCGTCTTGCCCAGTCTTCCACGCCCTGAACGGGAATACTGTCCCAAGTCCGATGGACGCCATCATCTGAAGACTCTCGCGTCGTGTAAGCATGCTGACCCTCCCAAATCAAAGCACACATTTTGCGACTTCCTAATTTCTCTTTTGCTGACCCTCAATGTAGGAAAAGAATGCTTTCTTCACACTATCCGACCGTTCCTTCCTGCCTTGCCCATCCACTCCAGAAAAGCTCACAATTCTCGCGCCACCCCAAGTGACTGGCTGCCGCTGCTCGTCAGATACGATCTGACAGTGTGTGCCTTGTAGCACATCAGTATCCATGTCAAACTCAATCATACCCCACCAATTATCTCCATAGCACGCCTTGATTTCAATTACGCCCTCCTCGTCTAGGTTGCTTACTTCAGCTCGCCATTGCAGCCTATTTTCTTCGTCGTAGAGCCTGATCCTCTCCCCAACTTCAGGCTGTCGCGAAAAGTGCCCCTCGCCTTCCCAGATGATCCGGCGATAAGCCTTTCCGTTGCTTCCAATAAGCTGGATTACACGAACCTTCCTGTGCACTTGACCAACTTTTTCGTCGAGAAGCGTGATTGCCATTACCGTCCTTCAGGTTAGTTATGCGGAAACTGTGAACCTGCCTGATGGTGTTCATCCACTGTAATCTACAGTCATTTTACGAGACGGCCATCTTCTCGTCAAGGGAGAGCAAGACCGCCGCGCTGGGGCGGGCGCGGCGGTCGACGCGAAAGGAGGGGATCACGGTGGGGCGCAACCTCACTCAGGACAGGACGCGCACAACTCCTCTGGGCGGCCACGTGAACTTCGCAAAAAACTTTTTCACTACAGCCTCGTGCTGCTTCTCGTCCCGGAAGCGGGCCACTAGAACCGCTCCTCTCACCCGTTCTGTGACAAGCGTGGTTTGCCAGACAGGTGCGCCGTACCAGTTCTTGCGCTGGCGGGCCAACACGACGATCTTGCCATCGTTGTCCGTGCAAATCCTTTCAATCCAGCCATTTGGACCGACTTTGACCTTAGTGATATACCGCGATCCTTCAACCTGAAGCCTGCCATTGAAGAAAATCAACGGTGCGTGCTTCTGCTTCCTGTCAATGCGGAACCTGCTGTCCGTACAGAGCTTCTTTTTCCAGTCGAAGATGGTTCCGGGCTTGGCAAAGATCAGCTGCTTCTCAGTGCGCCCCAGACTAGGCAACACTGTCGCGAGTCCGCATAATGCGGCTTGGCGGAAGAAGTTACGCCTGTTCATCGACCATGCCCCCATTTACGGCCCCGGAGGCGCCGGGAACGACTCGCCGGCAACCGGAGTCGCGCCTTCGCCCCCTGTTGCCACAAAGTTTGGCGGATACGACGGCCATCGCGGCAGGACGGGCAATGCAGAAGTCGGGATGCCGTCCGTCAGAATCTTCAGGTCATCTTCAGTGGGCCAGCTTCCCAAGTCGGGCACGGTGTCAATCATCTCAGTGCTCGTGAACCATTGCGACGGGTCGTAGGAAGCCAGTTGCTCTTGCGTCAACGTGAAGTCGGGTTTCTCAGCCTCTTCCGCAGGGACACGCAGCAAGTCGACGCACATCAGTTTGTAAACCCGCTGGACGTACTGTCCGACGAGCCCTGCGAACGTCTCGCTAATCTCGATCGGCTTCGCGTTCTCCTGATGCTGCATCGCCTCGGTCAGCGACAGCAGAATCAGCCCCGCGTATTCCTTCAACCACGCATTCCGCACCTTGAAGTACGGCGTCGGGAAGACCAAGAAGTCTTCTGGCGCGGGGATTGCGTGAACCGACTCCATGTTCGGCGTCCCGGGCGGCACGGCGCGGGCTGACAAGATGGAGCGGGCCCTCGTGCAGAGCTTGTGGATGCGGGTGACCGTGTTGATCGACGGCGGCGTCCGCAAGCGGGAGTCTGGGTGCCACATGATCGACTGTAGATTGCGCCCCATGACCTGCACGAGGTACAGGATGGTACCGTTCTGACTGGTCTTGTCGTTCCCGAAGTTCGGCACCGCGAGCCCGTAGTCCGCCCACTCGCCGACGTTGTACCAAAGAAAAGCGTCGTTCTTCATTACGTGTCTCCTTTTTTGAGGCCCTTTGCGGCCAAATACTGTTGAATCTTGTTGTCGAGCGTCTGAAAGGTTGTTGCAGCTCCTGGATAGCTGCGAACAAAATCAGACTTTGCCCAGTCGTACGCCTCCGCAAACGTGTCCCGCTCGACCGAAACGAACCGAGTCTCTGGTATGATCGCCTGTGGCGGCGGTGGCGTTTGCGTCGATACGACGACGGGCTTCACTTTTTCCTGCACGCCAGCTTGCTGAGGTTCTTCCTTGAAATTCGAACTGGTCGATGCCGAATTTTCAAGGAATGGGCAGTCCTTCGGCACTCGCCCCACGGTCACCTGTTCGGTTACTGTCTGTTGCGGATCAGCCTGCACTCGCGGCTCGCTTGCCTGCGGCTGTTGTGGCTGCTGACCAGTTTGCGATCCCGCTCGCGTTTGCTGACGTGACGCTTTCCGCTTGCGTCGCCTTCTGGCTGCCACGAGCGTGCGGATTAACGCAAAGGCAAGGGCTGCCGTGCCGCCTGTTGCCGCCGTGCCGCCCAACCCGAGCGCCCACCAGACAAGCGGACTGATGGTTGCGACTCCGCTGGCGACTTTCTCAATTTTAGCATCCAAGCTGCCCCTTGTCTTGCGTATTTCTTCTTGGATCGGCTGCAAGTCGGCTGGTGGCGGCTTTGGCAGGCTTTCGATCCGATTCTTCAGCGTGCCGATCTCGCTGAGGATCGGGCTCAAGTCCGGCGGCTTGGGCTGCGGGACGCTTGCCAGCTTCCGCTCCAGCTCGTCCAGTCGCTTGCCATTCTTCTGGATGGCACCTTGGATGGATGCAATTGCCTTTTCGACGCCAGACAGGTCGACCTTCAGGGCGGGCGGTGGTTGTGTGGCTTTAGGCGGGGCAGGAACTGGCGTTGGAACGGGAACCGGAGCTGGGACTGGGACGGGAACCGGGACAACAGGTTGGCAAGCGATGACAACCCGCGTCCGCTCACGCACGATACGGGCAATGGTCGAGGCGGGCAGGAACTCGCCCAGCCCGCTTTGTGCGTCCCGATGCGTGATCAAGCCGACCACCTTGCCATCCCGGAAGACCGGACCGCCAGATTCCCCCTCGCGAAACGGCGTGCTGATCCGCGCGTAGCCGCCATTCTCCTCTGGTGTCAAAAGGATCGTCGCGTCCCACGAGTGGAGCTTCGGCTTGCCATAAGTGAACCCGTTACAGGCGACGAGCTGACCTCGCTTGATGATCGGCGACAAGCAGTAGACTGTTCGCAGCTTCGGGACAGTCGCGGTCAATATCCCCAGATCAGGACCGCGATCGGCTGGTCGGTAGAGAACGGACGCAGAATACCACCGCCCGTGAAGGCTGATGTGCACGCGAACCGCGCGTCGAACTACATGCCCAGCGGTCAGCCACATGCTCTGCCCGTTCGGCAGCTTGTGCACTGGGAACGCAGTCCCGTATCCGATGATGCACTGCCCCGTTGTCTGCGAACACTCTTGCGCGCGGACCAGCGCGACCTCCCCGCTCACGTGATGGGCAAGGAGCGCGACAAAGGCAACCGCCAGCAAGCAAACTGTGGACTGTTTCCGCACGCTATTGGTCCGAGTATCTGCGGGTCAGCTCGATGTAACAATCCATGTAGTGATCAAACCGGCTCAGGTTGGACAGCAAGGCCCAGCGGATCGAACGACAAGGACTCCACCGACACTTCCGCCAGCGACAGGCGGCGTCCCACGCAACCTGGGCAAGAAACATGGCGGCTCCGCGTCGACTGTCACGAAGCCGCTCGCGGAGGCTGGGGTTGACGATCCGCACGCCATCAAATGTGAAATAGCGAAGATTCTTGACGGCAACGTGACGGTAGGTGCCGAGCTTGAACGGCACCCAGCATACTGGATCGTTGTTATTCCAGTGGCGGAACGTCACGTCGCCAAGCATCTCGTTGTACTCACGCACAAAGCTGGCACCGCCGACCTTTGGGCTCCCGTAGAGATAGACGCCCGCCACGCGATGCGCCAGCTTATCCCGCTCGATGACCGTCGCCAGTCGATGAGCGGCCAGCGTGCATGCGGCGGCCCCAAGGCTGTGCCCTGTGAAGTAGACTTGCCGCCCGCTTGGAATGCCAGCAATCCGGCGCGCCATCTGCGGCCATGTTCGCATGGTATACCGCCAGAATCCCGCATGGACAGCGGCGTACCCGTGGCGAATCAGGCGAATGTCGGCGTCCGATAAAAGGTCGTCAAGGTCCGCTGTCCCGCGATAGCCTATGAGGATATTCTTACCGTCATCTGCCACATAGGAGAATGTTGACGCGAAGTCGTACACCTTCACGTCAGGGAACCCAGTCTCCAAAAGCCGCTGAATGCATTCCCGCTCAGGCGCGTAGGCATAGTCCGCACACAGGGCAAGCTCGTAAGCCGTGCGTCCAGAATAGCCTTGCGTGAGAGTCGCCATTACGGAAGCTCGCCCATCAGGTACGGCTCGGCGGCCTTATCCAGCACTATCCTTGCCCATTCGGAGCGACTGAGCTGCTGATCGGCTGCCGCTTTTATGTAGGCTTCCATCGAAGCCTGTGGAACGCGGACGCAGAGTAGCGGGCTTTGACCGTCGCCGCCGCTGAGGTTCGGGCGACCAGCCAGCCGCTTCCTGCTTCCATTGCGTCGCTTATGCTTGCCCATGTCACTTGTATCGTATAACGAAATGGATGGTGCAGTCAATAGCAGTACGATATTGCTTCGCTGGCAAGATGTAGGTACGATTAGCGGGACTGGAGGCTTTTCGTGGTGCTTAATAGAGGCAGGAACGAACAATGACAGTAATCCCAAGGCAAGCGTTTACGGATGCCGAGAAAGCAATTTTGCGGCAAGAGCTGCGAGGAGCTGAGTATGCTGGCAAGACTCCTGAAGAGATTGCCAGAATGCTGACGATCCGAAGCCTGATTCCTAACCCAAAGCCGCAGCCTCAGCTTCCCAAGCCGCTTGACAAGGCTGTGCTGTTCCAGCAACTTCAGTCCGCTTTAGTCAACTTTTCCGATCAGGCGCTTATCCGACTGAGCGAAGCGGTTGACGCCAACGACCACGCGACCGTCAAGCTGTGGGCCGACTTGGCACTTGCTAGGGGCTGGGTCACGCAAGCGGACTACGATCTAGTCGTTGCTGAACTGCAAAAGACGGTGCCTGATCCTGATTGGGAGTCGCACATTCCTGGTCCGACGCGAATGTTTGAGTTGATCGGGCGAGATCGCGGGATCAGCGTGGCGGAAGTCGAAGAGCTGATGGCGTAGGAGCGAAATCATGGCAGAATATGGCGTGGCAAATCCAGCGAATTTGTCGGCTCTTGATACGAGCTTGTCGGTTCCAGCAGGTGGGACATGGACCAGCGGGAACGGTGTTGACCTGTTGGACGCAACAGCGAACTTGCTCGGTGAGCTGGAAGTGCAGATTTCTGTAACCGGCGGGGCAACGGACGGCTATGACATCGAAGTGATTGCCCAGTACAGTGAGGATAACACCAATTGGCCGGATGACGGGGACCCGGACGCAATTGTGTATTCTAAGGCTGATTCCGCAGGCGGGGCCAGCATCACACGTTCTCCAACTGTCCCTATTGGCACTCCAACGGCAAGATATGCTCGCCTTCAATATAAGAACAATAACGCAACGGACGCGGTGACTGTGACCAGCAAGTATACGATTCGCAAAGGCAAGGATTCGACGTGATGGACAACTTTGGCCAGATGCTGTCTGCGTCGCTTGCTGACGTGGACCTGAGCAACCCCATCAACTACAACCACCCGCTAGCCAAGGGGCTGGTCGGGTTCTGGCTGCCACTGCCGAGCTTGGCAGGCGGAACGAAGCTGTATGACCTGACGCGGTACAGGACCCACGGCACGCTGACGAATATGGACCCGCGAACGGATTGGGTTGTCGGTCGAAGGACGTACCGTTTGTCATTCGATGCCACATTGAATCAATACATAGAGCTTGCTTCTGTGGCATTTGGCAGTGGGTCCTCTTGGCCATCGTTCACACAGGCTGTAGCAGTAGTGCCATTCTCAATATCGTCATCAATCAGGTGCATATACAGAAGTAAGGCCTCCCCAAATCATGGTCTTTACCACTACTCGGACAACATGCTTCATAATGAAGCAGGAACGGAAATAAACGTAAGTGTGACTCCTGGTAGTAGTTACCATGTGGTGTACACACAAGGGACAGCCAATTTGGGTTATCATAAGTGGTTTGTAAACAGCGTTGAGACTGACAATGTAAACTCAAGGGAAACAGCATCAAATGATATTGTTCGCATTTGCGGGGATTGGTGGAGCCAGACATTTGATGGGCAGCTCCTCTATTTCATGCAATGGGCGAACCGCGATATGTCTAATCTGTCTGTTTCAGAACTCTATGAGGAGGCTATCGGAGGTTTCCCAACCCTCCTCAACCGCACCCGCTTATGGCTGCCAGCGTCGGCGGCGGCTCCGTCGCAAACGTTACTTGACTATGAGCGCGGCTTTCGGCGAGGTTTCTCGCGCGGCATTTCAGTAGGAACCTGCTGATGCAAATCGAAGCGAAAAAGAATACGGCATATTACTTGTGCTGGCCGATGGTAGATTCGACCACGCCAGCGAGCTACAAGTCCGGGCTCACCGTCACTGTTGCCGCCTATTATAAGGATGGCATTGGCGCGTGGACTGCGTTCACGCCAGTTGACACTCCCGCAGAAATCGGCACGACAGGCATCTATGAGATGGACCTGTCGGCCAGCGAGATGAACCACGACAAGGTGCTGCTGAAATTTTCGGCAAGCGGAGCTGCTGATACTGCGTTCCTGTTTGACCTGCGGACAAAGCTCGTCGACGACCTGAACGACCTCGCGCAGTCGGATATCCTCTCTGACGCTACACCGTTTGCCGGGGCCAACATTGATGCTGCCATCTCCAGTCGCTCGTCGCACTCAGCAGCAGACGTGTGGACAGTAGCCACACGCACCTTAACGGCATCCCTCGACCCAACAGCAGCAGAAATTGCCGATGCTGTGTGGGATGAAGCGCGGGCTGATCACGTGGCTACTGGCACGATGGGTGAGTTGGTCAAATGGCTCGCCGAGATGACCGAGGATGATCTTGGAGTTCGTCGTTACACTGCCAATGCTCTTGAACAGGCACCAACTGGCGGAGGCGGTGACGCAACGCTTGCCAACCAGACAATCATGAAGGATTGGCTGCAAGCGCTCATGAGCAAGACTTACACACTCCAAAACGCCGTCGGGACATACGATCCAGCAACGGACAGCAACGAGGCAATTCGCGACAATCAAGCTGGCGCAGACGTTGCAGCGATTGCTGACGCCGTACTGGACGAGCTGCTGTCCGAGCACACCACCTCGGGAAGCCTCGGCAAGACGATCAGCGACATGGCAGACGGAAGCACGACGCTTAGCGTATCGATCGCAAATGCTGCCACCTCTATCCCGTCCGTGCTTGACGGCGGAACGATCAGCGTGCGAAAGGCAGCTACGCTCACGCTTTCCGTGACTGGTCTCGGCAGTCTCGCCAGCCGATCCAACATCTACTTCACGGGCAAGATCAGTCCCGCTCAACCAGACGCCGACTCGCTATTTCAAGTCTCCGAATCTGGCGGGCTATTGGTCATCAACGGCGGAACGCCCGATTCGTCGTCCAATGGTAGCATCACGGTCGACGACGAGGCGGCTGGAGACATCACAATCACGATTAAAGCCAGCGAGATGGCGAAGCTGGACGTGACGAGCGGGCACGCAGACATCAAGCTGATCAAATTGGACGGGACGGTCTCCGTCCTGCAGGAGTACACTCTCAACATCACGGACGTGGTGACGTTGAAGACAAGCTGAGCAGGCGCGGCTCGCTCTTGGCACGCGATTCGGTCTCTGTTTTTTGGCTGCTCGATGGTCTTGGTTCCGTCCGGCCACACAACTCACTCTTCGTCAGCGGTTCCATCTCACACTACAGCTTGCTTTATCAAATCTGTTCTTTCCAGCGTCGCGGCTCGCTATCCCTCCTAGCTTCTGTCGCCGTCTTCGGCTCGCTTCGGACCGCTGATTCTGTCTGCCGAGTTGGCTCGCTCCATCTGCCCGCAATTCTTTCTCCCATCAAGGCTCGTTCCCTTCGCTCGGTTCAATCTGGAACCCCGACTCGCACGATCGACACGATTCAGTCGCTGGTCGCGGCTTGCTCTACGGGCACGGCTCCATCCCGCTAGTCGGCTTTTTCGTCATAGAGCTCATGCAGCGATTTTCCGCCAGTCACGGGCCAACCGGGTACGGGAATGTAGTGGACATGCTCGCCATTCGAGTGCGCGAATATGTATGGGACGGGCGGTTCGGTTCCGTAATAGTCCTCGTACATTACGTGATGTAGGTGGCTGAGGAAAATCTTGGCGACCCAGCGACGGGCACGGTCATGGACATGGTTCGGCGGCAGCATTGGCACGCCTTTCCCGGGACCAACGTGATGCTTTTTCACGCATCGCTCGCGTTCGGCGACGCCAGACAAGTGCATCAGCTCGTCCCACACGTCAGGGCTGATTTCGCCCGCATACCAGCGACGGCGCTTTGCCCAATTCTTGTCCTTGCCGCGTTTCGCAACAGCGTCACGGCGCACAACTTCGCGCTGGCAATACTCAGCATTTAACCCGTGTCGATTGCGATCAAGCTCCTTTGCCTTGCGCTCCGCAAACAGCTTGCCGTAGAGCGCGCCGTCTCGGTTCTGCACCTTCACAAACGACTCGCCCGCCTTGAACACGACTAGGGTCTTCAGACTGGCATTCCATGGGCGCTTTTGCCCGCTGTTCCACTCGACGGACGGGTCCAAGCCCGCGAAGCGGATGAAATGGCCCGCTGTCGGACGACCACGAACGTCCAGCTCGGCTAGCAAGCCCGCGGCGATCGTCGGTCCGATGCCCTTGACGCTCAACAGCCACCGCCCGACTCGGTATTCCTTTGCGAAGACGCCTAGCGTGAGCTGAATGTCGTGCTCCAGTATCTTCATGCTGTCGTGGACCCATGAGAGCACGGCAGTGGGGCGGAGCGACGCTGCCTTCAATTGTTGCCCTGAGCCGATTCGAACCTTCTGGAGCGAGTAGTAGGCATCGACGAGGAACCGAGCCTCCGCCTGCCCCATCAGCTTCGCAGCAGACCGCAAATCGCGGTCAAGACGCCGAAGCATCTCGATCTGGGCGTTGTCCAGAAAATCGCTATTGTTGTCAGTTCTCTCCTCGCGCTGCGAGAATTCCGAAGTCGCACTAGTTGCTATCACTGTCATCGTTTCCCTCCTTTGCGTGATTGTTGCGCTTGTTACTTACAATAGTTCAGCAAACAAAAGCCGGATCAGTGACACCAAGCTGAAGATTAAAAGAACCAAGGCTGCGAGTGCTGCCGCGTCCTTGACGAGCTGGACATTGATGAAGCGCGTTGACCGTCTAGAGGAAACACTTGTTCTGTCCGATTCGCATAACGCCGCCTGCTTGCCTGGTTCTTTCCTCCACGTCGACACAACGTGAGCACCATCACCGCCCCAGCCCCGAAAATCGGCCGTCTGCTTCGTCCCAACGCTAACTGTCCAATTAGTCGTCGGTAGCTCACATTTTTCCTTTTCCGCATCCCGCTTCCTCCGGCGAGCCAGCTCGCTGTCGACAAGCCGCACTGTTAGCGCACACTGGCACCACGGGCAACAGTCCTCAATCGAATCCACACACGTGCAGGAAATCTCGCTGCTGTCGGATACCGCTTTCGCAGCTTGATACAGTAGCTGCTCGCAGATCGTGGCAAACGGAGGTCGCCTCGGCTCGCGTTTTTCTTTACTCATAGTTGTCCTCCAGCTTGCTCCGATGTCCCACACTTGCCACCAAACAGCTCGCCCAGCAGTCGCCCCGCCACCTTCGCCGCATCGCTGTTCGGATACGCCTGCACAAGCCCGTGCAGCGCCAGCTCTGCCCGACGCCAGCCCTCTTCGGTACCATCAAGCTCGCTGGACGCCTTCAGCAAGGCGGCGAACGGCACCGCCTCGCGTTCAGGATGCTCACACCTGACACCGAGTTCTCGTGCCACCGCCTGCCTACGGAATGTTTCGTACACCAGCACGTAATCAATCGGCGTAACCGCAACATGGGCGCCTTCTAGCGTGTAGACGCTACTCGCAGTCGGCACGATTGCCATCGCTGCTTGCGGCTTGCTTGCTGCCGCTTTTTTCTCAATGCGCATATCGCAGCCAGCTAAGAGCGCCGTCATTCCAGCGAAAAGCATGGCTGCCCAGCACGTCAAGGCTCCAGTGGCTCGCATCGCTTTCCTCCCGCTTCCATAAGCTGCTTCACGAAATCGACATCCAGCTCGTCGATTGCCCGCTTCTCCTCTTCCGTCAGCTCTGGCAGCAGCTCTTCCGGCCCAGCCTCCATTATCAGCATTAGCAAGAGGATTGCATCAATCGCCCGCTGTTCCTTGTTGGTCAGCATATCCCGTCTCCCGCTGCAAGAGTTCCCACACTTCCGCCCGATGTACACTCACGTCTCGCGGGGCGTCGACGCCAATCAAGACTCGCCCCACATTCGGTCGCACGTCGACAACCTCGATCTTGACGTTCCCGACAACGATTGATTCACCCACCTTTCGCGTCAAAACAAGCATGGCTCGACCTCCACGTTAAACTTGACAAAAGCTTTCCCCGCCCATCAGGTTCTTCACGACTTCCCGTACCGCCTGCCTCCACGGCAATGCTTCCTTCCAGCACTTCCTCACGTAAGTCCTGTTACGATCGCAGTCTCCCTTGCGACTCAACAGAACGCCGCTCCATTCCCGACCGCACCCGCCACAGACGTGTATCGGGTCGTACCACTCGTAAAGCTGAACGAGAAACCGCTTGCGTGCCTTGCAGAATGGGCAGTATGCAATCTGGCGGGCTAGAACGTAGTCGGGACGGCAAATCAGCACATCCAGCTTCACGTTCACACCATCAACGCAAGGTGACTTCTCTGTAACCGCCATGACGTTTCAGCCACCGCTTAAGGTTTTCAACTGGCTGACCAACGAACTTGCCGACAACCGGCGCAGCGTCCCGGACCACACCGTGTGTGTCAACACGCACCCACACGGTCATCCGCAGGCTGGATAGCCACAATTCCTGTGTTCCGTCCACCTTCTGCTTCACCATCACCATTCCCTCGCCAGCTCGGTAGCACGCGAGTCCCACAAGCAACCAAGCGGACCAACCGCAGTCGCTCGACGACCAACGTGCCGGGCGGCGCGGGCTCTAAGCTCACCTGTCTGCCATCCCAGAACGCAGGGTACGCGAAGGGATAGCGGGCAACATGCGTGGCTTCGTACAGCCCTTCCGCTTCGCAT
>Ga0256839_1004042_pt1 | contig 14608 bp, 19 predicted proteins | sample 354166metaG_FD_185968 | JGI IMG/M metagenome (GOLD analysis project Ga0256839, IMG submission 185968) | Hydrothermal vent microbial communities from Mid Atlantic Ridge, Atlantic Ocean - 354-166 | ecosystem: Environmental > Aquatic > Marine > Hydrothermal vents | place: Atlantic Ocean: Mid... | reverse complement strand
CCACTGGAAGTTGTCGACGTTGAAGGTCTGGCCCTCGGCCTGCTCTGGCTCGTTCTGCAGCTCGGCGTAGAACGACCGGGGGTTGTCCCAATACTCCAGCATCAGACCGAACAGCGGCTGACCGTCGGGCCAAAGGACCTCGGCGCCCGCGTCCATCGCCTCGCGGTTGGCGTCGTAGAACTCGCGGGCCGCCGCTTCACGCTGCTCTGGCCCGCCGCCGTCGATGTCCTGGTAGATGGCCTGGGCCTTGGACCACAGGCCCTCCATCTCGTCGGGGAAGGACAGCACCGATTTGTACCGCCGGCCGTCCCACCGGTGCGCATCGGCACCAAGCTTACGGTCCAGCACCGAATCACCGCACAGAACCGTGCCAACCAGCCGGACCCGGGTGTAGTCGTCGCCGGCCTTGATGACGTCCGACTCTAGAAACTGCTCATCTTGATCGCGGTTGTCGGGGTTCAGCACCCGCACCGGATGTTCGATGTCGTCCAGCACCCATTTGGTGACCCGCCAGCTCGCGTGTTTGACCCCGCGGACCGACGTGCGCATGGAAAACGCCTTGATTCGGCAGCCGACCGGGTTTCCCGACGACGGGCAGTTGACGACGAAATCGGTTTTCGTCCCGTCGACGGCGAACGGACCGTAGAGGCGATGCAGTTCGGGCGCGAGTTCGGGGAACGAGAACAGCCGGTAAAGGTCGTCGACGAGCTGGTGCGACAAGTCTCGCGACGTGCTGATGATGCCGACAAACGCCTCGAGCCCATAGGCGACGTCGTGCGCCAGGTCGGCCCACGACACGATCGTGGACTTGGCCCCACCGCGTGGGGCCGCGATGGCCTCGAGCTGCTTGCGGGTTCGCTCGACCCACGGCGTCTTCGGGATCGCGAACAGGTCCCGGTGCATCCTTGAGAATGGCTTACGAAAAGCCTCTGGCAACACCAGCGTGCAGAACGCCTCCAAGTCCCACCGGTAGCGCCACCACAGGGCACAGTCCGCCGCTTCGGGCTCGCGCAACGCGAGCTCCGTCAGCAGGTCAGGGATGGGACAGCCCCGCACCCACTCCAGATCTAGCGCCTCGCTACCCATCGTCAGACGGCCGGGTGCGCTGCCAGTGCTGCGCGAGCTGGGCCAGGCGGCTCTCCTTGGATGTCTCCGCGGCGGCCTGGTCTTTTTCCTCCCGGAGCTTTGCGATGGTGGAGTATTCCGAAGGCTTCCACCGCTCGAGCGCGGTTTGTGCCGCGGCCCACTGCGGGCGATCGATCCACTCCTTGCGCCCATCATCCCACGTGCCGTAGCCGGCGTCCTGCACCACCCCGTTGAGTCGGACCTCAACCTGCGCCTGCAACCGGTTGATCTCGGCGAAAAGCTCGGCGTACCCCTCCTCTCCCTGCTCGGCCATCTTGCGCCATCGGCTGAACGTGCGGACGTTGACGCCTGCGTACCGGGCGAAGACCGACCAAGACACCAGCACGCGACCCGCCAACTCCAGCAGGCGGGCGCGCACGGCCGGGGTGAGTCGCGACGGGTTGCCCTTCGTGGGTGGCATCGAGGTCCTTTTGTCTCGCGGCGGCCAAAAACGCCAGTCCCGGTCAGAGTAACCCATTGTTTCACTTGATGGATAGTCGGTGGCCCGCGTGGTCGTTCATCCCGCGGTTGGGATGCTTCGGTACCAGATCAGAAACGCGCCGAACACGCGGTGGCAGGATCCGGCCGAAACGCGAGGCACCGGCCGAAAAGCTAGGTTTGCCTTTTTACATTTTGGCATCGGAGGAAATGGCGCGCATTCAGAAAAGCCCCTCCCCGTAGGGGGAGATAGGGGGTATCACCATGGTTATCGCGTACACCTCTACATTAACGCTGATACAACGCCAACAACGACCGAACAGGCACATTCAACCCATTCCGTAGCACGGTCAAACGCCCACAATTCGGCGCAAGCCGCTTAGTCTTCTGTCGGCGCGCTCAACTTGAACGGGCCGAGTACCGCACCTTTCGGGTTCTCGACCTAGCTCGCAACCACACTAGACAACCATCCCGCCCGAGCACCAATCGCATGGGACGTATCCCTGATTATCCACAGATAGGGACAACCTGGCACGGCCTATGCAATGTTCCTCCCCGCTCGCGAGGCACGCCCATGGCTGCCGCAACCGGGTCAGAACTCCGCGCACCACGGCAGCCGTGCCCGCGGTGTCACGCGCCAAGTCTTCCGTCGTTAATGGCTGCTCATCGGCCCGCGCTTGAATCCGGGCGCCCACAGGGTTGACGCTCTCGCTCGCCCACTCCGGCTCGGCTCACACACGCCACTCAATTCCATGACCAGCGCACGCCCCGCTTCCAGGTGGGCCCGCCGCCGGTCGGCCTCCATGGTCGCGTCATCCCTGCTCATGGCACATCCTCCGTCAACGGCCCCGCTCCAGCCCCGCCCCCATGGCGGTACCGCTCGCCCACCTGCATCCGCGACAGATCGCACCACTGCTCTACCGTACCAGGCTGCCCATACCGGGCCTTGCCCACGATGAGCTCCAGGTGCTTGGGGTCGCTGTCCTCGTTGTAGACCGCATCCCGATACGGGAACAGGATCGTGCTCGCGTCTTGCTCCCACGCCCCCGAGTCCCGCAGATCGGCGTTGATGGGTCGCTTGTCCTGCCTCGACTCGACGTTGCGGTTGAGCTGGCTGAGCACCTCGATGGCCACCCCCGCCGACTTAGCCAGCAGCTTCAACCCCCGGCTCAGCTTGGTGGTGGCGTCGTACCGGCCATCACCCTCCGAGGCCATGAGCTGCGCGTAGTCCACGAACACCACCCGCACGCCGTGCTCCCGTACGTGGTGCATCACGCTCGCGGACAGCCGAGCCAGCGACAGGTCAGCCCCGTCGTCGATCCACACCGGCAGCCCCGCCAGGTGGTCGCGGGCGTCGCAGATGCGCACCCAATCCGAATCCAACACCTTGCCGTCTCGCATCTCGGCCGCGGGTAGCCCGCCCTCGGCCACCACCATCCGTTCGACCATGCTCGTATCGGTCATCTCCAGCCCGTGGATGAGCACACCGCCCGCACCCCGGGCCTTGCACGCTGACGCCGCGAGCTCGGCAAGGGCAAGCATCAGCGCCGTCTTGCCCATGCCAGGACGGGCCGCGATGATGCCCACCTCGCCCGGCATGTATGGGCCCATGTATTCGTCGAGCCCGAGGCCGCGCGCACACAGGCCGGGGCTCTGTCCGGCTTCGCGGGCCTCTTGCCGGCCCTGCAGCACCTGGGCCACGTCATCGACCACCGCCCCAATGTGGCGCGAGGTCTTGGGCTGGGCCTTCGTCGTGGTGTCCACGATGGCCGTAGCAAGCGAGGTCAGCGTCTCTAGGTCCGCCGTGCTCACTTGCTCGATGGCCCGCTCCATCTGTCGCCGCACCTGACGCCTCACCGACAGGTCCCGCACCTGGGCCGCGTAGTGGTCGGCGTTGACCGTCGCCGGCGCATAGCTCGGCAGCTCCAGCACGTATTCGAGGCCGCCGTACCGGTGAGGCTCACCTGTGGCGTCCAGCATCCGGGGCAGGGTTACGGGGTCGAGCTGCAGCCCCTGCTCACACAGCAGGCCCCACAGCGCCCCGTGATCAGGCAGGTAGAAGTCGTCCACCGAGACGGCATCGCCCACCTCAAGCAGCACCGACGGCTCGCGCAGGGCCGCCCCGAGCAGGGCGCGCTCGGCTTCCAGGCTGTGGGGGTAGGGGCGGGCGGTCATGTCGTATTCCCCAGCGCCAAAGCCGCCAGCTCTGGCTGATAGTAGTGCATCTCCCACTCGCGCCGGCCCATTCCGATGCCTCGGTCACCGCCTAGCGGAGCCACCCGCAACCACTGGCGCTCCAGCAGTCCCCCGCGACTCATCGCGTATGCTGGGTGTACCGGCAGGTCGTGTCGCAGCAGGTAAGCGAATACGTCGCGACCCGTCCAGCGCGCGATCGGTGCGCAGGTATTCGTGGTGGTAGTTCCCCATTTGGCGACTCGGAGTCGCCGAGTCCTGCTCTCCTCTGACCGAATGCCGCTTATGTACCGCCGTCCAAATCGATCCGCTGCGACACGAAAGTCACCCCACACGGGCCACACGCGGCCGTGGGCATCGATGCGGCGCCCTGCAGGGACATCGGCCTCAAAGTACACTCCTGGGTGCGCAGAAAGGAATGCGTCGCGAACACCGCCGCAATCGGGATTGCTCCATGGGCTGTCAGTCAGGTAGACCAACGGGATGCTAGCGTCGACCCGCCTGCACAAGTGCGCCACCACCACCGAGTCCTTGCCCCACGAAACGCCGCAATAATCTGGGCCGAATTCGCGGATCGCCTGCATTGCCGCCGCCTCGCGGCGCGGCCATGATCGGTGGCGCGCGTGCACCCAGTCCAGGCGCTCCAGGTCCGCCCACGCGGCCAGGTCCTCGGACGTGTGGCGTCCGGAAGGGATCAAAGGCACTGCAGCGCCCCGAATCCCTCGGCCCGATGCTTCCCCAGGCCAACCCACGGCGGGAGGCGCGCATTCATCACCATCCGCGCTCGGAACCCGTAGATCCCCACCGACAGCGACCTCTTCGGCCTCTTCCACTCGACGCGCTCGTGGGCCACACCGACAACGTGTAGGCGCAGTCGGTCGGGCTGGATGCCTCCCGCCAGGAGGACCTGAGAGATGCTGGAGTAGAGCAGGCCGGCGGCCCAGGCGTCACGCTCATGGCCGGGATCTCGCGGACGTCGGCGCCAGGCCACGTCCGGGGGGAAGAGTGGCGACACCAGCTCGTAGCGCACCCAAGACTTGCCGGTCGTCTGCATCGCGCAGGTGTCCGACTCGATGTCGGCGGCGCGAACCTCGAGCACGTCACCGTCCCGCTGCAAGCGCACGGCGTGAAGGGCTCGACTCAAAAGCGCCACGTGGTCGCTGGATCGGGGCCCGACGAAGTACACCTCAGGCCCGTCATGGGTCCGGTACTGGACCGGAGGGATGCATTGCCGGGGCGTGCCATCGGCTGCGTGCCCATGCCAGTCGACGTGTAGGCCCTCGGGGGCATGGTTCTCCAGAGCCCCGCAGATAGCGCCTCGGAGCATTCGCGCGCTCGCCCTGCGGGGCCACCCCGGAATGTCGAGCCGTACCCGCGCCCATTGTACAGGCGCCTTCCATGGCTCGGTCGTGTCTGGGATCCCGATCATCATCGTGTCACCGCCGGGATCTGAAGGCACGGCACGCCGAGCGCGCGACGATGGTACGGCGGGCGAAGCGGTATGCGCTTGCGCGTCACCCGCCCGCGTGGCACCGACGTGACCGCCGCCGCAGGCAGGTGACGAAGCGTCAGGTCCGAGGCGTACTGAGTGAGCGGAGGACCACCCTCGGCGATTACCCACCGATCGACCCATCCATGACCGTGCGCACCCAGCCGGCCGACACTCCCCACCTTGTGCAGCAGCGCCTCGATGCGGCCGCGGTCGCCGACGCACGTCCATGTGAGCTCGCGCATGGCCAGGCGGCGGTAGTACGGGCGACGCATCAGCTTGTCTGGACCGGCCGCAATGCCGACTGTATTCGATGTCGTCCAGCGCTCGACCATCTCATACGCCGGCCGGCGATGCAGGTACGAGCGCTCCTCTGGGCCGTGTAGGGCGATCTGTGATGCCGCCCACCACCACGTGTCGCCAGGGCCCTCGACGCGGGCCAGTGGTAGGTACTCGTCCGTGACCTCGTACACTTCGCCGGCGTCCGCCCAGCCTGACGGATGCGCAGCGCCCATTTCGGCCCCGATGGCCGCTACGAGCAGGCCATCGAAGAGCAGGGCGCCGGAGGTGACCGGCGGTGTCTGAAGGTGGGCAGTGATCGTCAGGGGGATCACCGCGTCGCCTTGGCGACGTATTGACGGATCTCCTCCGCGTTGGCAGCGACGTGGGACGCGTAGGCACGCCCGAACGCCTCCGCCTCACCGCGCCCGCTGACCTCGATCACGGTGCCGGGAGCTGCAGCCAGATCGCCCGACTCCGGGCGGTAGCGCAGTGCGCCGGCGACTCGGACTTCGCAGCGGCCGTGCCCCTTCGTCGTCGCTCCGCCCAGCGTTGCGCCAGCGGTGATCCACCGCGCAATCGCCGTCAGCACACAGCCGAGCTCGGCCTCTGTCGCATCGTGCAGGCGCAGCGTCGCCACCATGGGCACGCCCGGCGCAATGGCCTGCATTGCGTGCGGCATGGACTCGTTGGCCTCGCGGCGCTCCGCCTTCTTGGCCGCGCGCCCCTTGGCCTTGCGGTCGGCCTGGGCCTGGGCCTGCCCATCGACCAAGGCAGACGGCAGCAGGTGCGTATGTGGCCCCGACAGCATGTCGTGGCGGTAGTACTGCACGGTGGTCCGCGTGAGGTGGACGGGGATCGGGTCGGTGTTGGGCCAAATGGGGATCTGCTCACCCTCGACAAGCAGCTTGTCATCGCTCACCTGCATCCGGCTGATCTGCCGCGGCACGATGCCCGCGTCGACCGCCACGTCGCACAGCGGCATGACCTCGGACACCTGGATCTTGCCCCGGATGGGCAGGCCGCCGTCCATGGAACCAAATACCGACAGGAGCGGAAACAGGTCGCGCAGCCGGCGGGCCTCGCCCACCGACACGGTCTGGCCGCCTTTGTCGTTCTTTCCGCCCTTCGTCAGCAGGCGCAGCGCATCCTTGCTGACGCCACCATCCTGCACCCCGGCCCGCTCAAGAGCGTCCTTGACCGCCCACTCGCGAAGGGTCGCCTTCATCGCGCTTCCGCTGACGCAGGGCACGCGCTCGCGCAGCCAGCCCTCATCGTAGTCATGCACCACCACCTCGCGCGTGTGCAGGATCTGCTCGTTGCCCTCAGAGCCCGCCCCATGGGTCAGCGGAGAGATCGGCTTGATCTCCAGGGCGATCGTGTAGCTGTGGCGCATCGACGCCGGAGTCTCGGTCTCGCTCATCTTGTCATCAGTACCGCTTATGCGGTGGTAGTAGCGGCCTCTTGGGCCTTGGTGTAGTCACTGACGGCGTACAGCCACTCGCGCAGCAACTCGCTGGCGGTCGCCACTTTGGTCAGCGACTTCGGCTGAAGCAGTTGGCGCTGGTACGGGGTCATGGTGTCGGCGAACTCGCGCCACCACAGCCGATCCTCCATGCGCGCGTCGTCCCATCGAGCACCAACGCTGCCGAGCAACTCGGCGCCATAGTCCTCCAGCGTCGCGCTGCGTGTCGCGGCCGACCGCAGGCGGTGGCCCAGCATCTGCACAGCCTCGTAGCCGGGGCGGTCCTTGAGCACGCGGTGGCGCCCGAGCTGGTAGGCCACGAACGCGAGGTAGGCCATGCCTGCGACGCCGGGATAGAACCGCACCGACGGCGGCAGCGGTCCCATTCTGGAGGTCAGCAGTACTTCCGCTTGGCGGTGCCGCGGATAGTCGTGGATGATCTGTAGGCAGGCCGGGTCAAGATCAAGCGTCATTTCGGAGCTCCTTTGTGTTTCGTCGCAGGTAGAGGCAGAGATCAAGTGTCGGGGTCTGGCGGATCGGGGCCAGGACCGCCTCAGACGAGCGGATCACCCACGCCAGCCCAGGTCGAGGGCTGTACCGGCCCGATTCGATCTCCTCATCGCGAGCGCCAGCGCGCACCAGGTCCTCGATCGCCTCGATGGCGGCTGACAACTCGGCCGGCAGGTAATCGACCATCGCGCCCCGGTAAAACACTCGCTGCAAGGTAGTGATTGGCCGGCGCCTGGCCGCGAACAGGCTGGCCTGTTGGCCGCGGGCGACATTCGGTCGACTGCCAATCGACAAGGCGCCCGGACTGGGCTCGCTGTAGATGAGCGTGTGTTTCTTGCCGTCACCGATGGAGCCCACCCACGGCTCGGTCGGTGGGTTGAGCAGGTAGGCGCGGATCATCATCCGATCGGTGTCGGTGCACGGGATCCACGTGGTGGCGGTTCCGAGATGGTGGAAGCACCGGAACTTCTCGACCGGGCCGGGGTCGAGGTCGTCGTAGTGTACGGACTCCACGTATTCACAAGGGCCCACACCTCGAGGGGCCGCACGGAGATCTGAGACCGCCGCCATCCATGGCTTCTCGGCGACCGCATTCGGGCCGCAAGTCCACAGGCCAACGGCCCCGTCGTCCAGTTCCAAGATGAGCCACCGCTTCGGCGGGAGCCCGCGCACCATGACCGTGGCGCGCCGCCCGACGCGGGCCTTCATGCGGATCCGCGCTTGCCCCATCTTCGGCGGGAGCGCCACCTTGTCGTTGAGGGTCCACCCGCAAGCCGGGCACAGATGCGTTGCACCAGGCCGCGCTGCGAGAATGCGATCCGGGAACGTGCGGGCGAGCGCGCCCTTGACTGGACGACCGGCGCCGCCACAGTCGAGCCCACACCACCAGCACGACCCCTGATGAGGCTCCTCATCGGCGGACCGTGGCTGACCAGCGCCTCGCCACAGGATGCGCGCAGCAGTGGTCATCCCGCACCCCCAACCGACTCCGCCCACCCCAGCTCCAGCGCGGGCCCCTGGACAAGGCGCAGGCGTGCATGGCTCTCGATCAGCGCTCGTGCAGGCACCTCCGTACGCGCGGCGTTGAAGCCGCCGATAAACAGCTTTCGCAAGCGGTCTTCGGTCGCGGGATGGTCGCACATCCCAATCTGGCGCCAGCCGCCGGCGCGGGACACGCCCGCAGCCACGGCGATGGGCCAGCCCGACCCCTCGGACTTGCGCCAGCCCTTGCGGGCCACGGACTCGGACACGTCGGCCCAGGCGGCCTCTGCCGTGCCCACAAGGGTGTCCAGTGCAAGCTGGCGGATCTGCCCCGTCCTCGGCCAGAACTCCGCGCCGGACCGGCGGTACCGCACCGTGGCCGCCGTGATGGCTTCCGCCGGGAACTCCCCGAGGTCTTCCAGCCAGACCCGGGCCATCCGCCGCTCATCGGCGCCGCTCGGTGGGCTGAACCCGGCGGATACGAGGTCGGAGATGGCCGACGCGACGGCGATAACGTGCTCTTTGCTCATGGGTTGGCCTCGTAGAACTCGACGTCGATGGCGTCGTCGCCGGTGGTGGATTCAGCCTCGGCAATGGCTCGCAGGCCGTCGCCGAATCGGGGCTTGCTGGTGCTCGGTTGGGCCGCTGGCCCCATCGGGCAGCCATCGTCAAACCACGACTCGGCCAGTTCGAAATACACCCGCCGCTTCTTGGCTCCGGTCACCAGTTGAGCCAGCTTCGTCGGGGCTTTCTTGTACTGGTGCCGCAAGAACGTTGCCGATGGGAAGGTGCCGAGGTCGGGGGCTTCGTGCAGCCACACCAGCACCTTGCGGAGCCCGTCTAGGCCGATGTCGTTGATGGCTGCTTTGGCTTCGCACCCTGCTGGCCATCGCTTGCCAGACCGGGGGCGGTAGCCTTTCCAAATCGTCCACGCCTCGGCAACCGGGTCAGGCTTTCTGACGGCCGGCAAATGCTGGGGGGTCGCTTCAGCGTCCCCAAGAGGTGGAGGGTTCAGTGGAGGGTTCTTGGAGGGATCTAAAGAGGGATCGGGTGCCACAGTGGCACCCTTGGGCGTCACAGTGGCGGGGTAGGGTGCCACTGTGGCACCCCAGGGTGACTCTCTGACGGGGTGACTTTCTGACGGGGGTGCCACTGTGGCACCCCAGGGTGACTCTCTGACGGGGTGACTTTCTGACGGGGGTGCCACAGTGGCACCCCTAGAAGGGGGTTGCGGGACCACTCGGAAGCACTTCGTGCGCCATCGTCCGGCCTGCGGTTCAAGCCACCCGCTGGCCTCGAGGGCTTTCAGGGCTCGCTGCACGCTCCGCTCACCCAGGCTCGACCGGCTGGCCACTGTGGCGACCGAGGGCCACGCCTGTCCGTCCGCGTTGGCGTGCATGGCGTAGACCGTGAGCACGGCCTTGTGCGTGGTCGGCAGGCTGGACGCCAGAACGGCGGCGATGGTCTCAACCGCCTTGAACTTGGTGGGCTCGCTCACTCGCCACCCCACTCGCAAAGCTGCTCCAACGTCGGCAGCTCCCACATCTTCGGCCCTCGCAATTCGGTCTCCTCCACCATGTCCGTCCACGCCTCGCGGTCCTCGTTGCCCTCCCAGACGTGGAACCGGGTCACGTCCGAGCCGTCAGCGGTGCCGTGCTCGGGTCGGCCGCACTGTCGGCGAACCCCATCGACGCACGCCCACGACGAGCACGCGGATACCTCTGGGTACCGTAGTGAAAGCACGGTCTGGCCGGTGTGCTCCATGGGATGCATATGCAAGTGATACAAGCTGGCCATCATGCAACCTTGCCGAAGAGTGTTGCCTGCGCCGGCTCGCCCCAGCACGTCAGCCACTCCTGACGCTCCCGGCCCATGAGCGGTTGCGGATCCGTCAGTCGGACGTGGCGCCAGCCCGGCAGGTCGACCGGCTCGGCCTCGCTGACCACCACCGTGCAGCCCGCAGCGGCCCAGCGCTCGGCGATGGCGCACACCTCGGCCCGGGTCAGGTCGTGGCCGTTGTAGCCGGTGGTTCCCTGGTACGGCGGGTCGATGTAGACGTGAGCGCCCGGTACCGGGACGACCTCGGCGGCGGACATGCGCCGGGCCTCCATGCGGCCCCGCAGGTCGAGCGCTCGCAGTCGACGGGCGAGCACCGGTAGCTGTGGCTCGACGGCGCCGAACGTGTCGGTTGCCGGGATGCCCGCGGCCTCGGTCTTCGACAGGCCCGGGTCAGACCACCGGCCGACCCGGTCGTCCAGAGGCTTCCCCCGAAACGCCAGCCGCTGCAGCGTCAGGTGCACCGCTGCCCGCTGTACGAGGTCCGCTGGCGCGGGCGCGGCCCGCAGCCGCCCCCACAGCGCGACGTGATCCTCTTCGGCTGCGTAGCACTCGACCAACTCGCGCACGCGCGGCAGATCTCGCGCCAGCGCTTGCCAGGTGTCGCCCCAGGGTCCGACGTCCACCAGCGCGATCCGGTCCGGCACGCCGGAAATGCCCAGCGCGTTCAACACCTGTCGTCGATACGGCCACTTGCCGCCCATGTACGGGACCAACCGGCGCCGATGTCCCAAGGCCGCCAGTGACACGCACGCCGACCCGGCGCAGAGATCAACCAGCACGGTCACGCCGCACCCCGCTTGACCTTCCCGCCCGCCACCGGGTACAGCGCCTTGACCTGAGCCGCCTCGGTGAATGGCTCCGCGTCTAGCTGCGCTCGCAGGTCCGCCACCTCGGCCTCGAGGTCCAGCAGCCGCCGCAGAATGGCCAGGTCCGGCCCGCCGTCGCCGATGGCGCACGACGCCCACGCCCGGCCCTCGGCAAGCTCCCGCACGGCGTCAGGGTCGAGGCCCACGAAGCCGCGCAGGTGGCGAGTGACTTGCGCCAGGATGTGGGCGCGCACTTCGGTCTTGGGGCTGGTCATCCCACCGTCCAAGGCATCGTGGTGATCTCGATCTCGATGTGCGGCTCCTCGCCGGCGGCGGCCCACCACTTGCGCTCGATGGAGTCTGTGACCTCAGCATCGTCGAGGATGGCGCCGGCCTTCGTGAGCGCGTCCATTACGGCACCGACCGCGTTGTCGGTGTCGGGGGTCCTCGGTGCCCGTACGCGCTCACCCGTGGCCCAGAGCTCCGGCGGCACAGCACGTCGCGGCTTCGTCCGCCGTGGTCGGCGCGCGGGTCGAGGCATGACAAGCACCGCCACCAGCCCCAGCGGGCCGGCGGCGGGCGGCCCTCGCCACGCCAGCCGCAATCGCTGGACTGCCTCTGTCATCCACGCCTCGTACGGCGGGTGCGGGCGCGTGGTCGGCTTCTTGCCTCGGCACTCACAGCGGGGCCGGGCCTTGCCATAGGGCTCCATGGGGAGGGTGTAGGACCACCTCATGCGGTACTCCAGTCCCAGCCGCACACCATCTCGGTCGGGCCTTCGTGCTGTTTGTCCCACCAAAACCACCCGTAGGCGCACGAATCAGTGGCGCCGCCGGTGAAGCTGGGGCGCTTGGCCATGACCCAGACCTTGCGGGCGGGGTGCTCGGCCCAGAATGGCGCGCGGGAGAACGACTCGGCGAACGCGAGCCGAAGCAAAAAAGCGACGTGCTGTGTAGAACAGGCCAGCGCGTGCCGTACATGGGCCTCGGCGCCACGAAATGGCGGGTTGCCGATGACCAGACCGGGCCTCGACGGCTCGCCAAGCTGGAGCGTCAGGAAGTCACCCGACCGAAATACGTCAGCGTCGTTTCTGCCAGCACACGCGGGGTCGATGTCCATGGCGAGCACCCCCTTCCCCCAGCGGTCTTGGGCCGCGCGGACGAACGCGCCGCCGCCGCAGTGGGGCTCAAGAATGTAGTTGCGGACAATCAGTTCGGCGCCGAGCACACCGGTGCACGCCCGCGCCAGGTCATCCGGCGTGTAGTAGGCGTCATGGGCCCGGCGTACGCCCTTGGGTGCGCTGCTCACCGCCCACCCCGCACCAACAGCCCATCCAGCCCCGGGTCATCCTCCCAGGTCTGGCCGTGCTCGTCTTCGTGGGGCCCGGTGTGGTCTACGGGGAGTTGGCAGAAGCCGTATGGAGTCGAGTACGTCGGCGGGGTCCGCTCATCGCAGGGCGGTACCGCGTCGGGGGTGTCGTACTGGGGGGGGAAGTCAGTCATGCGCTCCCCCCTCAGGCCAAAGCCTTTCACGGATGAGGATCGAGCGCGCCCACAGCCCCACCTGATACGCAACGGGCGGGCTCACGGCGTTTCCGAGGGCTCGGAGGGCGCGGAGGCCGTCGGGCCCGAGGTTGGGTCCCTCGATGGCACGTTTGGCTGGCCCATCACCCACCCAGTCGGGAACCCCATTAGCCACTCCACGAAGGCTGGATGCGGGTAGAGGGTGGCGCCAGAGCGGCTCTCGGCCGTCAACGGGTGGACCGCCTCCGCAGTTGTTCCGCGTCGCGACCCTTTGCCGGTGCTGCCCCTGTAGTCTGTCGCCGTGGGCGTTGGCCATTGGCGCACTGCATCCGTCAGACTGGTGCCTGCGTGCCGGTTCGCTACCCACACCGACAGGTCCGCCATTCGCCCACCCCGCGCCCGGGTGCCCCGGCCTGTCGGCCGCCAAAACTGCGGCGCTGAGTGTGTGGTGGCGCCATTGAGTGCCGCCGACAACGACGTCCCGCCCTGCGCGTAGCGTGTCCGTCGCGGGCTTGTACAGTCCGAGGCGGTCGGAGTGGGCCAGTTCACCCACTCCACCAGGCCCGCGCCGCCCTGCGCATTCGCTCCCCTCTTCGGGCCCGGCCCGCGCGCCCCGTCTCGGTAGGGAGGCGTTGGCACGCCACGCAACGATGAAGCATCGCCACCGCCGATGGGGCCCGCCCACGTCTGACACTCCGATGCGCGCCCATTCCGCATCGTACCCGACCGCGGAAAGGTCCCCGAGTACGACACCAAGCCCCCGAACAGGGAGTAGGTGCGAGTTTTCCACGATGACGAGTCCGGGTCGTAGTTCGCGAACCAATCGCGCATATTCACTCCAGAGTCCCGACTTTTCGCCGGTGATGCCCACGCCCTTGCCGGCTGGGCTGATGTCTTGGCACGGGAACCCGCCGCAAATGACGTCGACCGGGGCCAGGTTGTGCGCCCCAGCCTCGCAGACGTCCGTGACTGACCGGTCGGCATCGGGCCAATGCCGAGCCAGCACCGACCGCGGCCACTCCTCGCGCTCGACCTGCCAGACGGTTTCGCATCCCAGCGACCACTCAAGACCGAGTTCAAGGCCGCCAATGCCGGCGAACAGCGAGCCAAGCCTCATGGCAGCACCACCCCACACCGGCAAGGCGCCACCGACACCACACCCCATCCCGCGGGCCGGCAGCCGTCCTCGGTGGTCCAGAGCGATTCGCACCGCTCGAGGCACGGCCCGAGGTCGACGCGGGCCGGACAGGGCGCCTGGGCGATGTAGGCCAGGATAGCGAGCGCCAGGGTGTACAGCGCAGCCCAGGCGATGAAGCGGGCGAGGCGTTGGCGGCGAGTCATCGGGACACCGCCACCCAGGCCGCACACACCAGCACGCCGACGGTTGCGCCGATCGCGAAGCAAAGCCCGACCGGATGCGAGGTCATCCCGATGCACAGACCAGCGGCGCCGATGCCGGTGAAGGTCCCCGCCAAGGTCCCGCCCGCCAGCGGCGGCAGCCCAGGAATACCCTCGGATGGAGGCGCCACCGCTGGGGGCAGGACGGGGGAGCGACATTCGACGGCGGGGGGCGTGGTATTGGAGGCTCGGAGGTAGACATGCGCCTGATGCTCTTCGCCATGCTCACCGCGCCGGCCTTGGCCGGCATCGACACGACCAACGCCAGCGTCTCGCTGCATGAGTCGGCCACCCACCCGCTCGCGGTGCGGTTCCGCATCCACTGCCAGCCGGTGACCAGCCCCAGCCCGTGCGGCTCCGCCCTCGTAGACGTCGAGTCCGGCGACGTGTCGCACGGGGACTTCCTGGCCCTGCGTGCCGCCGCCGCCGAGTCGGCGTGCACCGTCAGCGGCGTGACCGACTCCGAGTTCGACGTGGCCGCCGGCTCGGCGCTCGGCACGTTCTGGGCCCACACGCAGATGACCACCGCGCGCAAGGCGATGCTGTGCGAGATCGTGGATTC
>Ga0256839_1004041_pt1 | contig 14610 bp, 13 predicted proteins | sample 354166metaG_FD_185968 | JGI IMG/M metagenome (GOLD analysis project Ga0256839, IMG submission 185968) | Hydrothermal vent microbial communities from Mid Atlantic Ridge, Atlantic Ocean - 354-166 | ecosystem: Environmental > Aquatic > Marine > Hydrothermal vents | place: Atlantic Ocean: Mid... | reverse complement strand
CACGGCTCTCCGCATCCTCTTTTGTCTCAACATGCCCTGTCTCATCAACAACCGCCTCAGACTTCCTGTCAGGCTGCCTGCTTGCTGCCGCAGTCTTTACCTTACAGTGGCATAAAAATGCCGCGCGTGGGCAGGGGAGTCCGGCGGAAAAGCTTTATCTGCGATACCTTGGAGAGTATTCCGCACGGCATATCGACATCCTTGGGAATTTCACTCTCCGTTACGTCCCGCAATAAAGACATATTTCCGATATCCCATCGCTTTATAAAGGTTTTACGGCGGACTCCCCTGCCGGCTTATGCAACATTAAGGTTAAGATAAACCATTATATTAAGGAGTCCATTGAGGAATTTGTACGAGAAATATTATATTAAAGCCAGCACATGGCAGTAATTAAAAAGAAAATTTTAATCTGTTGCAGAATAACAACTCAAAAGAGGCAATTAAGATGAACGCTGCGGTTAAAAAAATCAATCCAGAGGATTATATCCTTTCAGTGCTCTCTCCTGAGGACAGGCTCGATGCATCCTTCAGAATTGCAGGAGAGGTGTTTAAGAAAACCAGATTGTCAATGAAAGACATTGACAATGCTGTTAAATCAGTAAGGAGAAAGGCTTACGGAAAAAAGAAATAAAGTAGTCATTGATAACCGGTGTACTGATTTCTGCCTTTGTTTTTGGTGGAACACCAAAGAGAGCAGTTAAAAAAGCGTTTACAGAAACATTCATATATGTATCACCAGCCATCCTGAAGGAATATCGCGAAACTCCTTTGTTGCTCGAAGCCAAAGGCAAGATTGACCATTCCCAGTTAAAGGCTTTAATTTCGGGGATCGCATCCTTTGTTTCAAAGGCAAAACTTATTCAGTCAAAAAAAATACTAATTTGCAGAGATCCAGAGGATAAAGTGTTAATTGAATGCTGTCTGGAAGCAAGAGCAGATTTCCTGGTCACCGGCGACAAAGACCTTCTGGACATCAGGGAATTGCCATTTAAACTTGATATCCTGTCTCCGGCGCAATTTGTTTCAAGATTGAAACCTTGACATATTAATGGACAGAACCTCTGCCATAAGACTCATTCAGGACACCTTCCGGAATTCCTTTGACAAAGGGCGGGTAACCTGATTTTGAAGTTATGGATAAATCTCTCCAGAAGCCTTGCTTCACAAGGATGAGTTATAGGAAATTTATATTATTTTGGTCAGCAATGATATAATGAATAAACTTAAAGACACAGAGACCTGTTGTTTAGCCGGATCTATATGTCTAATTTCATCACCAACAGCAACACCGGAAGCCTCAGAAAAAGACTGCTTGAACTCCTCTCAAGAAGCAGGGATCTGAAATTTCTTGTCGGCTTCTTCTACTTCTCGGGCATCAGGGAACTGTATACCGCCCTCAGAGAGAATCCTGCTGTTACACTGAAGGTGCTTGTCGGCCTGAATGTGGACAGGACCATGCACGGGCTCACAGAGCACGGAGGGGATCAGCATTATCTCTCAGACGATGAGAGGGTCCATAACTTCTTCAGGTCAGTAAGAAACTCGATCAATACCGAACACTTTGACAACAGGGAGTTCCATGAGCAGGTCAGGTTCTTTCTCCAGCTTATAAGAGAGGGCAGACTGATCATCAGGAAGACCTATGAGCCGAACCATGCAAAACTCTACATATTCAGACTCGAACAGACACAGGTCGGCAGGAATGAGCTCTTCATTACAGGCAGCAGCAATCTTACCCGTGCAGGGCTGACAAAACAGCAGGAATTCAATGTTGAGATCAGCGACTATGGCCTTGAAGAGGCAGAGGAGTATTTTGACTCACTGTGGGAAGAGGCTGTTTATATTACAGAGGTTGATGAGACCAGAAAAAGGCTCGTAGAGCTTATTGAGAAAGAGACCCTCATAAAGGAGATCACCCCCTTTGAAGCATACTGTCTTGTCCTCAAGACCTATCTTGATACCTTTTCCGGTATGGAACTCAGTCAGAGAGTGGAAGAGGTTCTGTTAGAGAACAACTACAGGGTCTATAACTATCAGCTTGATGCCATAAGGCAGGCACGTACCATAATAGAGCAGTGCGGCGGTGTTATCATTGCCGATGTGGTCGGGCTCGGAAAGACGATCATTGCCTGTGCAGTGGCCTTTGAACTCAAAAAGAGGGGGATTGTCATTGCACCCCCGGGGCTTGTTGGTGATAAGACAGCCTCAGAAGGCTGGAAGAAGTATCTTGAAGAGTTTTATCTCTCGAAATTCGGCTGGGAGGCATTCTCACTTGGTGACCTTGAGAAGGTGGCAGACTACGTCTCAAGGGCAAGGGATATCGAGGTGGTCATTGTTGATGAGGCGCACAGGTTCAGAAACCAGGACACCAGGGATTATGAGCTTCTCAAAAACATCTGCAGGGGCAGGAACGTTATGCTTCTCACAGCCACACCCTTTAACAACAGACCGGCCGATATATTTTCTCTTCTGAAGCTGTTCATCACCCCCAAAAAATCAACCATAACCCTTACGGATAACCTTGAGGCAAAGTTCGTTGAGTTCAGGGGTACCTTTGACAGGCTTTCTTACATAAAGAGATATGCAAACTCATCAGATCCAAAGAAGAGACAGAGGGCGCTTGCCCACTATACTGCGCTCTTTGGTGAAGAGACAATAGACCTCAGGAAGGTAAAGGCCCGTGCCCACTATCTTGCAGGGCAGATAAAGCATGTGATAGAGCCTGTTACCATCAGGCGCAACAGGCTTGATCTCCAGAAGAACCCCTTTTACAGGGATGAAGTAAGGGAACTCTCAAAGGTGGAAGACCCCATGGAGTGGTTCTATGAACTCACTGAGGAGCAGTCAGGATTCTACGACAGGATAATAAACGAGTACTTTGCCATGCCGGAGGATGGGGGCAGGTTTAAGGGAGCCATATACATGCCGTTTGCCTATGAGGTGGGCAGGGTGGATGATCTCAGGGAGGACGAACAGTTTCAGTATATCTCGCAGTTTAACCTCTACGACTTCATGAGGAGGCTCCTTGTAAAGCGGTTTGAGAGCTCCTTTGGCGCATTCAGACAGAGCCTTGTCAATTTTGAAAAGATTACCGGTGATGTCCTGAAATTTATTCATAAGACAGACAGGTATATACTGGACAGGGACCTCCTTGAAAAGATATACGACAAGGATCAGGAAGAGATAGAGCGGCATCTTGCCGGGTATGCAGAGCGGATAATACGTAATGAATATCCCAAAAACCACAAGATTTATGAGATAAACAGGTTCAAAAGAAGAGAAGAGTTTATCGAAGACATAGAATCTGACCGTAAGCTCTTTGAAGATATCCTTAATGAGCTTGACAGACTGAATCTCGTTGATGAAGATCCAAAGGCAGGGTCCCTGGTCAACAATCTGAGATCCCGGATTTTCAACCGGAGATCCAACAGGGGCGAGCCGGATAGAAAGGTCATTGTCTTTTCTGAATATATTGATACCGCCGGATACCTTGAACCGATCCTCAAAAGGGCCTTTGATGACAGGGTGCTTGTTGTAAAAGGAGACCTGACAAAGAAGAGAACACAGGAGATATATGCAAACTTTGATGCCTCCTATCCGGGGGACAAGCAGGCCGATGATTATGATATCCTTCTGACCACTGACAAGATATCAGAGGGCTTCAACCTCAATCGTGCCGGCATGGTCATAAACTACGACATACCATGGAACCCTGTCCGCGTCATACAGAGGGTGGGAAGGATCAACCGTATCAGCAGGAAGGTATTTGACAGCCTCTATATAGTCAACTTCTTCCCGACGGAAAAAGGCTCTGATCTTGTCCGCTCCCGTGAGATAGCCTCAAACAAGATGTTCCTCATCCACAATGCCCTTGGTGAAGACTCGAAGATATTTGACATAGATGAAGAACCGACCCCGTCGGGTTTATACCGGAGGATTCAGCAGAATCCAGACTACACAGAGGCAGAGAGCTTTTATACAGGAGTGCTGAAGGAGTTTGAAGAGATAAAGGCATCCCATCATTCATTGATAGAATCCCTCGGGGATTTTCCACCACGGGTCAAGGTTGCAAAACCATCCGGCAGGGATGAGCTCTTTGTGGTTATCAGGAAGGGCAGGCTGTTTGTACACCATAAAGACTATTCCGGGAACGATATAGGCACAGTGTCACTTGAAGATGTGCACGAAAAGATCAGGGCAGATGCCGAAACAGAGGCGCTCCCTCTCAGCAACAGGTTCTGGGACGAGTATGATGCTGTAAAGAATTTCAGGGAGAGGCACACCGCTCACAGGGTTGAGCATAGTATAGAGCAGAGGGCTGTCAACAATCTGAAGTCAATACTGAAGATAACTGATATGGATGCACTCACCCCTTATAAACCATTTATCAGGATCCTCCTTGAGGACATCCTTGACTACGGAACCCTCTCCAACTATACCCTCCGGAGGCTTGCCAATCTTGATATACAGGATCAGGAGAGATTGCTGAGCGAAATAAATACCCTCAGGAGACAGCTCGGGGAAGACTATCTGGAGAGGGAAAGGGGGAGGATGAAGGAGATTACAAAAGAGATAATAATCGCCATAGAGAACAGACTGCAATATTGAAAATTTCCTGTATTGTAGTGTATTGTAGTACAGGAGGTGGTCTATGAGAACTGTCCTTTCAATCAGTCTGCCTGAAAATCTCTCAAAAGAACTGAATAACCTTGCCAGGAAGACAGGGCGAAACAGGAGTGACATTATAAAAGAATCCCTGAGTTTATTCCTCTGGGAAATGAAACTCAAAGAAGTGCAGAAGGCCCTGAGGCCAAAGGCAAAAAGGATCGGTCTGGTCAGCGAAGAAGATATCTTTAATTCCGTATCATGACGGTTGTATTTGATACCAATGTTCTTGTGGCAGCAGTGATTACAGAGGGATTATGTTCTGTCCTTTTACGCAGGGCAAGGGCAGGAGAGTTTGAACTTGTTTTATGCCCGTTCATATTAAACGGGGTTAAACGCATTTTCAGCAAAAAGTTGAAACTTTCCCGTACTGAAAGGGCTCTGGCTTTAACAGTTATAAACGAAGCAGCCGGCAGGGTTGTTAAACCCGGCATTACGATCCCGGAGACATGTATTGACAGGGATGACGACAATGTTATTGTCTGTGCGGTAGCAGCCGGGGCAGATTATCTTGTTACAGGAGACTCGGATCTGCTGGTATTGAAACAGTATGAAAACATTAAAATTTTATCTCCAAGAGATTTTGAGGCGTTGTTTGTTTAGAGTATTATGAAAATTGATTTTGGCAAAATAACATTAGACCAGGAGAAACTGAAAAGGTGCGGGGTAGGTGCATTGATTGTTTTTGGCTCATATGTGGAAGGCACCTCTCACCCCGGCAGTGATATAGATGTCGGGGTGGTCTTTGAGGACCTGAAACCACTTAAGACCGATCCTGTAGAGGTTTATGGTCTTCTTTACGAAGAACTTACTGAAAAGATAGGTGAAAATGTTGATATTGTATATCTGCACGAAGCACCGCTTAGCCTCCGGTTTAATGCCGTTACAGAGGGCGTACCCATATTTTATATCTCGGAAGAATTCTATTATGACTATAAAGAACGGGTAATCAAGCTCTATCTGGATTTCAGGTTTTTTGAGAATATCTTTGACGAGGCATTGCTCGATAAATGACGGACAGAAGACCTATAAACATTCAGAAAATAAGAAACATCCTCTCCGATATAGAGGGCAGTACAGAAGAACTAAAAGCCCTTACATCCTGCAGCCTTGATGAGTTCAAAAAAGATAGAAGAAACTATGGCCTGACAGAACATTATTTAAGAAGGGCACTTGAGGGGGTTCTTGCCATTGGAAGTCATATCCTGTCACGCCTGCCTGCAAAGACAAAGGACTACAGGCAGATTATCCTGAGCCTTGGCGAGTATAGAATAGTCCCGGCGGAGTTTGCAGAGAAAAACAAAAGACTTGCAGGTTACAGAAACAGGCTTGTCCATCTTTACTGGGAAGTCTCTGTTGAAGAACTGTATCAGGTAATCAAACAGCATGTAGATGACCTTGCCATGTTCTGCTTTTATTATAAAGAAGTTATTAAAAACCCCCGGGAATTCGGGCTTGATGTTTAGCAAAAATGCCAAAGGAGACATTGCAGGATATAATCAACGACTTCTCCCCTGAAAAGTTCATACACTTCTTCAGGCTGAAAAACCGCTCCTTCAAACCCCATGCCGAACCCGCTCCAGAATATGACGACGATCAGTTTACAGATGCCTTCTTCCCCGGAGAGATACCCTTTAATGAAACAGACAAACTGGTTGTCTACTCCTTCAGGGTAAACAGTGACCTTACAGAACGCTCTGGCAAAAAGGCACAGTATGAAAAGGGGAAAAAGATACTCAAAGCAACACAGGCAGATGCAGGGATATTTATTTTTTATGACAGCAATAACAACTTCCGTTTTTCTCTTATCACTGTAAATTACACAGGCACAAAACGCCGGTTCAGCCACTTCAAGCGTTACACATACTTTGTAAGCCCTGATGAAACCAACAGGACTTTCCTGAACCAGATAGGCAGGGCGGACTTCTCATCCATAGAGAAGATCAAGGAAGCTTTTTCCGTTGAAAAGGTAACAAAGGAATTCTATCAGGAAATCGCAAACTGGTATTTCTGGTCACTTAAACATGCCGGATTTCCCTCTCAGGCAGAGGAAGAACCAAATGGCAGAAACATTGCCGTTATAAGACTCATCACCCGGATTATCTTCATATGGTTCATGAAACAGAAGAACATAGTGCCTGGTTATCTCTTTGACAGTGAAAAGGCGCTGCCTGAAATTCTTAAAGACCTCTCTGATAACGAGAGCACCTATTATAAGGCAATTCTCCAGAATCTCTTCTTTGCCACATTAAATACAGAACAGAAAGACAGAAGATTCAGAGATGAAAAAAGGTTCCGCAAAGGATGGAATCAGGATTTTGGCAATCAATATGTATATCGCTATCATGATTTATTCAGGAGCCCCGGGAAGATACAGGAATACTTTGGTGAAATTCCATTCTTGAATGGTGGGCTCTTTGAATGCCTTGATGATGGCAGGAAAGATATCTATATAGACGGATTCACTGAGCGGTCTAAAAAGTATCAACCGGTTGTGCCAGACTTTTTGTTCTTTTCAGATGCGACAACCGTTGACCTGAGTAAGGACTATGGTGAAGCAAAATATAGAAAAGCCAGAGTCAGAGGACTTATAAACATTCTCAAATCCTACAACTTCACCATTGACGAAAACACCCCTGTAGATGAAGAAGTAGCCCTTGACCCTGAACTCCTTGGCAAGGTCTTTGAGAACCTGCTTGCAAGTTATAACCCTGAGACTGCCACCACCGCAAGGAAGGCAACGGGCAGTTACTATACCCCCAGAGAAGTGGTTGATTACATGGTGGATGAATCCCTGAAGGAATATTTTGTTGCCACGGTTCCAGGTATTGACAGGAAAAGACTGGATGCCCTTTTTTCTTATGAAAGTGACGAAAGTCCATTCAGCGATAAAGAGACGGATAAACTTATCACCGCCATACATCAGCTCAGGGTAATTGACCCTGCTGTTGGCTCTGGTGCCTTTCCAATGGGAATCTTACACAAACTGGTTCATATTCTGCACAAACTCGATCCCCATAACCTGCGATGGAAGGAAGAACAGACAAGGGCGGTTGAGCAGAATGTGAAAGACCCTGCACTCAGGCAGGAATTAAAACAGAAGATCGAGGAAAGCTTTGCCTTGAATGAGCTTGATTATGGAAGAAAGCTATACCTTATCCAGAATTGTATTTATGGAGTGGACATCCAGCCCATTGCCATACAGATTGCAAAACTGAGATTTTTCATCTCCCTTCTGGTTGATGTGAAAGTGGACAAAACCAGAGACAATTATGGAATAGAACCCCTGCCAAACCTTGAAACAAAGTTTGTTGTAACAAATACACTTATTGGGCTGGAAAGGCCGGAACAGGTCCTGTTACAGACCCGGGAGGTTTTACAGTTAGAGGCTGAGTTAAAAGAGCTCCGTGAGCAATATTTTTCAGTACGGGATGTACAAGAAAAGGAGAGGATCAAGAATAAAGATGCAGAGATCAGGAGACAACTATCACAGGCCCTTAAAAACAGCGGATTACCGGCAGGTGCAACAGAAAAGATTGCCAGATGGGATCCTTACAATACAAACGTATCAGCCGACTGGTTCGACCCGGAGTGGATGTTCGGAGTGAGGGATGGGTTTGATGTTGTGATAGCGAATCCGCCGTATGTAAGACAGGAGAAGATAAAGCACGTTAAGCCTGCTCTTAAAAAAGAATACGGTGATTTCTTCTGCGGAACTGCTGACATATACACATACTTTTATAAACGCGGCATTGACCTACTAAAAGAGAAAGGATGTCTCTGTTTTATTGCGCCTAATAAATTTATGAGGGCGGGGTATGGTAAAAATACTCGTAATTTGCTCATGACAGAAGTCTCACCAAAGGTGATTATAGACTTTTGCGATTTGCCGATTTTTGATGCTACTACCTATCCGGCGGTAATATTGGTTGAGAAAAATGCATGCTGTGCGGGAACCGTAAACGATCCGGATGCAGGGGCACGGCGCGCCATGCCCCTACGGGATGAATTCCTCGCCGCCACCTTTACCGATGCTGCACAGTTAGACAATCTCGAAAACACCCTTTCGGAAATCGGATTCCCGATGCCGGTTGGAGCTCTTAAACCGGAGGGATGGAACCTTGAGCCGCCTGAGGTTCTTGCCTTGATGGAGAAACTGAGAAAGGCAGGGACGCCGCTTGGAGAGTATGTCAAAGGCAGGTTTTACCGTGGCATTCTGACGGGTCTCAACGAAGCCTTTGTAATCGATAAGCAGACACGTGAGCGGTTGATTGCAGAAGATCCGAAGAGCGAAGAACTGATTAAGCCGTGGCTGCGTGGACGGGATATAAAGAAATGGAAGGCGGAATGGGACGGATTATATCTTATCAATATTCCAAGTAGCGCAAACAAGCAATGGCCGTGGACGGACATTAAAGCCGGAACAAAAGCTAGAGAAATATTCAAACAGACTTATCCCGCTGTTCACGACCATTTAACACAATGGAAAGATAAACTGAAGAAGCGTGATGATCAGGGGAAGTTTTGGTGGGAACTAAGATCGTGTGCCTATTATAAAGAATTTGAAGAACCGAATATTACATGGGGCAATCTCGCAATGGAACCGAAATTTGCCTTTGACGCATCGTCACATTATATCAGCGCACCGGCAAATATAATTCCAACAAACGACCTTTATCTTTTGGCAATTCTCAATTCTCCGCTTTGCAAATGGTGGATCAGCTCACAGGCGGCTGTACGTTCAGGTGGCTTTCTGGAATATAAACCCATGTATGTTGAAAAGGTTCCAGTTTTTCCTGCAACCAACTTACAAAAGACACCTATTATTGATCGTGTCCAGAAAATACTTGCGAATCCCGACAGCCCTGATGTTCCCCGTCTCGAGAAGGAGATAGATGAACTGATCTATGAAATCTATAACCTTACACCGGAAGAGATAGCGATTGTGGAGGGGAGAAGGTGAATTTGCAATCGGTTTGGCAAATTTACGTCCCGTAGGGGCATGGCGCGCCATGCCCCTGCTTTAATCGTAAACATCCGATCATTTATCGTCTTTTTTTATGTTCTCCGGATTCTCTATATCAATATCCCATTGCAGGGGATTAAGGCGGATATATTCCCTGATCCTGGATAGTTCTTTTTCATTCCTGATGACATGCTCGAAATAATTTCTCTGCCACACAGGCATGCCGGGTGTATTGCGTAATATGTTAATTGATTTTGTCACGGCGGATTTGAAAGCGCCGATGATGGTTGATAGTGAATTTGCAACCGGTTTTGCAAATTCACGTCCCGTAGGGGCATGGCGCGCCATGCCCCTGCGGATGTTGCCTGCCTTAATAGTTATAATCCCGTGAAAATGGTTCGGCATGACAATAAATTCGTCCGGTTCAACATTTGACCGTATGTCCCCCGGGCCGGAATAATCATACCCTTTCAGACGCACGGTACGGCGACGATGTCTTTCGGAATTGTGTCTCATCCTGTCCCCTTGTTGACAGAGTATAACATAAACAATCGGCATGTATGTTGGGTGTGCAATACGGCCCTATGGCCGCAACTGGCCACCGCACATCGGTTTATCTTGAAAATCATATCTTGCAGGATTATGATAACCTATGAATTAATCAGAAGAAAAACATTTACAATCTCCAAAGGAAGAGTTATATTATCACGGTGAACACAGCGGCTTCGTTCAACATGTTTTGTCCTCAATGCCTCCGGCACTGCAGACAAAACTCTATATGTTATACGTGCTAAAAACATGGAGGAAATTGAACAATAGCAAAATTAATATGCAAATTCCACACAACTTATTCAAACAGTGTTGAAAGAGGTAAAATAACCTGAAAATTTGGAGTATAATTGAAAAGGAAATGAAGGGCAAGATATGAACAAAATAGACTGGGCTAAACACATTTTAAAAATCAGCAATGAAACTGAATGCCTTGATAATATTTCAGGAAATGACATAAAGAAATACAGAGACAAAATAGAACCTTGGCTTACTGCCGTTTTTCAAAGCGAACACCTTGCTCTCTTAGCTGGAACCGGCTTAACCTCAGCTGTTTCATCACTTGCTGAAGTTGATGCACCTGGGATGGATAGAATAGAGTTTATAGAGTTCGGAGAGCAGATAAAAAAAAGCGCTGATTCACAAGCAAAAGAAATGGGACGAGGCGAAGCAAATATCGAAGATGACCTTCGTGTTGCTATTGAACTTTACAAAGGACTTCTTATTCAGGGTGATGACGCAAAGGCTAAAACACTTAAAGATGATATTGACGCTAACCTCATCGCTTTTATAAAAAAAATTCTGAATGCAGAAAAGGAGTTCCTCGAAAAAGAAGGTCATGCTTTAACCTATTTAAAATCTTTTTTAATTAGTTTTGCCAGCAGAACAGCATCACGGGACCGACTTAATATTTTTACAACCAATTATGACCGCTTTATTGAGTATGCCTGCGACATGGCGGGAATACTTGTCCTTGATAGTTTTACCGGGAAAATCACACCTGTTTTTAGAACAAATAAACTGGAATTGGATTATCATTATAATCCGCCAGGTATTCGGGGGGAACCGAGATACGTAGAAGGTGTGATTAAATATACAAAGCTTCATGGTTCTTTGGATTGGCGGTTTGAATATAACAAGATATTAAAAGCCCAATTACCTTTTGGTGCAGACGGGAACCATCCAGGTATTCCTGAAAAACCTTTTGACCATGTTGTTATCTATCCCAATTCCGCGAAAGATATCGAAACGATTTATTTCCCTTATGCTGAATTGTTTCGTGATTTTTCAACTGCTGTCTGCCGTCCAAATTCTGTTGTAGTTACTTACGGATATGGGTTTGGAGACTCTCATGTGAACCGGATTCTTGCAGATATGTTGACTATACCGTCTACACATCTGGTTGTTATTTCGTGGGATAAGGCGAATGGTCGAATTCAAAGGTTTATCGAAAACAACAATCTTTCACAATTTACACTCCTAATTGGTGAACATTTTGCAGATTTAAAGACATTGGTTGAAAATTACTTGCCCAAGGCGGCGATTGACAGAATCACAGAGAGAGAACAGCGTGTTCTGGAAAAAAGAGGCAAAGATAATATTTCTAAATCTAAAAAAGCAAGAGACTCGACAGATGGACCTTTCTGATATTAACTACGATGATTTAAGAAACCTTACAATTGGAACCGTAGAATCGGTTTCTCCGCGTGAGATAAGGGTGCTTCTGGATTTAAATGCTCCGCAAAATACCGCCCTAAACACGGGTATCCCTACACTTTTCCCAAAAATAAATGGATATGTACTCCTCCCAAATGAAGCCGGGGCGCTAATAGGTATGATTTCATGGATTGGGATCGAGCATTCGCCTTATCCGAAGCGAAAAGGATTTAAGGATTTTGATTTAGTTGATTTACCATTTCCTTTGCGTAAAATCTCTATCAGCCCTCTTGGTATTTTAAAGAAAGAAGATAAAGGTTATAAAATCGAACGCGGGGTTTACAGTTATCCTTCTGTTGGTGATGCTGTAGTAATTCCAACGCATGAGCAATTGCAATCAATTGTTGAAAACAAAGACGAAAAAGCAAAGATTAAAATTGGAAATTCACCTCTTGCTGCAAATGCCTCTGTTTATGTGGACCCAGACAAATTATTCGGCCGCCATGTTGCTGTATTGGGTAACACAGGAAGCGGTAAATCCTGTTCTGTCGCCGGATTGATTCGCTGGTCTCTGGATGCTGTAAAAAACGAAATAGAGCCCGACAAAAAACCCAATGCTCGTTTTATTGTTCTTGACCCTAATGGAGAATATACAAAAACTTTCGATGATGTATCCGGGAAAGTTAGAATTTTTAAAGTAGCCATTGATGAGAAAAATAATGGGTTTGAGCAGTTGGAAGTTCCTGCATGGATGTGGAACAGTTATGAATGGAGTTCAATTACTCAAGCAAGCGGAAAGACACAAAGACCGTTGCTAAGGCGGGCTTTAAGAGAATTGAGGAGTGGCAATTATCAGACTGATGAAAATGCGGAAATTGAGGTTAAGAGATTCTTGGTTAGTTTCTTAGTATCACTTACAAATAAATTAAGAACAGGTCCTCAGGCTTTTGCCGATTTCCCAGGGAAACAGAATTGTGGAGAGTTTCTACAAGCCTGTAAAGGAAGTCTTGAGCCCTTTTTAAGTAGCACGTCTGGTGAGATAAAAGATGCTTTACAAGATATTATTGACAACATTGGTTCTGTACTTACAAAAAGACGACGGAATAACCCGGGTTATTACGCTGCATTTCAACAACAGGATTTGCAACAGATAATTGATAAAATTAACGAGAAGACTGATTTATTCGGCGGATTAGAAAGATATAAAGGCCCCGATGAAGATACTCCTGTTTATTTTAAAGATGAGGATTTACCAAATCACTTAGAACGGTTAGCACAGGAACAAGGAGGTAATGTACAACAGTTTCTGGATTTTCTTATTATGCGTGTTCGAACAATGCTTTCTGACACACGAATGTCTTCAATTATTGGAACAAAAACTGACATATCTCTTACGGACTGGTTAGACAAGTACGTTGGTAAAAACAATGCAGAAAATGGAGTAATTACTGTTGTTGACCTTTCATTAGTGCCGCCGGAAATTATTCACGTCGTAGTAGCGGTAATGGCTCGGATTATTTTTGAAGCGATACAGAGATATAGACGTAAATACGCAAAACTTTTGCCAACTATTTTAGTTATGGAGGAAGCGCATAATTTTATCAGTAAATATAAACCAGATATCGAAGAGTTTTCTCCTTCCAGATTATGCAGTCAAACGTTTGAAAAAATTGCCAAAGAGGGAAGAAAATTTGGGATAGGCTTATTAATTTCCTCTCAAAGACCATCGGAGCTTTCACCCACAGTTCTATCTCAATGTAATACATTTCTATTACATCGCTTAGTCAATGACAGAGACCAAGAACTTGTTAAAAAATTTGTACCGGATAATCTCGGTAGTATTCTAAACGAACTACCTGTTTTACCCACAAAAAAAGCTATACTTCTCGGTTGGGCTGCCCCTGTTCCGATTCTTGTTGATATGAATGAATTAAAAAAAGAGCATCAACCGGATTCCAAAGACCCTGATTTTTGGGATGTATGGACAGGAAAAGAAAAACGTGAAATTGATTGGCAAAAAATTGCAGATGAATGGCAAAAAGAAGGAGATCAGAAGAAGATAAAAATGCAGATTAAATATTCAAAGCACATTGAGACAAGAATTGCTCTGAGAAAGATTGAATATGATCTTCCCAAAAAACTATTTGAAACTGCTGAAGAACGATTTATTGATGCTGAAACAGGACATACCATAGCCGTGATGAGAGCAATAATATATGACAAAGAACGGGATTTAATGGTAGCATATAAGCATGAGGAAGCGGATATAAAGCTGTTGACCATACATCATTTAAAAGAAGGGCAAAAAGAAAACCGGATTCAATCGGGAAGATGGAGGAAAATATAATGCAGGATTTTAAAGTCTTTTATGATGAAGAAGAGGATATTCTCTATCTTGCAAAAGAAGGGGAAGAAGCCGAAGTTGTAGAAATATCTTCCGGTGTCAATATGGAACTTGACCGTAATGGCAATCTTATCGGAGTTGAAGTGTTTAAAGCATCCAGCATGTTTAAAGACATTCTTAAACCAATGGAAAAGAAACTCCAGATTGTATGATTTCCTCCGCTAAAACCTCACCACCTGTCCCTTGCCGGGGGGATAATGACCCGGATGTCTCCCGGCTTGCAAAAGAAATAGACAAGCCTGTTTATGAACTCTGCAACCTCCCGCCGGAGGAGATAGAGATTGCGGAGGGGGCGGAGAAGATGCACAAACGAGGCATAAGAGGCAATGCATAAGAAGAACCCCAGGACAAATTTAATTCCACCTCA
>Ga0256839_1004040_pt1 | contig 14611 bp, 12 predicted proteins | sample 354166metaG_FD_185968 | JGI IMG/M metagenome (GOLD analysis project Ga0256839, IMG submission 185968) | Hydrothermal vent microbial communities from Mid Atlantic Ridge, Atlantic Ocean - 354-166 | ecosystem: Environmental > Aquatic > Marine > Hydrothermal vents | place: Atlantic Ocean: Mid... | reverse complement strand
GTTGAAGCTCAAGGCGGTGGAGACCTCCAAGAGTGTCTCCTCTCTTGTCAATGAGCTTGTTGCGGATGCTTTTAGAGAGGATCATGAAGATCTCAAAGTCTTTGAAACACGCAAAGAGGAGGAGACGATCTCTCTGGAATCGTTTATGAAAGAGTTGGAAGCGGATGGCAAGCTATAGGGTCGAGATCAAGCGATCGGCTGCCAAAGAGATCGCTAAACTTCCCGCTTCCGTATTGCCAAGGGTGATACGTAAGATTGAAGCCTTGCAAGATGATCCCAGACCCCAAGGGTGCAATAAACTCTCCGGTGATGAGAAGTATCGTATTCGTGTGGGTGACTATCGTATACTCTACAGCATTGAAGAGGAGGTATTGATCGTCTATGTCGTGAGGGTGAGATACAGAAAAGAGGTGTATCGTGGGCATAAATAAGTGGGTAGTTAGTCGTGAGTAGTAGGTAGTGAGAGTTGTAGGTGCGGCCGTGCCGCACAAATGAATGATGAATTAGAAATGAGAAATGAGGAATGAAAAATGAGGTAAGTGTTATCTCTAAACGCTCAGCGCTAAACGCTGAACACTTCTGCTAATAGAGCCCGAATTTCCCGTCAGCACGTTTGTACATGACACGCATATTGCCGTCGTAGTCGTTAAAGACGATGAACTGGCGTTTCTTCTCCGATCTGAGCGCTTCGATCGCCTCGTCGAAGTCCAAAGGCTTGTGCAGCTCCAGATCCATCGGGACGATCTCTACCTCCTCCGCGTCGATCTCGCTGACCGCTTCGGCTTCGGCACCGAGGTCGGCGAAGCTCATGATCTTGTGGTTCTTGATCTTGTCCGCATGGCGGCGCAGTGCTTTCTTGACCCGCTCCGCTCCCAGGTCGAGTGCGGCGTAGACATCTTTGTTGTGCTCGGTGATGACGATGGTGTTTTTGTCTTTGAGCTTGACAAGCAGTTCGACATTGAAGCCTTTTTTGCCGTTCTTTTCATCGGCAGAGATGACGACACCGGATGAGATGATATCGAGATTGTATTTGTTGAACCCCTCCATCAATGCATCGGCATAGGCTTTGATGGCATCGGTAAGTTCGAAATGTCGTCCTGTGATACTTTTTGTCATGGTAGATCCTTCATGTTGGAGTATACACAAAGAGTTTTCTCTTTCTGTATACTTAATTGTAACTGAATTGTCTTAATGGGGGGTAAACGGGGATGTGTGACACGGTCACACCTGCGGTTTGGGGTGACGGTGATTGATTGTTGGTTGGGAGGGTAATGTAGGTGCGGCCGGGCCGCACGTTTTGACGTGAAACGGACAGGAAATGTAGGTTGTATGGCGTTGTGCGGTCGGTTCGTGTGACACGGTCACACCTACGGGTGGGCGGTTGTCGATCGGATGGGCTTGTAGGTGCAGCCGTGCCGCACGAACGGTGTTACGAACCGGGCTGCCCGTCGATGTAGGCGTAGCCGGTCTCTGTTTTGATAATGATGCTGAACGTATCACCTGAACTGAGGGTAAAGGTAAGGTTGCAATCCGAAGTGACATAGGTACTGTAATCGTTCGTTGCATTCGTGATCCCCCGATGGGGTCTGCCGAGATGATCGAAAGCGATGTGTTTGGCGGTGGTGTTGTTGGAGGTAGTACATCCCGCTATAGCAAGACCGGTGACCCCGTGCCGTTTGGAGAGAAAGACGTGGGGGCTCTCATCCGGCTGGGGTGCGGAGGGGTTGTTGTTGTAGAAGTATTTGCCGTTGGAGGGGTCGATGGCGGATTCTGCTTTGTCGAGGCTGCCGTCTTTGTCCGTGTCGCTGCCTATGGAGTAGCTGTAGGGGTTGTTTCCGCTGAACTGTATCCTCCAAAATGTCTTGTGCCAGTCGTTGGCAGTGGCACTATGCTTGTTGTCGAGTAGGGCGAGGTGCTGGGTGTAGCGGATGGCGGAGAGGATGTTGTCGGCGGCTTCCTGGCGGTGGTCGCGCTCCATTCTTGGGATGGCTATGGCTGCCAAGATCCCGATGACGATGATCACAAAGACCAGTTCAAGCATCGTAAAGGCGTGTTGTCGTTTCATCTTCTCTGTTCCTATATCTTCTGTATGGTGCGTCGGTGGACGGTCAGGTTGAGGTCGTCGGGATGGTCGGGGTCGGGGTAGGTGACATAGACGTCGATCATCGCCGAGAGCGGGGTTTCAGGTGTTGCAACGGCATTGGAGAGTATATTGGCACATCCCGCAGGGATACCGTAGCCGATATAGGCGATATCGACCCGAATGTTATAGTGCCCGTTGGCCGTACCCGTGATGGTGTTGAGACAGTTGGCGGCACGGTTGTTTCCTGTGATGGCAAGTACGGCGTACTCGGTATAGCTTTTGGCGTAGAGCTCGGCTTGCTCGTGCTGGTACTGGTCGCCGGTGGACTTGACGATCTTGCCGCTGAGGCTCATCACAAACATCGCGATGGTCGCCATGATGACGATGACGATCAGCGCCGTCAGGATCGAAAATGCGGGTCGGGTATGTCGTATGGTCTGTCTCATCAGAATATCACCTTCTCTTTACAGGTATGAACGGTCGCGTTGATATCGGCACCGACCCGCTCCGATTTGCAGATCTTGACACGTAGCGCCCCTTCGGAGCCTTTGAAGCGGAAGTTGGTGACGTTGTGCAGGAGGATCGCACTCGATCCGCCGATATTCGCACCTTTAGCAGGCGCGAAGTTGTAGTGGAGGATCAGATCGTTGTTGCCATTCACCTCCAGCGCGTAGGAGGTCCAGGCGAGTTTGTAGCGTTCGTAGATTGTGGATACGGCAGGCGATAGGGTAATGGTGTTTCCTGCTACAGAGGAAATATTGTGTTCTTGACCATTTTCATAAGGGAAAAAGACGGCGGAATTGCTGATGTTTCCTTCTAAATTAGCGATAATCGTAGAAGCATGACTCAAATTCGATCCCGGAGTAGTAAGTGCCGTATCTGAACTTGCATTGAGGTCGCAAAATCCGCTCCATCCAGGAAGTCCCGTTGCACTGAGTGATTCAAAACTGTCCCCGTCATACCCGACCCACTGGAGGACTCTGTAGTTTGGATTTGGTACTTCGGTGATGTTGACAAAAGCGCCTCCCGGATTTGGACGTGCGACAACCGTGGAGGGGATGGCGTAGCGCAGACGGTTGGCGATCTGGTTGAGGGCGAGTTCGGTCTTGGTGGCGGCACGGTACTGTGCGCGCTGGATGATGTAGTTCTCGTAGGTCTGTGCGATGATCTCCGCACCGATCGAGGCGACGATGCCGAGGATCATGATGACGAAGGTGAGTTCGAGCAGCGTGAACGCTTTGCGATTGTGTATGGTACCGATCATCAGAATGTCCTGCTTTCGTACTCGATCCCGCCAAGGTTGCAGCTGAAGGCTTTGAGGACGATGTTTTTCGCGTACTCGGCATCTGCCAGCGTGCTGGTCAGGGTGACTGTGATCGCTTTGATATTGGTGCTTCCCGCCGCAGCTGCGTTGTTGAAGTTGTAGGAGATCGCTGCGCTATTGTAGGTAGCTGCGTCACGCACATAGTTCACCGCCGTATTGATATTGACATTGTCTTCAAGATAGTCTTTCCCTGTAGCAAGATCGGCAACAAGTGTCAGAGATACATTTCCTGTAAAGTCGTCGATATCGTCCTTGTCTCCTTCCGGACCGAGTGCGGCTTGGGGGGTAGCCGCAAACGTATTGCCCAGACAGTGGAAGGTGTGTGAAGCGGAGCCGGTCGGCACGCCGATACGTCTGACATTGGCACTAAGGGCAAGTTCCGCATCGCCGTTTGCCGAAACATTGAGCACAGGCGGGATACAGGTATCCATAGTATCGTTCTCGTCCCACGGATAGGTGAGTACCATGCTTACACGGCTGACCGCTTCGTTGAGGGCTTCTTGCTGCAGGACGAAAGCGCCGCTCTTGGAGGCGGTACTGATGAGCTGCGGCGCGCTCATGAGGACGATCGCCATGATCACCAGTGCGAAGATCAGTTCTATCATCGCTACGCCGGGGCGCAGCTTTACGAGGAGGTTCTTCATCTACCACTCCAGTCTTCGGGTTTTTTTCTTGTTGATGTCATCACCGACGACATGACCGGTCTTGCCCGCTCCCGTCCAGCCTGACGAGTCGATGAATCGTACACGGTAGAAGGGCGAAGGGATCCGGCTGCTTCCTATTACCGTCGGATCGTAGTCCGGATTGTAGATCAGCCAGCGGTCGGTGTATGGTCTTGCCGGTGCGGTTGCAGGGGAAGAGGAGAACTCTATATCGACCGTAGCAGGCAGCGCGGCAGCAGGATTTTTAAATATCGTGATGTTGCTCGCGACACCGGTACCGTCAGGCATAATATTCTGTACGGCAGGATTGGTGATCGGCAGGGCGAATCCTCCCGGTTGACCGTTGTTGATGAGGAGTGTGGTACGACCCCCAATATTGATATGCTGACTTGAGAGCCACCAGCCGAACTCGTTGGTCTCGTTGCCAAGGTAGTTGGTGCCGCCGGCGTTAGGCCGTAGTCTGTTGAGGCACTGTACTGTGCCAAGGTCGCAGTAAAGAACGACGGAGACGGGCGTGACGATACTGGCTGCGGTCACATCGTCGTAGAGAACCCTCTCCGGCTTGGCACGCGCATAGGCGAAGGTGATGTTGCGGTCGTTGAGCGGTATCTGCACTCTGGGCTGGTAGTGGGTCTGCATATTGACGGTAAGATCCAGATTGACCGCATCGGTGATGTTGAACTCTCTGAGGGTGACTTTGACCGGGTTCATCGGTGTCTGGAACTGTCGGTCGATGTTGATACCCATATCCATATCGATCGAGCCGTTCATGTCTTTGATGAAGAAGGTGTCTCCATGCTGCGCAAGATAGGTACTTTTGATATTCTGTGCATTCGGTGTAGCGGTACCGATATCGGCAGCAGGTTCAGTGGTCTGTGACCATGGGTACTTCTGTGTCATATCGATATGGGCACCGGAGGAGTCCTTGTCCGTGAGATTGACCCTGAACTGTACGTTCTCCGGTGTGCGCACGATATAGTCCAGCGTCATATTGACATCATCCGCATAGCAGTCTTTGACGAAGTTTGTCAGCCTCATCCCGGTCGCACCCCCCTCGTTGTACCCGTAGGCGGTAAAGATCCCCTGAATGTTGTATGACATATCTTTATCTCCGATGTCTCTGTATCCAATGGGGTAGTTGTTTGAGGGGTCGAGTGTGTTCATATAGACCACATCGGTACCGTTGGGACCACCCTTAAAGACAAGGTTGCTTTTGAAGGTGTAGGGATAGAAGCGCATCGGGAGCTCATAGTAGTTACGAGGGTTGCTTGGATGCTCAAAATTGGTATGTTTGCTGGAGATTTGGCATCCAATGTTGACCGCACTTGTTTTTGGTTGGACGGTCGGTACGACATCACTGTTCGAGATACAGTCTGCACCTGCAGCGAAGTAGCCGTTGTTCGTATTGTGGTGAGAGATTTCATTCCAGTCTACGGATGTCCAGTTGTTGTCGTAGAGGCGGAACTCGTAGCGTCCCACCTGATCGACACTGTCGATAGTGGTCGTCAGTGCGGTACCGTTGAAGTCGATACTGCTTCCGTCAAAGAGGGTGATGGAGAGGTTGATATCGACCGGATCGTTACATCCGCTGACAGTATGACCGTTGGGTTTCCACTCCATCAACGCCGCCACATTGGGGGTACCGGTGGTGAAGCGCTGGATATACCCTACCGTAGGCAGATCACTCGTATGGCTTGTGGCATTGACATCGTACCGGTAGCCGTAACCGGCAACAACGTTTTTGTCCGAAGGTGATGTCTTGTTGTCATGGATCTTGATCGTCGGTGCGGTAAGCGCATTACTTGTGTTGCTGTCGAGGATCTCGACTGTCAACGCCTCCGGACGCAACGAGAAGTTGTCTCTTGAACAGATGGGGGTGCCGTAGTAGGTTCTGAGACATTTGTAGCAGCCGCTACCGCCCAGACTACAGTTTTCCGCCTGCATATCGTCTACACCGTCACAGAAAGTATCACCCATGAAATAGTCATCATAGACCTGCTTAAAACAAACATCGTCCGAACGGCTTGTACAGTGGTGGTTGACGAAGGTTCTGTTCTCATCGTGAAGGGCGAGGTACCAGATGCGGTATCCGGTATTGCGGTTGGCGATGCTGAAGTTCTGGTCGTCAAGCAGGATATGGGACTCTTGATTAAACACTTCGAAGACAGGTTGTGTGATATTGGAGTCCGGGTTTGCACACGAGAGGTTGACGTCTCGGTAGAAGAAGTCTGCGTTGAAGAGCTCTACCTCCACGCTGGAATTGATCTCATTGGGGGTAAGGTAGTCGGCATTATAGCTGAAGAGTCGGGTCTGGTATTTGCGATCGACGACCTGCGTGTAGAGGTTGAACGGACGTCCGAAGTTGGCATCGGCAGTAGATGCCGTGACGTCGGCGACATTGAATATCCCCCATTTTACAGTATAGCCCGGATGGTTAACACAGATATCATCTTCATTGAAGCTCTGTACGAGTGTCAGATCTCCCGATCCGTAGTTGACGGTGAAGCGGAGGATGAGATCGAAAGAGGTATCGATGATCGCTTCGCTCATATTGTCATCAAACTTGAAGAAGCGTGTCTCGAACGCATCGATGGTACCGCCGTGATCACTGCCCGCACCCTCTCCGATATACATGGTGAACCCGCTTTTGGATTCGTCGACCGTCTGTCCGGATGCATCGACATAAGCGTAGGTACCGGCCGGTGCGATCTTGGTCGTACCCGGTTTGTACTGTACCTCGTCGGTCTTTTCGAGTGCATAGGTGATATTGGCATCTTTGACGAGGAAATCACTCTCTTTGGAGGTGATGGAGACACGTGTCACAAGCGGTGTATCCCCTCCGTAGCGTCCGAAGGTGGTTTTGATCCTGTTGTTCTCCGATCTCAAGACGTGACCGCCGATACTCATGGTGTAGTCGTAACAAAGATTGGGTCTGTAGAGCTCTGCGGAGAAACCGATCATACTCGGTGTGACCCAGTCGGTCTGGTTTCTGTCAGCGGGATCGGTACTGTTGGAAGTGACCCCGATGTAGATGTTGCTGACATTGTTCTCGATATCCCGGATATCGGACATGATAGTTGAGACGTTGTACTCATCGATATCTACCCCGTTGGTGTTGGCGACATCATTGTTGTTACCCGATGTACGGAAAATGTTGTCCAACGACGCATCGAAGATGTTGTTGGGATCGGAGGCAGGCATATCGTAATAGTTGTTGGCATTGTCTTTGATATACATCTTGTCGTAGATATCATTAGATCCGCCGTATGTCTTCTCTCCCTCTCCGACGAAGGCACTCATCTTGGCATTGACCGTACCCGATCTGGGGAGCTTGAAGCCGGAGATGGAGAACTCTTTGTTCGGGGTGAAGGTGGTACCGCCGTATCCGATCGCCTGATAACCGTTGTAGATGGAGATGTTTCTCGGTGTCCCTGTGAGTGCCTCCTCTTTGTAGATGACCACCAGTGTCCATCCGCCGTAGTCGCCGATATACTTCTCCTGACCTTCGTTGGTCGTGATGTTGGCGACGGTTACCGTGTGGGTACCGGCGGCGAGATTTTTCCCCTGCAGCAGTGAGGTGATGTTGGCGTAGGCGGCATAGGTACTTCCGCTCGATCCGTACGATTTGAGATAGTAGAGCGTATCGGCGGTGATCTCGGTATATCCTGCCGAATCGCCGTCGATACGGATCAGTACCTTGTTGGCATCGGTCAAAGTAGGATCGATATTGGCATTGGAGGTGATGTTTTCATAACCGTAAGGGCTGCCCGCATCTTTGGTGGCACGACGCTGAAGATTTTGACCGTTGCTGTAGTAGTTGTTGACATTCCCCTGCCAGAAGAGTGCCGCCCAGGCGATACCGTTGCCGCCCTGCCGATCGTATGACGGCGGCAGTGTGAAGGAGGAGGAGCTGGAGTTCCAGGTCTGCTGTCCTATCGCGGTACTGCTCCCGTCCACATCGATATACCGGGTGACACGTTCATTATTGTTGATATCGTTGTCGTTGATACAGATACCGTCATAGGGATCGGTATGGTCTTTGTTCCTGTCTGTGACACACAGTACGGTATTACCTGCTGTGAGGAAGTTCCCGACGATGTTTCGCGTATCGGGCGGGTTGACCAGATAGAAGTCGACCAGCCCATCCTGCACGATCGCCCCTACGGTGATGGTAACCGTGGCGTTGTCCTCCTGTCCATAGCGATCGGTAACGGTGTAGACAAAAGTGTCTATCCCCTTGAAGTCCGTATCGGGAGCGTAGGAGAAGCTTCCGTTGCTGTCAAGTATGAGCGTTCCGTGATCGGGATCGGTATGGCTGAGGATCGATATCCCTACGCCCGAATCGACACCGTTGCCGTTGTTGTCAAAGATCACATTGCCGTAAAGCGGTGTGTTGGTGGCGGTACTGAAGCTGTCATCGGTTGCGATAAGCTCAGGGATATAGGTCGTTATATAGAGGAGTGCGCTGCTTGTCTGACCGTATTTATCTTCTATGGTGTATTGGTAGAGGATATATCCCGTATCGACCGGTGCCGTCCAGCTGAAACTACCGTCACCCTGCCAAGTGAGGTTGCCGTCCGGGAACCCGGAGTAATAATTAACAGCGGTTACATTCAAGTCGACCCCCACATCGGGCAGATAGGTCGTACCCCAAGAAGCAACGGTCTCTTCCGTGATAAGGTTACCGGAGATGGTCTCGCCTGCGGGGATATTGTAGACATTGTGATTTGCCTGTATAGTCGGATATTCGAACTTGATCGTAAAGTCCTCCGTATCGCTGAGACCGACTTCGTCCGTGGCGGTGACAGAGATAGTGGCGGTGGTGGGTGTACCGGTGTAGGTACCGGAGATGACACCGTGACTGTCCATCGTGATCCCCGAAGGCAGTGAACCGTTGCTAATGGTATAGGTGATATCCGTTGCGACATTGCTGTCGGGATCACTGGTATAGTCCTTGAGGTCGATAGAGACTGGTACGCCTACCGTTTCGTTGAATGTATGCGGTGTGAGTACCGGAGGCTCTTTGGGTGTGAGGACATCAAAACAGGTCTCATCCCAACCCATCCATCCCCAAGAGGTACTGCCTGAATTCTCGTACTCTTTATAGAAATAACCGCGATTGCAGACGTTACCCGCCTTTTTGAGCCTGGCCGTAATTTGGACACTAAAGTCCTGCCCGTCAGGCAGTGGACTTTGAGAGATACAGCGGATATAGTTGTCGTTGGTATTGCTGGCATTTGGATGCCAAATACAATCCATCGGCGCACCGGTACCGACACTGTGGCTGACATACTCGAAGGCGCCTCTTGTCGTACCGTTTTGATTGTAGTTACCTGAAGGGGGCAGCCAGTCGAGGATGCGTACTTTTTTGGTCAATCCGTGTGTCACACCTCTGACGGTGAAGGTAACGGTGTCGCCCACATAATAGTTCCCGTCCGGGTTTGTCGGTCCGGTCACAGTTTTGGATCGTTCGATATACTCCTGACCGGGAGTAAGGTCGGTATCGATACGTACCGAATTCGACCATCGGTTGGTTCCCCTGATCCCGCTTTCACCCTCCACTCTCGCACGGTTGTAGTATCTGCCGCTGCTGAGAGCAGTGGCTGTGACCGTGACAATCGCTTTGTCCGAAGGGTAGTCGTCGATATCTTTGAATTTGTGATTTCCGGTACAGGTCACGGTGTTTCCCGAGATACTACAGGAGAACCCTGAAACACCGCTGACCGTAGCACTTTGCAAAGAGAGACCGGAGGGCAGGGTATCGGTAAGTGTAAGTTCAGTGGGGTGTGCTCTTTTGTTGTACGCGGTCAGACGGAAGGTAAGAGTGTCTCCTACATGGGCAGTACTGGAAGTGTACCAATTGCCATTACTGCGGCGTACACGTTTGTCGCTGCGAGCATCGTAGATATTGGTATAGACATCGCTTTGTGTATGGTTGTTCCCTGTGTTCGGATCGGGTTGTTTAGGTGAGTTGTCGGAGATGATATCGGCGTAGTTCCGGATACGGTTGCTTTGGTTGGAGATGACATCGGCTTTGACCGTCACGGTGACGGTCTCACCGGCAGTGAAGTTGTGCGATCCGGTACAGGTGATCTTCTTGTTGCTGCTGTTGTAACTACAGTTGAACCCTCCCTTGTTGTCCGAGACACTGACGAAACTGAGTCGGCTTGGAACGGTGTCGGTGATCTTAATCTTGGTGGGTTTCGGACCGTTGTTTGTCCCTACGATCGTATAGGTGATCTGGTCGCCGATGTTGACTTTGTTCGGAGCTTTGTCGTTGCTTTTGGTGATTTGGAGATCGGCATTCTCATTCTCCGGCTCAGGATCATCGTTTTCTATTGTGATGGTCGCCGGTGCACCGCTCAAAGAAAAGCTTTGTGCACTATTGGTACCGTTGTCACTCATATTGAGCAGAAAGTACTCATCGGGCTCATAAACGGTATCGCCTTTGATCGTCACACTGACAGGGAAGGACATGGTACATGTGTTGGTCGCAAAGGTGATATCCCCAGAAGCGGCATTGTAGTCCGTACCGCTTTGTGCGTTACCGTTGGAGGTATTGTAGTGGATATTGATAGGGTATTGATCCGGACACTCATCGATGGAGATGGTGAAACTGACGGTTTTTGTTCCGGAATCCCCCTCGGTGATAGAAGTGGTATTGGGTGTCAGTGTAATAGTAGGTGAGTTACCGATCGTCTGATCAGCCAACGAAAGCGCCGGAGCAAGAAGCAACACGGCAAATATTAAGGGGGTCAGGTGATAACGATAACCTTTTTGCACCCTTTGCAGGAGAGCTATACGAATCGTTCGCACCACAAATAGCATAGGAAACAGTAAAAATTTAAAAATCTTGTTTATATTTTTCATCATTAAACCTTTCGTTTCCGGCGGTCACAGGAAACATTTACAATTATTCAAATATTTCAGAGGGAAGACCGCTTGGAACACAAGCTCCTTTGTGCCTATACGAACCCCTCTCTGTCTACTACCTAACTAAATATAACATATCTAAGATAAAAGGGATATAAAATAACCATTTATTATATTGATTAATCGGATGGATTTTATCAAGCATATTTTTGCTGATCAATAGCGTATGGTTGTCCTCAAGAGCAGGCACAAAACACGCCCCTTACGAAATGATGATCTATTCACCCCGACACCAGACCTGTAGGGTGGACATACCTGTCCACCAAGGTGGGCTCAACTAAAGGTATCCATTTCAATATATGCGTTAAGTAAGAGCAATTGCCCCTACGACATCTCCCATTCGTTTTCACCGAAAATACCGAGAACTTCTATCCTGTTCTTTTCGGTATTGATACGATACGGGACAACATATCCGGAAAAAATAAGATCTCTGATATTTTCATCGTTTGATTTTATAGAGCGACGACATTTGTAGGGAAAGTGTGGTAAATCCAATATACTTGTATCTAATCTGCTCTTGAAATGGACAGCTCTGGAAAATGAATCTTGGGCAATAAAGTCAATAATAATTTCCAGTTCTGTTAAAAATCTCGTTGTTTTATGCACTTGCATATTTGGCTTTGATCCGTTCCATCATAGCATCCATACCTTCCTTGTATGGCGTGAGGATTTCTGTGCCATTATCGATTGCTTCGATCCTCCTTTGCAGTTCTTGTGCCATAGGATCGTTTTTCAAGTCTATTTCATCGGATTGTTGATCGGTTTGTGAAGTTTCTATCTTGACAACATCTTTTAATTGCTCCAAAAACCACATCACTTTATCTACTGCGGAATCTTCTATTTCAAGTTTGATCGTTTTCATAATTGTCCTCCGAAATATTTCGGTGTTTTTATCCCATACCTTATGGTGTGATTGATATTGGTTTGAATATATCATATCTAAGATAAAAGGGATATAAAATTTCTGTAGCGGAGTAGTATGGCAATACAAGGGCAGACACAAGGTGCCGCCCTTACGAAATGATTGTCTACTCAACCCGACACCTGACCTGTAGGGTGGACATACCTGTCCACCAAGGTGCGCAGGCACCTAAAGGTATACATTTCAATATATGCGCATCCTACATCAATATACTACAAATAGCTCTCTGAATGATCTCAAGTTCTTTATCTGAAAGCGTCGACAGCCTCTCTTTTACCCGCTTTTTGGATAATGCCCGGATCTCATAGATGCAGGCATCACTGTCATGCTTCAGTCTTTCTCTTTTGCTGATCGTATAACGGTATGGCAAGGCATCTTTCTCGATGACCGTCGAAAGAGGAATGACGATGCAGGTCTCAAGTACGGCATTCTCTTCGCTGCCGCTCATGATGATCGCGGGTCTGAGTTTTCCCATCTCTCCACCTTTGGCAGGGTTGAAGTCTACAAGAACGATATCGCCCTTATTCAAATCCATCGTTCACGCTCCCGTCACCTACCGGATCTTTTTTTTGGGCTTGTGCGACTCTTTGAAGAAGTGCGGTCTTTTTCTTTTTTTCGATCTTGTCAATAAAGGTCTGAAACTCTTCCCGAAAGATACTGGGAACGAAAAAACCGATCTCCTCTTTTTTCCTCCCGTCCAAAATATGGATGATCTCGGTCGTTTTGAAAAAATCACTGGAGTTACGCATGCTGCTGAGTGTTGTTTCTATCATGCATATCCTTTTGCATTTTATAAATGTTCAATTATATTACCATATAGATATGTTACATGTCAAGATCCACTTTCGATTTGATGAACCTTAGCATTAATACGATTTTTACACACTTTAAGCTATGATAATGGCAACTATAGAACGAAACGGGAGTTCAGCGTGAAGAGAAGTATCGTACCCCTCCTTGCCGCAGCGGTGTTGCTGGCAGGATGTGCCAAAGAAGATGAGGTCAAAGAGTTCAACAAGCCGGCGTTCTACTGGTACAAGAAGATCGCAGAGGGTATCAGTATCGGCAATCTGGACAAAGCGGATGAGTACTACATCTCCCTCAAAAGCGAGCATATGCGCTCGCCGTTGATGCCTACGGCGATCCTGATGCTTGCGCATGCGCATATGCATGAGGAGGAGTATCTGCTTGCCGATTACTACTTTGACGAGTACAACAAGCGCTATGCCGACGAAGAGGGACGGGAGCACACCGAGTTCATGAAGCTCAAGGCGTCGTTTTTGGGGGTGAAGGATGTCTATAAGGATCAGAAGCTGATCATGGACAGTATCAACCGAGCGAAGATCTATCTGCTACGCTATCCTGGGTCGGAGTATGAACCGCTGGTCAATACGCTGCTGGTCAGACTCCACATGGCACAGTACCTACTCAACGAGAACATCGCGGCACTCTATGATCGTACAGGCAAACCGAAAGCTGCCAAGATCTACCGCGCAAAGAATAAGGACTCTTTGGTGGAGATGGCGGACATCACACCACCGGAGAAAGGCTTCCTTGGGGAGATCTTTGACTAAAAGCAAAGCTTTTGGTCAATGCGGAATGATCAATTATGAATTACGAAATATCACATTGACAAAGATGTGGTACTATAGAGATAATTTAAAAAACGGTTAAGCTACATTTGTCAAAATTCGTAATTCGTAATTTTATTATATTTATAAGGATTTTCCATGCAACTAAGCGACTATGACGCATTTCCAAGTACACTGCCGATCGTGGTGGAGGATGAGCTGTTTCTCTATCCGTTCATGATCAGCCCGATCTTTCTGACCGACCAGAAGGACATCGATGCGGCGACGGACGCGATGGAGAATAACTCCCTGCTCTTTGTCACCTCTTCGATCCCCGGCAAGGAGGGGAGTCGTGACTTCGATGCCATGTACAGAGTGGGGGTGATCGGATCGATCATGCGTAAGGTACACATCCCTGACGGAAGGGTGAAGATCCTCTTTCAGGGACTAACGCGAGGCAGGATCGTCGAGCCGGTTGCCGGAGAGATCAACAAGGCTGTGATCGATGTCGTCAAAGATATACCGTATGACAGATTGCGTGCCGATGCGCTGATGGATGTACTGCGTGACAAGATCAAGAAGCTCTCTACACTCACCTCCCATGTCCCTGCGGATCTGGTACGGACTATCGAGGAGAACGACGAACCGCAGCGTATCGCCGATCTGGTCTCTTCGATGCTCAAACTGGACAAAGAGGTCGCTTATGCGCTCTACATCGAGCCTGATATAGAGAAGCGTCTGCTAGGGTTGATCGATGTGGTCACTTCCGAGATCGAGTCTGCCAAGGTGCAGCGTGAGATCCGTACCAAAGTACACAACAAAATCGAACAGACCAACAAAGAGTACTTCCTCAAAGAGCAGCTCAAGGAGATCCAGCAGGAGCTGGGGATGGATACCCAGCGGGAAGAGGAGATCGCGGCATTCCGAGAGAAGATCGAGGCGCTCAAGCCAAATATGAGCGAAGATGCCTACAAGGAGATCAGTAAGCAGCTTGACCGCTTCGCACGGATGCATCCGGACAGCGCCGATGCCAACCTGTTGCAGAGTTATCTGGAGTGGGTGCTGGAGCTTCCCTTTGGCAAGATGACCAAAAAGAGTCTCTCGGTGGAGGATGTC
>Ga0256839_1004039_pt1 | contig 14612 bp, 18 predicted proteins | sample 354166metaG_FD_185968 | JGI IMG/M metagenome (GOLD analysis project Ga0256839, IMG submission 185968) | Hydrothermal vent microbial communities from Mid Atlantic Ridge, Atlantic Ocean - 354-166 | ecosystem: Environmental > Aquatic > Marine > Hydrothermal vents | place: Atlantic Ocean: Mid... | reverse complement strand
GGGATCGCTGGCCGGGCGCCACAAGTTGAAAAAGCGACTGCTGTCAATCTGGCGGGTGGCGAAAACTTCCTGCATGCCCGTGACCCCTCCGAGCGCCTGCAAACCGTAGTAAGTCACCGCTACCGATCCGGCTATGAGGACAAACATTTGCAATAAATCGGTATAAACCACGGCCCGGAGGCCGCCCAAAACGGTGTAAAGTCCGGTAGCCAGAACCACAATCACAGCGCCTGTCCAAAAGTCGATGCCCAGAAGCAGCTCAAAGACCAAAGCCCCCGCGAAAATGGTGACGGAGATTTTGGTCAGCACATACGATAAGATGGAGACTGCCGAGAGGTAGCTTCGGGCACTCCGTGAATAGCGTTTTTCGAGAAACTCCGGCATGGTGAAGACTCCGCTGCGCAAATAGAAGGGGACAAACAACCAGGCCAGCAGCAGCAAAATAAGAGATGCCAGCACTTCGAACTGGCCGCTTACAAAGTCGCCCCGTGCCCCGGCACCGGCCAGCCCTACCAGATGCTCGCTGCCGATATTGTAGGCAAAAAGAGAAGCTCCGATCACAAACCAGCCGATATTTCTTCCGCCCAGAAAGTAGCCGCCCGGGCTGTCGGTCAATCGATCTTTGCTGCGAAAAATGCTGGCGAATGCCACCAGGAACACAAGCAGAAAATAGGCGACCAGGGCGAGATAATCGGGTAGTTTCAGCAATGAATCCATGGCTGCAAATTATAAAAAAGAAATTTGCGAGTCAGTCGTCATCCAGGTGCCCGGCATAGCGCATCCACTTATCGAGAACGGCCTGAAAGTCGTCAGGAAGTTCCGAGTCGAAATGCATGCGTTCTCCACTGACGGGGTGCTCGAATCCCAGTGATTTGGCATGCAAGGCGTGGCGGGGCATGGCTTTAAAGCAATTGTCGATAAATTGCTTGTACTTGGTATAGACCGTACCTTTTACGATGCGATTGCCGTCATATAAGTCATCATTAAAGACCGGATGGCCGATGTGTTTCATGTGTACTCTGATCTGATGGGTGCGCCCTGTTTCCAGCTTGCACTCAATCAGTGTCACATAGCCAAAACGCTGCAAGACCTTGTAGTGCGTGACGGCATGTTTGCCGATCTCCTCCTCCGTGCTTATCGCCATTCGCTTTCGATTGCGCGGATCACGAATAATATTGCCCGTCACCGTGCCCTCCGGCTCTTCAAAATCGCCCCAAACCAAGGCGTAATATTTTCTGTCGGTACTGCGCTCAAAAAATTGCCGTGCCAGGTGCATCATAGCATACTCATCCCGTGCCACCACCATGATGCCGCTTGTATTCTTATCGAGGCGATGCACAAGGCCCGGCCGGTCGTTTTCTTTGGATGTATCGGGCAGCGAGCGGAAATGATAAAGAAGGGCATTTACGAGTGTTCCGCTGTAGTTGCCCACTCCGGGATGCACCACCATCCCCGCCCGTTTATTGACAACTACCAGATGGGCATCCTCATAAACAATATCCAGAGGAATGTCTTCGGCTATCAATTGAAACTCAGGCACGGCCTCCGGCACCACCACCGATATCCGGTCGCCCGGCTTTACCTTGTAGTTGGGCTTGACCGCTTTGTCATTTACCAGAATGTTGCCCGCACGGGCTGCATTTTGTATCCGGCTTCTGCTTGCCTTCTCGATTCTGTTTACAAGAAACTTGTCAATGCGCAATGCTTCCTGCCCTTTATCCGCTACGATGGAATGCTGAATGATCAGGTCTTGTTCTTCTGTACTTTTCTCCTCTTGTGTATCCTGTGCTTTCCTTTCCGGGTCGTCATACTTCATGCCTCAAAAATAAGCAAGCTTTGGCTCGTCTTTTCGAAAAACGATTACAGAAAACCACACACTTCACTTATGCGTGCGGGGAAGGGTAGGGATGAAACAAATAAGTTATTAAAAATATATTTTGCTAACTTTATATGCTGACATTTTATTCGAAACAAAACCCAATGCCATGAAAAAGATTTTTCTTACTCTTCTATTTTCTCTTTTCGCCTTTGGAATACAGGCATCCGTCTCCGATCTTTTCGAGATTGATGATGCCGCACTTTCAGAAGAATTTGCTTCGCTAACCCAACTGGAAACTATTGTTGTGGGTCATAGCGACCTTACGTTTGAGTCTCTGATTACAGAACATTCCGATCTGATGAAAAGCATTCATCTTCAAAGTGACTTGAGCAATGGTCTGCTGGGCTTCTATTTTGAGCCCCCCTTGGGAATTCCTTCTTTTGTTTGGGGTTTTTGTCTGGGAGTTGCAGGTCTTGCTGTAGTCTACTTCATGACAGAAGATAAAGAAGAAACCAAAAAAGCCCTTTGGGGATGTGTCGCTTCGGCAGCGATCAGTACGGCTTTTTATGTAGTCTATTTCGTATGGATACTTTCTATCCCTTAAATCCGAAGCAATGATCAAGAAAAAATCCATCTGCCGGGCAGATGGATTTTTTTGATTCATTAAAAAACAATCAACCTGCAGGATGAAAAAAAGACTTCTCCTATCCTTGTTCTTATTCATAATGTTTCTTTCCGGCAGCTTATCAGCACAGGATTATTACCGTTTCACGGCTGAATTTGTCATCAAAGAGAAGCTGGAGGACGAGGCCAGCCAACTCATTACGGGGAATATCTATTTTGACAAATACATTAAGAAACTGGTCTATGACGTTCAATTTCCCGAAGCTTCTGTCATCGTTATGCATGACACATTGCTCTATAAAATAAAAGAGGGTATAGTGCAAGAAATAAAATCAATTCCTCCCCTTGCGGAAAACAGTGTTTTTTATCAGTTGCTGGAAGGAAAGACGAAAAATTTCGGCCTCGATGTGCCCGGTTCGGGCTACGAACTTAAGCAGGTGGAGAAAATCGATGCGCAGGTAATAAGTACTTTTGAACCGGTAGAAGAATTAAAATCAATTTTCGGGACGGTTCATATCTCAGTCAGGGAAGGAAGGCTCTACGGTGTTGTCATTAAAGACAGTGAGGGCGAAATCCTGAACAAGCAGTTTTTCAGAAAATATATCAATGTCAGCGGATTGCAGGTGCCGAGCGAAATGATCAGTATCAATTTTCTTCAACCGGACAAAACGCTCAAAAAGATTACCACTTTTAGGGATATACGAATAAATGAGAATGAAAACGATTTTATGTACAATTATCCTGTGGGCGGTCACTAGCCATTATGCCGACATTTACGGACAGCTTGCTTCGGACCTGCATACATTAAAGGATGTTTTCAGGAAAGAGCAAGATGCCCGATGGGTTGAAGAAACCGAAATACGCAATGAATTCCAATTGCTGTTTTCCGGTCTATTCCTTTTTTACAAATCATTCATTTCTTCGCAAGACGGGCAAGAATGCACTTTCACGCCTTCCTGCTCGGTATATGGCATGAAGGCGGTAAAGGAAAAAGGAGTACTGAAAGGTATATTCCTCACTTTTGACCGCCTCAGCCGCTGCAACGGGCTCAGCCCGGAGAAATATTCGATTGATCCGGAAACCGGCAAGTTTTATGATCCCATTCACTAAGCATCTTCTATTCTTTCTCCTATTGTCATCAGGCTTGCTGCTGCAAGGGCAGAACAAGAACCTGTTTGACTATTCTCACTCTTTGCGTTTTGCAGATTACCTCTTTCGTACAGAACAATATGAACTGGCCATATCGGAATATGAGCGGATCGTATTTATGAAGCCGGATGACTTCGGCAGCCGGGTAAAACTGCTGAAAAGCTACCGTTCTCTTCCTGACCTTCAAAGAGCTTATTTAAAGGGCCGGGGCTGGTTGCAGGAGATGGACACATTTCCTCCGGAACTTGCACTCGAATATGGCCGCATTCTCCTGCTACAGAAGCAGTTTCCCGTTTTAGATCAGTTTTTAATGCACCCCGGCATCCGGCTTGACAGCAATGAAAGAAATTCGCTGCGCCTTAATTCATTGATTCTGCAACGTCAATTTGATAATGCAGAAATGCTGCTAAATGACAATATGCATCACATGCCCGTTTCCGAGCTTCAGTTTTTCACGCAAGAAATAGAAACCGGCCGGCATCTCAAACAGAAAAGCCCGGTGCTGGCTGCCGGCATGTCGGCCGTTTTGCCGGGCAGCGGCCGAATCTATGCCGGAGACTGGAAAGACGGGCTGGTCAGTATATTGATAATCGGATCAACCGGATTCGGGGCCTACCGGGCATTTCTTAAGGAAGGCAAAGGCAGCGCCCTCGCGTGGATTTACAGCGGACTAAGCTTCGGCTTTTATCTGGGGAATATCTACGGATCCTATCAGTCGGCACGGCTTAATAATATCAAAAAAATTCAACGATTTGAAAAAGAAGTATTGCATCATATTTCTTCTGATTTCTGAGTTCTTCCTGGCAGAATTGAAGGGCCAAAGTCTTGAACAGACTTTTGAAATGGCTCAAATGGAATTGCGCACGGAAGAGTATGAGCTTGCCATTTCATTGTTTCAGCGGGTTTTGTTTTTCAGTGACGGCCCTTACCGCGACAAATGCTTTCTGGCATTGGCCGAATGCTACAGCCGGGTTAAAGAAAGCGGGAAAGCGCTCAGGTATTACGACCTTGCTTATGACAATGCCGGGAGCGACAGCTTTGCCAATGAAATTCTGTTCAGAAAAGCGTCCTTAAAACTGCTTGAAGGAAGTTTTATGTCCGCCCTCAGTGATTTGTTTTTGGTCGCACCGCTTGGAAGTTCAGACAGTATGCGCCTCAATGTCTACCTCGGAACCGTCTACTTCGGACTTAAGAACTTTGAGCGTGCCCGCTCTTATTTCCTCCAAAGTATCGCACCTGCTGACAGCAACAGTCGAGAGCGGATAGATGCCCTTTTCCATCGCAATGAAAGATATCAGCGCCTCAATCCGAAAGCGGCCAAGATCATGAGCATCATAGTGCCCGGCAGCGGGCAGTTCTATTCCGGCCATATCAAAGAAGGGCTCAACTCCCTGCTTCTCACGGGAGCCTTGGCATGGCTGACCGTTAACACAATGACTCGCCTCTCCTATGTAGATGCCATGGTATCGGTCTTTCCCTGGTTTTATCGCTACTATGCCGGTGGTCTGAGCAATGCCGAAGAGCTCGCCAATGAACGCATACGGGAACACGAATCAGAGATTTATCAAGCCTTGCTGGAGGTCATAGAAAGGGCAAATCAATGAAGAAACCAGTCACGGCCGCTTTCTACCATCCAAATAATGACCGCATAACGCCCCCCTTTGCCAATGAGCATAAGGAGCATGGTAGGGCCAATGCGCGTACGCGCAAAGCCCAGGGCAATGGCAATGGGGTCGCCAATGCCGGGCAGCCAGGTGATCAGTGCATACCAAAAACCGTATTTCTCCGCATAGCGTTGATATTTCAGTACCTTCTCATGGCTCACTCTCATATATTTCTCTATCCACTCCCATTTGCCGAAGTGCCCCATGTAATAGCTCACCATGCCCCCCGCCCAATTGCCGGCAGTGGCAAATATCCAGAGCTTTAGCGGGTCGAATTCACCGAAGAGCATGCTGGCCAGAAGCAGGTCGGAGCTGAACGGAATGATGGTAGCAGCCAGGAAAGATGCAAGCAATAAGCCCCAATAGCCATAGTCAATAAGCCATTCCATTCGCGCAAAACTACAGCATGTAAGCCGTATAATTCGTGTAAAAAACCCCGGCATCCACATACCGGGGTGCATTCAATACCCAAGAATTATTGAAATGTATATGTACAACGTTGAGAAATTATTCCTAAGTTTACATCTCATAGGGAACTTCCGTTAAAAAGGTGTTAAAAAAGAAACCCGGACATAAGGGGGGTTATGCCGGGTTTCCACCCCTTTGTATAAGGAGCTGGGGGAAAATCTGAATTAAAAATAGCTTGTTCCGAACAGGGAATACAAGTGATTTTTGCAAAAGTTACCTAAGCTGCTTGTTTTGGCCGCTAAGGTGCTGATTTTTATACCTAAAGTGCATGATAAGAACGATAATTCTTGACGACCAGCCGGAACAGGTAAGCCTGCTCAACGAGTTTCTGGAAAAAGACCCCCGATTTGAGTTAAAAGGGCTTTTTACCGATCCGCTACAGGCCATTCCTCTTTTGAGCGGGGAAGGAATTGACCTGATCGTCTCCGATGTGGAGATGCCCGGGATCGGTGGTTTTGAGTTTTTGCGCGCAATAAAACAAAAGCCGCTTGTCATCTTTATCTCTGCCTATCCCGAATATGCCATAGACAGCTTTGAGTTTGACCCCCTCCATTTCCTTACCAAGCCGCTGCAAATGGAAGGCATCCTGCAGGCTATGGAAAAAGCTGTGGCACGCATTGAGAAGCATGAAGACAAAAGCCAATCCTGTATTTTTATCAAAATAGGGTCCACTGATTATCAAAAACTGCTGATCTCGGACATTATCATGATTGAGGCCACGGGAAATGGTAACCTGAAGATTTACACATCCGATATGGTAGTAAACACGGTAAAACGACTCAGGGACATTCTTGACCAGTTGAATGACGATCGCTTTATGCGGGTACAGAAATCATTTATTATCAACCTGGAATATATCAACAAGATAAAGCAGGACGATGTGCTTCTGAGCAACAACAAGCTGGTGCCGATAGGCCGCGGCTATCGCAGTGCGCTCCGCAAAAGACTGGGGCTTCAATAAATAGAGGGACAGCTGCCGCTCATATCTTTTCTTCTGAAAATCAGCCCGTAATATCCTCTCTTTCGTATTGCTTATTAAGATTTTTTTGAATTGAATTGAAACTTTTATGCTCAGGATGGGTTCAAAAGCTCAGAATTCATCTTACAAAAGTCGGATTCAAAAAATAAGAACCATGAAAAAATCATTTTTGCCACTTCTTTTTCTATTCATACTCGGGCTCACGGCCGGAAACAGCTTTGCTCAGGACTGGCTGCCCCGGAATGATGATAAAAAGATGAGCATAGAAAACCTGGCCGATGAACTGATCAAACAGGATGTGGCGCACTGGCGGGTGGTCCTTGCCCAGGCCATCGTTGAGTCAGGATGGAATTTTGACAGCTATCTCTTCAGACACAGCAACAATTTTATCGGTATGCGCATTCCGTATGCCCGCGAAAGCACGCGTGTCGGAAGCTTTAAGGGCTATAGCGTGTACGCCACCTGGCAAGACTGTGTAAAAGACATTAAACTCTGGCAGGAACACAACTGGGACGGGGGGAGCGAAGAAGAATATATAGCACTCATGCACAAAATCTGGTCGGAAAGCCCCCGGTATTACAGTGCCGTCCGTTCGGTGATCAGGCGCATTGACAAGATGCCGGAAGTGGCCCGGCTCGAAAACCTTACACAGTTTTCAGGCTTAATGTGGCAGGCCTATACCACAATTAATGAGGAAGAAAACACGAATGACTTGTAAACCCGGTTATTCACCTCTATTTTTAGGGTACGGAAAGTACCCTTGTGCATATGAATGCTTCTACAAAATCAAATCCGGCTTTCGGGCAGGAAGAAGTCGGGCAATCTGAATTGCCCGTGCAACTGATCGTCCACAATGACGATGTGAACACTTTTGAATGGGTGATCGAATCATTGATGGAGATTTGCGGACACAGCTACGAGCAAGCCGAACAATGCGCCATGATCATTCATTACAAAGGGAAGTATGCCGTAAAAAGAGGCAGCCATCCGGAAATAAATCCGATGCGGGCAGCCCTTATTGACAGAGGAATAAATGCCACTGTTGAAGAGCTATAGGCACTTATGGAAACAAGCGACAGACACTTGACCCTTCTCGGTAAGAGAAATTTACACCCCTACTCTCAGGCTTTTGCCACACTGATCCTCATTATAATTTCTACTGCCATCGTAGCTGCCAACCGGCCTGAGAACGACAGCGAGTGGTATTTTGCCGCTACTTTATTGCTCTTCTTTACCGTGGCCAATCCCATTCTCGGAATGTTTAAAAAGAAATGGAAGCGATATGTGCTGCAATCACTTGGCGGCTATGCCGTCCTCTTTCCGGCCGGCATTGTCTTAACCAATGTTTGGGCCCTGCACGGGATACGCACATTGCCTACTTTTCAACTTCTTTTTATTGCCACTTTTATTTTCTACTTTCTAACTTTATTTTTGGTGGCTGTATTCAGATTTTTACTCCGGCTCATAAAATCGGCAGACAATAATCCAAAATATCAATGAAATTTTATTATTCCTCCCTCATCGCATTTCTTCTCTTCTCGCTCCCGTCTCTTGCCCAGCTTAGTATCGATCCGTCAGATATGCCTTCGGCAGGTGACACCTTCAGAATATCGACAAGCAACAGTCTCCTCCTCTTTGATCCCAATGCCAGTGGCAACAACTATCTATGGGACTTCAGCGGACTGGAATCCTCCTCTCAGTTGATCGATACGTTCATCGCTTTTAACGAAGTACCTGCCAACTTTCTCTTTTTCTTTTTCGGCAAATCCAACCTGGCAGAGAAGGCGCTTCCCGTGCTTCCTTCCATCCTCAGTGACTCCTTTCCCGTTTCGCCCGGCTACAATTTCTACATGAAATCGGCAAGCCAATTCTCAATGGCCGGCCAGGGATATACAATTCAGGGCATTCCCATCCCCGTTTTATTTGACAATCCGGATGTACTGTACGAGTTCCCGCTGCAGATGGACAAGCGCGATACCTCGTACACCGAGTATGCCATCATACTTCCGGGAATCGGAGGCATCTATACCCGGCAAACACGCTACAATCATGTGGATGGAAGCGGGACACTCATCACCCCGTTGGACACCTTCCTGACACTCCGTGTCCGATCGGAAATCCACCGCATCGACTCAATCAGTCTCACCGGCATCAATCAGATAGTTTCCAGCGAATCGGTGGAATACAAATGGCTGGCTAAAAAAGAAGGTGTTCCGGTTTTGCAGATCAATACCCAGATGATTATGAACAACGAGGTGCCCACATTAATCCGCTACAAAGACAAGTACCGGAAAACAAATACCAGCACCGGGGTGGAGCCCCGCAAGGAGGTGGCCCGATGGAAAGCCTATCCCAGCATGCTTGCACCCGGGGCATCCCTCTATATTGAGACGGCCGGAGCGCAAAGTCCTTTGGAAATACGGATCGCAGGGTTAAACGGAGCAGAAGTTTTACGTAGCACGATGGACGGCAGCGGAAAGTACGTACTTCAGATTCCCGAATACCTGAAAAACGGACTCTACCTGCTTCAGATCAGGGGGCCGAAGCATAGCAAAACGCAAAAAATCATGATTCTTCGTCCTTAGCCTTTTTTCCGGCAGAAGGCTTGAAGATGTAGTGAATCGGGATGGATGGAGGTGATTTAAAGGGAGCCTGCCGGTATTCGTCCTTCAACGGACCTTCCACTTCATACTTCCAGTAGGGCATCTTCTCAAGTTCCTCGGGGGTGGGTTCTACGGGCACTTTTTTCTGCCAGCCTACCTTGCGGTACCGGTAAGCAGCAAATACACCGGCCACGGCCCCCAGCATATGCGACTCCCACGAAACGGCCGGATCAATGGGAAAGAGCCCCCAGATAAAACTTCCGTAAAGAAAAACAACCATCAAGGCAAGGGATATGCTCTTCTTTTCCCTGCGCAGGAGCCCCATCAGCAAAAGAAAACTAATCATACCATAGACAATGCCACTGGCTCCGATGTGATAAGCCGGACGGGCAGCCACCCAAACCCATATGCCGGTGAGGAAATAGATCAGCACAAAGACTCTGCGGGCAATGTCCGGATATGCACTCTTAATGGCAAATGCCGTTATCAGGAAAGGCAAAGTATTGTTGATCAGATGAAAAAAGCCCGCATGAATAAAAGGAGCAAAGAGAATGCCGGACAATCCGCTGAGTGTCCTTGGATACAAGCCGAGAAAGGTCAGATCTGCATGACCGAAATACTGGATCAATTGTACAATCCACATGATGACCAGCATGATCAGTGGGGGCTTTAAATCCCTGATTATCTCATTTTTTTTCTTTGATCTCATTCGGGGTGTTCAACCGGCCAAAGTCAAAAATCGTTTGACTTATACACGACCAAGTTAAATATAGATTTTGTTCTTAAGGTATATTTCGCTATATTAAATAGGCATATAAAAACCGACTGCTTATGAACCTGCACAACTCCATCACCCTGTTTCTTGACCCCAGCACCTCGGTAGCCAAAAAAACCCGTGCAACCGCCCTCGGGCTCACTGACTATGTGCATGAGATCGACCTTCGAACCGAGAAAATGACTCCTACGAGATGGCGCCAGATTTTGGACGCGCTTGACATGCCGCCCAAGCGAATTTTAAACAAGGCCCACCCCCACTATCAGCGCTATATTCGCGGCCGCACTTTCAGTGATCAGGATTGGCTCTTTATCCTCGTAAACCATCCCGAGATGCTGCGGGCGCCCATCGCCCAGCAGGGCAAGCGGGCCGTTCTGTGTGACAACCCGAATGACATTTACAAAATAGTGAGAAGAGTGGCGGTCTGACTCAGACTTCATTCTTCTCCCGTTTCCACTGCATTCCAGGGTTCATCATTCAGCAACACCGTGTTCATATCCTGCATGCGTAGGGTAAACTGAGTTTCGCTGCCATCAAAAAAAATCAGGCGCAAAAGAAAGCGGCCCATTACTTCGTTCACTTCCCACTGTCCTTTCAGGTTGGCCTTCCCCGATTCAAAAGTGCGCAGCTTGTGTTTTTCACTGACTTCGCCAAATTCTGCTTTGAAGCTGTCAAGCTCCGAAAAGCGGAAAGCTACCGGCTTGTCTCTGCCGGGTATGCCTTGCCTTATAAGCGTTTTGCCACGTAAATAATTTGTCCACTCGCTGCTGCCGTCTTCCTTCCTCGGCTCAAAGAAGTCAAGACTTTGTACCAGATCCTCTATGAAGTCCATGTGGTCTTCCGAAAAATTTTCCGGGGTCGATATGGCAGCGGCCAGCACTCCGCCCCCGAATGGCGACAAAACCCCGATGCCGAATCCCCTGGCAGGCTTGCCTTCTGCCTTTCCCTTGTAGTTTGCCATTACCTTGTCATCGCTCAGCTCTTTCAATTTCCCGTCTACCTGAATATTATATCCCGAATCATCAAAAAATCCGGCATACATTTCCGTTTTCAACTCTTCCATGGAATTGTTGTGATGAAAGAGCATCATCATAAGGCCGTTCAGGCCCGGATGACCAAAGACATAGCCAATTTGCAAACGCCTGTACTTGACATCGTCTTCGATACCGAGCTCAAATCCGTGTTCCTCGTCTGTAATCTTCTGCATAGCGAAAAAACTTCTTCCTGTGTGTAAAAATCGGCAATTTAACGAGACTCTTCCGCTCAAAGTTCATTCCCCGGCATTGCCTAATTTTGAGAACAAGACAATCAATAATTCCGGGGCATGAATTTCAACTACTTGCGGGTCAACTTTGGCGAAGACGAAGCCTTCATTACAGAATTGCTGCGCAACATGGCAGCTGATATTGACAAGAAGATGAAAGAACTGGAAGCATCCGTTCTGCAAAACAATCCCGGGCAATGCCACAGAATTATTCACAACCTGAAGGCCTCCATGGAGATGATCGCGCTGACGCCCGTTATCCTGCACCTGGAGGCCATCGACAAAGAAGCCCGGCCGGGCCGTGACATTCATGGCTTTGCCGACCAGGTGCGGGAAATAACCGCACTTTGGAAGACGGCAAGGGCCGAGATCATGGAATATTGTGAGAATAAAGCAGGGAAAGCGTGAAGGGGCAAAGGAAAACAAGGAACAAGCCCTTTCGGCTGAAAGACTACCGGAGTGCCTATCTGCTCATCAAAAGCATGGCCTGGGTCACTTTCCTGACCGGCTTGCTGGCTACCGCGGATTTTTATATGCCCGCAAAAACGGAAAGCTATAAAATCACGGCCCTGGAATTCAATACCGAAAAAGGCTCTGACAGTGATATGGGATTGATTGTGCGTACAAAATCAAAATCTTTTAATTTCCCCCTCGACCTTTATCCGTATCTCCGGCCGGGAATGACGCTGCTGCTTAAGAAAAGCCGCATCTTCGGAGTGCCCCGCTCCTATGAGTTTTATGACGCTTCGCAGTGGCGCTATACCAAGAAAGCCGAGGGCTTATACAATTTCAACGGACTTTTTCCCAAACTGCTGCTGCTTTCCATCTTCAGCATTCTCTATCGCAATCCCCGCTATTGGATGGTCGGGCTGGTTTTTATAAACTTCGTAATAGCACTGATCATTTCCGGCATTCCGCCTCAGCTCATCCTCTGGCTGCTGGTAGCAGGGTCGCTCGCTATTTTCATCATTAATCAAATCATGATATCGCGAAGGCAAAACACAAAGGAGCAGAACTAAGAAAGGCTTCCTTTATATTTGTGGCAAATAATAATCTCTCATTAGATGTTTAGAAATTCTGTCTACGCTTTTGCCACAATCCTCCTTTTTCTGGCCTCGTGCAACACCTCCGAAAACAAGTCACCGCAAAAAAACAGTCCGATGAAAAACCTCTTTCATGACCCCCACTCCTTCGCCATTCCGTCAGAAGCCGTAATTACTCACCTGAGCTGGGATGCGGTTGTGGATTTCGAGAATAAAAGCATTGAGGGCATTGCCCGCTATACCATTGCCAACAAAACAGGCACGGACCGGATTCGCTTTGATACACGCGATCTGATTATTCAAAAAGTGACAATCGGGAAGGAAGAAAAAGAAACGAGCTTCGAAATGGGAGACGAGCAGGAGTTCCTGGGTCAGGCCCTGACAGTAAGCATCGCTCCGAAAACAGAGTTTGTAAACATTTACTACAAAAGCAAACCCGCGGCAGCAGCCGTGCAGTGGCTTAGCCCGCAGCAAACAGCCGACAAAAGCCATCCTTATCTTTTCACCCAATCGCAGGCCATTCTGGCGCGTACCTGGATACCCATACAAGACAGCCCGGGCATTCGATTTAGCTATGATGCCCGTGTCAAAGTACCGGCCGGAATGCTAAGCCTTATGAGTGCTTCCAATCCCCGGGAAAAGAATGAAACAGGCGTGTATCGCTATGAAATGAAGCAGCCCATACCGGCCTACCTCATGGCGCTGGTGATCGGAGACGTGGTATTTAAGCCCATAGATGAGCGAACCGGGGTCTATGCCGAAAAATCCAGGATAGATGCGGCTCGTTGGGAATTTGAGGACATGGATGAGATGCTTCGGGCGGCTGAAGAACTTTACGGCCCTTATCGATGGGATCGCTATGATGTGATCGTCTTGCCTCCCAGCTTCCCTTTCGGGGGAATGGAAAACCCCCGGCTTACTTTTGCCACGCCTACCATCCTGGCCGGTGACCGCTCTCTCACCTCGCTCATTGCCCATGAGATGGCTCACTCGTGGAGCGGAAACCTGGTAACCAATGCCACCTGGAACGACTTTTGGCTCAATGAAGGCTTCACCACCTACTTCGAAAAACGGATCATGGAAAAAGTCTACGGAGCGGATTACGCAAAAATGCTCTGGGCACTCAGTTATCAGGACCTGCAAAGCGACCTGAAAGACCTGAAAGAAGACGGAATGTGGAATGACACCAAACTGAAACTAAACCTGAAAGGCAGGAACCCGGATGACGGAATGACCAATATAGCTTATGACAAAGGCTCGCTCTTTTTGCTGCATATCGAGCGGATCACGGGCCGCGAAAGATTTGACCGTTTTCTCAAAAACTATTTTAGTGACAATGCTTTCAAATCAATGACCACGGAGGCATTTCTGGAATACCTCAATGCGCATCTCATTAATGGAGATTCGGTGCTGGCCGCTCAAATTAATGCCGAAGAATGGATATATGAGCCCGGCCTGCCGGAAGACCACCCGGTAGTAAAGACCGACCGCTTTGAGAAAGTAGAAGAAAGCATTAAAGCCTGGCTCGGGGGCACTCCGGCTCAGGATTTGCCGGCATCGAAATGGACCACCCATGAGTGGCTTCACTTTCTGCGAAAAATGCCCGCAAATCTGAGCAAAGAACAGATGAATGAGCTGGATCAGGCCTTTCACTTTAGCGAGAGCGGCAATTCGGAAATACTGGCTGAGTGGTTTCAGCTCGCCATAGCGCACCGCTACGAAGCGGCCTATCCCCGTCTCAAAGCTTTCCTCATTCAGGTAGGCCGCAGAAAATTCCTCAAACCGCTCTATGAAGCGCTTGCAAAAACACCGGAAGGACTAAAGATGGCACGTGAAATTTATAAAGAAGCCCGGCCAAACTATCACTCGGTCAGCTACGAAACCATTGACGAAATTCTGGACTGGAAACCCTCAGAAAGTCCGAACTAAAACACAGGGGCATCGCAGCAAGAAAGACAGAAATGAAATGACCCCGGAATATCGAAAACGCCTGGAAAAGGCCCGGCAAAACGAGGCGGCAAATAAGAAACTTGCGGGCCGCCTAAAGAAGAAAAAGCCCGGAGACCTGGATCGCTTCATAAACGAAGAGGACGAGGCCGCTTTCGAATGCACCGACTGTTTGCAATGTGCCAACTGCTGCAAGACAACCGGACCGAAATTTACAGACCGCGATATCGACCGCATAGCCGGGCACCTGGGCCTGAAGGCTTCACTTTTTATGCAG